>Ga0187844_10001129_pt1 | contig 20607 bp, 18 predicted proteins | sample SpaLakP09_SKY_50_FD_134517 | JGI IMG/M metagenome (GOLD analysis project Ga0187844, IMG submission 134517) | Oligotrophic lake water microbial communities from Sparkling Lake, Wisconsin, USA - SP09_SKY_50 | ecosystem: Environmental > Aquatic > Freshwater > Lake | place: USA: Sparkling Lake...
AGCTAGCCAACGCCACCTGCCGCATCGACAACGAGGTGGACGATCTGTACACCGCCATCAAGCTCTACCTCACGCAGATCAGCACAGAGGCGCTCGACGAGCAGGACGGCCAGCGCTGGACCGAAATCATCTCGCTGACCATCAACCTTGAACATGCGGGGGACCTGATCGAGCGCGTGATCGTCGACGCCAAGGAAAAGAAGATCGCACACAACCTGGCGTTTTCCGAGGCGGGCATGCAGGAAATCTCCGAGATGCACAGCCGCGTCGTCGCCAATCTGCGCCTGGGCCTGTCGGTGTTCCTGACCGGCGATATTCGCAGCGCGCAGCAATTGATGGCGGAAAAGGCCAACTTTCGCGATCTCGAGCGCCAGTACGCGCGCTCGCACCTGCGGCGCGTGGCAGTGCAGACGGTGGAAAGCATCGAGACCAGCTCGCTGCACCTGGACGTGATCAGCGAGCTGAAACGGCTCAATTCGCTGTTCTGCGCGACCGCGTATCCGGTGCTGGAAAAGGCGGGCATGATGAATCGCAGCCGCATGAAGGACGAGCCGGACGCCAAGCTGGGTAGCGTGGCGCAAGCGCGCTGACGTGATGGCGGAGGGCGTGTTGAACGCGCGGCGTGCCCCGCGCGTGCGGCGCGCTTACTTCTTGCGCTTGAGCAGCGGCGCCAGATATTTGCCGGTGAAGCTCGCCTTGCTGGCCGCCACGGTTTCCGGCGTGCCCTTGGCGATCACCAGGCCGCCGCCGGCGCCGCCTTCCGGGCCCATGTCGATCAGCTAGTCGGCCGTCTTGATGACGTCGAGATTGTGCTCGATGATCACGACCGTGTTGCCGTGGTCGCGCAGTTTCTGGATGACCTTGAGCAGCAGCTCGATATCGTGGAAGTGCAGGCCGGTGGTCGGCTCGTCCAGGATGTACAGCGTGCGTCCGGTATCGCGTTTGGACAACTCCAGCGACAGCTTCACGCGCTGGGCCTCGCCGCCCGACAGCGTGGTGGCCGACTGCCCCAGGCGGATGTAGCCCAGCCCCACGTCTAGCAGCGTCTGCAGCTTGCGGCGCACCACCGGCACGGCGCTGAAGAATTCATGCGCCTGTTCGACGGTCAGGACGAGCACCTCGGAAATCGCCTTGCCCTTGTACAGCACTTCCAGCGTTTCGCGGTTGTAGCGCTGGCCATGGCAGACGTCGCACGGTACGTAGACGTCAGGCAGGAAATGCATTTCCACCTTGATGACGCCGTCGCCCTGGCAGGCCTCGCAGCGGCCGCCCTTCACGTTGAACGAGAAACGGCCCGGATCGTAGCCGCGCTCCTTGGCCGCAGGCACGCCGGCAAACAGTTCGCGGATCGGCGTGAACAGCCCCGTATAGGTGGCGGGGTTCGAGCGCGGCGTGCGTCCGATCGGGCTTTGGTCGACGTTGATGACCTTGTCGAAATGTTCGAGTCCTTCGATGCGGTCGTGCGGCGCCGGTTCGGCGGTCGATCCATACAGATGCCGCGCCACCGCGTTGTACAGCGTGTCGTTGATCAGCGTGGACTTGCCCGAACCCGATACGCCGGTGATGCACGTCAGCAGCCCGACGGGAATCTCGGCCGACACATTGCGCAGGTTGTTGCCCGTAGCGTTGACGATGCGCAGCAGCTTTTCCGGGTCGGGCGCGGTGCGTTTGGCCGGCACTTCGATGCGGCGCTGGCCAGACAGATACTGGCCCGTCAGCGACGCCGGCGACGCCTCGATCTGGTCGGGCGTGCCTTCGGCCACGATCATGCCGCCATGCACGCCCGCGCCGGGGCCGATGTCGACCACGTAGTCGCAGGCGCGGATCATGTCTTCGTCGTGCTCCACCACCAGCACCGAGTTGCCGATGTCGCGCAGATGCTTGAGCGTGCCGATCAGCCGGTCGTTGTCGCGCTGGTGCAGCCCGATCGACGGTTCGTCCAGCACGTACATCACGCCGGTCAGTCCCGAGCCGATCTGCGAGGCCAGGCGGATGCGCTGCGCCTCGCCGCCCGACAGCGTATCGGCGCTGCGCTCCAGCGACAGATAGTCGAGCCCCACGTTGTTCAGGAAATTCAGCCGCGCGGTGATTTCCTTGACGATCTTGTCGGCAATCTCGCGCTTGGCGCCATGCATGTTCAGCGTGAGGAACCACGTCAGCGCGTCGCGCAGCGGCCAGCCGTTGACCTCGTAGATCGCGCGCGCGTGGTCGTCCTCGCCGATCTTGACGTGACGCGCTTCGGTGCGCAGCCGCGTGCCATGGCAGGCCGGGCACGCCTGGTTGTTCTGGTACTTGGCCAGTTCCTCGCGCACGGCCACGGAATCGGTTTCGCGGTAGCGCCGTTCCAGGTTCGGGATGATCCCTTCGAACGCGTGCTCGCGGACCGTGGTGCGGCCGCGCTCGTTGATATACGTGAAAGGAATCTCGGTCTCGCCCGATCCGTGCAGCACTACCTGCTGCACTTCGGCCGGCAGGTCCTCGAACGCGGTTTCGGTGTCGAAATCGTAGAACGCAGCCAGGCTTTGCAGCATCTGGAAATAGAACTGGTTGCGGCGATCCCAGCCCTTGATCGCGCCCGATGCCAGCGACAGGTTCGGAAAGGCCACCACGCGCTTCGGATCGAAGAACGTGATCTGCCCCAGACCGTCGCAGCTAGGGCACGCGCCCATTGGATTGTTGAACGAGAACAGGCGCGGCTCCAGTTCCTGCAGGGAATAGGAGCAGATCGGGCAGGCAAAGCGCGAACTGAAGACGTGTTCGTGGCCCGTGTCCATTTCGAGCGCGATCGCGCGGCCATCGGCCAGCCGAAGCGCGGTTTCGAACGATTCCGCCAGACGCTGCTTGATGTCGGCGCGCACTTTCACGCGGTCGACCACCACTTCGATCGAGTGTTTTTCGGTCTTCTTGAGCTTGGGCAGCGCGTCGACTTCGTAGACCTTGGCCTGCGCCTCGTGCGCGGTGCCGCCGCCCGAGCGGACGCGAAACCGCACGAAGCCCTGCGCCTGCATCGAATCGAACAGGTCGGAATGCTCGCCCTTGCGGTCGGACACCACCGGCGCCAGGATCATCAGCCGCGTGTCTTCCGGCAGCGCCAGCGCGGCGTCCACCATTTGCGACACGCTCTGGGCCTGCAACGGGATGTTGTGGTCGGGGCAGTAAGGCGTACCGGCGCGCGCGTACAGCAGGCGCAGGTAATCGTGGATCTCGGTGACCGTGCCCACCGTGGAGCGCGGATTGTGGCTGGTGGCCTTCTGCTCGATCGAGATGGCCGGCGACAACCCTTCGATCAGGTCGACGTCGGGCTTTTCCATCAGTTGCAGAAACTGGCGGGCGTAGGCGGACAGCGATTCCACGTAGCGCCGCTGACCTTCGGCGTACAGCGTGTCGAACGCCAGCGACGGCTTGCCGGAACCGGACAGGCCCGTGATCACCACAAGCTTGTTGCGCGGCAGGTCCAGGTTGATGTTCTTCAGGTTGTGGGTACGTGCCCCACGGATCTTGATTTCTTCCATATCCCGTTCGTTTGCCCGGTGTCCCGCGGCCTGCCGAATGCAGGGCGGTCCACGGCAACCTAAAAGTGCCGTACGCAACGCCTGGAGTACCCACGAAGGGCGCCACGCCTGCCGCTGCGCGCCTTGGCGGCCGCCCGCAGCGTTCACGGGTGACCAGGGAGGCGCGAGAAGCACACCTGCTAATATACCGAACTTCGGTTTCCGGGGTTGCCCGGCACCAGGCAGACTTGAGATAACGCGATGCCGCCAGTGTTGCGGACATCACCGCAGACTCTGCCGAATGGGTGTCTGCCCGGTCTGACAAGGCAACTTCCAGGCGGCAGGGCTTTGCCCAGCATCCGGGCCGAACGCGCCAGAATTCACTCACGACCGCAATGCCGTCGATCCCCCCTTCCTCGCAGCCTCCATCGCCCGCCAACGGGTCCGTTCATGCGTCCGCCCATGCGGAACCCGTGCGCGACCGCATGACCCGCGGTGAACTGCGCGCCAGTCTGTCGCTGGCCAGCATCTTTGCCCTGCGCATGCTGGGTTTGTTCCTGATCCTGCCCGTGTTCGCGGAATTCGCGCGCACGCTGCCCGACGGACACGACGCGCAGCGGGTGGGCATCGCCATGGGTATCTATGGCCTGATGCAGGCGTTTCTCCACATTCCGCTGGGCTGGCTGTCCGATCGCATCGGGCGCAAGCCGGTGATGGTGGGCGGGCTGCTGCTGTTCGTCGCCGGTGCGCTGGTCGCGGCGTTCTCCGACACGCTGACCGGCATCACCGTTGGCCGCGCCATGCAGGGCATGGGCGCCATTTCGGCAGCCATTACCGCATGCATTGCCGACCTCACGCGGGAACGGCATCGCACCAAGGCGATGGCGATGGTCGGCGGCAGTATCGGGCTGACTTTCGCGCTGTCGCTCGTGATTGCGTCGCCGCTGCTGCATGGCATCGGCATGTCCGGCATTTTCGGGCTGATGGCGGTGCTCGGCCTGGTGGCCATCGGCGTGACGATTTTCCTGGTGCCGACACCGCCGCCGCCGCATCCGGTGCAATTGCCGTTCCGCAGCGTGCTGCTCAATCCGGACCTGATCCGCATGAACGTCGGGGTGCTGGCGTTGCACTCGAGCCAGGTGGCTATGTTCATGGTGGTGCCGGCCATGTTGCGCGACGCAGGCATGCCGCTGGACCAGCATTGGAAGGTCTATCTGCCGGTGGTGCTGGTGTCGTTCGTGCTGATGCTGGCGCCCATGATGGCGGCCGAGCGCCACGGCAAGGTGCGCCCGGTGCTGCTGGCCTCGGTGGCGCTGATGACCGCCGTCCAGCTGCTGTTTGCCACCGTGCATGGGCTGTGGCCGATCGTCGGCGTCCTGCTGCTGTTTTTCGTCGCGTTCAACGTGCTGGAAGCCATGCAGCCGTCGCTGGTGTCGCGCTATGCCGCGTCCAGTCGTGGCGCTGCGCTGGGCGTCTATAACACCACGCAATCGCTCGGCCTGGCGCTGGGCGGCGTGGCCGGCGGCTGGCTGCTCAAGCACGAAGGCCGCCCCGCAGTGTTCGTGGGCTGCGCCGGGGTGCTGATGCTGTGGCTTATAATCGCGTGGAGCATGAAGGCGCCGCCGGCTCGTGCCAGTGGCGAAAAAAGCGGTGGCACCTCGGCAGTTGCGGCTTAGACACAACTTTCCACATCTCCGCAAAAATCCGAAACGCTTTTTCCCGATATCGGCGGTAGCATTCCACACGCGCCCAACGGATCTTCCGAACGGCGCGTGATGTCGTTTACGGTGGTCGTTCCGTGGCGCCTGCGGCCTTTCGGCTTCCCCCATTTTTTGCGAATCCTGTATTGCTGCAGGTTCGCGTTACGTTTAACGCCGCGCTGAAAGGGCGCGGTCCCTGGAGAACTTCTACATGGCATCGGTCAACAAAGTCATTCTCGTCGGTAACCTGGGCGCCGACCCGGAAACCCGCTACATGCCCAGCGGCGACGCTGTGACCAATATCCGACTGGCGACGACCGACCGCTACAAGGACAAGCAGAGCGGCGAGTTCAAGGAAGCCACCGAATGGCACCGCATCGCCTTCTTCGGCAAGCTGGCCGAGATTGCCGGCCAGTACCTGCGCAAGGGTTCCTCCGTCTACATCGAAGGCCGCATCCGCACGCGCAAGTGGCAGGATCAGTCCGGCCAGGAAAAGTACAGCACCGAAATCGTGGCGGACCAGATGCAGATGCTGGGTGGCCGGCAGAGCGGCGGTGGCGGTGGCGGCGATGAAGGCGGTTACGGCGGTGGCGCGGGCGGTGGTGGCGGATACAGTCGCGAATCGCAGGGCGGCGGCCGTGCCCCGGCCGGCGGCGCGCAGGGCGCCCAGGGCGGCGGTCAGCGCCGCCAGCAACCGGCGCCTTCGAACGGTTTCGAAGACATGGACGACGACATTCCGTTCTAACCGTTCTGAGACCCGGTTACCTAACCAAGCCTGCAAACAAAAACCCCGCCTGGTGTGCGGGGTTTTTTGTTTCTTGATGGGGTGCCTGGGAGCGGCGGTACGTGTGTTATTCCACTTCGCCGCTATCGCTGTCCCCGGTCTGGGCGTCGCGTTCGTGATGCATGGCTGCGGCGGCCAATGCCGTGGCGTTGGCGGGTGCGGCCTCCTTGCGCTCGCTGTAGCGGTCGGTCAGGTAGTCGCTGCGATCGCGCACCAGCAGCGTGAACTTGTAGAGCTCCTCCATAACGTCGACCACGCGGTCGTAGTAGGACGATGGCTTCATGCGGCCGCTGTCGTCGAATTCTTGATAGGCCTTGGCAACCGACGACTGGTTCGGGATCGTCACCATGCGCATCCAGCGTCCCAGCACACGTAGCGCATTGACGGCGTTGAACGATTGCGACCCGCCGCAGACTTGCATCACGGCCAGCGTGCGGCCCTGGGTCGGCCGGATCCCGCCGATTTCGAGCGGCAGCCAGTCGATCTGGTTCTTGAACACGGCGGTCAGCGTGCCGTGGCGCTCGGGGCTGCACCAGACCTGTCCCTCGGACCATTCCGACAGCTTGCGCAACTCCACCACCTTCGGATGATCCGCCGGCACGCTGTCCGTCATCGGCAGGCCGTGCGGATCGAACACGCGGGTCTGCGCGCCGAAGTGTTGCAGGATCCGTTCGGCTTCCAGCACAAGCAACCGGCTGTAGGAAGTCTCGCGCAGCGATCCGTAGAGCAGCAGGATGCGGGGCGGGTGAGTGCTCACGCGCGCCGGTTCCAGCTTGCGAAGGTCGGGCGTGTCGAGCACCGCGGGCACGACATTCGGCAGCTCGGCGATCATCGGATTCTCCGGCCTTGCGCGTCGATCACGGCCTCGCCGTCTTCCTTGGTATAGGCGCCCTGTTGCGGCGCCGGCAGGATGTCCAGCACGCGCTCCGAAGGCCGGCACAGGCGCACGCCCAGTTCGGTGACCACGAACGGCCGGTTGATCAGGATCGGGTGGGCAAGCATCGCGTCCAGCAACGCCTCATCGTCCAGTGCCGGGTCCCCGAGACCCAGTTCGGCATAGGGCGTGCCTTTCTCGCGGATCGCTTCTCGCACGGTGAGCCCCGCGTCGCGGATCAATGCCTGCAGCGTCTGCCGGTCGGGCGGCGCACTCAGATATTCGATCACGATGGGTTCGATGCCCGCGTTGCGGATCATGGCTAGCGTGTTGCGCGACGTGCCGCACGTCGGGTTGTGATAGATGGTGACGTTCATGGGGATGCCTCAACGCGATTCGTACGATTCATACCAGTGCTGCGACCGGTTGACGACACCGACGACAAACAGCATCACCGGTACTTCGATTAGCACGCCGACGACGGTGGCCAGCGCGGCGCCCGATTGAAAGCCGAACAGGCTGATGGCGGTAGCCACGGCCAGCTCGAAAAAATTGCTTGCGCCGATCAGCGCCGATGGACCGGCTACGCAGTGGGCCACGCCGAGCTTGCGGTTGAGCAGATACGCGAGGCCCGAGGTCAGCAGCACCTGGATCAGGATCGGCACGGCCAGCAGCACGATGATCAGCGGCTGCTCCACGATCGCATTGCCCTGGAAGCCGAACAGCAGCACCAGCGTCGCAAGCAGCGCGGTGATCGAATACGGGCCCAGCGCGCCGACCACGCGCCGGTATGTGGCGTCGCCGCGCGCCAGCAGGGCCTTGCGGATGACCTGCGCGATCAACACCGGCACGACGATATAGAGCGCGACCGAGGTGATCAGCGTGTCCCATGGCACGGTGATCGACGACAGGCCAAGCAGCAGCGCCACCACCGGCGCGAACGCCACGACCATGATCGCGTCGTTGAGCGCGACCTGCGAGAGCGTGAAGTACGGGTCGCCCTTGCAGAGCTGCGACCAGACAAAGACCATTGCCGTGCACGGCGCCGCCGCCAGCAGGATCAGGCCCGCGATGTGGCTGTCGATCTGGTCGGCCGGCAGCCAGCCCGCGAACAGATGGCGCACGAAGATCCAGCCGAGCAGCGCCATCGAAAACGGTTTGACCAGCCAGTTTACGGACAGCGTCACGCCGATGCCGCGCCAGTGGCCCGCCACCTGTCCCATCGCGCCGAAATCGATCTTGATCAGCATCGGAATGATCATGATCCAGATCAGCACCCCAACCGGCAGGTTCACCTGAGCCGCTTCCATTGCGCCGATTGCGTGAAAAACACCGGGCAGCCATTGGCCGAACAGAATCCCGGCGACGATGCACAGCGCAACCCAGACCGTCAGATAGCGCTCGAAGAATCCGATGGCGCTCGGTTGCGCCATCCCGGCGGCTCGCTCGGCCGTGCTCATCGCGCCGGCTCCGCGCCGTTATCGCGCCTCTCCTTCAGGATGGCGTTGCGATCGCGTCCATGCAGCGGCAGGTTCACGAACTGGCTGCAAGTCTGGTTGGACATGGGCATGGGGGCGATCATCAGGACTCCGCGCCCACGGAGCAGCGCGATATCGGCGAGCACGGATTGCCGCCGCAGCAGTTTTCCGTGAGATAGCCAAGCAGGTCGTTCATGGTCTCGAAGCGCGCCATGTAGATGATCGATCGCCCTTCCTGGCGACTGGCAAGCAGCCCGGCGCGGTGCAGTTCCTTGAGGTGGAACGACAGCGACGAGGCCGGCGTCTCCATCAGTTCGGCGATGCGGCCCGCGGGCAGCCCATCGGGACCAGCCTGCACGAGCAGGCGAAAGACAGCCAGACGGACGGCGTGGGCAAGCGCGGCAAGCGCTTCAAGGGCGTGATCGGTTTCCATTATTCGAATATATTCGAATAATGGAAACGTTGCAATCGCGGGTTTGTGACGCGGTTCAGGAGGTGGGGGCCGCCGCGCCGAAACGCCATGACAGCCGTTGCGCCGACTGCCTGAGCAGGCGCGCCACGTCGCCATCGAGCGTGCTGTCGAAACTGCCACTGCTGCCCATCACGGCGATTACAAGCGCCACGGCACCGGTGTGATCGAACACCGGCGCGGCCAGCGTGTCGATGCCGGGGACCGGTCGGCTTTCGGCGTTGTCGACGCCATGGGCGCGAATCCGCGCCATGCGCGCCGCCAGTTCTGCCCGGGCGGTCGCATCGGCGCGCACGCCTGCCATGCGGATGGCGTCCTGTGCCAGCGCCTGCTTCAGCGCATCTTCGCCGAGGTGCGCGGCAAAGGTGCGGCCCATCGCCGTGTTGACCATCGACAAGACCGTACCGACGCGCAGGCTGACATGCTGCGGCCGCAGTGCTTCTTCGAGCCGGATCACGGTGGGCCCCAGCGGGACCAGCACGGCAATGGCCGCGGACAGGCCCGTGGCGTGCGCCAGGGCGACGATCTCGGGCTCGGCCTCGCGTGCGGGCGATAGCCGTTGCAGGGCGATCAGGCCAAGGTCGAGGCCCAGCGTGCCCGCTTCGAAATCGCCATCGGCATTGCGCGACAACAGGCCGATCTTCTGCAGGCTGACCAGATGGGGAAACGCCTTGGCCGGCACCATGCCGGCCGCGCGCGCCAGTTCGCCAAGCGAGAGCGGTCGCGCCGCATCGGCCAGTGCGGCCAGCAGTTGTCCGGTGTTGTCGAGCGACTGAATGCCGCGCCGGGATTTGTTGTCGACGAACTCGCTCATGTTTGATCCATCGCATGCGCGATCTCGTCGCGCACCGCCAGCAGCGCGCGCCACCGGGCCTTCCCAGTCGACATCGATCACCCCGGTCGACCCGATCACCGTCAAGACCAGTCGCAAGCTGCCCGAGGTGTCCATCAGCGGCGCTGCCAGGCTGCTGACGGCGGGGCTCGGCGAATCGATGCTCCGCTCGATCCCGCGTGCGGCGATGATCTCTACGCTTCTGCGAAACGCGGACAGCGGCTGCGGCGACGCCGCGGTCCATTGCTGCTGCCACAGCGCCAGCCATTGCGATTCGGGCTGAAACGCGCAATAGGTGCGTCCCGTTGCGGTGGCGGCCAGCGCCATCACGGTGCCCACGTGCAGATTCACATGGAGCGGACTGCCGGCTGCGGCGTAATGGACGATGGTCGGCCCCTGCGGCGTGGGCAGGCTTATGGCGACATTGCAGCCCGTTTGCGCGGCCAGCGCCTGCACGCGTGGCACCGCAGCGCGCCACGCCGGGTCATGTTCCAGATGCAGCATGCCCAGCCGTAACGCCAGCGGACCGGGCTCGTAGCCGCCATCGATGTGATCGCGCTTGATGAGCCCCAGGCGGGTCAGGCTGACCAGATAGGTGTGCGCCTGTGCGGGCGCCAGTTGCGCCGCACTGGCCAGTTCGGCCAGCGCCAGTGGGCGGCGTGCATCGGCCAACGCCTGCAGCAGCCGGCCGCTCACTTCCACGCTCTGGATGCCGCGTTGGGTTTTGCCGGCGGGTTCGCCTGGGGGTCGTGCCATAGCGTGCGTCGTGCCTCGGAAAGAGTGCCGGGCGAGTCGGAAAAGTCCAGATGGTAATCGAACCCTCCGGGGGGCGAGTCGCGTCCGGCGCATATCGATGCGAACCGCTTGAGGGTTTTCCCCGGGGCCTTGACGAAACGAGGGGTCTCGCTTCCGATATTTATCCAATGGCAATATCGTTTGTCATTGACTAAAAATAGCACTCTTCCTAAGATTCCTCTACGCCGATCCCCAACCACGACAATTACGAGACAGACATGGCAAAAGCGTTTGCGTCCCAGGCAGACCTGGAAGCCAAGCAGATCACTTTCACCCAACTATCCGAAAACGCCTATGCCTACACGGCCGAGGGCGATCCCAATTCCGGCGTGATCGTCGGCGACGACGGCGTGATGATCATCGACACCACCGCGACGCCGGCGATGGCCCGCGACCTGATCGCGCGCATCCGCACCGTCACGGACAAGCCGATCAAGTACGTGGTGCTGTCGCACTACCACGCGGTGCGCGTGTTGGGCGCGTCGGCGTACTTCGCCGAGGGCGCGCAGCAGATCATCGCCAGCCGCGGCACCTACGAGATGATCCTGGAGCGCGGCGAAGCCGACATGAAATCGGAAATCGAACGCTTTCCGCGCCTGTTCGCCGGCGTGGAAACGGTGCCCGGCCTGACGTGGCCTACGCTGGTATTCGATCGCGAGATCACGCTGTTCATGGGCAAGCTGGAAGTGCGTATCGCCCATCTGGGCGCAGGCCATACCAAGGGCGATACAGTGGTCTGGCTGCCGCAGCAGAAGGTGCTGTTTTCCGGCGATCTCGTCGAATACGACGCCGCGTGCTATTGCGGCGACGCGCAGCTCGAACAATGGCCAGCCACGCTCGACGCGCTGGCCGCGCTGCAGCCCGAAAAGCTGGTGCCCGGCCGCGGCCCCGCGCTGACCACGCGCGCCGACGTGGCCAAGGGACTCGCCTACACCAAGGATTTCGTCACCACGCTGCTGCAGGCCGGCCGCGAGGCGGTGGCTGCAAAGATGGATCTGAAGGCCGCCATGGCGCATACGCGCAAGGCGATGGATCCGAAATTCGGTCAGGTGTTCATCTACGAACATTGCCTGCCGTTCGATGTGTCGCGCGCGTATGACGAGGCGTCGGGCGTCACCCATCCGAGGATCTGGACGGCCCAGCGCGACCAGGAAATGTGGGCGGCGCTGCAGCAATAGCGCGACCGTTTGTCGATCCCGTTCCGCAACGTACGGAACGGGCGCCAGCGCACCACGCGCACCACGCGCACCAGAACGAACGTGGACCGGAGACACCATGAGCAGCACCGAAGCCGATATCGACTATCAGCGGCAGACCTACGATTACGCGCCCTGTGCGGAACAACGCGCGGACCACGTCGCCGCCGGCCCGCATCCGGTCGTGGTGGTTGGCGCGGGGCCGGTGGGGCTCGCTACGGCCATCGACCTGGCCCGGCACGATGTGCCGGTGGTGCTCGTCGATGACGACTGCGCGCTGTCCACCGGCTCGCGTGCGATCTGCTTTGCCAAGCGCACGCTCGATATTTTCGATCGGCTTGGCTGCGGCGACCGCATGGTCGACAAGGGTGTGCGCTGGCATCTGGGCAAGGTCTTCATGCGCGACCGCCAGGTCTACGCATTCGACCTGCTGCCCGAATCGGGTCATCAGCGTCCCGCCTTTATCAATCTGCAGCAGTACTACGTCGAGGGCTATCTGCTCGATGTGGCGCGCGGCATGCCCAATATCGAGATCCGCTGGAAAAGCCGCGCCGTAGCCGTGCAGCAACATGCCGATCACGTCGCGCTGACGATCGAGACGCCCGATGGCGGCTACGTGCTGCGCGGTCGCTACGTGGTTGCGGCGGACGGGTCGCGCAGTGCGCTGCGCAAGCTGCTCGGGCAGGAAAGCCACGGCCACACGTTTCGCGATCGCTTCCTGATTGCCGATGTGAAGATGGACGCGCCATTCCCGGCCGAGCGCTGGTTCTGGTTCGATCCGCCGTTTCATCCGAATCAATCAGTGCTGCTGCATCGCCAGCCCGACAACGTCTGGCGCATCGATTTCCAGCTCGGTTGGGACGCCGACCCGGCGCTCGAGAAAGCGCCGGAACGCGTGAAGGCGCGCGTGCAGGCGCTGTTGGGGGCGGACGTGAAGTTCGAACTGGAATGGGTCAGCGTCTACACGTTTTCATGCGTGCGCATGGACACCTTCCGGCATGGCCGCGTGCTGTTCGCGGGTGATGCGGCGCACTGCGTGTCGCCGTTCGGGGCGCGCGGCGCCAATAGCGGCATACAGGACGCCGAAAATCTCGCATGGAAACTGGCCTACGTGCTGCAAGGCAAGGCGCCTGAATGCCTGCTCGACAGCTACGCCAGCGAGCGCGAGTTTGCCGCCGACGAGAACATCCGCAACTCGACGCGCTCCACCGATTTCATCACGCCGAAAAGCGCGGTCAGCCGCGTGTTCCGCGACGCGGTGCTGACGCTGGCGCGCGACCATGCCTTTGCGCGGCAACTGGTCAACAGCGGGCGCTTGTCGGTGCCCGCGGTGCTGCATGATTCGCCGCTCAATACCGCCGATGCGGACGGATTCTCGGGCGCGATGGCGCCAGGCGCCGCATGCGTCGACGCGCCGGTTGCCGGCGAGGACGGCAAGCCGTGGCTGCTGCCGCATCTCGGCGATGGGTTTGTCGCGCTGATCTTCGGCGCGCCGGCCGGGCTCGATGCGTCGGCCACAGAAGCCTTGCGCCAGCTGCAGCACGGCGATATTCCGCTGCGCGTGGTGTTCGTCACCGACGTGGCGATTCAGGCATCGGCGCAGACGTGGCCCGGCGCCGTGGTGCTGCGCGATGTCGAAGGTCTGGCTGCGCGGCGTTATGACGCGCGCGCTGGCACGTGTTATCTGATCCGACCCGATCAGCACGTGTGCGCGCGCTGGCGCGGCGTCGACGCGCGGCGCGTGGCCGAGGCGCTGGCCCGCGCCACCGGCAACGCGGCCTCGGCGGTGCGGCGGTCCGCCCAGGCGCCAGCACCGGCGTTGGCCTGATTGCAAGGAGACCGGCCATGCCGCTGAATACCGCCCCCAATCTGTCCCGTCCCGACGACTTCTACGAAGCACTGATCGACATGCATCGCGATCTCGACGATGCGCAGAGTCAGGCCGTCAACGCGCGGCTGATCCTGCTGCTGGCCAATCACATTGGCGACTTCGATACGCTGCGCGAAGCGATGCAACTGGCGCGCGACGCCGCCGCCGAACCCGTCACCGCCGCGCCCTGAAACGGCCGCGGCAGTCCCGTCCCAGATCCCGTTCCCACCCGCCGCCGCCGCACCTTGGCGGCGCACCATCGCGCCGCGCCTTCCAACATATTCCCCAAAGCCGGGCGTGCATGCTCGCGGGCAGGGCGCGCGCCGGGAAAAACCATTTGTTTCATGGTTATCCATGATGGAACACTTGTTGCTCGATGACTAGCATTGCAACAGCTGATGCTTTCATTCAACAGGAGTCTTTCCATGAAGCAGTCCGTTTCGATCCGTGTCGCCGCGCTGATGGCGATGTCGTTGGGCGCCGGGTCCGCCCTGGCCGTCGATGTGGCTGCGAGCCCCACGCTCAGCAAGATCAAGTCGTCCGGGGCCATTTCGATCGGGCATCGCACCTCGTCGATTCCGTTTTCGTACTACGACGCCAACCAGAAGGTGATCGGTTTCGCCCAGGATATTTGCGATCGCGTGGTCGACGCCGTGAAGAAGGAAACCGCTACGCCGAACCTGCAGGTGCGCATGGTGCCGGTGACGTCGCAAAACCGCATGTCGCTGGTGCAGAACGGCACTGTCGATCTCGAATGCGGCGTCACCACCAACCTGAAGGCGCGCCAACAGCAGGTGGCGTTCTCAACCACCTATTTCGTTGCCGGTACGCGCCTGCTCGTGAAGAAGGGCAGTCCGGTGCACGATTTTGGCGATCTCTCAGGCAAGAACGTGGTGACCAACGCGGGCACCACGTCGGAGCGCATCCTGCGCAGGCTGAACGACGAAAAGGGCGCGAATATCACGATCCAGAGTGCCAAGGACTATGGCGAATCGTTCCTGATTCTGCAGTCGGGCCGCGTGGCGGCGTTCATGATGGACGACGTGCTGTTGTCCGGTTCCCGCACGCTGGCGCCGAATCCGAACGACTGGCAGGTGGTCGGCACGCCGCAATCGTTCGAGGCCTATGGCTTCATGATGCGTCGCGACGATCCCGGCTTCAAACAGGTGGTCGACGGCGCAATGAGCAGTCTGATGCGCAGCGGCGAAATCAACACGCTGTACGCGAAGTGGTTCCAGAAACCGGTGCCGCCGAAGAACCTGTCGTTCGACCTGCCGCAGAGCGAGCAGATCAAAAAGGCCTACGCCAATCCGAACGACGAGGCGTTCGAATAAGCGAATAAACGAACAAGCGCGGTCAGCGACGGCCTTCGGGAAAATAGGCGCCGGTGCGGTGGAGCTGACCCTCGGTCTGCTCCAGCGCGCGGATCGCGCCCTTGCCCTTGCGCGCCAGCAGTTGCTCGACCAGCGCTTCCACCATCGTCACGCCCGAGGTGATCGACGGAAAGAACGACGGGCTGTCGATCGCGAATAGCAGCGTGCAGTCGGCCTCGAGCGCGATCGGCGCCACCGTGCTGTCGGTCAGCGCGATCACCTTGCATCCCGCGTCGCGTGCGGCGGTGTCCACGCGCAGGCTTTCCTGCGAATACGGCGCGAAGCCTGCCACCAACACCGCGTCCTTGGCGCCGAGCGCGCGCAGTTCCATTTCCAGCGTGCCGGCGTCGCCGCGAATCAGCCTGACGGAACTGCGGAACAGCCCGTAGATATAGTGAAACGTGAACGCAATCGGAAAGCACGAGCGGAAGCCGGCCACGTGCACGGTGGGCGCGGCGGACAGCAGATCGGCGGCGCGCGGCAGCGCATCGGCATTGTTGGCCAGCAGCGTGTCGAGGTTGTGGTGCTGAACCTCGATCATCTCCGCAAGCATCTTGCTCGATCCGCTTTCCTTGACCACCTTGCGCGCGCGCCGCGCATAAGGCTGGCTGCCGTTTTCGCGCACGGCCGCGACGAACAGCTCACGCAACGCTTGCCATCCCTCGAATCCGAGCGATTGCGACAGCCGCACCAGCGTGGCGGGCTGCATGCCGGCGCTTGCCGCCACCTTGCGCATCGACTGGATGGCGATATCGCGCGGATGATCGAGCAGATATCGCGCGCCGCCCTGAAATTGCGCGCTGAGATTGGGAAACTCGGCCCGAAGCTGGCTCATCAGCGCATCGAGGGACTGCGGCGGGGTGGCGAAATCGGCGGACATCGGCGTTTGCGAAAGATGGAATGAAACGATTGTTGCACAGGTTGCCGCCCGCTTCACGCCAACGGCGGTCGGCGCATATGTTTCTTTGAATCAGCAAAATGAAACAATTGTTGCGTACCCGAAAGGTTGTTCCTATACTCGCACCTGTCTGGCGTAGTGCTGCATTCCGGCTGCGCCCTAGTTGCCTCTCCAAACCATGACGCACGTATTCCACCGTAATCCCAAGCAAACCATGCCGGTCGCCGTCGGCGGCAGCGGTATCGAACTGATCGACAGCAATGGGCGCCGCTATCTGGACGCCTCGGGCGGCGCGGCGGTGTCGTGTCTTGGACACGGGCATCCGCGCGTAATCGAGGCGATCAAGGCGCAGGTCGATACGCTTGCGTACGCCCACACGTCGTTCTTCACCACGGAAGTGTCCGAGACGTTGGCCCGCACCCTGGCCGAGGCCGCGCCCGGCGATCTGAATCACGTCTACTTCGTTTCGGGCGGATCCGAGGCGGTGGAGGCGGCGCTGAAGCTGGCGCGCCAGTATTTCGTGGAGATCGGCCAGCCGCAGCGGCGTCACTTTATCGCGCGCCGCCAGAGCTATCACGGCAACACGCTCGGTGCGCTGGCCATCGGCGGCAACGCGTGGCGACGTGAGCCGTTCCTGCCGCTGCTGGTGCCCGCCTATCACGTGTCGCCGTGCTACGCCTATCGCGACCAGGCCGCGGGCGAGACCGACGCCCAATACGCGCAGCGCCTGGCCGAAGAATTGGAAGCCAAGATCCTCGAACTGGGACCGGACGCCGTGGCCGGCTTCGTCGCCGAGACCGTGGTCGGCGCCACGGCGGGCGCGCTGCCCCCGGTGGGCGATTACCTCAAGCGCATCCGCGCCGTGTGCGACAAGTACGGCGTGCTGCTGATCCTTGACGAGGTGATGTCGGGCATGGGTCGTACCGGCTACCTGTTTGCATGCGAAGAGGACGGCGTGACGCCCGATATCGTCACCATCGCCAAGGGTCTGGCCGCGGGCTATCAGCCGATCGGCGCGATGTTGTCGACGTCGCGCATCTTCGATGCCATTATCGGCGGCAGCGGCTTCTTCCAGCACGGCCACACCTACATCGGCCACGCTACGGCGTGCGCGGCAGCGCTGGCCGTACAGCGCGTGATTGCCGAGGACAGATTGCTCGACAACGTGCGGGCGCGTGGCGAGCAACTGCGCGCGCGTCTGCGCGAAGCGCTCGGCGCGCATCCCAATGTCGGCGACGTGCGGGGCCGCGGCCTGTTTGTCGGCGTGGAATTCGTGGCGGACCGCGCCAGCAAGGCGACGCTCGACCCAGCCCGCAAGACGCACGCGGCACTCAAGCGCACCTGCATGGAAAACGGTCTGCTCGTCTATCCGATGGGCGGCACCGTCGATGGCGTTCATGGCGATCATGTCTTGTTTGCACCGCCGTTCATCTGCACGCCGGCCGATATCGACAACATGGTCGACCGCTTCGTGCAGTCGGTGAACCAGGTCCTGCCAGGCTGAGGATCGTTCCATGCAAAGCGAAACCCTGCGCCGGCCGTTTGCGCTGGCGGTGGCGCCCAATGGCGCACGCAAGACGCATGTCGATCATCCACGGCTGCCTGTCACGCCCGACGAGCTGGCGCAGTGCGCACGCGAATGCGTCGACGCCGGCGCGGCCATGATCCATCTGCACGTGCGCAAGGCCGACGCCACGCACAGCCTGGAAGTGGCCGACTACGTGCCCGCCATCGCGGCGGTGCGCAAGGCAGTCGGCGATCGACTGGTGCTGCAGCTCACTACCGAAGCCGTGGGCATCTATCGGCCGGCACAGCAGATCGCAACGGTGCAGGCATTGCGCCCGGAGGCCGCGTCGGTTGCCGTGCGCGAGCTGGCGCCCGACGACGCGGCATTGCCTGCCGCTGCGCAGTTCTTCCAGTGGATGCATCGGGAACACGTCGTGGCGCAATACATCCTGTACGACGCCGACGACGTGCGCCGTTACGCCGCGCTGCGCGCCAGCGGTGCGATTCCCGAAGGACGCCACTGGGTGCTGTTCGTGCTGGGGCGGTATTCGGCGGGTCAGAAATCGTCGCCGTCCGATTTGCTGCCGTTCCTGGCGGCCTGGACCGAAGCGGGTCTCGACCGCAGTGGCACGCAATGGGCCGTGTGCGCGTTCGGCAGGCAGGAGGCCGATTGTGCGGCAGCTGCGGTGATGCTGGGCGGCCACGCGCGCATCGGCTTCGAAAACAACATGGCGCTGCCCGACGGATCGACGGCGCCCGACAACGCCGGGCTCCTGCGCGCGGTGCGGGCACCGCTGCAAAGCCTTGGCTATGCTGCGATGACGGCCGACGAGCTGCGCGGCGCGTTGGCGTAGCGCAAGGCAGCGGGAGCGGCTGGAATCCGGTACGCTTGGCGCTTCATCCGTTTTCCGCCCAGGAGTGCCGATGTCCGTCAGCCCGTCCCGCCAGTCTTCCACCACCGAGGCCGCGCCGCTGGCGCGCGATATCGTGCACGGCTTGCGCGCCTCGCGCATCCGCGAGGTCGCCAACGCCGGCATCGGCCTGCCCGATGTGCTGCCGTTCTGGTTTGGCGAATCGGATCAGGTCACGCCGCAGTTCATCCTCGATGCGGCCGCCCAGGCGCTTGCCGGCGGCGCGACGTTCTATACGCACAACCTCGGGATCGCCCCGCTGCGCGCCGCGTTGTCCGACTACGTGAGCCGCTTGCACGGCGCGACGCCGGTCGACCACATTGCCGTGACCAGCGCGGGCGTGAATGCACTGATGCTGGCTGCGCAGCTGGTAGCGGGACCAGGCGACCGCGTGGTGGCAGTCACGCCGCTGTGGCCGAATCTGGTGGAGATTCCGCGCATTCTCGGTGCCACAGTGGAAACGGTCACGCTCGACTTCGGCGCCGACGGCTGGACGCTCGACGTCGACAAGCTGCTGCGCGCGCTGACGCCTGGCACGCGCGCGGTGATGATCAATTCGCCGAACAATCCGACCGGCTGGGTGATGTCGCGCGCGCAGCAGCAGGCCGTGCTCGACCATTGCCGCCGCCACGGTATCTGGATCATCGCGGACGAAGTCTACGAGCGCCTCTACTACGGGCGCGAGGGCGGCGTTGCGCCGTCTTTCCTCGATATCGCCAGCCGCGATGAGCGTGTGATCGCCGTGAACTCGTTTTCCAAGGCGTGGCTGATGACGGGCTGGCGGCTTGGCTGGATGGTGCTGCCCGCATCGTTGCTCGACGATCTCGGCAAACTGGTCGAGTACAACACCTCGTGCGCGCCTTCGTTCGTGCAGGAAGCGGGCGTCGTTGCCGTGCGCGATGGTGAGGCCTTTACGCAGGATCTGGTGCAGCGGCTGCGCACGGCGCGCGATCATCTGGTGGCCGCGCTGTCGGCGCTGCCCGGCGTCGAGGCGCACGCGCCGGACGGCGCGATGTACGTGTTCTTCCGCCTCGCCGGTGCGGCCGACAGCCTGTCGCTATGCAAGCAGCTGGTGCGCGACGCCCGGCTGGGCCTCGCGCCGGGCAGCGCATTCGGCGATGAGGGCGAAGGCTTCGTGCGATGGTGCTACGCCTGCGACGTGGCGCGCCTCGACGAAGGCGTGCGCCGCTTGCGCGCGTTTCTGGCCGGCTGAAGGCGACCCACGCGCACCTACTCGATCGCGCCCGGCGTTTCCTGCGCGTTCCACCATCCGCCGCCCAGCGCCTGCATCAATGCGGCGGAATCGGCCAGCCGCGCGGCGCGGGCCTGCGACAGATCGAGCGCGGCCTGGCGCGCCTGCCTTTCTGCATCGATGACGGTGAACTGGCTGACGCCGCCCAGCCGGTATTGCGCGCTGACGATGGCCAATGTGTCGCGCGTCTGCCGGGCGTTGTCGGCGCGGGCCTGCAGCGTCTGCGCATCGGCGTCGAGCGCGCGCAGCGTGTCGGCGACATTCTGCAGGCCCTGCAATACCGCTTGTCGATACGCGCCCAGCGATTGTTCGTATGCCGCTTCCTTGGCGCGCTTTTGCGCGCGCAACTCGCCACCATGAAACACCGGCTGCACCACCCCGGCGGCGAGGCTCCAGATGTTCATGCTGTTGAACAAATCGCGCGCGCGCATCTCCTGCGTGCCGCCGCTGGCAGTCAGCGTGATCTGCGGATAGAGATTCGCCGTGGCCACGCCGATATTGGCCGATGCCTGATGTAGCAGCGCTTCGGCCGCGCGAATGTCCGGCCGGCGGCGCGCCAGTTCGGACGGCAGGCTAAGCGGCAGCGTGTCCGGCAGGTGCAGGTCTTCGAGCGTGAATGCGGGCAGTTGCGCGCTGGCCGGCGTCTGTCCCGCGTAGACGGCCAATTGATGGCGCGTGGCGTCGAGCTGCTGCGCAAGCGCCGGAATCAGCGCCTGTGTCTGCGCCAGTTCCGCTTGCTGGCGTTGCACGTCGACGCGCGCCACGCCGCCCGCTTCGAGTCGCGCCTGCAGGATGCCGAGTTGCCGCTGTTGCGCCTGTGCGATGGCGGTCGTGTCGGACAGTTGCGCGCGCAGGCTGGCCTCGCGGATCGCCGCGGTGGCCACATTCGCGGCCAGCGACAGGCGCGCGGCTTCGAGTTCGAAGCGTTGGTAATCGACCGCCGCCTGCAAGCCCTCCAGTTCGCGGCGCTGTCCGCCGAACAGGTCGAGCGCATAGGAAACCTGCACGCTGGCATTGAACAGCGTGAACGGCCCGGGGCTGGGAAATTGCGTGATGCCGACCGACGTCAGATCCACCTGCTGGCGCGTGGCATTGAGCTTGGCGTCGACCTGCGGAAACTGCGTCGCACCCGTGCGCGCGGCCAGATTTTCCTGGGCCTCGCGCAGGCGCGCCTGCGC
>Ga0187844_10001130_pt1 | contig 20589 bp, 25 predicted proteins | sample SpaLakP09_SKY_50_FD_134517 | JGI IMG/M metagenome (GOLD analysis project Ga0187844, IMG submission 134517) | Oligotrophic lake water microbial communities from Sparkling Lake, Wisconsin, USA - SP09_SKY_50 | ecosystem: Environmental > Aquatic > Freshwater > Lake | place: USA: Sparkling Lake...
ATTCCGTATAGCGGCGTCGATTCGAATCGGTACGCGCAGCCGGAATGAGCCTGCCCTCACGCTCCCAGCGCTGAAGCGTCTTGACTGTGACGCCAAGGAGCGCTGCCGCTTTTCCAGTGCCTAAAGTGTTTTCCATGATCACTGTTAGACACTTCACGACACGTCTAGTTCACCTAGAGTCAAGCTCCGCCCAATGGGGCGTTGTGCAGCCCAGGAGCGCGACAGCATCAACGAGCGGCGGCCACACAGCCGAGCGGTGCGAGCACAGGACCCTGTCACTCACCAAGCTCGCGGACCTGGCCTCGCCGATCCTGATGCAGACCTGTTCGATGGGCAAGACGATTCCCAAGGCCAAGCTTGAATTCATGCGGGCAGATGGCGACGGCAAGCCGGTGAAGTATTACGAGGTCGAACTGGAAAAACGTCATGATCGCCAACATGGAGCAGCAGGTGAGCGATGGCAGCATCCTGCACGATTCCATCGGCTTCCGTTTCTCGAAGGTCAAATGGAAATACTCGCAGCAGAAGATCGGCGGCGGCGCTGGCGGCTGGGATCTCTGCGGCAATAAATGTGCATGAGGGAGGGGCACTCCAATGGCCGAAGATGACGACTCACTGCGCCCACGCCCGACCCAGGATTCGCGCGGCTTCTTCATGCTCCCGCAAGCCCCAATGGACTCTGGCTACTACGTGTACGGGGATCTCCACAAGAAGCCGGCTAGAGGTGCGTATCAGTACGCGCACCCTATCATGATGACCGCGATCCTGCGCGTGGCGCTGGAGTGGCAAGCCATCGACAAGCGCCGGATCGGCATCGGGGACATCAGCCTTGCGGGAGGCCCGAAGCCCCCGGATCAGGACTCGCATATGAGCGGACTGAAGGTCGATTGTCGCCCGTTGCGTAAGGATGGCCTTGAGAAGCTTGTGTATTGGTGGGAGCCGGAATACGACAAGGAGGGAACTGCGAAGCTGATCGAGCTGTTCCGCATGTTTGCGCCGGTTGTCAGAGTCTTGTTTAACGGGCCTGACATTCCGTTCGTGAAAAAGTGGCCCGATCACGATCACCATTTCCACCTGAAGCTGCGAGGCTGATCATGCGCATTCGAACTTTCGCCTGGCTGATGTTGAGCATGGCCGCCGCCATGTCCTCGCTTGCCCGTGCCGCAGACCCTTCGGGCGACCCGTCGGGGCTGTGGAAACCGCTCCCTGCCATCTACAAAATCCATTCTGGCATCGTCGCCGATCGGACCCCACCAACGGTTGGCGAGCGCAGGCTGACTGTCCTTGTTGATGGAAAAGCAGCGAAGGACGTATTCGACTCGATAGGCCCCGACTTCCCCGAAACATGCAGCGGGGAGAAAGGTGACCGGCATCGACGCAAGAAGGGTGTTGTTTGCTCGTACACAGCTCAGGACCAGGGGACGAAGGACGGCCCCTACCGGTGCTGGATCGGGGTCAATCTTCGAACCGGTGACACCATTTCCACTATCAGCTGCTAACGGCGTCGGACGCCTTGGCGCGCGGCGGAATTTGGAGGCCGTTCTGATCCAGTTCAGAAATAGTACTCGTCGGGATAGCTGACCGCCGGAATTTGATAGTCCTTGAGCCAGGCCTTGAGCGCCCTGATGTCTTGGAAATCGCCCACATCCTGCGCGATGGTGTCGACGTTGCGCTGCATCTCCGCGATGTCGGCATGCAAACACATCAGCAGCGTTTTTGGCGTCAGCTGACGCGGCCTGGGCTGCTGCGTTTCACGCATCAGCGAGTATTCAAGCTCGCGGGTTTCACGCTGCAATTCGCGCACCTGGCTATCAAGGATCTTGTTGTACATCTTGATCCGATCCTCGCCCAGACGATCGAGCGCGGCCTGGTCGATCTGCTCGACTTCCAGCTGCAATTCCAGTAAGCCAAGCAAATCATTGGCCGCGTAGGCGGCGTTTACGCGCTGCATGAGCGCGGTCTTGCGCACGCGCTCGACCTCGTCCGGCTCGCGGTCCGGATGCAGGGCGCTCGCCAGCTTGCGAAAGATATCGCGCACCGATTGCTGCAGCCTTTGCTGCTCGGCCTGCTGTCGCGTTTCGCGCGCGCTCGGCTTGGCAGGCTTGGCGGGTTTGCGCCCTTGGGCCTGGGCTTCCTGCTGCTGCGCCGCCATTTTCTCGGACATGGCCTTGAACAAGGCCTCCGGCGAAGCCAGGTCGACATCATCGTCGAAGCGTACGCCGAACATGTCTTGCGCTATGTCCTTGATTGAAGCCGCGAATTCGTCCGTTCCGAAAACGCCGTCGCCTCCGGCATGCCGGTTGAAAATGTCGCGCACCGCGTCGTCGTCGCCGGCGTCGAGCAAGGCGATTCCGATTGACGTGATCAGCTCGGTCAACTTGGCGCGCTCTTTCTTGCCGATCGCCTTGTGGCTGCATGCTTGGTCGAAAACCTTGATCAAGGCCTTGCGCTGTTCATCGAAGGCCTGCGTCAGCGGCAAGTAATCCTCTTCTACCTGGCGCCGGATGGCGGGCAACGCCTCGTGCCAGGCGGCCAGGCGCATGCGCTCGGCTTCCAGTTTCTTGATCAAGGCATTGAACTGCTTGCGCGTGCGGCAAACTGGTCCGTTGATGTTGGGTTCGGCAATGCGAATGCCGCTGGAACTGGAGAAATCCATGGTCGTGAGGGGGAAATGTTGACAATATCGGGATGCCGAACGGGCCGGCGGGCCAATTATACCCGGGCACTTACAGGCCCGCCGCAGGGATGAAACATGTCCGCGCGCCATTGCCACTCCTGACACAATCTGACAGTCGATGATGGCATACTCATATCCTCATTGATTCAGGAGGGTGGCATGCTGGCTGGCGGCTGTTACTGCGGCGCAATTCGTTACGAAGCCTCGGGCTCGGCACGCAATCACGCGAATTGCCACTGTGAAATGTGTCGCCGCACCACGGGCGCACCATGCCTTGCCTGGTTCACTGTTGCCGTTTCAAACTACCGCCTGCTGTCCGGCACACCGGCCAGCTTTCGTTCCAGCCATCACGGCACACGTACTTTCTGTCCCGCCTGCGGCACCCAGCTCACCTTCGCCGACGACGCCAGCCCTGGCGAGGTCGACGTCACCGCCTGCAGCCTCGACGATCCCGCCCTGGCGCCGCCGCAAAGCCACATCTATGTCCATAGCCAGGTTCCCTGGCTCAAGCTGGCCGACGGCCTGCCGCGCTTCCAGCACAGCCGCGCCGAAGCACCCAGCTGAAAATATTTTCTTGTTTTGTGTCGATTTCCCGGTTCGCGCTACGTCGTAGGTATAGCAACCCCCATTTTTTGCCTGGCCCACCCTTACAAAGGAGCACTACCATGAGCACAAACGTCAAACCGATTCCTGAAGACATGCATTCCCTGACCCCGCACATCGTCTGCAAAAATGCATTGGCAGCGATGGATTTCTACGCGCGCGCGTTCGGCGCCACCGAAGCTGCACGCATGCTCACGCCGGATGGCAAGCTGATGCACGGCATGGTCCGCATCGGCGATTCCACCCTCATGCTGATGGAAGAAAACGCGGAATGGGGCGCCATCGGTCCTTCCGAAATGAAATCGAGCCCGGTGACCATCCACCTGTACGTCAAGGATGCCGACGCCGTATTCGCCAAGGCCGTCGCCGAAGGCGCCACCAGCGTGATGCCGGTGGACGACATGTTCTGGGGCGACCGCTACGGCGTGCTGCGCGATCCGTTCGGCCACAGCTGGTCGATCGCCACCCACACCAGGGACCTGACGCCGGAACAGATGGCAGAAGGCATGAAAACCGCCTGCGCGGGAGCACCGCAATGAAAGTCATGGTCATCGTGAAAGCCAGCCCCGAATCGGAAGCCGGCAAGATGCCGACCGAAAAGCTGCTCGCCGACATGGGCAAGTTCAATGAAGAACTGGTCCGTGCGGGCGTCATGCTGGCCGGTGAAGGCCTGCATCCGAGTTCGAAGGGCGTGCGCGTCCGGTTCTCGGGCGACAAGCGCAGCGTCATCGACGGCCCCTTCGCTGAAACCAAGGAGCTGATTGCCGGTTTCTGGCTGTGGCAGGTCAAGTCGCTGGAAGAAGCCATCGAGTGGGTCAAGCGCTGCCCTAATCCCATGGAAAGCGAATCCGACATCGAGATACGGCAAGTGTTCGAAGCCGAAGACTTCGGCGCCGAGTTCACGCCCGAACTGCGCGAGCAGGAAGAGCGTCTGCGCCAGCAGATGGCGGAACAGTAGTAAGCATGTGGGCGGCCTTCGGGCCGCCTTTATTTTGGGGGATGAGTATGCAATACATGATCTTGCGGCGTGCCGACAAGGGCACGGAATCGGGCGGCCTGCCGGTCGCCGAAGCAGCCCGCCTGCTGGCCAGCCTGCAGCCGAGCGCCAGTGCGGTGCGCCTCACGCTCGACCACGGCAAGGCCACCGTCGAATACGGGCCCTTCGCCGATCCCGCCGAAATGATCGCCGGCTTCGGCATCATCCAGGCCGAATCGAAACAGGCGGCCATCGAGGTGCTGCGCGACTATCCGGCGTCCGAAGCGCTGGAACTCGAACTGCGCGAGAGCGGCTGCCCCGGCGGCTGCGCGCAAATTCACCCGGCCAATGTGCCCGACCCCAAAGGCAAGCGCTTCGCCGTGCTGCTGCGCGCCAGCGACGCCCTGGAAAACGAAGTGCCGGTGCCGCAGCTTGCGCTCGATACGCTCGACGCCCACAACGCGAAGGAAGCCGCCGCAGGCGTGCTGCTTGCCGCTGACGGCTTGCGCACCAGCGCGCGCGGGGCACGCGTCAAGATCGCCAAGGGGTCGTTCTCGTTCATCGACGGGCCCTTCACCGAAATCAAGGAAATGATCGCCGGTTTCTGGATGATCCGCGTGGCGACCATGGACGACGCCATCGCCTGGGCGAGGCGCAATCCCTACCCTTGCGGGCAGTACGTCGAAGTTGAAATCCGTGAGCTGTTCGACGCCGGGGCATTCACGCCCGAACTGCAGGCGGCCGAAGAGCAGATGCGCTCGCAACAGCTCGACGCAGGCCTGCGCGCGCAGTTCGCGGCCGGGCGCTAACGCTCAATGGCTGACACCTCACGCGTCGCCGAAGCCGTCTGGCGCATGGAATCGGCGCGCATCATCGGCGCGCTGGCGCGGATGTTGCGCAATGTCGGCCTGGCCGAAGAAATGGCGCAGGACGCCATGGTCAGCGCGCTCGAACGCTGGCCCCAGGCCGGCGTTCCCGACAATCCCGCGGCGTGGCTGATGGCGGTGGCGAAAAACCGCGCGCTCGATCACCTGCGCCATGCGAAGCTGCACCAGTCGAAGGAAGCGGAACTCACTTACGAGATCGAGACGCAGCTGCAGGATGCCGCGCCCGACCTTGACGCCACGCTTGACGACGACATTGGCGACGACCTGCTGCGGCTGATGTTCGTGTCCTGCCATCCGGTGCTGTCGACCGAGGCGCAAGCGGCATTGACCCTGCGCCTGCTGGGCGGCCTGACGACCGACGAAATCGCGCGCGCCTTCCTGGTGTCCGAAGCGACCGTGGCGCAGCGCATCGTGCGCGCCAAGCGCACACTGCTGGAAGCGAAAGTGCCGTTCGAGGTGCCACAGGCGGCGCAGCTGGACGAGCGCATGGCATCGGTGCTGCAAGTGATCTACCTGATCTTCAATGAAGGTTATTCGGCCAGCGCCGGCGGCGACTGGCTGCGGCCGAAGCTGTGCGAAGAAGCGCTGCGGCTGGGGCGCATCCTGGCCGAACTGGCGCCGCGCGACCCCGAAGTGCACGGCCTGGTCGCGCTGATGGAAATCCAGTCCTCGCGCGCCCGCGCACGCGTGGGGCCGAAAGGCGAACCGGTGCTGCTGATGGACCAGGACCGCGCGCGCTGGGACCAGTTGCTGATCCGGCGCGGCCTGGCGGCGCTGGAACGGGCGGCGGCGCTGGGGCAGGGCTACGGGCCGTATGGGCTGCAGGCGGCCATCGCGGCCTGCCATGCGCGCGCGCTCACGCCCGGGGATACGGACTGGCAGCGCATTTCGGCGCTGTACGACGCGCTGGCGCAACTGGCGCCGTCGCCCATCGTCGAACTCAACCGCGCGGTGGTGCTGTCGATGGCGTTCGGACCGGCGGCGGGGCTGGAACTGGTGGACCGGCTGACGCTGGAGCCGGCATTGCGCAATTACCACCTGCTGCCGAGCGTGCGCGGCGACCTGCTGGCCAAGCTGGACCGCAGCGCCGAAGCGAAGGCAGAATTCGAGCGCGCCGCGGCCTTGACTCACAACTTGCGCGAACGCGAATTGCTGCTGGCCCGCGCCGCAGCATGTTCCTGAGCGATGTGTGCTACGCTTTTCGCATGAAAAAACGACTCCTGCTGGCGCTGGCCTGCGCCTTCCTCACCTCGTGCGCCAGCATCGTCGGCCCGCGCGATATCGAGATTCCCCTGCACAAATTGCAGGCAGGCCTGGAGCGCCGCTTCCCCATCAGCAACCGCGTCCTGGAACTGTTCGACATCGAACTGACCCGGCCGCAATTATCCGTGCTGCCCGAGGCCGACCGCATTGCCCTGGCCATGGACATGTCGATCGCGCCGCCCTTCACGCGCCAGTCCTGGACCGGCAAACTGGCCCTGTCCGGCCGCCTCTACATCGACCCCGCGCGCAATGCCGTGCTGATGGCCGAGCCGCGCGTGGACCAGTTCACCATCGACGGCGCCGACGAAGCGCGCCAGCGCCAGATTGCCCGCGTTGCCAATCTGCTCATGCACAAAGCGGTCGGCGACACCCCCCTGTATCATTTCCGCCCCGAAGACTTGCGCTATGCCGGCGTGCAATTCGTCCCCACCCGCGTGAGCGCCACGGCGCGCGGCCTGCTCGTCACCGTCGAGCCCGCCAGATAGAGGTTTTCGCAATCCTGCTATCATTTGCGCACACCGAAATCTATTGGATTTTTCCGGGAATTCCGGAGTATGATGGTTTCCACACGGCAAGAACTGGCTAGATCTACAGCATTGCGGCGTCGTGTTTTTGCGTGCAAACTCGGTGTTTGCGATTTCTCATGTCCGCAATATTCCACTATCGTAATCTTGCTGTAAGACTTTGATGTGCTGCCATGTTTTGGGGGTGAATCTTGGGAACGCTACAGGAGAGTGTGCAGGAAAAGGACCTCGGGGCCGAGCTGGCGCCAGGTAGCGCTGCTGCGCGCCTCCGGGCCAGGCAAAGTTTGCCGCCCAAGGGGTCCTGCTGGTACTGCGACAAGCCGATCGACAGCGTGCGCCGCTTCTGCGGCAAGGAATGCGCGGATGCCTTTGACGAAGAGGCCGAATACAGCGCCGACGCGATCGTCAATCCGCCCGACTGATTGCATTGATTCCCGGCTACTTGTCGGGCACCGGTTCCCCCAGCGCCACGAGTGCGCCCTCGAAGTCAAATTCCTGCACCGCCGCCGCCACCTGCGCCAGCGTTTCCGCGCCCAGGATCACGCGCAGGCTGGCGTCCGTCTCTTCCAGCAAGTCGATCGCCGCGCCGTCGCCGCTGGCCAGCAGTTCGATCAGCCGCGCGATCAGCAGGCGGTCGTCCAGCAGCGGCTTGTGCGGCACGGCAACCGGCACACCTTCCGGCGGCGAGCCGGTCAGCAATACGTCCAGCAGCTGGATCACTTTCTCGAATTCTTGCCGCAGCTGAGCCACCGCGTCCTGGGTGTCGGTTTCGGTGCGGATCGCCTGTTCCAGGTCGCAGGCGTGGGCATGCAGGCGCTGGGCGCCTATCATGCCGGTCGCGCCCTTGAGCGTGTGCACCAGGCGGTGCGCCAGGATCATGTCGCCCGCCGCCAGGGCTTCGCAGATGGGCTCGATGCCGCGCTGCTGGTCCTTGCGGAAGCGGCGCAGCATGCGCCCGTATAATTCCCGATTCCCCATGAGGCGCTCGATCCCATCGTTGATGTCGATGGTGTCCCGGGTAATGGCATCGGAGCGGAGTTCGATCGGGGCAGTCAAAGTGGCTTTCAGCGCGTAAACACAACTATCATTGCTAGAAGGAATGCAGTAACGATAGCAGATTTTGCCATTGATGCATGATCACGCCAGTCACTTTGTTGTGAACGACCAACTTTTACTGATGGGCGTGCTGTCGCTGGTGCCGCTGAAGCTGACGTCATAGGTCGTGCCCGCGCGCAAGGGTTCGAGCGGGATGATGGCCAGCGCGGAAGTGGGCGTGACCTGGTCGGCGACGCTGCGGCGCAGCAGCTTGACGGCCAGTTCCGCTTCGCCGCGCGGGCGGATCGTGAAGGTGCCTGGCACCAGGGTCACGTCGATGTCCGCATGCACGCTGATCGGATAGCCCACTTCATTTCGTTCAGGAACCGGATCCGGGGCTTCGAAATCGCTGAAGAAATTGCGCGTCACGCCGGTCTGGCCATTGAAGGGCCAGCTGACCAGGTTGCCGCGGCCGATGCCCGGGCCATAGCCGTCGCGCGCGGCCAGGTTGGCCGTGAAATACGTGTAGTTGCTGCCATTGGTGGCCGCGCCGCCGCCGATTTCCTTGAACCTGGGCTCGAACATCACGAAGCGGTGGTAGATCGCGGTGACCAGTTCTTCGGACAGCGAGTGGCCATTGGTGCTGGCGGCCGCAGAAATGATTTCGCCGATCGCAAATCCGCTCGACGGAACGATGTAGCCGGCCGCATTCAGGCGCTCGCGCAAGCCCGTGCCCGTGAAGCCGGTCCGGCCGGCGAGCTGGTCATGGCTGACCGTATTGTTGGCGCGCTGGTAGTCGGAATGGCCCTGGGCCGCGATGTCGATCTGGCCATTGCGCGCAAGAACAGGAACGCCAAGCTGGCCGCGGCGGAAATTAATCCAGTTCAAGCCGTCGGTGCTGATGTTGTTTGTCAATACGGGCGCGCCGACTTCCGCTGCTGGCGGACTGATCGTTGGTGCCGGTGGGCTGCTGCCGCCGCCGCCGCAAGCGGCCAGTGCGCAACTGGTGACGAGCCCCGCCGTAAATGATTGCCAGCGCTGCATTCCGCTCATTGCTTACTCCTGTGCATAAAATCCTGTGTGGATAGATTCTAGGCGAAAAAGAGATTCGGTGATTTTTGTTTTTGCCTGTGCGTGAGGGTGCGCAAGCGGCTCGCTGTAAAATACCAACACAAACCCCAACCACGATTGCGATCCGATTTGAAACCGACAAGACAGCAACGCCTGGCGCGCGCCAAGTTTGCCCTCCCCAGCATGGTCACCCTGCTGTCGATCGCTTGCGGCTTTGGCAGCATTGTCATTTCGGTCGACAACGCCCGCATCGGCGATCCGGCCGATTACCGCCTGGCGGCCATCCTGCTGGTGCTGGCCGGCGTGTTCGATGCGCTCGACGGTTTCGTGGCGCGCCTGACCAAGACCACGTCCGACTTCGGCATGCAGCTCGACTCGATCGCCGACGTCATGAACTTCGGCTGCGCGCCGGCCATGCTGCTGTACTGCTACGGCTTCGTGCAAATGGGCGAAGGCCATCCGACGCTGCTGCGCATGGGCGGCCTGGCCTGCTTCATCTTTGTCGCTTGCGGCGCCTTGCGCCTGGCGCGCTTCAATGTCAGCGTGGGCCGCACCGATCCGCGCTATTTCGTCGGCATGCCGATTACGGCCGGGGCTGCCTGCGTGGCGTCGGTGGTGGTGGCCTGGCCGGCGCCGCTGGTGAACAACCTGCAGGCGGGCATGCTGATGCTGCTGATGGTGGGCGTGGGCACGCTGATGGTATCGACCGTGCGCTTCCCGAGCAGCAAGCTGAAGATGAACCCGCTGGTGATCGGCTTGATGGCGGCCAGCGTGGGCTTGCTGGCGCTGCTGCAGACGCGCTTTTTCGTGCTGTTCTTCGTGCTGTACGTCAGCGCGACGCTGCTGTTGAATCTCGGCTGGAAGATGGGGTGGCAAGGTATCAAGCCACCCCTGGTATTCGAAGACTAGTCCTCAGGCCACTTCGTGGCCGCGCGCTGCGCGCAGGATCTTGAACCAGTCCATCTTGCTCAGCGTGAACTGGGTACCCGCCACCGCCACCGCAATGGCTTCGATGCGCCCCGTGCCCGTCAGCGGCACCGGGCGGCATGGCAGCTGCATGATCCACGCAAACACCACGCTGGCGAACGGCTGGCCCAGGTCGTCGGCAATGCCCTTGATCACCAGGCGCAGGTTGTCGGCATGCGCTTCGCCGCCATTGAACAGGCGGCCACCGGCCAGCGGCGACCAGATCATCGGCGACACGCCCAGGTCCTGCAAGCCGTCGAAGGTTTCGTCGAACATGGGCGCGGTGTGCAGCGGCGAAAACTCGACCTGGTTGGTCACCAGCGGGACGCGCTTGTTGAGCGCCTCGAACTGGTGGCGGCTGAAATTCGATACCCCGAAATGGAGCACCTTGCCGGCCTGGCGCAGGCCGTGGAAGGTATGCGCGACTTCGTCGAAATCCATCAGCGGATCGGGACGGTGGATCAGCAGCAGGTCGATGCGGTCGGTGCCCAGCTGGCGCAGCGATTCGTCGACCGAGCCGGTGATGTGCGCGGCGCTGGTGTCGTAATGCTGGATGCTGTGTTGCGGGCGCATCGGCGACACCAGCTTGATGCCGCACTTGGTGATCAGTTCCATCCGGTCGCGCAGCGAGGGCTGCAAGCGCAGCGCATCGCCAAACAAGGACTCCACCCCGTAGCCGCCGTAAATGTCCGCATGGTCGAAACTGCTCACGCCCAGGTCCAGGCAGTGTTCGATGAAGGCCACGCGCTGCTCGGCCGACATGCCCCATTCCGTCATGCGCCACATGCCGGCAACAATGCGGGACAGTTCGAGTCCCTGGGTACTGGTGGCGACGCGCGGGCACTTCATTCCGGCAGGCAGGGTTTGGCTCATGTTCTTGTCTTTCGCGTTTATTTCAACCAGAGGCGCATCGAATCCCAGGCACGGCCGAAGATCGACGCCTGGCCGACTTCTTCCAGGGCCACGACCGGCAGTTCCAGCAAGGGCTTGCCGTCAACCATCATCTTGAGCGTGCCCACGCGGCTGTTCAGCGGCAGCGGCGCGACCAGCGGGTCCTTGCGTTCGAGCACGGGCTTCATTTTCGCGGCCACGCCTTTCGGCACCGTCACCAGCACGTCGCTGGTAAAGCCGATCTTGACCGTGCTGGACGTACCTTTCCAGACTTCCGGCGACTGGATCGCCTGGCCCTTGGAATACAGCTTGATGGTGTCGAAATTCTGGAAGCCCCAGTTCAGCAGCTTCTGGCTTTCCTGGGTGCGGGTCTGGTCCGAATTGGTGCCCAGCACCACCGAAATCAGGCGGCGCTCGATATTGCCGCTAGGCCGGCGCGCCGAGGCGATCATGCCGTAGCCTGCGCCTTCGGTGTGGCCGGTCTTCATGCCGTCCACGGTCGGGTCCAGCCACAGCAGGCGGTTGCGGTTCGGCTGGGTGATCTTGTTGTAGGTGAAGCTCTTGACCGAATCGATTTTGTAGAACTCGGGGAAGTCGACGATTACGCGCGCGGCCAGCACCGACAGGTCCTGGGCGGTCGAAAAGTTGTCCGGATGCGGCAAGCCGTGCGGATTGCCGAAGCGGGTATTCTTCAAGCCCATGCGCTGGGCTTCGCGGTTCATCAGGAACACGAAGGCGCTTTCTTCGCCGGCCACCGCTTCGGCCAGGGCCACGGCGGCGTCGTTACCGGATTGCACCATCAAGCCGTGCAGCAAGTCGCTGACCGACACCGGCGTGGCCGGATCGATGAACATCTTGGAACTGCTGGCGTCGACTTTCCAGGCTTTCACCGACACATTGATCATCTGGTCCAGGGTCAGCTTCTTTTCGCGGATCGCGGCGAAGGTGAGGTAGGCGGTCATGATCTTGGTCAGCGAGGCGGGCTCGATGCGCGCGACCGGATCCTGCGATGCGATCACCTGGCCGCTGGTGGCGTCGAGCAGCAGCCAGGAACGGGCGGCGATGGTCGGCGGCGGCAAGGTTTGCGCGACGGCTGCGGAGATGGCAAGGACACTGGCTGCCAGTGCCGCAAATAATTTTTTCATGGGCTTGGTACTCTACAGAATAGGGGTGCGAAAACAGAGGCGCCCAATTATAGCCGCCACAGTTGGAGCACCAGGTTTTTAATGTGACCGAGCTTGCGGTGGAAAAAATGGTCCGCGCCCGGGATGACAATGACAGGGATATCGAGCGGGCGCGCCCAGTCGAACACCTGCGTCAGGGTAATGGTGTCGTCCTGTTCGCCGTGGATCAGGATGGTGTCTTCGGGCACGGGCGGCATCGGCCATTTGCCGGCCGCGGTGCCGACGAGCACCATGCGGTCGGCCGGCCGGCCTTCGGCGATCAGGCGCTGCTGCAGCTGCGCCTGCACATAGGTGCCGAAGGAAAAGCCGCTCAGGGCCACCGGCAGGCCGGGATAGCGCGCCTGCATATGGGCCAGCATGACGGCCATGTCGTCGGTTTCGCCGTGGCCTTCGTCATGCACGCCGGCCGACGCGCCCACGCCGCGGAAATTGAAGCGGGCCGACACATAGCCCAGCTGCACGAAGGTGCGGGCCAGGGTGGCTGCCACCTTGTTGTCCATGGTGCCGCCGTACAGCGGGTGCGGATGGGCCACCAGGGCGATGCCGCGCGGGGCTTGCTCCGGCAAGTCGAGCACGCATTCCATGACGCCGGCGCCGCCGGTGAGGGTGAATTTTTCGGTGAGTTTCATCAGATCTTGAGGCGTTCGACCACCTTGCCGCCGACCAGGTGGGTGTCGATGATGTCGTCGATGTCGGCCGTGTCGACATAGGTGTACCAGGTGCCTTGCGGATAGACCACCAGCACCGGGCCTTCGTCGCAGCGGTCCAGGCAGCCGGCCTGGTTGATGCGGATTTTTCCCGCGCCGTTCAGGTCCAGCGCCTTGATGCGTTTCTTGGCGTGCTTTTGCGCGACCTCGGCGCCTTGCTTGCCGCAGCAGGGGCGGCCGTCATCGCGCTGGTTCATGCAGAAGAACACATGCTGCTGGAAATAGGGTTTTTCGTCGTTCATGGTGAATGTTGTGCAAAAAAAGCCGAAGTTGCAATCGAAGTTGCAATAATACGCTGTTGAATCAAGTCCTGCGGTTCTCGAGCCGATTCAGCTTGTGGGACGGCAAGAGCAGGAACCACAGGGCAAAGAAGGGCCACAGCAGCGACAGGAACTGGGCCGCCCCGTTGAAGTTCAGGAATTTCCCCTGCACCCAGCCTTGCAGCGTCGCCATGAAGTAGGGATTGACGGGAATCGTGTTCACCACCAGCAAGCTGAGCAGCAGGGTCACCACGGCCAGCCGGCGCTGCGCCACCTGGGGCGCGAAGGCCAGGCCCGACAGCATGATCAGGCCGATCAGGAAGCCGCCCTGGGCCCCGGGCGTGATCCATACGAAGGCATTGTCCGGCGTGAACAGCAGGGAACTCGAGAGCGCTTTCAGCAGCAGCGCCGCGCCCAGCATGCCCAGGATCAGGCGCGCGCGCGGGGCATTGCGGTTCAGCAGGCACAGCATGGTCAGCACGGCGCCCGTCATGCCGCAGGCGGTGATGATGGTTTCCGACAGCCAGTACTGTTCCACGCTCATGGCCGCGCCCGGCCGCAGCATGGTCACCAGGTCGATATCGGTATCGAGCCCGGCCGACAGCCAGTCCGACAGGATGGGCAGGATCTGGCCGTGCCCGAACATGTAGCCGAGCGGGTAGATTTGGGCCAGCGGCCACAGCGCCAGCAGCACCAGGCCCTGGCTGGCGTGCGGCGCGAACCAGCGCTGGCGCAGCTGCACCATCTTGCTCTGGTTCAGGTAGGAGCGCGCGCCGGCCTGGCCGAACAGGGCCCCGATGACGGCGCCCGCGCTGTTGGTCATGAAGTCCAGGTTCGACGGCACCCGGCTGGGCAGGTAGGTCTGCACCGCTTCCATGCCGCCCGACACCAGGATGCCCAGGATGGCCGCGCCCAGGATGGCCCACCAGCCGCGCAGGAGGGGATACAGCGCGAGCACCAGCAGCATGCCGAGCGGGATGTAGCCGACAATATTGACGATGGCGTCGAAGTAGGTCCAGTACTGCGGCATCTTCAGCGTCAGAAAGGTGAACGGCGACAGGCCGCTCCCGCTCCAGCCGGAAAACGGAAACCAGCTGGCATACACGATCAGCAGCAGGTAGGCGAGCAGCGCCGCCCGCGCGACGGGAGAGCCGCGCGGCCGTGGTTTGATGGCGACGACCTCGTTCATTCTTTCCGCGGTGGCAGTGCGGCCAGCCAGCTGGCGATATCCTGTGCGATCGCGTCGGTCGATGCGGCCAGCGCGCGCGCGCCGCCGGCGGCATCGAGGCTGCCGGCGCTGGTCTTGCGGTTGAAGGTTTTCTGGTCCACCAGGCGGTGGCCCTGGAACAGCGAGGCGCGCAGGATTACCTGTCCCTGGCTTTGCGCCGGGCTGTCGAAGCTGTGCGTGAAGTCGTCCACTTCCACGCGCAGGATGGCCACATTGGCCGCCGCGTCCATGGTGCCCAGCACCTTGGCGCCCGACTGGCTCAGGCGCGCCTTCAGGCGCTGCGTGACCATCTGCAGCGGGGTGGTGCTCCAGCGGCTGTTGGCGTAGGAGCGGGCTTGCTGCGGATCGGCGTAATTGAGGCGGTAGTACATGCGTTCGTTGTCCAGGGCCGCCGAACCGGTGACGTCGCTCACGACCAGCGCGCCGATCGCCGCGCCCGCGGGTGCATGGGCAGGCGTGGCGGGACCGAAGTCGAAAATGGTGTTCTGGGCGGGCTTGTCGCTGGCGCAGCCGGCCAGGGCCAGCAAGGCCACGAGCAGGAATCGGTTCATGGGGATCCTCATTTGGTCGGTGGCACGAAGCCGGGTTCGCCGGGGCCGGGCGTGGCGTTCGGCGCGCCGAACAGGATGCTTTGCGGACGGTCGCTGAAGGTATTGGCGGTACGGCGCACGGCGCGCAGCGAGGTTTTAGCTTCCTCGGTCATGGCCACGAATTTCGGCAGCGTTTGCAGTTCGAGGTCGCTGGTGACGCCTTCGAGCGAGCCGCCCACGCGGTCGATGGTGGCGTTCAGGCGTTCGATCGGGCCGTCCTTGGCTTGCAGCTTGGTGGCCAGCTGGTCGAAGCTGCGGGTCATCCTGGTGGCGCTGGCCGACAGCTCGTTGAACGAATCCATGCTCTGTTCGGCCTTCGCGGTCAGCTGCGGCAGGCGGTCGATGGTGGGCTGCAGTTTTTCCGGCAGGGCCGCATAGGCGTCGGCCGCCTTGCCCACCTTGTCGAAGGCGCCCAGCAGGATTTTCTGGTTGGCCGGGCTGACCATATTGTTCAGGCGCGCCGTCATTTCCTCGGCCGTTTTCAGGATCACCAGGCCGCGCTTTTCCAGCTGGTCGAGGAAGCCCGGGCGCAGCGGAATGCGCGCCACCTTGTCGGCATCGCTGGCCAGCAGGGGCGAGCCCACCTTCTCGTCGTCGAGCTGGATGAAGGCGATGCCGGTCACGCCCTGGTAGCCCAGCGTGGCGAAGGTGGAATTGGTGACCGGCGCTTCGGTGTCGACCGACAGGCGGATCAGGATCTGGCCGGTCCTGGTCTTGTCGAACACGATGTCGTCGACCTTGCCCACTTCCAGGCCGCGGTAGCGCACCGCCGCCTGCGGGTTCAGGCCCGGGATCGACTGGATGGTGGCGATTTCGAAGGGCACCCGCTCCACGCGGTCGCGGTTGAACCAGATCCCGGCCAGCACCGTGGCGATCAGCAGGGCGATGGTAAAGAAGCCGGTCATCAGGGCGTGCGATCTGTTTTCCATGTCTATTTCTCCGATTCGTGCGCGGCTTCGGTTTCGTCCAGAACTTCAAGGGCGCGCTGTCCGCGCGCGCCAAGGAAGAATTGCTTGATGAAGGGATGGTCCACCGCCAGTACGTCGCGCGTGGGGCCCACCGCGATCACATGTTTTTCAGCCAGCACCGCCACCCGCGTGGTCAGCGCGAACAGGGTATCGAGATCGTGCGTGACCATCACCACGGTCAGGCCAAGTTCGCGGTGCAGCGACTGGATCAGCGCCACGAAGGCGTCCGACAGGTCGGGGTCGAGGCCGGCGGTCGGCTCGTCCAGGAACAGCAGCTGCGGTTCGAGCGCCAGGGCGCGCGCCAGCGAGGCGCGCTTGACCATGCCGCCCGACAGGTCGGACGGCATCTTGTTCGCATGCTCGATGCCCAGGCCGACCATGTTCATCTTCAGCAGCACGGCGTCGTGGATCACGTCTTCGGGCAGGGCGCGCAGTTCGCGCATCGGCTGGGCGATATTGTCGAACACGGTCAGGGCCGAATACAGGGCGCCCTGCTGGAACAGCATGCCCCAGTGGTTGCGCATGCGCTGCAGCTGTTCGGCATCGGCTTCGCTGATGTCTTCGCCGAACACGCGCACGCAGCCGCGCGCCGGCCTTTCCAGCCCCAGCATCTGGCGCAGCAGCACCGTCTTGCCGGTGCCGGAGCCGCCCACGATGGTCATGATTTCGCCGGCAAAAATTTCGAGGTTCAAGTCCTGGTGCACGACGGTGCGACCGAACTTGGTCCACAGGCCCGTGATCTGCACCACCGGCGGGCCGACTTCCTCGTCCGGCTTCATGTTCAGCTGTTGCGGTTTCGGTTCGGTCATGAGAACCCCACGCCGCTGAAAATGATCGCGAACACGGCGTCGGCCAGGATCACCACCGTGATTGCCGTGACCACCGACGTGGTGGTGCCGCGGCCCAGGCTTTCGGTATTCGGTTTGATGCGCAGGCCGAAGTGGCAGGACACGAGCGCGATCAGCATGCCGAACACGGTGCCCTTGAGCAGGCCGATCAGGTAGTTCGCCAGCGGCACCGCTTCCGGCAGCTCCTGGATGAAGTAGCGCGCCGACAGGTTCAGTTCCACCTTGGCCGCGGCCATGCCGCCGATCAGGGCCATGGCGTCGGTCCAGACCACCAGCAGCGGCATCGAAATGGCCAGCGCCACCACCTTCGGCATGATCAGGCGGTAGCCGTGCGAAATGCCCATGACCAGCATGGCGTCGAGTTCTTCGGTCACGCGCATCACGCCCAGCTGGGCGGTGATCGAGGAGCCGGAGCGGCCGGCTACCAGGATCGCCGCCAGCAGCGGCCCCAGTTCGCGGATCACGGCCATGCCGAGCAGGTTGACCAGGAATACGTCGCCGCCGTACATGCGCAGCTGCTGCGCCGACAGGTAGGACAGCACCACCCCGATCAGGAAACCCACCAGCGCCGTGATGCCCAGCGCCTGGAAGCCGGAGTGATAGATATTGGCCGACACTTCGCGCCAGGGCCCGGTCATGGGGCGCCGGATCCAGCGCCCGACGTCCTGCACCACCTGGCCGATCAGCTTGATGAAGCCGTGCATATGCTCGAAGAAGGAGATCAGGCCGAAGCCAAGCACCATCACCCAGTTCAGGCGGTTGTGGCGCTGGCGCGGCACGTGCATCTTGCCCGCTTCTTCGATGCGGGCGAACAGTTCTTCCTGTTTCTCGGCCAGGTTCAGGTTGGCGGGGCGCTGCTTGCCCCAGGCGTTCCAGAACATCTGGGCGCCGATATGGTCAAGGCTGGCGAGCTGGGACAAGTCCCAGACGACGTCAGGCTTGTCCTTGAGCGAATGGAGGGTGGCCGTGAGCGACTTGATGGCGCCGCACTGGGCCAGGGCATGGACTTGCCAGATGCCGCTGGCGATGACGGATTGCGCCCCGCCGGCGTCGGCGTGGTTGATGGTTAATGTTGGCGCATTTTCAATCTGCATTGCGCCAGTGTAAAAGAGATTCGCTGTGGCCGCTACCTGAGTTCGTGCGCGCCTCAGGCGGCCAGATGGCGGACCTGGCGCGCCGGCGCGTTGACGGCCGCTTGCGGCTTCGCGGCCTGGGCATCGGCGCGGCCCGCATAGTCGCTGGCCACCAGGGCGGCGGCATCGGCCACGCCCCGGCTTGCCAGCCATTCCGTGACCAGCTTGGCCAGGCGGTCGAGCGCGATGCGGTGGGTGGCGTCGGTACGGCTGTAGGTCCAGTCCGAGAAAGCCATGAAGTTATGGAAAGGCGCGTCGCCCAGCATGCGCTCGATGGTATTGGTGAAGCGGCCCGAATTGGCCACCAGGTCCCAGTAGCGGGCGAAACGCACCAGGCGCTGCATGTCCTGGAAGCTGATCAGGCTGGTCGACAGGATGGTGTAGGGCGGGTAGGGATCGAACACCATGGCGTATTCGGCCGTGTGGCGGATGATGGGCGTGCCGCGCAAGCGTTTCAGGATGCCGAACTGGATCTCGTGCGGCTTGAGGGCGGCCAGCTTGTCGAAGCCGGCCGCGAAACTGGCGATGTCTTCGCCCGGCAGGCCGGCGATCAGGTCGACGTGCATGTGGGCATGCGAATGCTCGGTCAGCCAGCGGATGTTCTCGGCGGCCTTGGCATTGTCCTGGCGCCGGCTGACCAGCGCCTGCACGGCAGGGTTGAAGCTCTGGATGCCGATTTCGAACTGCAGCGCGCCGGGCGGAAACTTGCTGATGCCTTCCTTCAGGGCGTCGGGCAGGTGGTCGGGCACCAGCTCGAAGTGGGCGTAGACCGGGTCGTCCGGATTGGCCGCGATTTTGTCCAGGAAGAACTGCATGATCTTCAGGCTGGTCTTGATGTTCAGGTTGAAGGTGCGGTCGACGAACTTGAACAGGCGGGCGCCGCGCGCATGCAAGCCTTCCAGCTCGCCCAGGAAGGCGTCCAGGCCGAAGGGCCAGGCGGTCTTGTCCAGCGCCGACAGGCAGAACTCGCACTTGAACGGGCAACCGCGCGAAGCTTCCACGTAAATGGTGCGGTTGGCGATATCGTCTTCTGTATACAGGGAGTAGGGCAGCTTGATCTCGGCCATGGGCGGCTGCACGCCGGCGTGGACCTTCATCAGCGGCTTGGGGCCATGCAGGATCTCGCCGCACAGCTTGGGGAAAGTGACGTCGCCCCAGCCGGTGACCAGGTAGTCGGCCAGCTGCACGATCTGCTGTTCCGCGCTTTCGTACGATACTTCGGGTCCGCCCAGCACGATGGCCACGTCGGGCGCCACGCGCTTGAGCATGGCCACCACGCGCGTGGTTTCTTCCACGTTCCATATATAGACACCGAAACCGATGATGCGCGGCGCATGGGCCAGCAAGCGTTCGACGATCTCGGTGGTCTTGGCGCCGATGACGAATTCCTGCAGCCGGGTCTGTTCCTGGAGCGGGCCCATGTTGGCCAGCAGGTAGCGCAAGCCGAGCGAAGCGTGGGCATAGCGGGCATTCAGGGTGGACAGCAGGATCGTCATGGGGAAAGAAAAACCGGTGGGAAAGACGCATTTTACGCCTCCCGCCGGCCTGTCTTGTTGGTAAATGCTTCAGTACTTGCTGCATTACTAGTTGTTCCAGAACATCTTTTGAATGATTCAAGCTTCAAATATGCGCATTTTGATGCAGAGCTCAGTTAGTATTGCGGTTGCCGCACGGTTATATTTTGGCGGAACTTGCTGATCGACTATGAACAAACTTACGTCAATACTGATGATGTCGACATTGACTGCCGCCGGAAGCGTGGAGGCGCAGCAGTTGTACAAATCAGTCGGTCCCGATGGCAAGGTCGTCTTTTCCGACCGTCCGGCCAACGATGCCAAGGCCAAGGTCAGCACCATGCAATCCTATGTGCTGCGGCCGGTGGAGGCGCCGGTTGCCAAAAAGGAAGCCGTGGCCAAGGTGGAATCCCCGGCCGACTTTGTGAACGATGCCCTGGTGACGCCTGAACACGAAGAAACCATGCTCAAGATTATGGAGCTGGTCGATTTCGGCAGAAAATTCGAACCGTTCTGTTCCGCGTCCGACGTATCAGCCAAGGCATTCTCGGCCGCGCACAAGGCCTGGCTGCGGCGCAATGCACTGTATATAGAGCATCAGAAGCGCCTGCTGATGGAAGTGGTCACCCCGACCCGCCGCCTGGCCATGCAAAACAAGCTTGCCGCCCGGGTGGGGCAACTGACGCTCAAGCCGGCGGCCAGCACTGCCGCGCGCACGGAGTGGTGCAACAGCATTTCCAGCGAGCTCAATAGCGGCGGCAGCGACATCGTCAAGCCCGCATTCCTCGCCATTCCCCTCCCCATCTACAAGACCAAATAAGTTTTTCTGGCGGTCGCTATTGCCAAAGCGCAGACGCTTTGTTATAGTTTGCCTCCCGTTGAAAACGCACGCTAAATCAAGCAGTTGCGGCACATTCATCGGGGAGCGCTTTAAGAGCGCGGTAGAAAAAAAGAAGTTGACGATGAACGCCGAATACTGCATAATCTCATCTCTTCGCTGCTGACAAACAAAACGCTTTGTCGACAAGCAGCAGGCAGTACCGAATAAGTTCTTTAACAATTAACAGTCGATAAGTGTGGGCGTTTGATGAAGGTGCCAAAGACTTCGGTCTTTGAATACTTAAATTATCAAATGTTCACGAAGAAGAAATATAGGCGCTTCGAAAGAAGTGGCCTGTCAGTATTTTGAGTGAGCGATCTGTCCGCAAGGACATTAAACAGAGATTGAACTGAAGAGTTTGATCCTGGCTCAGATTGAACGCTG
>Ga0187844_10001131_pt1 | contig 20569 bp, 20 predicted proteins | sample SpaLakP09_SKY_50_FD_134517 | JGI IMG/M metagenome (GOLD analysis project Ga0187844, IMG submission 134517) | Oligotrophic lake water microbial communities from Sparkling Lake, Wisconsin, USA - SP09_SKY_50 | ecosystem: Environmental > Aquatic > Freshwater > Lake | place: USA: Sparkling Lake...
AGCCAGGGCGGCCGCCTCAAGGACAGGTCTCGCCACTCTTCTTCAAGTTGCTGATTTGAGCCAGCTGTCGGGCCTGGAGTTTCTTGACATCCTGGACCAGTTGCTTGTTGCGAGCCAGCTCCCCCTGAGCCATGTCCCGCCCTCGCGTCATGTCGTCAAGCTTGCCCTTCTCCCGCTGGTATTCACGTTCCAGCATGTTGTAGCCGGTGGGGTCCATGTCCGGGCAGTCATCGGCGGTTGGTTTGTTCAATCGGGAAATGCATCGGCCGACATTCCCCGCCGAATTCGGCTTGGGCGCGGCGTCCAACCGGCGCTTGGCGGAGTCCACCCTGGGTTGCTGCGCCCGAATCTGATCGCTGTATCCGCCAACCTTCACTTCCAGCGCCGGAATGGCTGCCTGGGCGGCGGCCGATTTTTCCGTCAACTTTTCGTACTCATTTTCGATATTTTTGATTCTTCGGCAGACATTGACTTCAGCCTCGCCCCTGTAGCCCGTATCCGCACTCGGCAGAAGACCGGGGCTGGGATCGGGCGGCTGACAGCCATAACACGGTGAATTGTTCTGCTCCCGGATCACGGTCGTGGGCCGCTTATCCCTGACACAGGTTTCATTTTTCTTGCAGTCATCGTCTGGCAACGCATGCGCGCCCGAAACGACCAGTAGCCCGGCCACGCATACCGCCAGTGCAAACGCTTTCATGGCTGCCTCCTTGAGTTGAACGATGGATTCCTGCAGAGGTCATGCGCCGGGCCGAACAGGCCAAACATCCTCTGCATGGGAAACATTCTGGAGCGAGGCATATTTCCGGACCATCCCACAAACAGGGGATGCCAGAAGTGATGCCCCGGTGGTCGAGATGCAGCAACAAGCCGCTGGCCAGCCCCCTTAGCAGCCAAATTGTGAGCCGCCGGCTTTGGGAACAGAGAGTGCAATCGACATGGGCGTCATGCGCCCTGCACTCAAGCGCTTACAGGAAGTCGGGTTTCGGCGTTGATGTAGCGCGCAACAAATGCCCCCACACTGCTGGCCGGCAGCGGCAGCCAGACCATGTGGCCGTCACCGGGGGCCACACGCAAGGGCTGGGCCTCGGCGTTTTCCATGCGGTCGAGCAGCACGTCGCGATTGCCCGCCGGGTGGATCAACTCCAGGGTATCGCCCACGGAAAACTTGTTGCGCACACGCACCTGCGCGAGGCCGCGCGCGGCATCAAAGGCAAGAACATCACCCACATACTGGCTGCGGCCCGATTCGGAATAGCCCTTGAGGTAGTTCTGTGTTTCCTGCGGCGTGTGGCGCTGGTAGAAGCCCGAGGTGTAGCCGCGGTTGGCCAGGCCTTCGAGCTGGCCCAGCAGGGCCGGGTCCAGGCCGCGGCCGGCGGCGGCGTCATCGATGGCCTGGCGGTAGCTCTGCACCGTGCGCGCCACGTAATAGGGGCTCTTGGTACGGCCCTCGATCTTGAGTGAATCGACACCGATGGCCACCAGGCGCTGGATGTGCTCGATGGCACGCAGGTCCTTGGAGTTTATCACATAGGTGCCGTGCTCGTCTTCCTCGATGGGCATGAACTCGCCGGGGCGCTTGCTTTCCTCCAGCAGGTAGGAGATGGACTCGCGCGCCTCGCTGGGCAGCGTCTCGCCCTGGCCGCAGCTGTGGCCGGCAGCACGCGGGGGCGAGAGCACGTCGCCGCTGGCGTCCACCTGCGCGGTATGGGTCTTGTAGTCCCAGCGGCAGGCATTGGTGCAACTGCCCTGGTTGGCGTCGCGGTGGTTGAAATAACCCGAGAGCAGGCAGCGGCCCGAGTAGGCGATGCACAGCGCGCCGTGCACGAAGACTTCCAGCTCGCTGTCCGGGCAGTCCTGGCGGATCTGCTCGACCTGGTCGAGTGACAACTCACGCGAGAGGATGATGCGCTTGACGCCCACCTTGTTCCAGAACTTCACCGCCGCCGAGTTGACGGTGTTGGCCTGCACCGAGAGATGGATTTCCATCTCGGGCCAGGTCTCGCGCACCAGCATGATGAGGCCGGGGTCGGACATGATCATGGCGTCGGGCTTCAGGGCGATCACCGGTGCCATATTGGCCACGTAGTGCTTGACCTTGTTGCCGTGCGGGAAGATGTTGGACACCAGAAAGAACTTGCGGCCGAGTTCGTGCGCGCGGTCGATACCGGTTTTCAGCACCTCGATGTCACCGAAATCGTTGTTGCGCACGCGCAGCGAGTAACGCGGCTGGCCGGCGTAGATGGCGTCGGCCCCGAAGTCAAAGGCCGTCTCCAGCATGGCCAGTGAACCGGCCGGGGCCAGCAGCTCGGGCGCCTTGCGTGCCATCATTTCTTCTCGGTCAGCTGCACCAGGCCAGCGATGGCCAGGGCGTAACCGTTGATGCCGAAACCGGCCATCACGGCCTTGGCCACCGGCGAGATCCAGGACTTGTGGCGAAACTCCTCGCGCGCGTGCACATTGCTGATGTGCAGCTCGATCAGCGTCACGCCCGCACCCTTGATGGCATCGTGCAGGGCGATGCTGGTGTGCGTGTAGGCGCCGGCGTTGAGGATGACGCCCAGCAGCTTGCCGGCAGCCTGCTGGCGGCCGGCCTCATGGATCCAGTCGATCAGCTCGCCCTCGTGGTTGCTCTGGCGGAAATCCAGCTTGAGGCCGTTGGCGGCGCAGGCGCGTTCGCAGAGTTCCTGCACGTCGGCCAGGGTCTGCGAGCCATAAACGGCGGGCTCGCGCGTGCCGAGCAGGTTGAGGTTGGGGCCGTTGAGGACGAGTGCGGTTTTCATGGAAATTCTTCCCGGTCTTGGATCGCTGAATTGTGCCACCGGGGAGGGTGCTCATGGCTCGGCTACCATTCGACGACAAGAATCACGAGGAAGACCGCATGACCACCCCCAAGTTGCATGAACTCGGCGCCGCCCAGGCCGCCGCCCTGCTGGCACGACGCGAGCTCAAGGCCGAAGACCTGGTGCGCGCCTGCCTGGAGCGCGTGGCCGCGCGCAACGACGACATCCACGCCTTCGTGCACCTGGACGCCGTCTCGGCCCTGGCGCAGGCCCGCGCGCTCGATGCCGGCCCCGTGCGCGGCCCGCTGCACGGCCTGCCCCTGGGCGTGAAGGACATCTTCGACACCAGCGACCTGCCCACGGCCTACGGCTCTGCCGTTTATGCCCACCATCGCCCGGCGACCGATGCCGCCAGTGTGGCGCTGTGCCGCGAAGCCGGTGCCGTGGTGCTGGGCAAGACCGTGACCACCGAGTTCGCCTACTTCACGCCCGGCGCCACCGTCAACCCGCACAATGCCCTGCACACGCCGGGCGGCTCTTCCAGCGGCTCGGCCGCCGCCGTGGCCGACCACATGGTGCCGCTGGCCCTGGGCACGCAAACGGCCGGCTCCATCATCCGCCCGGCCGCCTACTGCGGCGTGGTGGGCTACAAGCCCAGCCTGGGCCGCGTGGTCGGCGCCGGGGTGAAAAGCCTCTCGCCCACGATGGACGTGATCGGCGGTTTCGGCCGGGACGTGCGCGACGTGGCCCTGTTGGGCGCCGTGCTCACGGGAGACCTGCGCCTGCTCGAAGGCCACGAACACGGCACCCTGCGCATCGGCCTGTTCCCCTCGCCGTCCTGGTCGCAGGCCGACGCCGACACGCAGAAGGCCTGGGAACAGGCCACGCAGGCGCTGGCCCGCAACAGCGACCGCTGCCAGGACGTAGCCATGCCGCAGGACTTCGACGAGCTGATCCAGCTGCAGAAGGACGTGATGACTTTCGAGATGGCGCGTTCGCTGAGCTTCGAGCGCCTGCGCCACCGCGAGGCGCTGAGCCCCGCGCTGGTGACCCTGCTGGATGCCGGCATCGGCATCGACGGCGCCACGCACGCAGCCCGGCTGCAGCGCACGGCCGAATGGCGCCTGCGCATCGACGCCCTCTTCGAGCGGCACGACGTGCTGCTCACGCCCAGCACCATGGGCGCGGCACCGGCCGGCCAGGCCGCCACGGGCGACCCGCTGTTCTGCCGCAGCTGGTCACTGCTGGGCCTGCCGGCCGTGCACCTGCCCTTTGCCAGCAACGCCAAGGGACTGCCCGTGGGCCTGCAGCTGGTGGGCCGCATGGGTGAAGACCACAAGCTGCTGGCCGCCGCGCAACGCATCCACGACCGCCTGAGGTACTGACAACCCATGCAGAACGACACGCCCCCGGCCCTGGCCGCCCTGCTCAGCCGCCACTCGCTGGGTCCGCGCTGGATGGTGGCGCCCGGGCCCGACGCGCAGCAGCTGGCGCTGGCGGCGCAGGCGGCACTGCGCGCGCCCAACCACGGCCGCCTGCAGCCCTGGCGCCTGGTGACGATCGCCGAGGCCCAGCGCCCGGCCCTGGCCGCGCTGTTCGAACAGTTCGCGCGCGACGCAGGCAAGAGCGAGGAAGAGGTGGCGGCCGAGCGCGAACGCGCCTTCAACGGCCCGGTGCTGGTGGCCTGGGTGGCGCGCATCGATGAGAGTGTGGCCAAGGTGCCGGCGCACGAGCAATGGATCTGCGTGGGCGCGGCCATGGGCAACTTCATGAACGCCGTGCACATGATGGGCTACGGCGCCAAGATCCTCAGCGGCCGCAAATGCCAGCACCCGGCGCTGGTGCAGGCCTTCTGCGAAGAGGGTGAACAGCTGGTGGGCTTCACCTGCATCGGCACGCCCACGCGCGAGCTGGAGCCGCGCGAGAAAGCCGAGGACTCCGGGTCGCTGCTGACCGCCTGGGCACATCAACGCACTGACTAGAGCCCAATTCGGTCAAGCCCGGGAAAGTCCTTAGTCACGCGATAGCATACCCAAAGCTAATCGGTCTATCGGCGCGGCTACGATGCCTCCCTATGGATCAAGAAAAAACCATAAACATCCAAGATTTATTGAACCGGATAGGCCAGGGGGACGACAAAGCAGCAGAGGAGCTTTATCGTGCCTACCATGCTTATCTTTACGCCTTCGTGCGTCACCACCCCGAATATCGGCCTGCTAGCGAAGCCGACGTTGAGGAAATCGTCCAGGACGCGCTGGCAGCCGTCATCACGCATCCAGACAGATTTCGGGGGCAATCGAGCTTCAAGAGTTACCTCTCACAGATCGCGCTCAATAAGGCGGTCGACTGGGCCCGCAAAAACAAGCCCAAGCACGCACCCGAATTCGAAGAACTTGATGACGATCGGCACGGCGATATCCCCGACGAGGCGTGGGATCTGCCAGAGTTGCTCCACGCCAAGCAGCGCGCCCAGGCACTGGCTGACTGCCGCGACAAACTGCCATCAAAACAGGCCGAGGCCATCTTCTGGGTGGATTTCGAAGAAGAAAGCGTCGAGCAGGTCGCCGGGCGCCTGTGCATACCGCCTGGCACCGTCAAATCCCAGCTCTTCCATGCCCGCAAGAACCTCCTCAGGTGCCTGAAGGCCAAGCTTGAAGGACACCACCATGTCTGACCGCACCCCCGACCGCGAACGCTTCTCGCTGGACTTGCCTTTCTGGCTCAACGGCACCCTGGACGCAGACAACTCGCGCTGGATGGAGGCCTACCTGCGCGCCCATCCGGAATGCGATGGCGAGCACCAGTTCGCCCGCAACCTGCTCCAACTGACCCGGTCTTTGGGATCGCCTATACCCGAAGAGGAGCGGCTGGAGAGCTTCCGGATCCGACTCAGATCGACGCTGCCACCGCCCGCCAAACGTCTGGACAGACGCTGATCCCTTTGACTGTACGCCCCCACAACCCCATTCGTTCCGAACATGGCCCAAATTACTGACTGCCTGAAATTCGCCAAATTCTTCGCCCGGCTGCAGAAGAAAGACAAGATTGACTTGGAAGCCCTGAGCCAGGCCATGGCCTTCTTCGAACTGGATCCAGCCTTGGGCGCGGAACTCAAGGCCATGCCCAAGCTCGACGACGACATTGTCAAGAAATTCGGCAAGCCTATCCTGGATGCCCACGACGACATACCGTTAATGTCGCTGGACGAAGCCGTCAAGGGCTTCAAGCAGAAACATCAGGGACTGAATCTCAAGGAGCGCTACGCGGCAGATCAGGCATCCACACCTGACCAGGTCAAGGCCGTGCGGGCTGCGCTGGCTCCGAACCTCAGGAAAACCCTCGCTGATTTCAAACCCAAGGCCCTTGAAGACGCCCAACAGTTCGCAGAAGAGTTGATTTCCCGCCTCGCTGGTCACCCACCCGCATCCGAATCTCCGCCGAATTTCCCCGCCCCGCCGCCGCCCCCTTCTGCCAAGCCCATCGAGACGACGCCACCGCCAGCTTCTCCACTACAGCCAACAGTCAGCGCGTTGGTTCTGGACCCGGTACTCGACAAACTGCGAGTCGCCCTCCAAGAGGGCCTGCTGGACCAGCCCCTGGCCGCATCCGAACTGCTGCTGGAGTTGCAAGCCCGTGCCTGGGGGCTGACGCCTGCCAAGTTGCCTACCACCTTTCTGCTGGTCGGTCCTCCTTCCTGCGGCAAGAGCCTGATGACTCAAATCATTGCTGAGGCTGGCGGGCATGCGCGTCCGATATTGACGCTCAATATGGCCACGATGACGGGGCGCCAGGATGGTGGCGACCTGAACGGGGTAGAGGCGTCTTATGAAGCGGCCCGCGCCGGTCGGCTCACCGCATTTATCAGGGAGAACCCCAGGGGGATCGTGGTGCTGGACAACGTTGATCAGGCCCACCCCATGGTGCAGAACCGACTGCTCCCGCTGCTTACGGAAGGGTGGCTGGAAGACGAGTTTGGTTTTGGTGGTGATGCCAAGCAAGGCCACCCGGAAGGTCGCACAGTGGACTTTCGGCAGGCGATAGTGTTCCTCACCACCACGCACGGCGCTGCCGTCTACGACCGTCGGGACTTCCTTTCCTTATACGACCGGGAGCCGGCAGCCGTCATAGCCCTGCTCCGCGAGGAAATCTCAGGCAGCAAATGGGAACTGGCGGGTGATGGAAAAGGGGCCTCCTTGGCCAGCGCCTTGCCGCCCTACCTGGCGCAGACGCGCATCCTTCCTTTCCGCCCCTTGGGCATGCCTGCTCTTTACAAGATAACGCATAACAGCATTGGCGCGCTAAGCAAACAGCTTGCGGGCAAAGTCTCTCTGGTCATCGATGACTCGGAACCGAAAACCTTCCCTGACCCGCTCACCATGGCCCTCACTCTTTCAGTGGGCCCACACTTCAATCCCCTCGAGCTGCAGGCCGTGCCCAACCGTACCCTGCTCGGCATCTACATGCAGTTGAGTAGCACGGAAATGGCGGCGGTCCGCGAACTGCGCGTTCAAGTGCAAGACCCACAGGGCCTTCTTGCCGAACTGCGCCAGCTGCCGCACGAAGCCCTGCGCAGGGACTTCTTCCGCCGCAGCCAGCGCCTAAAGTACACAGTGCAGGTCGGCCAAAACGACGGCGGCGCCACCTGCAGCTTGCGCCTGGAGCGGCTCCAGATTGAGCGTGTGCCCATCAGCACAGACTTCGGTGGCGACGGCGGCATAGCTATTGACGTGCCACAGCGCAAGTTCAAAGAAATCTTCGGCCACAGCTACATCAAAGACCGATTGCAGGAAGTGGTGCGTTTGTTGATGAAGCCGGTGGATCACGACGGCAATGCCATCAGCCTCCCCAGAGGCATGCTGCTGCACGGCCGACCCGGCACCGGCAAGACCATGCTGGCCAAGGCCTTGGCCGCCGAGGCCGGCCTTCCCTTCATCGCCGTGGTGGGGCCGCAGCTGCTCAACCTCGACTTCATCCGACAAGTCTTTCGCCTGGCGCGTCAGTACGCACCCAGCCTCGTCTTCATGGACGAGATTGACGCCCTGGGTGTGCGCGGCCGGGGCGGCATTGACGCCTGCATCAACCAGCTGCTCACCGAGATCGACGGTTTTGACGAAACTCGCGACGGTAACGTCTTCGTCATAGCCGCCACTAACTTCCCATCCAAAGTGGATCCGGCACTCACTCGTTCAGGCCGCCTGGACCTGCGGCTGGAGGTGCCCATGCTTGACGCAGAGGCTCGCCGCCACTTCCTGGAGCGCTTGAACAAGCTGCCACACGTGGAAGCGCTGAACCTTGACGTTCTGGTGGAGTTCAGCGCCGGCATGAGTGGCGCAGATCTGGAAAAACTTTGCCGAGAAGCCACGCTGGATCTCATCCGTCGCCCGCGTCCGGCAGTTACCCAGGCTGATTTGCTGGAGTTGCTGAACGTCATCAAATACGGTGCGCGCGTGGAGAGACCACCACTCAAGCAACAACTGGCCGCCACCGCCTACCACGAGGCCGGCCACGCTGTGGTTTCCCTGGTGCTCAACCCAGATGTGCGCATCGAGCAGGTCAGCATCGTTGCTCGGCGCGACGCGTTGGGGTTCACTGCCTTCAACGAAGAATCCATGGACAGTCGCAACTTCACCCGCAAGGAGGTCATGGACCTGATTTGCGTGGCGCTGGCCGGTCGCATTGCCGAAGACAGGCAGTTCCCCGTTCAGGCAGACGGCAGCGGTGGGCCGGACGCGGGCGCCAGCGACGACCTGGCCCGCGCCACCCGCCTGGCCTGGCGCGCCATCACCGAATGGGGCCTTGACGAGGAATTTGGTTGGGCATCTCTGGCACCTTGGTGCGACGACGCTCCACCTGCGGAGTGGCTGAGCGAAGCACGAAGCCGGGTAGACGTGTGGCTGCATGAAGCCCGCATCGCGACTACCCGCGTCGTAGATGAGCAATGGGTCCGCATCAAAGCTGTAGCCAATAAACTGCAGGACGATGAAACAGTCGATTCCGTCGACCTGCAGAAATTGATCAAGGTGTAAGGGGAGTGCCAAACGTGGGACACGAGAATAAACGGCGATACGAGGTAGCGATAACCGCCGCCGACGATGGAAAAACCATCTGGTTTGAACCCAAGGTGTACTGGGAGCGCCGAGAACTCATCGATAAGTTAAGAGGTTATTCGGGCAGGCTCGGGGAAATAACAAGCGACTACGCGAAGGGTCTAAAAGGAGAGGCGGACTCGGCCAAAGACAAGCTGGAGAAAGCCACGCCGGATAACCTGCAGCGCGCGATTTCGGATGCCCAGGGCGTACTGAAAAAAGGCCAGAAGTTCGTATCGCTGCTTTGGGAGCTAGAAGAACTGTCCAGAGAATTCGGGAAAAGAACCGACAACTCCGCCAAGGAGCAAACGACAGCGGCCGTTTCTGCCAGACAAGAGTTGGAAAAAGCCACGCCGAATACCCTGCATCTTGCGATTTTGGATGCTCAGAACGCACTGGCCAATGGAAAACGGCTATTGCTGCCGGGGGAGTTGGGGGCACTTTCAAGAACGCTCGAGGCTGTATCAGGCGAGGATGCCAAGGCTCTAAAGGCAGCGGCAGAATCGGCCAAAGACAAGCTGGAGAAAGCCACGCCAGATAACCTGCAGCGCACGATTTCGGATGCCCAGAGCGTACTGAATCAGGGCCAAACGCTTCTAGAAATTACGCGAGGACGTCTCGGCGAGAGCAAACAAACTCTATTGATAAGGGCTCCGGAGCTACGAGGGGAGCCGGAGACAGGACATGGTGCGCTCGGGGAAGTAACAAGCTCCGGCGCAACCGGATCGGTTGCCCCAGATCAAAAAAAGCAAATAGAAGGAGTCACAAGCCAGGATCCGGGTTTAGAAAAAATTGCGAATTTTAAGAATGAGCCGGTTAAGAATCGGCCCGTCGACCTGTCATCTTCAAAGAAGAAATCACCTGCCGGTGATTCGCGCGCGACCCTTCAGCAAACTGCTCCTATCGAAATAGGAGAAAAATATCCACCCGATGGGGATTCGAAGTCATTTCCCCCTCTTGGCCGCATTAGTATTGTTTCGATCAGTTGTGGAATGAAAAACTTGATCACCGCCGGTGGTGAATCTAGGAACAACCTACAGTATTTTTCTTATACCGCTGCTTACCCAAGCCAACCACGATCGTATTCAGCGCTCGACATGGCAATCATCGTTCGCGGCTTTCTTCTGGCAAAAATCGGACTTCTGAGAATGGCGGTATCCGAAGCGTTGACCAGGCACAACGGTGCAGCTCATAGAAATGGTAATGACAACGACAAGAGCGGCTTCAATGAAAAGGTCCAGGAGTATCAGAAACTTTGCCAGGAAGTCGAGCATGATGCTCATCCGCCTTCGTATAAGTGGCTGTGGTTTGAGAATAAGGCCGCTCAATGCGCCGACTACTTAAGAGAATGGATTGCATCACACCGCGGAATTGCAGGCGTGACTTGCATAGTCGTTGCCCTTGCGGCGCTCTTCTGGATCTGGGAGCCGACGTCGAAACTCGGCTGGAACAGCATTCACACCGTTACATCTCTATTTCTATTACTCGTATTACTTACCCTTCCCCTGTTTTTCCTTTTGATTGCCTCCAATTTTGAAAAAATAGGCGACAAGATCGATCGCAGGCTTCACGAAAAACTGCAGGAGGAAATTGACAACATAGCCTCGGAACTGGCTCAAACAAATTTGAGCACAGCGTCCAGGCATGTCGTCGAAGAGTCCAGCATTTCCGCCATCACTCCCGCAACGCATTACGTTCCAGAACCCATCCTGCGGCGCCTTGATGAAGCCATGCAGATCCGTGAGAGCATGAACTCGCTGAGCAAGGTGCTGCACGAACGGCAGCGCCATGTGCAGGAATCTGTCAAACACTTGGAAGAGCATCGCCAACGCGCTCGCCGAGCGGTAACGGCAGCAGCAGGAGGCATTTTTGTGGGCTACTTCACCTATGAGATGGGTGAATCCGTACTCAAGTACGTGCACACAGCTCAGGGTGCTGACGGCCGCAGCCTGGAGTACTGGTTGTTTACTGTGCCGGGCGTGCATGCCCACCTGGACTTGCAGAAGTCCGGTCGAACCGATGTGAAAACCCTGGCCGAACTCAAGACAGACTACGAAATGGATTTCCATCACCACGAACTTTTCGGGCAAGCCGTGCTACTGACCGTTACTCTGATTGCCGCCCTGCTGGCTGCCTGGATAGGTTGGCGCAAGCCGCCCGAGGAGCAAGCCAGCGGCCATGGTGGCCACCACTGATCATCTTCAAAACTTATAACACCACAACCTATCGAAAGAGAAACCATGGACAAGCAAGCATTGGCTGAGATCTACTCGAAAGCTGTTGAAGACCAGCTGGGACTGAAAGCCAAGATCGATGACGACAAGGATGTCGTTTTCAAACACCCAGATCTGGGCGTCTTCTTTTTCTCGCTCGAAGCCGAAGGCGACCCCGAATTCATGCGCCTGGTGTTCCCCAACTTTGTGAACGAAGGGCTGACGGGCGGGGACAGGCAAAAACTCCTGGCACTCATCAATACCGTGAACATGATGAACAAGGCTGTGAAACTCTATGCGCGCGAAAACAAGGATGACGGCAAGCTCAGCGTCTCGGCATCCGTAGAGTACTTCGTGGCCGGCTCCGATCAGGCTCCTACACAGGAACACATCAACGCGATCATCAAACGCACGGTCAGCGCTGTAAAAGCGGGGATTGAAAACCTGCTGAAACTGGCCAAGGCTGGCGAAGACAGCATGTGATCCATTCAAGTCTTTCCCGTGACCTCAACACGCATCAATCTTTTCCAGCCACTGGAATATTTGCACGCCACACTGGCGCGAAGCCACGATTTTGTTGCCACAGCTCCCGACCAAAGTCTGCGGCCCATGGAATCTCTGGCAATTGATTCGAGATATGAGTTGGCCAGCAGCTGGGCTGCGGGTTGGCAGCTGGCGCGTCGCATGGGCGGCATGGACGGCTTTGAAGAAGCGCTGGAGGACTGCCCCTACTATTGTCCGTGGGCTACGCTGGCCATCAGTAATGGCCAGCGCGGCCTGGCAGGTTTCATCCGGCTGGGCGATGAGTTGGTGCCCGGCGGGGAAACGGCGGGCGAGCCTCTCTATCACCGCTTCTTCCGCTTGGTACGTCAACATGCCACCGCTGAGCGCTGGCTGGTGAAGCCGCAGCATCTGGCCGAGAATCCGATGCGCACGCCTGCGTACAAGCTGCGTGAAGAAGAATTGGCCGACCAGCTGGTCGACACCTTGCTGGACAAGGTGGTGCGCGGCATCACATCGCTGCCTGAGGAGGACAGCACGCATCATCTGGCGGTCATTGGCGCCTTTATCGATGCGTTTTCGGATTTCCAGTCGCCGTTTGATCGGGGCACTGGCATCCAGGAAAAAATTGCCGAGTGGTGGGGTGGAACCACAACCGAGCGCAAAGCGAGGGCACCATGGCTGGTGGCTTTGATGCTGGACAAGAAGACATCAGCCCGTAAGAAGAAGGCGTCCACTTAGCGCTTGCCCAGACACTTGCATACCAGTGATGCACATATGGACAGGCTTATGGGTAAATCTTTGAACTAGGAAGAGAACTGAATGAAATTCCCCAGAACCGCCCGCACTGCGTTTCCCGTAATTGCGCTCATCATTGTTATCTGGGCCGCCGCCTACCCCCTCTCCAAGCTCCTGTCACCGGATATGTTCAAAGAGCCGTTTGGCCCGGTTTACACCGGGCTGAGCGTGCTGTTCTCTGCACTGGCATTTGGCGGGATGGTCATTGCGCTCTTGTTGCAGTCGGAGGAGGCGAGGATTTCCCGACGAGAAGAGATCGAGCGCTCCATTTACGAGCTTTTCCAGTCATTCACCAGCCTCGACTTTCAGAAGGTCAAAGACAGCGCATTCCGTGCGTTGTTGGCTGCGGTTAAAAGCCGGGACTATGCGGAGTATCTGGCGAGCCGCCTGTTCGTCGTGGAGCAGTTGCCGTTCCCGGCTGGCATAGCAGGTGTTCTGCGTGAGCTGGACGAAGAAAAGCGGAGCTTGAACGAAGAGCAGATCATCCACGCGGATCGGGTCGACCGGCTGATGCTCGACAACATGCTGAATTTTTTTGCGATGTTAGCGCAGCGCGAATCCTCGGCGACGGTGATCAAACATTGCGATTTCGCCTATGACTGGTGGCGTCCAGCGCTTTGGCTCATCGCCCAGATTCAACAGGACCGCCATGAGTCATCGGAAATCATCCGAAAGTATTGCAGGAACCAGCTAATTGCAGAGACTCTCAGGTCACTCGACCATATCTATGGTCACGAGCCACTGAATTCACAAGAAGATGTTTGGCATTACATTGCCAAACACCCCAAAATGCTCAGCTTCGGCTTGGATCCTCGCTTTCATCCACGTCCGGCATAAACTCTATATTGAACTCTGACGACAGGCCCTGCGCGGCGCGCCACATGCACCGCAAGGCCAAGGCATCGACCCATGCATTGTGCTGAGGTTGCCCGGTGGAGAAGCAGGCACTCCGGGCCTGCTCCAGCAAGGGCCGTTTTGACTCCCCGAGCGAACCGGCGCCAAACTTGACGGGCTGCGGGTGCAAGCCCGGGTGCCAGGGGCGCAGGATGGCCTGCAGGAAGGCGAAGTCGTATTCGGGGTAATCCGTCACGACGCGAACAGTGCCTTGTCGGTCCAGCCATCGCGCGATCCGATCACGCAGCGCTTCGACTGGAACCACGGCCTCTCCGCCGTGCAGATGGGGCACCACGTTTTCCCGCGTCCAGGCACTGGCGTGATCCATCCAGTCCTGCGCGGGGAGCTCCATGTAGAGTGCGTCGGATTCGTCTTCCGGCACCAGGGCCAGGCTGATGAGCCTGGGCTCGCTTTGGTGCAGCCCTGAAAACTCCGTGTCCAGAAATACAAAACCTGTCATCAAGTCCTCACGGGCGCAGACCGTCAATCAAGAAACCCGAGCTTCCTGCTCGTCGTTTTGGTGCTGGCCAGCATATCCTGTTCCAGCAGGCGCAGCATGCCCTGGCCTTCGAGTTCGGCGCGCAATGCCGCACGCCCCACGGCTTCGCTGATGGCCTGGCGGCAGGCGCGCAGACTGCGCCCCTGGCAGTGCAGGGCCCAGTCCTGCGGCATATGGCGGGGCGCGCCCGGCAGCCCGCGCACGGCATCCTGGTACATGCCCTGCAGGATGCACCGAAACTCCGCGCCTTCGGGTGCCGCAATGCGAAAGACCACGAAGCGGCTCAGCAGCGCAGGGGAAATGGCGTTTTCATCATTGGCCGTGGCCAGCCAGATGACCTGGCTGGCGTCGATGGTGAACTCCACGTATTCGTCGCGGAAGCTGTGGGCGGTGGCGGGCTCCAGCAGCTGATACAGGGGGCCCAGCGGATCGGATTTTTTCTCCGCGGCGGCCTTGTCGATTTCATCGAGAACGACGACGGGCGCCAGGGTGTCGCCATAGGCCAGGGCCTCGAAGACCTGGCCCGACCGGGCGCTGGACCAGCCACGGTCCAGCCCGCCCAGCACCCAGCCATTGGATTGCGAGGCCAACTGCAGCGTGTGCACGGCAGAGCCGAGCAGCCGTGCCAGGGCCTGCGCGAAGTGGCTCTTGCCCACACCGGGTGGGCCCAGCAGCAGCACGGGCGCAGGCTGAAACACCCCGCCCTTGCGCAGGCGGTGCAGGGCCAGCTGCTGCGCCATGTAGGCGATGGCCTCCGCGAAGTTGGGCAAGGTGCGGGCCAGGTCCAGCACCGCTTGCGCGCGCGGGGTCTGGGCAGGGGTGCGCAACAAGGGCCGAGATGCCACGCGCGAAAGGACTTCAAAGTAAGCCTTTTCCTCATCAGACTTGCTCTTGCGGCCCGCGAGGAGTTGGTAGTCGGCAAAGAACTTGCGCACGTCGCACCAGTGCCGTGCATCTGGCTGCGCGGCTGCCGCCACGCTCAAGAGCAGCGTGGCCTGCACTGCGGCGCACCCCCCTGCTTCCAGCGGCGACTTCATGTAATAGTCTGCTGCAGCGAAGTTGATGGCGATCTCCAGCGTCTTCGCAAACGCCGGGTTCGAGAATTTGCACGTCTCTCCATCAAAGGCAGTGTCCATGCCCCCCAGGGCCATATCCAGCAGCTGAAAATGCTGCGCGTCCAGTGCGTGGGCGCTGGCGCTTTGCAGCTGTTCGATGACGGCGGGGCGAAACTCCGGCGGCAAGGCAAAACGGCGCGTGTCGTCGATCTCCTTGAGTAAGTCTTCGGCCGACCTGCCGCGCCCGGGCTTGCCCGCCACGCACGGCACACCAAGCTCACTGGTGTCTCCGGCGGACGCCCCCTCCCCCGGGGCGTCGAAGATCTCGCGCCCCAGGGCCTGCTGCTGCTCTTCGCTCATGCCGGCCAGCAGGCCCTCAAGGGTGGGCTCCTTTTCATTCATGGCGCGCAACCTGGGCCGTACGCGGACGCAGGGGAAGTTTCTGGGTCGGCACCTGGTGGGCGCCCTGTGCGGCCAGCGCCGACAGCGTGCGGCGCACGGCAGCCACGCGCTCTTCATGGGTGGCCGCCGGGCCGTAAAGCCGCGTGTTGCACTCCCCCGCCGCCGGGGCGCGCCCCATGGCCTCGGTAATGGCACGGGTCCAGGCCGGGTCCACACACTGCACGGCATGGGCCTGACCCCAGGTAGCGGACAGGACAAAAGACACCATCACGAAACGCTTAAACAGGTTCATCAGCACCCCCTACGTGGTAGAGAACCACGCTTTCCTGGGGATCAGGAATTTCTGTGGTTCTGATGGTTAGTCGTGGGGGGATGGCATCTGGTTTAAATAATTTTCAGCCAACCTTCGAGGTTGGGCGGTACCACTTCTTCAGAGGCCTTCAACAGACTCAGACCGAACGGGGCTGGTTCGTCGTTCCAGCATGCTGCTGCCGCCAGACCCGCCACGCGCAGAAGGCCGCCAACAACGCGCTCACCGTGCAGGCCCAGAACACGGCAGGCAGGCCCAGGCGGCTGCTGATCACGCCGCCCACCAGGCCACCCAGCACCCCGGGCACGCCATAAGCCAGCGTGACATACAGGGCCTGGCCGCGCCCGCGCAGCCGGCCCGGAAAGTGGTGCGAGAGCAGCGCGGTGCAGGTCGTGTGGTGCGTGGCAAAGGTGAAGGCGTGCAGGCACTGCGCGAACAGCAGCACCGCCCACACCGAACCCCAACCGGCCGTCAGCCCCATGCGCAGGGCCGTGAGCAGTGCACACAGTAAAAGCCAGGCCGTGAGGCTCAGGCGCGGCAGCCAGCGGCCCTGGGTGTAGAACCAGACGATCTCCACGATCACCGAGAGGCCCCACATGAGACCGATCACGGCCTTGCCGTAGCCCAGTGCGTCCAGGTGCAGGGAGAAGTAGATGTAGAGGCCCATATGCGCGAGCACATGGAAAAAGGCCGAGGCGAAAAACCATTGCACAGGGCGCTGACGCAGCACGGGCCGCAGGGAGGGCCTGGGCTCATGGGCCGCGTGTTCTTCCTTTAGGTCAGGCAGAGCCCAGGCGCTGGCCGTGACCAGGGCCAGGGAGCCCACGGTCCAGGCGGGGAAGTGCCCCAGGCCCCAGACCTCGAACCAGGCCCCGGCCGCAAAGACCGTGACCAGGAAACCCAGCGAGCCCCACAGGCGCACTCGGCCGTAGCGCCTGGCGTCGAAGGCGCCGCCCGCGCTCACCAGGTGCGCGAGCGCGGCCTCGCTCATGGGCATCATGGCGCTGGTGTGCAGGAAGACGATGAAGAGCACCAGCGCCAGCCAGGCCGTGCCGCCGTCCACCCACAGGCCCAGCGAGGTCAGCAGCGCGGCGCTGGCCGCGTAGCGCAGCAGCTTGACGCGCTCACCCGTGTGGTCGCTGAGCCAGCCCCAGGCCAGGGGCCGACCAGGCGCGTGGCCGGGGGCACGATCATCAGCAGGCTCAGGGTCATCAGGCTGTAGCCCAGATCCTTGAGCCACAGCGGCAGGTAGGGGTTGAAGAAACCGATGTGCGCGAAATAAGTCGCCGACAGGGCCGAGAACGGCAGCAGGTGGCGGCGCGCGGTGGTCACGGGGAAGCCCCTTATTTTTTCTTCTCGCTCCAGAGCACGCCACCCGTGGCCCAGTCCGACTTCTTGATGTCGGTGAGGATGACGTCCACGGCCTCGGGCGTGGTGCCCAGGGTCTTGACGGCGGCTTCGGTGATGGCCTTGACGAATTCCCTTTTCTGCTCGGGCGTGCGGCCTTCGAACATATCAACGCGGATGGTGGGCATGGGTAGGCTCCTTGGGGTTCAGTTGCGGTAGGAAGAATCGATCTTGTCGAGTTTGCGCAGCAGCGCCGGCCACTCGGCATCGCCGTCACGCTCGCTGCCATCGCCGATCCACTGGGCATAGGTCTGGGCTGCGACCTCGTCGCTCGCCGCGAGCACCCGGCCACCGGTGGCGGCCATGGCACGCAGCTGGGCGCGCGCGGCGCGCTCCAGATGGTGCATGAGCATATAGGCCTCGGCCACGGTGCTGCCCACGGTCAGGGTGCCGTGGTTTTCCAGGATCAGGCCGTCGAGTTCGCCAAGGTTCTGCACCAGGCGTTGACCCTCGGCTACGCTCAGGGCCAGGCCCTCGTAGGCGTGGCGGCCCAGGCGACCGAACAGGCGCATGGCGTGCTGGGTGGTGGGCAGCAGGCCGCCTGGCACCATGGCCAGGGCCAGGCCCCATTCGGTATGCAAGTGCAGCACGCAGCGTGCACTGGCGCGCGCTGCATGGATGGCGCCATGGATCGCGAAGCCCGTGGGGTTCACCTGATAGGGCGAGTCGTCGAGCTTCTCGGCACGCGTGTTGACCTTGACGAGGTTCGAGGCACACACCTCCTCGAACAGCAGGCCGTAAGGTTTGATCAGGTACACGCCTTCCTCACCTGGTACGGCCGCCGAGATGTGGGTGTAGATGGTGTCGTCCCAGCCATTCAGGGCGGCCAGGCGGTAGGCCGCGGCCAGATCGATGCGCGTGGCGCGTTCGGCCTCGGTCATCGCTGGACTCAAGCTTGGCCGGGAATCGGCGCGATCTGCAGCTGCACGTCGCCGCACTGGGCGCGATGCCGCAGCGCGTGGTCCATCACGACCAGGGCCAGCATGGCCTCGGCAATCGGCGTGGCGCGGATGCCCACGCAGGGGTCGTGGCGGCCCTTGGTAATGACCTCGGTGCTGTGGCCCGCAGTATCGATGGACTCGCGCGGCTGCAGGATGGAACTGGTGGGCTTGACGGCGATGGACACTTCCAGGTCCTGCCCGGTGCTGATGCCGCCCAGCACGCCGCCGGCCTTGTTGCCCTTGAAGCCCTGGGGCGTGAGCGCGTCGCCGTGGGTGCTGCCCTTGTCGGCCACGCTGGCAAAACCGTAGCCGATCTCCACGCCCTTCACGGCGTTGATGCCCATCATGGCGTAGGCGATGTCGGCGTCGAGCTTGTCGAACAGCGGCTCGCCCAGTCCCACGGGCATGTTCGTGGCCGTGACACGCAGGCGCGCACCACAGGAGTCGCCCGACTTGCGCAGGGCTTCCATGTAGCTCTCCAGCGCCGAGACGTCGGCCGCCGGGGCGAAAAAGGGGTTGGTGGGCACGTGTGCCCAGGATTCGAAGGGGATGGCCACCTCGCCGATCTGCGTCATGCAGCCGCGGAACTCGGTGCCGAATTTTTCCTTCAGCCACTTCTTGGCCACGGCGCCGGCCGCCACCATGGGCGCGGTCAGGCGGGCCGAGGAGCGGCCACCACCGCGCGGGTCGCGGATGCCGTACTTGCGCCAGTAGCTGTAGTCGGCGTGGCCGGGGCGGAAGGTCTGCAGGATCTGCCCGTAGTCCTTGCTGCGCTGGTCGGTGTTCTTGATGAGCAGGCAGATCGGCGTGCCCGTGGTCTTGCCCTCGTAGACGCCGGAGATGATCTCCACCGCGTCCGGCTCATTGCGCTGGGTCACGAACTTGGAAGTGCCGGGGCGGCGGCGGTCCAGGTCGGGCTGGATGTCGGCCTCGCTGAGCGACATGCCGGGCGGGCAGCCGTCGATCACGCAGCCGATGGCCGGGCCGTGGGATTCACCGAAATTGGTGACGGTGAAGAGGTGTCCGAAGGTGTTTCCGCTCATGGGATGGGATTATCCCAGACGTATTCGGCTCCCCCACGCTTGCTCACTTCGTGTAGCCGCTGCCCCCTGAGGAGGCCCCAATCGCCTTGGGGCGGCCCGGCGGCGACTGGCACCGTCCGCGCCCTAGAACTTCGAATCGGGGACGTCGTCTTCCGGCCAGTCGCGGATATAGGCCTTGAGCATCTTGTTCTCGAAGTTCTGGCTGTCCACCACGGCCTTGGCCACGTCGTAGAAGCTGATCACGCCCATGAGCATCTTCTTGTCCATCACGGGCATGTAACGCGCGTGGCGGTCCAGCATCATGCGGCGCACCTCGTCGAGCTCGGTTTCCATGGTGCAGGTCAGGGGGGCGTCGTCCATGGCGGTGCGCACCAGCGTCGTACCCACGCTGCCCCGGTTCTTCACGACCTGCTGGATGACTTCGCGGAAAGTCAACATGCCCACCAGGTCGCCGTGTTCCATGACCACCAGCGAGCCGATGTCCTTCTCGGCCATGGCGTCCAGCGCCCTGGCCAGGGGTTCCTCGGGGGTCACGGTGTACAGGGTGCTGCCCTTGACGCGCAGGATGTCGCTGACTTTCATGATGTGCTCCTCGTGACGCCTATGTGGCTTGGTTTGCAACGAATATAGCCCACAATGTCACCATTCAAACGCTAATGCCCGCGCAGGTCAACCGGTCGCAGACACCGGTTTACCCTGATGCCGAGTGCCCTAGGAGACATCCATGCCCGGTTATTCCGACCCTGGCTTCGACACCCTGGCCTTGCACGCCGGTGCCGCACCCGACCCGACCACGGGGGCCCGTGCGGTGCCCATCCACCTCACCACCTCCTTCGTCTTCGAATCGAGTGACCACGCCGCGGCACTGTTCAACCTGGAACGCGCCGGCCACGTCTACAGCCGCATCAGCAACCCGACCAACGCGGTGTTCGAGCAGCGCATGGCAGCCCTGGAAGGCGGCATCGGGGCCATCGCGGTGGCCAGTGGCCAGGCGGCGCTGCATCTGAGCGTGGCCACGCTGATGGGCGCGGGCTCGCACATCGTGGCCTCGACCGCCCTGTACGGCGGCTCGCAGAATCTGCTGCACTACACCCTGCGTCGTTTCGGCATAGCGACCACCTTCGTCAAGCCGGGTGACCTGGACGGCTGGCGCGCCGCCGTGCAGCCGAACACCAAGCTCTTCTTCGGCGAGACCGTGGGCAACCCGGGCCTGGACGTGCTGGACATCCCGGCCGTCAGTTCCATCGCGCACGAAGCCGGGGTGCCGTTGCTGGTGGACTCCACCCTCACCTCGCCCTGGCTGATCAAACCCTTCGAGCACGGCGCCGACCTGGTCTACCACTCGGCCACCAAGTTTCTCAGCGGCCACGGCACGGTGATCGGCGGCGTGGTGGTGGACGGCGGCAGCTTCGACTGGGACCGGTCCGGCAAATTTGCCGAGCTGAGCCAGGCCTACGACGGTTTCCACCACATGGTCTTCACCGAGGAGTCGACCGTCGGCGCCTTCCTGCTGCGCGCGCGCCGCGAGGGCCTGCGCGACTTCGGCGCCTGCATGAGCCCGCACACGGCCTGGCTGATCCTGCAAGGCATCGAGACGCTGCCGCTGCGCATGGCGCGCCACATGAGCAATACCGAGA
>Ga0187844_10001132_pt1 | contig 20554 bp, 9 predicted proteins | sample SpaLakP09_SKY_50_FD_134517 | JGI IMG/M metagenome (GOLD analysis project Ga0187844, IMG submission 134517) | Oligotrophic lake water microbial communities from Sparkling Lake, Wisconsin, USA - SP09_SKY_50 | ecosystem: Environmental > Aquatic > Freshwater > Lake | place: USA: Sparkling Lake...
CGCATGTGCGAACTGGTCGGCCTGAAAGTGGTGGGGCTGAAGCGCGTGCGCATCGGCCGGGTCATGCTGGGCCAGTTGCCCGTGGGCCAGTGGCGCTACCTGGCGCCACACGAGAAGTTCTGAACTTTCCGTCGGGTCTTGAAACCCCGGGCCGCCGCCCATAATTCCCGTTTTTGCCGGTCCATCTGGCCTCTGTTTTTGTAATCCCGCGTGATCCCATGAGCAAACAAACCCATTCCTTCCAGGCCGAAGTTGCGCAACTGCTGCACCTCGTCACCCACTCCCTGTACTCCAACAAGGAGATCTTCCTGCGTGAGCTGGTCTCCAATGCCTCGGACGCCTGCGACAAACTGCGTTACGAGGCGCTGAACAACAGCGCCCTGTACGAAGACGCGCCCGAGCTGCGTGTGCGCATCGCCTTCGACCCCGTCGCCAAGACCCTGACCATCACGGACAACGGCATCGGCATGAGCGCGCAGGAGGCCATCGACCACCTGGGCACCATCGCCAAGAGCGGCACCAAGGACTTCATGAGCCGCCTGGGTGCCGAGAAGCAGGCCGACGCGAAGGAACAGGGCCAGCTGATCGGCCAGTTCGGCGTGGGCTTCTACTCCGGTTTCATCGTGGCCGACAAGATCACCGTGGAGTCGCGCCGCGCCGGCCTCAAGCCCGAAGAAGGCGTGCGCTGGATCAGCGGCGGCACCGGCGACTTCGAGGTGGAGACCATCACCCGGCCCGAGCGCGGCACCAGCGTCATCCTGCACCTGCGTGAAGACGCGGGCGACTACCTGCAGTCCTGGAAGGTCAAGGGCATCATCGCCAAGTACTCCGACCATATCGCCCTGCCCATCCAGATGCGCAAGGAAGAGTGGAAAGAAGGCGAGAACGGCCAGCCCGGCGAGATGGTGCAGACCGACGAGTGGGAAACCGTCAACAAGGCCAGCGCCCTGTGGAGCCGCCCCAAGAAGGACATCACGCAGGAAGAGTACGAACACTTCTACCAAGCCATCAGCCACGACTACGAGGCCCCGCTGGCCTGGAGCCACAACCGCGTGGAAGGCAGCACCGAATACACCCAGCTGCTCTTCGTGCCGGCCAAGGCCCCGTTTGACCTGTGGAACCGCGACAAGAAGGGCGGCCTGAAGCTCTATGTGAAGCGCGTCTTCATCATGGACGAGGCTGAGGCCCTGCTGCCCAACTACTTGCGCTTCATCAAGGGCGTGGTGGACAGCGCCGACCTGCCCCTCAACGTGAGCCGCGAGCTGCTGCAGGAAAGCCGCGACGTGCGCGCCATCCGCGAAGGCAACACCAAGCGTGTGCTGGCCCTGCTGGAGAGCCTGGCCCAGCACGACGTGCTGTCCACGGAAGATGAGGCCGACGCCAGCGAGGAAGACAAGGCCAACGCCGGCAAATACACCAAGTTCTACGCCGAGTTCGGCAGCGTGCTGAAAGAGGGCCTGGGCGAAGACTTCGGCAACCGCGAGCGCCTGGCCAAGCTGCTGCGGTTTGCCAGCACCACGAGCGACACGGCCAACGTGTCCCTGGCCGACTACAAGGCCCGCATGAAAGAAGGCCAGGCCGCCATCTACTACATCACCGCAGATACCCTGGCCGCCGCCAAGAACAGCCCTCAACTCGAAGTGTTCAAGAAGAAGGGTATCGAGGTGCTGCTCATGAGCGAGCGCGTGGACGAGTGGGCCCTGAGCCACCTGCCCGAGTTCGACGGCACGCCGCTGCAAAGCGTGGCCAAGGGCGCGGTGGACCTCGGCACCCTGCAGGACGAAGCCGAGAAGAAAGCCGCCGAGGAAGCCGCCGAAGCCTTCAAGCCCGTGCTCGCCAAGCTGAAAGAAGCGCTGAAAGACAAGGCCGAGGACGTGCGCGTCACCACCCGCCTGGTCGATTCACCGGCCTGCCTGGTGGTGAAGGAAGGCGACATGAGCAACCAGCTTGCCCGTCTGCTCAAACAGGCCGGCCAGAAGGCACCCGACAGCAAGCCCGTGCTGGAAGTGAACCCCGAACACGCGCTGGTGAAAAAGCTCGATGGCTCGGTGCACTTCAACGACCTGGCTCACATCCTGTTCGACCAGGCCCTGCTGGCTGAGGGCGGCCTGCCGGAGGACCCGGCGGCGTATGTGAAGCGGGTGAACGCCCTGCTGGTCTGAGTCAGATCGGCACACCCAACAAAGAAGCCGCCTTCGGGCGGCTTCTTTGTTGGTCACCGCCCTCAATCCAGATCACGGCCCAGCTGGCCCGCCAGATCGAAGAATGCGGCGATCAGCGGCGACTGCCTGCGCTCGCTACGGCAGATGATGTAAACCCGGGTCGCCATGACGCTGTCGCGCAGCTGCAGCTTGACCAGCCGCGGATCGGGGATGTAGGCGGTTTCCGCGACGATGCCCAGCCCCAGCCCCTGTGCCACCGCTTCGCGGACCGCCTCACGGCTGCCCATTTCCAGCGCCGCCTGGATGCGGACCCCCCGGTCCGCGAGCTCCTGCTCGAACACCCGGCGTGTGGTCGAGCCTTCCTCCCGCATGACAAATCGTTGTCCCTGCAGATCCTGCAGCGCGATCGCACCGCGCTGCGCCAGCGGATGGTCGGCGTGGGCAAAGACCACCAGTCGCTGCGTCCTGTAGGGCATGCCATGCAGCTCGGGAACCTCCGCATGGTTGAGCACCACGCCCACGTCGCCCTGGTAATCAGCGATCTTCGCCGTGATGGTCCTCGAATCACCCACCCCCACCACCACACTGACCTGGGGATAGGCTTGGGCATAGGCCTTGACGATGGGCACGACGTTATACGGCCCGATGGCGTGGACCACCAGGCGCCCGGCATAGCGGCTGCGCGCTGCAGCCAGCAGGGCGTGGGCGTCTTCCTCGGCGCTGAAGGCGCGCCGCGTGTGGTCCAGCAGCGCGCGGCCGAAGGCCGTGAGCTCTAGCCGGCGTCCCCGGCGGTACAGCAGTTCAACGCCATATTCCTGTTCGAGCCGCTGAATGTGCGCCGACACCGTGGGCTGCTGCAGCTCCAGAAAGCGGGCGGCCGCAGTCATGCTGCCCCAGCGTGCGGTGGCATCAAAAGCCTTGAGGGCGGCGAGAAGACTGAGTCCTGACATAGATGCGGTCTATGGATGCCCTGATTCTGAGACCGGCAAGTTTCATTTGGATGACACCTTGCACCGGCAGACTGGCGCTGCATCCCCAAGGAAGCAAACGCGTCCCGGCCGGTCTTGCACCTGAAGACCCGCCGGACATCGGGAAACCGCCCCACCGAGACACCACCCATGACCTTGTCCGCCCCAGCCCCCCAGCTTACGCTGCGGAACGTTTCCGTGGCCTATCCGGACGGCCACCAGGCCCTGCACAGCACCAGCCTGCAGGTGGAGCAGGGTGAGTTCCTCGTCCTGCTGGGCGCCTCCGGCGCCGGCAAGTCCACCCTGCTGCGCAGCATCAATGGCCTGGTGCGGCCCTCGGGGGGTGAAGTCCTGGCCTCGGACCTGCCCGCGGCTGCGCTGTCCAGCCGCAACCTGCGCGAGCACCGCCGCCGCTGCGGCATGGTGTTCCAGCAGCACCATCTCATCGGACGCCTGTCGGTGCTTGCCAATGTGCTCATCGGCCGCCTGGCAAGCCGCGGCCTCCTGGGTTCGCTGCTGCCCTGGAGCCGGGAGGACAAGCTGGCGGCCCTGGCCGTCATCGAGCGCGTGGGCCTGCTCGACAAGGCGCTAGCCCGCGCCGACACGCTCTCCGGCGGGCAACAGCAACGCGTGGGCATCGCCCGCGCCTTGGTCCAGCGCCCCCGCCTACTGCTGGCCGACGAACCGGTGGCCAGTCTCGACCCCACCACCGCCGGCGCCGTGCTTTCCCTGCTGCACGAGATCTGCAAGAAAGACGGTCTCACGGCCATCGTGAGCCTGCACCAGGTGGATCTGGCCCGCCGCTACGCCGACCGCATCATCGGCCTGCGCCAGGGCCGCATCGTCTTCGACGGCGCGCCCGCCGCCCTCACCGCCAGCACCGAAGCGCAGCTCTACGCCCACGCCCCGTCCACGCCGCCGGACCCCGTCGCCGTGGACCTGGCAAGACCCATCCCCTCACCCACCACCCAACCCAAGGAACTGCAACCATGCTGAACCGCCGCCTAGCCACCCGACTCATCGCCGCCGCGCCGCTGGCCGCCTGGCTGCCGCTGCACGCGCAGGGCAAAGACCCCGCCCGGCTGCGCGTCGCCCTGCTGCCCGACGAGAACGCCGCCAGCATCATCCAGAACGCCCAGCCGCTCAAACGCCATCTCGAGCAGGCGCTGCGCAAGGACATCGAGATCACCGTCACCACCGACTATTCGTCGATGATCGAGGCCATGCGCTTCGGCCGCATCGAGGTGGCGTACTTCGGCCCCTTCTCCTACGTGCTGGCCAAGTCCAAGGCGCCGGCCATCGAGCCCTTTGCCGTCGGCGTCGAACGCGGCTCGCCGACCTACCAGTCGGTGCTGATCGCCACCGCGGGCGGGCCCGTCAAGACCCTGGCGGACGTCCGCGGCAAGCCCTTCGGCTTCGGCGACCAGGCCTCCACCTCCAGCCATCTGGCGCCGCGCGCGCACCTGCTCAAGAAGTACCAGCTTGACGGCGAGAAAGACTACCGCCCCGTCCACCTGGGCACCCATGATGCGGTGGCACGCGCCGTGCAGACGGGCCAGGTCCCGGCCGGCGCCCTGTCCAAGCCCATCCTGGACAGCCTCATCACTCGCGGCATCGTCGACGGCAACAAGCTCGTGCAGCTCGACCTGTCGGCTCCGATCCCGAACTACCCCATCGTCATGCAGTCGGACCTCAACCCGGCCCTCAAGCAGGCCATCCGCACCGCCTTCCTCGACATGAAAGACAAGGACATCCTCAAATCCTTCCGGGTGGAAGCCTTCGCCCCGACGGACGACCAGGCCTATGACGTGCTGCGCGACACGGCGTCCATCCTCAGGCTGGACCTGGGACGCATGAAATGAGCGCACTGACTTTCGAGTCCGTCGTGGCGGCCGACCGGCAGCGCCTGCTGCAGCGGCTCGGATTTGCCGCCATCGTGCTGGCCATCTGCGCCGTGGCGCTGCACATCACGGGCTTCTTCGACTTGCAGCGTTTTGTGGAAGGGGCGCCCGCCATCCGGCAGCTGGGCTCCGAGATGGTGCCGCCGAACTTCAGCCGATGGGAGCACTGGCTCACGCCGTTGCGCGACACCCTGGCGATGTCGATCGCCGGCACCGCCTTGACCGTCGTCCTGTCGCTGCCGCTGGCGCTGCTTGCCGCACCCAACACCGCGCCGCACCCGCTGCTGGGCCGCCTGATGCGGGCCCTGCTTGCCGCCTTCCGCTCGGTGCCTGAGATCATCCTGGGCATCATCTTCGTCGCCGCGGTGGGCTTCGGCGCGCTGCCCGGCGTGCTCGCGCTGGCCCTGCACTCCAGCGGCATGGTCGGCAAGTTCTATGCGGAAGCGATCGAGCATGTGGACCCCAAGCCGCTGGAGGCCGCGCTGGCCGCCGGCGCCAGCCGCTTCCAGGTCATCGTGCACGCGGTGATGCCCCAGGTCCTGCCGCAGCTGGCCGACATCACCATCTACCGCTGGGAATACCACTTCCGGGCCTCGGCCGTGCTGGGCATCGTCGGCGCTGGCGGCATCGGCTTCGAGCTGATGGCCGCGCTGCGCCTGGTGAAGTATGACGAGGTCTCGGCCATCCTTCTGTCCGTGCTGGCCTGCGTGCTGGTCGTCGACAGCATCGGCGCCGCCCTGAGGAAACGCCTGAAATGATGATCACACCGCCCCTGCCCAAGATAGTCGTCACCCAGCCTGTGCACGCCGAGGTATTGACCAGGCTCCAGGCCCACGGCCGCGTGGTGATGAACCCCGGCCCCCACCCCTGGACGGACGACGAGCTCATGCACCACCTCGCCGACGCCGAAGGCATGCTGGCCTTCATGCCCGACCGCGTCGACCGGCGCCTCCTGCAGCACGCCCCGCGGCTGCGGGGCGTGGCCTGCGCGCTCAAGGGCCATGACAACTTCGACCTGCGCGCCTGTGCCGAGGCCGGCGTCAGCGTGAGCTTTGTACGCGACCTGCTGACCGAGCCCACCGCCGAACTCGCCATCGGCCTGGCCATTGCCGCGGCGCGCCACATCCTGCCCGGCGACCGCGCGGTGCGCCAGGGTTATGGCGGCTGGCGTCCCGTGTTCTACGGCACCGGCCTGCACCGTTCCGTCGTGGCCGTTGCCGGGCTGGGCGCCGTGGGGGGCGCCATCGTGGACCGGCTCATGGGCTTCGGCTGCGCCGAACTGCTCGGCGTGGACCCCCAGGCACGGGACGCACGGGTGGAACACGTCGACCTGCACACCGCCCTGCGCCGGGCCGACTACCTCATCCTCGCCGTGCCCCTGGTGGCGCAGACGCGCCACCTCCTCGACGCACGGGCCTTGTCGCACGCCAAGCCGGGCCAGATCATCGTCAACATCGGGCGCGGCTCGGTGGTCGACGAAGCGGCCGTGGCCCAGGCGCTGCAAGACGGGCGCCTCGGCGCCTACGCCGCGGATGTCTATGAGATGGAGGACTGGCTGCTGCCCGACCGCCCGGCCGAGGTCCATCCCGGCCTGTTGAACAGCCCAGGCACCGTGCTCACGCCCCATATCGGCTCCGCCGTCAGGCGCGTACGCCTGGCCATCGAGCACCGCGCTGCCGACAACCTGCTGCAGGCCCTGCGCGGCGAATGCTTCAGCGATCTGGTCACGGAGGCCGATCTGGTGAACTGACGCCGCGCCGGATGCGCCTCTGAGTATGGGTAGCGGATCAGCGCATCGCTGGTTAGGACGACTTCCGAATCAAAAACCGCCTTCGGGCGGTTTTTGCAGTTTCAGTTGGCTCTTTTCGACCCAAAGCGGACGGTCACCGACCAGGAAAGGGGACTCTCAACGTCCGAATTAGGCAACCCGCTCAGTTGAAGGGGGCTGTGCACTCATCTTTGGTTTTGACGGAGGGGCACGCCGGTAATGTGAATCCTATTCTCGGGATTCTCAAAGCCCCGTGCCTTGAGCTGGCTCGCCAAAGAAGCTGCTATGACCTCAGGGTGCTCGCAAGGGCCAATCAGAATCTTGTCCAAGAATTCTGGCATCGACAACCCATACAACCCTTCATCGGGGACATCTTCGAGCTTGAGCTTCAGAAGTAGTTGCGGAACCCCACCGATAAGCTCAGGTATCGGCTTGAGCCTTTCGCTCTCGTGGAGTATCTGTGTAGAGACAACTCGCCACTCACGCTCCTCTTGGAATGCAGGGTGCTTGGTACAGATCGCCGCGAAGCGAAACGCCTCAAACATTCCGTGCTTTAACCATTCTCTGCCTTGTTGTTGGACGTGTGCGACATGCCGGCGCAGTCCGGCCGTAATCTTTCTCATTTCTGCAGCAACACCGTCCGGCTCGAGATAGGCAACAGGGCTGCTGTAGGCCTTCAACGCATTAGATGGCCGGAACATGGGACCGCCGTTGAAGATGAACGCGACGCCCGCACTCCCGCCATACGCACGCCACATCGACAGCCTTCCGTGGAGATCTTCATGCTTCGCGTGCTCCGAAACGGAAAGTATGTAGGTGTTGCGCTTGATGATTGGGGTCCAACTTTCGAACAAGGAGCTCCACTCAGACGAGATGTCCGGAAAGCACGCGTTCATCGCGGCCTGTAATTCTGCACCTGCAGAAGACCGGTACGCATCGATCAAGCATTGCAGGCCATGCGCTACCTCCGTGAAATCATTCATCACAGCGGCATTCCTCATCCATAGCTCTTGATTCTTCACTATCTGGTGCGCTGTTGCTGCGGTCGTGTAGTAGGCAAAACGCCCCCCATTTTCGATAGCTCTCTCCCTCGCTGCCGCCGAGTGAGAGAAGAATATGTCGCGATAGATATCCTGTTCAGAGTCGCTCATAGCAATCGGTTTAGTGCCGCCTATCGTAGATATGACCAACGGCCACTATTAGGCGAGCGGAAGCCCGCCGATAGGACGTTCGTGTCTATTTATGGGATTGACTCCCCCATTTGTATGCGCCACATTGGCACTCTGGTCTTCATTCGCGTGGGAATCAGGTCATCAAACGTAAAGGGACCGACAAGCATGCTACTACCGATGGAGTAATGACCCACCGCCTGATGTCCGCTAAGCGGCGAAGCATGAGGCAGTCCGCTCCTGGCCGAAGGTAGTCGCTGGCTGGAGCGGCTGAAGTTCAACGTCGTACTTGTGGATTCCTCACAGAAGAGGCAACACAAGGGGGTCCTTCACACATCGCCCCATTTTTCAGCTCCAGTCCAAATCAAATACCCGCCTATTACGGTGCCGATAGGGAATGCAAACAGCATGACGACACCTATTAGGTTGGTCATGGTGCGCGCCCAGGATTTTTTCCTCTTAGCACCAAACGCGACCACAAGATGAAGGGCCACAAATATGCAACCTGCGGTCAGCACAACCGTCTCGGCAAAAATAATTCTCGATAGATCTATGCCATTGGAAGTACGACTGACCACCCAGAGCGGCGCCACAATAAAATTGAGAGGGATAAGTAGCCTATCGCTAGAAATCTATGCGCTTGAGCGGTTTTCAAATGCGGTTCCATGCTCACCCTTTTGCCAGACACATTCCATATAAGTCTACGGTGTGGACAACGCTAGCAACATCCCCCAAAAGGGTCATAAAGCGACAGCTTTGGGCGTCAATCCTGAGCGGCTGCTCCTGGCCGTAAGCGGTCCCCGCGTCAACATGAAATCTCAGGCCTCCTCCAACTTCCTCACCGTGGCCAGCACCGTCTCCGGAATCTCCAGCCCCCGCTCCTGTGCCAGCTGCACCTTCTGCTCCCGCCGATCCCCCGGCACCCGCACGCCCTCTTCCGCGCACATGGCGGCGATGATGGCTTCGATGCGCTCCTGGTAGACCGCCGTGCCGGCCATGCTGCCGGGGTCGATGACCAGAAAGAGCTGGCCGATGCGCGGCACGTTGCCGCCTTCTTCAAAGAAGGTATCCACCTCGGCGCCGAAGCGCGCACCGGTGAGTGTGATGACCAGCAGCTCGATGAGCAGCGCCAGCAGCGCGCCCTTGACGCCACCGCTGGCGGAGCCGAAGGGCAGCATGGAGCCGCGCAGGCCGGCCTTCGCGTCCGTCGTGGGGCGGCCCTGTTCGTCCAGCGCCCAGCCCAGGGGAATGGGCTCGCCCTTTTGCGCGGCCACCATCAAATTGCCGCGTGCCACCTCGGAGAGCGCGAAGTCCATCACCAGGGGCGCCGCGTCCACCCGCGGAAAGGCTGCGGCCAGCGGGTTGGTGCCCAGCAGGGGGCGGGTGCCACCGGCCACGGGCATGGCGGCCGGGCCGTTGCCCATGGCGATGCCGATCAGGCCGGCGCGCGCCACGGGCTCCAGGTGGTAGGCGGCCGCGCCGAAGTGGTGGCTGTTGCACACCCCCACCAGGGCCAGGCCCTCGGCCCGGGCGCGGGCGATGGCTTCTTGTATGGCCAGCTCGCAGGCCGGGAAGGCCAAGCCCTCACCCGCATCCACCAGCACGGCCGCGGGCCGACCCGGCAGCACCCGGGGCACGGCCTGGCCGTTCACGCGGCCGGCGCGCAGGTGGCTGGTGTACATGGCCACGCGCGAGACGCCGTGGGTGGCCAGGCCCTGCACGTCGGCGGCCACCAGGGCGCGGGCGGTGCAGAGCGCCTGTGCCGGGCTGGCACCGGCGGCGCGCAGGGCGGCAGCGGCGAGCGATTCGAGTTCGGCGATGGAAATCATGGGGAAGCGGGAAAGAAGCACAGAGCAAGCAGGGTGTGATCTTCGCAGATCGCCCTGCAGCGGCCAGGGGCATCGCACTGCGCCGGGACTGTCCCGGTAGGTATTTATGCATAGGGACTAACACCCTAGCCCCATCCCCGGGCTGGCCCTAAGCTCGCCCTTCTAATGAGCAACATCATTCTGCAAACGCACAAGCTCACCAAGGAGTTCAAGGGGTTCACGGCCGTCAGCCAGGTGGACCTGTCCGTGGTGAGCGGCTCCATCCACGCGCTGATCGGGCCCAACGGGGCCGGCAAGACCACCTGTTTCAACCTGTTGACCAAGTTTCTGGAGCCGACCTCGGGCACCATCCTGTTCAACGGCATCGACATCACGCGTGAGCGGCCGGCGCAGATTGCGCGCCGCGGCATCATCCGCTCCTTCCAGATCTCGGCTGTCTTCCCGCACCTGACCCTGATGGAGAACGTGCGCATCGCGCTGCAGCGCGATGCGCACGTTCTCCATCAGGGTCAGGTGCGGGAAGACAGCCGAGATCTGGAAGGAGCGGATGATGCCGCGGCGCGCAATCTGCGCCGGCCGCTCACGCGTGATGTCGATGCCGTTGAACAGGATGGTGCCCGAGGTCGGCTCCAGAAACTTGGTCAACAGGTTGAAACAGGTGGTCTTGCCGGCCCCGTTGGGCCCGATCAGCGCGTGGATGGAGCCGCTCACCACGGACAGGTCCACCTGGCTGACGGCCGTGAACCCCTTGAACTCCTTGGTGAGCTTGTGCGTTTGCAGAATGATGTTGCTCATTAGAAGGGCGAGCTTAGGGCCAGCCCGGGGATGGGGCTAGGGTGTTAGTCCCTATGCATAAATACCTACCGGGACAGTCCCGGCGCAGTGCGATGCCCCTGGCCGCTGCAGGGCGATCTGCGAAGATCACACCCTGCTTGCTCTGTGCTTCTTTCCCGCTTCCCCATGATTTCCATCGCCGAACTCGAATCGCTCGCCGCTGCCGCCCTGCGCGCCGCCGGTGCCAGCCCGGCACAGGCGCTCTGCACCGCCCGCGCCCTGGTGGCCGCCGACGTGCAGGGCCTGGCCACCCACGGCGTCTCGCGCGTGGCCATGTACACCAGCCACCTGCGCGCCGGCCGCGTGAACGGCCAGGCCGTGCCCCGGGTGCTGCCGGGTCGGCCCGCGGCCGTGCTGGTGGATGCGGGTGAGGGCTTGGCCTTCCCGGCCTGCGAGCTGGCCATACAAGAAGCCATCGCCCGCGCCCGGGCCGAGGGCCTGGCCCTGGTGGGGGTGTGCAACAGCCACCACTTCGGCGCGGCCGCCTACCACCTGGAGCCCGTGGCGCGCGCCGGCCTGATCGGCATCGCCATGGGCAACGGCCCGGCCGCCATGCCCGTGGCCGGTGGCACCCGCCCCCTGCTGGGCACCAACCCGCTGGCCGCAGCCTTTCCGCGGGTGGACGCGGCGCCCCTGGTGATGGACTTCGCGCTCTCCGAGGTGGCACGCGGCAATTTGATGGTGGCCGCGCAAAAGGGCGAGCCCATTCCCCTGGGCTGGGCGCTGGACGAACAGGGCCGCCCCACGACGGACGCGAAGGCCGGCCTGCGCGGCTCCATGCTGCCCTTCGGCTCCGCCAGCGGTGGCGTCAAGGGCGCGCTGCTGGCGCTGCTCATCGAGCTGCTGGTCATCACACTCACCGGTGCGCGCTTCGGCGCCGAGGTGGATACCTTCTTTGAAGAAGGCGGCAACGTGCCGCGCATCGGCCAGCTCTTTCTGGTCATCGACCCCGGCAGCATGGCCGGCACGGCGGTCTACCAGGAGCGCATCGAAGCCATCATCGCCGCCATGTGCGCGGAAGAGGGCGTGCGGGTGCCGGGGGATCGGCGGGAGCAGAAGGTGCAGCTGGCACAGGAGCGGGGGCTGGAGATTCCGGAGACGGTGCTGGCCACGGTGAGGAAGTTGGAGGAGGCCTGAGATTTCATGTTGACGCGGGGACCGCTTACGGCCAGGAGCAGCCGCTCAGGATTGACGCCCAAAGCTGTCGCTTTATGACCCTTTTGGGGGATGTTGCTAGCGTTGTCCACACCGTAGACTTATATGGAATGTGTCTGGCAAAAGGGTGAGCATGGAACCGCATTTGAAAACCGCTCAAGCGCATAGATTTCTAGCGATAGGCTACTTATCCCTCTCAATTTTATTGTGGCGCCGCTCTGGGTGGTCAGTCGTACTTCCAATGGCATAGATCTATCGAGAATTATTTTTGCCGAGACGGTTGTGCTGACCGCAGGTTGCATATTTGTGGCCCTTCATCTTGTGGTCGCGTTTGGTGCTAAGAGGAAAAAATCCTGGGCGCGCACCATGACCAACCTAATAGGTGTCGTCATGCTGTTTGCATTCCCTATCGGCACCGTAATAGGCGGGTATTTGATTTGGACTGGAGCTGAAAAATGGGGCGATGTGTGAAGGACCCCCTTGTGTTGCCTCTTCTGTGAGGAATCCACAAGTACGACGTTGAACTTCAGCCGCTCCAGCCAGCGACTACCTTCGGCCAGGAGCGGACTGCCTCATGCTTCGCCGCTTAGCGGACATCAGGCGGTGGGTCATTACTCCATCGGTAGTAGCATGCTTGTCGGTCCCTTTACGTTTGATGACCTGATTCCCACGCGAATGAAGACCAGAGTGCCAATGTGGCGCATACAAATGGGGGAGTCAATCCCATAAATAGACACGAACGTCCTATCGGCGGGCTTCCGCTCGCCTAATAGTGGCCGTTGGTCATATCTACGATAGGCGGCACTAAACCGATTGCTATGAGCGACTCTGAACAGGATATCTATCGCGACATATTCTTCTCTCACTCGGCGGCAGCGAGGGAGAGAGCTATCGAAAATGGGGGGCGTTTTGCCTACTACACGACCGCAGCAACAGCGCACCAGATAGTGAAGAATCAAGAGCTATGGATGAGGAATGCCGCTGTGATGAATGATTTCACGGAGGTAGCGCATGGCCTGCAATGCTTGATCGATGCGTACCGGTCTTCTGCAGGTGCAGAATTACAGGCCGCGATGAACGCGTGCTTTCCGGACATCTCGTCTGAGTGGAGCTCCTTGTTCGAAAGTTGGACCCCAATCATCAAGCGCAACACCTACATACTTTCCGTTTCGGAGCACGCGAAGCATGAAGATCTCCACGGAAGGCTGTCGATGTGGCGTGCGTATGGCGGGAGTGCGGGCGTCGCGTTCATCTTCAACGGCGGTCCCATGTTCCGGCCATCTAATGCGTTGAAGGCCTACAGCAGCCCTGTTGCCTATCTCGAGCCGGACGGTGTTGCTGCAGAAATGAGAAAGATTACGGCCGGACTGCGCCGGCATGTCGCACACGTCCAACAACAAGGCAGAGAATGGTTAAAGCACGGAATGTTTGAGGCGTTTCGCTTCGCGGCGATCTGTACCAAGCACCCTGCATTCCAAGAGGAGCGTGAGTGGCGAGTTGTCTCTACACAGATACTCCACGAGAGCGAAAGGCTCAAGCCGATACCTGAGCTTATCGGTGGGGTTCCGCAACTACTTCTGAAGCTCAAGCTCGAAGATGTCCCCGATGAAGGGTTGTATGGGTTGTCGATGCCAGAATTCTTGGACAAGATTCTGATTGGCCCTTGCGAGCACCCTGAGGTCATAGCAGCTTCTTTGGCGAGCCAGCTCAAGGCACGGGGCTTTGAGAATCCCGAGAATAGGATTCACATTACCGGCGTGCCCCTCCGTCAAAACCAAAGATGAGTGCACAGCCCCCTTCAACTGAGCGGGTTGCCTAATTCGGACGTTGAGAGTCCCCTTTCCTGGTCGGTGACCGTCCGCTTTGGGTCGAAAAGAGCCAACTGAAACTGCAAAAACCGCCCGAAGGCGGTTTTTGATTCGGAAGTCGTCCTAACCAGCGATGCGCTGATCCGCTACCCATACTCAGAGGCGCATCCGGCGCGGCGTCAGTTCACCAGATCGGCCTCCGTGACCAGATCGCTGAAGCATTCGCCGCGCAGGGCCTGCAGCAGGTTGTCGGCAGCGCGGTGCTCGATGGCCAGGCGTACGCGCCTGACGGCGGAGCCGATATGGGGCGTGAGCACGGTGCCTGGGCTGTTCAACAGGCCGGGATGGACCTCGGCCGGGCGGTCGGGCAGCAGCCAGTCCTCCATCTCATAGACATCCGCGGCGTAGGCGCCGAGGCGCCCGTCTTGCAGCGCCTGGGCCACGGCCGCTTCGTCGACCACCGAGCCGCGCCCGATGTTGACGATGATCTGGCCCGGCTTGGCGTGCGACAAGGCCCGTGCGTCGAGGAGGTGGCGCGTCTGCGCCACCAGGGGCACGGCGAGGATGAGGTAGTCGGCCCGGCGCAGGGCGGTGTGCAGGTCGACGTGTTCCACCCGTGCGTCCCGTGCCTGGGGGTCCACGCCGAGCAGTTCGGCGCAGCCGAAGCCCATGAGCCGGTCCACGATGGCGCCCCCCACGGCGCCCAGCCCGGCAACGGCCACGACGGAACGGTGCAGGCCGGTGCCGTAGAACACGGGACGCCAGCCGCCATAACCCTGGCGCACCGCGCGGTCGCCGGGCAGGATGTGGCGCGCCGCGGCAATGGCCAGGCCGATGGCGAGTTCGGCGGTGGGCTCGGTCAGCAGGTCGCGTACAAAGCTCACGCTGACGCCGGCCTCGGCACAGGCGCGCAGGTCGAAGTTGTCATGGCCCTTGAGCGCGCAGGCCACGCCCCGCAGCCGCGGGGCGTGCTGCAGGAGGCGCCGGTCGACGCGGTCGGGCATGAAGGCCAGCATGCCTTCGGCGTCGGCGAGGTGGTGCATGAGCTCGTCGTCCGTCCAGGGGTGGGGGCCGGGGTTCATCACCACGCGGCCGTGGGCCTGGAGCCTGGTCAATACCTCGGCGTGCACAGGCTGGGTGACGACTATCTTGGGCAGGGGCGGTGTGATCATCATTTCAGGCGTTTCCTCAGGGCGGCGCCGATGCTGTCGACGACCAGCACGCAGGCCAGCACGGACAGAAGGATGGCCGAGACCTCGTCATACTTCACCAGGCGCAGCGCGGCCATCAGCTCGAAGCCGATGCCGCCAGCGCCGACGATGCCCAGCACGGCCGAGGCCCGGAAGTGGTATTCCCAGCGGTAGATGGTGATGTCGGCCAGCTGCGGCAGGACCTGGGGCATCACCGCGTGCACGATGACCTGGAAGCGGCTGGCGCCGGCGGCCAGCGCGGCCTCCAGCGGCTTGGGGTCCACATGCTCGATCGCTTCCGCATAGAACTTGCCGACCATGCCGCTGGAGTGCAGGGCCAGCGCGAGCACGCCGGGCAGCGCGCCGAAGCCCACCGCGGCGACGAAGATGATGCCCAGGATGATCTCAGGCACCGAGCGGAAGGCGGCAAGCAGGGCCCGCATCAGGCGGCCCAGCAGCGGGTGCGGCGCGGTGTTGGGTGCGGCAAGCAGCGCCAGCGGCAGCGACAGGACGACGGTCAAGGCGGTGCCGGCGATCGACATCGCCAGGGTGTCGCGCAACGGCGTGAGCCAGTGCTCCCATCGGCTGAAGTTCGGCGGCACCATCTCGGAGCCCAGCTGCCGGATGGCGGGCGCCCCTTCCACAAAACGCTGCAAGTCGAAGAAGCCCGTGATGTGCAGCGCCACGGCGCAGATGGCCAGCACGATGGCGGCAAATCCGAGCCGCTGCAGCAGGCGCTGCCGGTCGGCCGCCACGACGGACTCGAAAGTCAGTGCGCTCATTTCATGCGTCCCAGGTCCAGCCTGAGGATGGACGCCGTGTCGCGCAGCACGTCATAGGCCTGGTCGTCCGTCGGGGCGAAGGCTTCCACCCGGAAGGATTTGAGGATGTCCTTGTCTTTCATGTCGAGGAAGGCGGTGCGGATGGCCTGCTTGAGGGCCGGGTTGAGGTCCGACTGCATGACGATGGGGTAGTTCGGGATCGGAGCCGACAGGTCGAGCTGCACGAGCTTGTTGCCGTCGACGATGCCGCGAGTGATGAGGCTGTCCAGGATGGGCTTGGACAGGGCGCCGGCCGGGACCTGGCCCGTCTGCACGGCGCGTGCCACCGCATCATGGGTGCCCAGGTGGACGGGGCGGTAGTCTTTCTCGCCGTCAAGCTGGTACTTCTTGAGCAGGTGCGCGCGCGGCGCCAGATGGCTGGAGGTGGAGGCCTGGTCGCCGAAGCCGAAGGGCTTGCCGCGGACGTCCGCCAGGGTCTTGACGGGCCCGCCCGCGGTGGCGATCAGCACCGACTGGTAGGTCGGCGAGCCGCGTTCGACGCCGACGGCAAAGGGCTCGATGGCCGGCGCCTTGGACTTGGCCAGCACGTAGGAGAAGGGGCCGAAGTACGCCACCTCGATGCGGCCGAAGCGCATGGCCTCGATCATCGACGAATAGTCGGTGGTGACGGTGATCTCGATGTCCTTGCGCAGCGCCTGCTCGAGATGGCGTTTGAGCGGCTGGGCGTTCTGGATGATGCTGGCGGCGTTCTCGTCGGGCAGCAGGGCGACGCGCAGCCGGGCGGGGTCTTTGCCCTGCGCGTGCAGCGGCAGCCAGGCGGCCAGCGGCGCGGCGGCGATGAGTCGGGTGGCTAGGCGGCGGTTCAGCATGGTTGCAGTTCCTTGGGTTGGGTGGTGGGTGAGGGGATGGGTCTTGCCAGGTCCACGGCGACGGGGTCCGGCGGCGTGGACGGGGCGTGGGCGTAGAGCTGCGCTTCGGTGCTGGCGGTGAGGGCGGCGGGCGCGCCGTCGAAGACGATGCGGCCCTGGCGCAGGCCGATGATGCGGTCGGCGTAGCGGCGGGCCAGATCCACCTGGTGCAGGCTCACGATGGCCGTGAGACCGTCTTTCTTGCAGATCTCGTGCAGCAGGGAAAGCACGGCGCCGGCGGTGGTGGGGTCGAGACTGGCCACCGGTTCGTCGGCCAGCAGTAGGCGGGGGCGCTGGACCAAGGCGCGGGCGATGCCCACGCGTTGCTGTTGCCCGCCGGAGAGCGTGTCGGCGCGGGCTAGCGCCTTGTCGAGCAGGCCCACGCGCTCGATGACGGCCAGGGCCGCCAGCTTGTCCTCCCGGCTCCAGGGCAGCAGCGAACCCAGGAGGCCGCGGCTTGCCAGGCGGCCGATGAGCACATTGGCAAGCACCGACAGGCGTCCGATGAGATGGTGCTGCTGGAACACCATGCCGCAGCGGCGGCGGTGCTCGCGCAGGTTGCGGCTGGACAGCGCAGCCGCGGGCAGGTCCGAGGCCAGGACTTCACCCCCCGAGGGCCGCACCAGGCCATTGATGCTGCGCAGCAGGGTGGACTTGCCGGCGCCGGAGGCGCCCAGCAGGACGAGGAACTCACCCTGCTCCACCTGCAGGCTGGTGCTGTGCAGGGCCTGGTGGCCGTCCGGATAGGCCACGGAAACGTTCCGCAGCGTAAGCTGGGGGGCTGGGGCGGACAAGGTCATGGGTGGTGTCTCGGTGGGGCGGTTTCCCGATGTCCGGCGGGTCTTCAGGTGCAAGACCGGCCGGGACGCGTTTGCTTCCTTGGGGATGCAGCGCCAGTCTGCCGGTGCAAGGTGTCATCCAAATGAAACTTGCCGGTCTCAGAATCAGGGCATCCATAGACCGCATCTATGTCAGGACTCAGTCTTCTCGCCGCCCTCAAGGCTTTTGATGCCACCGCACGCTGGGGCAGCATGACTGCGGCCGCCCGCTTTCTGGAGCTGCAGCAGCCCACGGTGTCGGCGCACATTCAGCGGCTCGAACAGGAATATGGCGTTGAACTGCTGTACCGCCGGGGACGCCGGCTAGAGCTCACGGCCTTCGGCCGCGCGCTGCTGGACCACACGCGGCGCGCCTTCAGCGCCGAGGAAGACGCCCACGCCCTGCTGGCTGCAGCGCGCAGCCGCTATGCCGGGCGCCTGGTGGTCCACGCCATCGGGCCGTATAACGTCGTGCCCATCGTCAAGGCCTATGCCCAAGCCTATCCCCAGGTCAGTGTGGTGGTGGGGGTGGGTGATTCGAGGACCATCACGGCGAAGATCGCTGATTACCAGGGCGACGTGGGCGTGGTGCTCAACCATGCGGAGGTTCCCGAGCTGCATGGCATGCCCTACAGGACGCAGCGACTGGTGGTCTTTGCCCACGCCGACCATCCGCTGGCGCAGCGCGGTGCGATCGCGCTGCAGGATCTGCAGGGACAACGATTTGTCATGCGGGAGGAAGGCTCGACCACACGCCGGGTGTTCGAGCAGGAGCTCGCGGACCGGGGGGTCCGCATCCAGGCGGCGCTGGAAATGGGCAGCCGTGAGGCGGTCCGCGAAGCGGTGGCACAGGGGCTGGGGCTGGGCATCGTCGCGGAAACCGCCTACATCCCCGATCCGCGGCTGGTCAAGCTGCAGCTGCGCGACAGCGTCATGGCGACCCGGGTTTACATCATCTGCCGTAGCGAGCGCAGGCAGTCGCCGCTGATCGCCGCATTCTTCGATCTGGCGGGCCAGCTGGGCCGTGATCTGGATTGAGGGCGGTGACCAACAAAGAAGCCGCCCGAAGGCGGCTTCTTTGTTGGGTGTGCCGATCTGACTCAGACCAGCAGGGCGTTCACCCGCTTCACATACGCCGCCGGGTCCTCCGGCAGGCCGCCCTCAGCCAGCAGGGCCTGGTCGAACAGGATGTGAGCCAGGTCGTTGAAGTGCACCGAGCCATCGAGCTTTTTCACCAGCGCGTGTTCGGGGTTCACTTCCAGCACGGGCTTGCTGTCGGGTGCCTTCTGGCCGGCCTGTTTGAGCAGACGGGCAAGCTGGTTGCTCATGTCGCCTTCCTTCACCACCAGGCAGGCCGGTGAATCGACCAGGCGGGTGGTGACGCGCACGTCCTCGGCCTTGTCTTTCAGCGCTTCTTTCAGCTTGGCGAGCACGGGCTTGAAGGCTTCGGCGGCTTCCTCGGCGGCTTTCTTCTCGGCTTCGTCCTGCAGGGTGCCGAGGTCCACCGCGCCCTTGGCCACGCTTTGCAGCGGCGTGCCGTCGAACTCGGGCAGGTGGCTCAGGGCCCACTCGTCCACGCGCTCGCTCATGAGCAGCACCTCGATACCCTTCTTCTTGAACACTTCGAGTTGAGGGCTGTTCTTGGCGGCGGCCAGGGTATCTGCGGTGATGTAGTAGATGGCGGCCTGGCCTTCTTTCATGCGGGCCTTGTAGTCGGCCAGGGACACGTTGGCCGTGTCGCTCGTGGTGCTGGCAAACCGCAGCAGCTTGGCCAGGCGCTCGCGGTTGCCGAAGTCTTCGCCCAGGCCCTCTTTCAGCACGCTGCCGAACTCGGCGTAGAACTTGGTGTATTTGCCGGCGTTGGCCTTGTCTTCCTCGCTGGCGTCGGCCTCATCTTCCGTGGACAGCACGTCGTGCTGGGCCAGGCTCTCCAGCAGGGCCAGCACACGCTTGGTGTTGCCTTCGCGGATGGCGCGCACGTCGCGGCTTTCCTGCAGCAGCTCGCGGCTCACGTTGAGGGGCAGGTCGGCGCTGTCCACCACGCCCTTGATGAAGCGCAAGTAGTTGGGCAGCAGGGCCTCAGCCTCGTCCATGATGAAGACGCGCTTCACATAGAGCTTCAGGCCGCCCTTCTTGTCGCGGTTCCACAGGTCAAACGGGGCCTTGGCCGGCACGAAGAGCAGCTGGGTGTATTCGGTGCTGCCTTCCACGCGGTTGTGGCTCCAGGCCAGCGGGGCCTCGTAGTCGTGGCTGATGGCTTGGTAGAAGTGTTCGTACTCTTCCTGCGTGATGTCCTTCTTGGGGCGGCTCCACAGGGCGCTGGCCTTGTTGACGGTTTCCCACTCGTCGGTCTGCACCATCTCGCCGGGCTGGCCGTTCTCGCCTTCTTTCCACTCTTCCTTGCGCATCTGGATGGGCAGGGCGATATGGTCGGAGTACTTGGCGATGATGCCCTTGACCTTCCAGGACTGCAGGTAGTCGCCCGCGTCTTCACGCAGGTGCAGGATGACGCTGGTGCCGCGCTCGGGCCGGGTGATGGTCTCCACCTCGAAGTCGCCGGTGCCGCCGCTGATCCAGCGCACGCCTTCTTCGGGCTTGAGGCCGGCGCGGCGCGACTCCACGGTGATCTTGTCGGCCACGATGAAACCGGAGTAGAAGCCCACGCCGAACTGGCCGATCAGCTGGCCCTGTTCCTTCGCGTCGGCCTGCTTCTCGGCACCCAGGCGGCTCATGAAGTCCTTGGTGCCGCTCTTGGCGATGGTGCCCAGGTGGTCGATGGCCTCCTGCGCGCTCATGCCGATGCCGTTGTCCGTGATGGTCAGGGTCTTGGCGACGGGGTCGAAGGCGATGCGCACACGCAGCTCGGGCGCGTCTTCGTACAGGGCGCTGTTGTTCAGCGCCTCGTAACGCAGTTTGTCGCAGGCGTCCGAGGCATTGGAGACCAGCTCACGCAGGAAGATCTCCTTGTTGGAGTACAGGGAGTGGGTGACGAGGTGCAGCAGTTGCGCAACTTCGGCCTGGAAGGAATGGGTTTGTTTGCTCATGGGATCACGCGGGATTACAAAAACAGAGGCCAGATGGACCGGCAAAAACGGGAATTATGGGCGGCGGCCCGGGGTTTCAAGACCCGACGGAAAGTTCAGAACTTCTCGTGTGGCGCCAGGTAGCGCCACTGGCCCACGGGCAACTGGCCCAGCATGACCCGGCCGATGCGCACGCGCTTCAGCCCCACCACTTTCAGGCCGACCAGTTCGCACATGCG
>Ga0187844_10001133_pt1 | contig 20552 bp, 18 predicted proteins | sample SpaLakP09_SKY_50_FD_134517 | JGI IMG/M metagenome (GOLD analysis project Ga0187844, IMG submission 134517) | Oligotrophic lake water microbial communities from Sparkling Lake, Wisconsin, USA - SP09_SKY_50 | ecosystem: Environmental > Aquatic > Freshwater > Lake | place: USA: Sparkling Lake...
GCGCGCCGGCGCGCTGTCCGACGAACTCGATTTTCCGTCCTTCGTGTCGTCGCTCGTGCACGGCACCTTCGACGCCATGGTCGATTCGTCGATCCGCCAGATGCAAAGTTTTGCCGACCTGGTGGCCGCGGTGTCGAAGCCGCTGGAACAGTTCAAGATGGAGAACGTCACCATCAACCAGGCGCGCGACTACATGGTGGAACAGCACCCGCGCGACGTCATGCTGGTGGGCGAGAACGGCGAATTTTCGCTCGCGCCCACCGCGCGCGACAGCGACGCGCCGCCACCGGGCTGGCTCGCCGACTACGGCCACGAAGGCGCCGACCTGACGGCCGAACTGCTCGAAGAAGAACTGCTGCCGATCGCGCGCGAACGGCTGGCCAAGGGGCGCTTGCAAACCCTGTCGACCATGGTCCTGCTGGGCATGAACCGCATCGTCATCAAGGACGGCACGATCGGAGCGCGCCTGCGTTTCCGGGCCGCGGCCAGCGACCACGCGGCCGTGCAGTTCGCCACCGGGAACGATCCGGAAACGGGCGGTTCGCAATGGGGAGCACGCGGCAGCCAGCCGAGCGCGTCGACCATGGTGTCGACCGTGGGCGTGAACGTGCAGTCCGACAGCGAACTGAAAGCGGAGCTGTTCGGCGAAGTGAAGATCAACTTCGCCAGCGAAACGCTGCCGCTGGACCGCTTCCTGGACGACGCCCAGCGCACGCTGCTCGAACGCCATTCGCGCAAGCTGCCCACGCCGCCGCGCGCCGCGCCCGCAGCCGTGGTGCCCATCGCGCCGGCCACTCCGCCCACGCCACCGGGCAGCAGCACATGAACACCCGGCGCGCCCTGTCCGACACCCTGGTCGACGTGGTCGACGGGATCGGCATTGCGCCCGGCCCAGGCCTGCGTGCGACCTCGATCGAGCTCACGCTGCCGGTGGAAATATCGATGGAGGAGCAGGCCGGCGAACAGGTCTTCCTGGCCGACCTGCCGCGCTTCATTTACCGCACCGCGTTCGACCATGTGCCGTCCACCCTGACGGTGCTGTGGCAGGAAGGTGAGCCCACGTGAGCGACCAGAGCGCAACTCTGCCGCTGGAGCATTTCATCCAGGCGGTGCAAAGCCAGTTGGACAAGGCCCAGGCGGCCATGGCCATGAAGGCGCGCAACCTGAACCTGCCGCTGACGTTCGCCATCAAGGACATCACGCTCGACCTGCGCGCCCATGTGGAATTTGCGCGCAATGAAATCCGGATCCGCCCCGCCGGCCCGGCCGATACCCAGGCCAGCATGTTCCACCTGGTGTTCACCGCCATCACGCGCCCCATGATCGAAGAAAACGCCACCACCCTCTCGGACGACCCGGAAGCGCGCCAGATCGACGAGCTGAAAGACGACAGCCTGACCGAGGAAAACCGCCGCCAGCTCGAATGGATAGGCGTGCGCACCGTCGACAAGCTGCAGGAGATGGACAGCAAGGGTGGCGTGGGCGCCATCGGCCGCGTGACAGGCTTGCCGGTGGACCGGCTGCGCCAGGCGCTGGCGCGCGCTTCGGCACCGGCGCTGGAACACGTGACGCCGGTGGAGCCAGAAATCTCGGGCGGAAAACACCAGTTCCTGCGCGTGCGCGGCCACAACCTGATGGGTGCACCCGGCCAGGGTTCGCCGCGCGTGATGATGGGGAACACGCCGGTGGCCGTCATCAAGGCCAGCGCGCGCGAACTGCTGCTCGCGCCGCAGGCGCACCAGTGGGCGGGAGAACTGAGCGTGAGCCATGGCGAAGGAACCGCCGCCAGCCTGGCCTTCGACCTGTCGCCGTTTGCGCCGCCGGCGCCACCACAGGAAACCGGAGGCGCGCCATGAATAGCAACAGCCTGATCGTGACCATGACCCTGGGCGAAGCGCCCGACTCGGTTCCGGCTTTGCTCGACGTGCGCAGCGGCCATGCGCGCGCCGTGCAAGGCCTCGATGGCGGCGCGCTTGACCGCATCGTGACGCGCTTCGCGGGAGCTGCCCGTATCGCCCGCGTGCACGGCGCGCGCGCCTCCTGGCATTTGCGCGGCCAACGCCATGTGCGTTTCGACGCCCTGGAGCAGACCTGCGGCGTGGCGCGCACCTTCCTGATCGAAGTGATGCCCGGCACCGCCGTGCGCGACCTGGTCCGGGAACTGGCGCAGCTGTCGAAAGTCGCTTCGGCCACCCCCAATTACATGTGCGTGAGCCCGTGCGACCTGGGCGCGCCGGTGCAGCCCGACGCAGCCTGGGCGCCGCACCTGATGGTGCGCGCACCCGAAGCGCTGGCCCACGAACCGGGCGACAACGCGGTCCTGCTTGGCCTTGTCGACAGCGGCATCGTCACCGACCACCCCGAACTGGCGGGCCGCCTGCGCGCGGGGCTCGACACGGTGCACCTGTCCGACGACGGCGTATCGCCCGGCATCACCCTGCTTGGCGAACACCAGAACTTCGACAGCAATCCGCGCGACAAGTATGTGGGCCACGGCATGGGCTGCGCCGGCATCATGTCCGGCCTGGGGCTGCAGCTGGCGCCCGGCCTGGCCGGCGAAGCGCAGATCATCCCCATGCGCGCGCTGGCCGCGGCCCGCCTGCCGGGCCGCGCCAACCCCGTCGGCCTGGGCGCCATCGCCGACCTGGACGCCGCCGTCAAGCTGGCCGTGGACCTGGGCGCGAAAATAATCAACATGAGCTTCGGCACGGACGACGCCGCCCTCTCGCCGGAAAGCCCCAAGCCGCATGCCGACGTGGTGCGCTATGCGCTCGAACACGGCTGCATCCTGATCGCCGCTTCCGGCAACAACGGCCAGTGGACGCGCTACTGGCCGGCCGCGCATCCGTCCGTGATCGCGGTTGGTGCGGTGGGCGAAAACCGCGCCCCGGCCACCTTCAGCACACGTGGCGACCATGTATCGATTTGCGCCCCCGGCGAACGGATCCTGTCCGCCGGGCTGACCGGTTACCAGCACGTGACAGGCACCAGCTTCGCAGCCCCCTTCGTGGCCGGCGCCTGCGCGCTGCTGGTAGCCCGCGGCGCCCGGCGTGCGATGCCGGTCGACGCCGAGTGCGCGATCGAGCTCCTGACCAAATCGAGCCAGCCCTTCGCGGGCAAGGACCACAGCGGGTGCGGAGCAGGCATCCTGGACGCGGCAGCCGCCCTGGTGGCGCTGGACGCCATGATCGACCGAATGCGCAGCGAGGAAGATACCGAAGATGGATAGACAGCAGCGTAGCAATACCGACCCCATTATTTTTTAACAGGAGAACACCATGCTTGACGTAACTGAAATCCATTTTCGGGACCTGGCCAAACGCGAACAGGACCAGCAGGACGACCTGCGCAACCGCATGCAGCAGCTGCTCAATTTCGAAAAGAACCGTCCGGGCCTGACCAGCGACGAAGAGAAGGACATGGATCGCATCAAGAAGATCCTCAAGGCCGTCAACGAACGCAAGGAAGTGTGCGATCCCATGTTCGTCGGCATCCGCGACCTGTTCAACGCCAACCAGGGCATCCTGGGCTTCGAACTGAAGGGCCACGAAAACGGCAGGCTCAAGTTCACGCCCACGACCACGGCGGAACAGGAGCAGAACCAGAAGAAGGGATCGGCCTCGCATACGGCGCCGCCGGCGGCGTACATCCGCGCCGCGCTGACGGTGGGCCTGGCGCTGGCCGACAAGGTCGCCCATCCGCCTGTCTACGTGACGTCCACCGGCGACGTGCGCACCGACCGCAGCAACCCCCACTATGCCCAGCTCTCGCGCGGCTTCTTTGCCGCCATCGGCGAAACCCAGTCCATGTTCGACCTGGCCGCCATGGCCCTGCCGCTGCTCGGCATCGAAGGCGACCCCGATGGCCGGGGCGGCAATCCCAGCCTGGTCGACACCGGCGAATTCGCCCAGGTCATGCGGGCCCTGGTCGAGAAAGAGATCAACACCAAGGAACCGCAGCTGCGGCGCCGCATCAACGAATGCCTCGACAAGATCCAGTACGTGGGCGAGAACCGGCCGATCACCGAACTGGGGATCGACCTGCCGGACCTGGACACCACCACCGACGCCGATGTCGTCTCCGACAATGTGCGCCTGATGGGCCCCATGGTATGCGCCGCCATGTTCGACGAACTGAAAGCCTTCCAGGTGGTCGACAAGCTGGTCGAACTGTTCCAGCACGGGATGCTGCCGATCGGCTCCGGCGAAGCCGGCAAGCTGCTCTACAAATACTGGAAGGAAGCGCCCAACCGCATGTCGGAGAGCGAACGCAAGAACTTCTATGCGATGACCATGGGGATCCCGGGCGGCGAGTCGTCGGGCATGGTCAACCGCGACTTCAACGACCTGTGGCTGCGCTTCGTGTCGTCGGTATCGTCCTTTGTGCGCCAGAACGAAGTCGACAAGCTGCTGCGTTCGGGCATGCCGTCGGCGATCAGCGGACAGCAGGTGCGCAAGGCCGCGCGCGACCTGGCCGCCAACCTGTCGCTGCACGGCTACGGCATGGCCTACTACGCCGCGCTCGACATGCAGGACCAGATCCGCACCATCATCAAGCTGCTGTCTGATCCGGATATCCGCTCGGCCTACGGCGCGCGCGACATGTGGCAAGTCGTCGACCAGGTGGCCACGCTGGAGCTGGGCGGCGCAAAAACCAGTTCGCGCTACCGTACCCTGGCCACCTGCGGCGCCATCATCACCGCCTGGCTGGCAGACAATGTGTCGCGCATCATGCGCCCTACCGGTCCGATCATCGACATCAAGGAAGTGCTCTCGCCGGTGCCAAAATCGTCCGGCCAGAAAGCGACCACCCATCCGTCCGACTACGACCTGGTAAACGCCTGCGAGCTGTGGCTGGCCGATACCGCCACGTCCGACCTGCGCGTGGACGAAATGTCGCAGCCGCGCGAAGCACCGGTGATGACGTCGAAACCGGTCCAGATTCCGTCGATCGCGCGCGACATGCTCGAGAGCGTGGGCATGGGCCTGAGCTACCCGGGCAGCGCCGCGCATTCGAACGGCTACGCACGCCACCACTAAGCCAAGGAGAACCACCATGCCGCAACATCCCTTGTCCGACCTGGTTGGCCGCCGCCTGATGACGGCCGCCGAACGTCTGGGCACCTGCAACCCGGTGTACTCGATCCAGGAACTCCTGAAGCGCACCTTCAGCCTGCCCGAAGGCGATCCCCGCTACGGCGAAAATGCGCTGACGCCAATGGCCGCACCGTTCGAGCCCAGTTTTTCGGAACTGCAGCCGGGCATGCTGCGCTTTACCATCGAGCCGCTGGGCCCCGGCGCCACCGGCGTCGACCGGCGCGACGAGGCCACCCGCGAAATGCGGCGCCTGGTCGGCACCCATTTCGGGCGCGACGCGCTGCACTGGTTCGACGACCGTTCGGAAGCCTGGCGCGGATTCGGCTCAGGCGGCGGGCTGGGTTACGGCGCCTTCTTCGGCGCCAATTACGACCGCAACGGCCTGGCCGGATCGAAGGTGTACTACGAAACGCGGCCCAACCAGATCGAGGCGCTGCCCAACGGCCTGCTGAACATCGTGCGCAACGTGACGAACCTGATGCCGACCTTACGGCCGCTGTTTACCACCATTGCCACCACACGCCACGCCGGCGGCCAGCGCCTGACCTATGTGGCGCCGAACGCGCTGCGGGTGGGCGACTTCCAGAGCCTGCTCGACTCGCTGGGCCTGGGCGACCGCATGCCCGGCATCATGCAGATCATCGGGCTGTGCCTGGGCGGACGCTTCGACCTGCCGGCCAATTCCTGCCTGGTGGCCTTCGGCCAGACCGACCGCGGACCGGAGTTCGAGATCTACGTCATGCTCGGCATGATCCCCGACCTGCCGCCCAACTTCCTGTCGCTGCTGTCGCTGGGCCTGAACGAACGCCCGCGCGAACTGATGGCGCTCGAACGCTGGATGGACGCCTTCACGCCGGAAGACGACGTGTGGCCGGGGCGCTTCTCGATCCTGTCGATCCATACCAGCCGGGCGTCCGCGCCGCGCGTGTCGCTGTATCTGCGACCGGCCGAGTTTGAAATACCGCTGCACAGCACCATGCAGTAACCTTCCACCAAGACGAGGCCCGCCATGCCTGCCACCGCCGTTCAAGCACCACCACTGCCGCGTCCCGAAGTACGCGACGCCGTCAAACAATTGCTGACCCAGTCGCCGGCATTCCGGCAGCTATCGCCAGAAAAGCAGCTGTCGGTGGCGCAAAGCACCGCCATGATCGCCGACTACCTGGCGGCGCCCGAAGGCATCCCGGGCAACAAGATCAAGGGCGGCCTGGGCATGCCGCCCGCGACCGCGCTGGCCGATCCGCCCGCCACGTACACGGCGCCACAGGAGTCCTACAGCAGCGCGCGCAAGGCCGTCACCGAGATCGGCGACGACAAGTTCCGTGCCGACGCCGCCCACGAAGGCGCTGCCGTGGCCAAGGAATTCATGAAGGCGGTTTCCTTCCCTGCCTTCGTGAGCAGCCTGATACAGGGTGTGTTCTCGTCGATCGTGGCCTCGTCGATCCAGCAGATGGAGGCGTACCAGAAGATGATCGCCTCGGTGGCCAAGTCGCTGCAGCAGTTCCGCGACGATAACGTGACCGAGAACCAGGGGCGCGATCACATGGCCGAGAAATTTCCCGACCTGTTCGAGATCGGCGTGGACGACATGGCCGACAACCCCAGCCCGCGCCTGCGCCTGCGCGAAGGCATCGAGGAAAGCACGGCGCTCAAGCGCGTCAACAGCCAGCTCAGTTTTACCGACGGCCAGTTGAACAGCATGGACCTGTCGGACGAAAACACGGAGCTTGCCATCGTGACGGCGGCGCGCACCCAGCTTGCGCGCCAGCGCCAGCAACTCATGGCCAGCCTGGTCCTGATGGGCATCAACCGGATCGTCATCACCGACGGCAAAATGTCGGCCAAGATCATGTACGACTTCCAGGCCAAGGACAATCGGCGCCTGTCGCGCACGGCCGCCGCCTACGACTACGCGCGCAATCCGGACGGCACGCTGGCGGTGACCAATTCGGGCGAAGGCGAATACGAATCGGGCAACACGCGCAACCGCAGCGGCAGCCGTGACGGCGCCGCCATGAACTACGATAACAGCGCCGAATCCTACGCCAACGGCAATTACAAATACCAGCAGACCCCCGTGATGACAGCCATGAGCACGGCCACCGATGCGTCCGAGACCCAGTTGCAGACGCGCGCCCAGTTGACCGGCGCGGTGGAAGTCAACTTCAAGAGCGACTACCTCCCGCTCGACAAGATGGCCACGCCGGGCATGATCGCCGCCATCCAGGGCAATTCGACGCCGGTCGACCCGAACGTGGTGCCGTCGGCGGTCAATCCGCCACCTGCAGCCGCCGCCGTGCCAGCCGCCCATTAAACTGGAGTCGTCATGAACACCCTGCCGCAATGGACCACGCCGGAATCGATCGATGCTGTCCGGCCCGAGGTCCGCAAGCTCCTGACCGACATTCCGGCCTTCCACGCGCTCGCCCCCGCCGAACAGAAGGCGCTGGCGGCCAATATGGTGAAGGTCATGTCGTACATCTCCGACCCGAACGGCGTGACCGACGCGGTGCGCAAGCAGCCGCTGGCCGTGGCCCAGAACGATGCGGTGGAGGCCACCAAGCAGAACCTGTCGGCGTCGCCCGGCATGGTGGGCAAGGACTTCAAGGCCGGCGCCGTGCGCGAGGGCGTGGACCAGTTCGGGGCCATGGTCAAGAAGGTCGACTTCCCCAAGTTTGTCGGTGGCTTGATCAAGAACGTATTCCAGGCCATCGTCGAGTCGTCCATCGAGCAAATGCGCGCCTACGGTGAGCTGATCGCGAATGTGTCGAAGACGGTGGACTCCTTCATGCAGGACAATATCACCTCTGGCGCGGGACGCGACTGGCTGGCGCAAAAGTACCCGGACGCGCTGGGCGTGGAAGCGAGTGCCGATTCCATGAGCTTTGCCGAAGGCGCTGAAACGCCCGCCCCCACGGCCACGCTCGTGGCGCGTGGCGACGACGCCGCTGTGCGGCTGGCGGAGATCAGCCGCGACCTGAACCTGAATCCGCCGGTGTCGGACATCACCGACGCCAATGCCGAACTGCGGCTGGTGACGGCGGCGCGCCTGCAGATGGCCAAGTCGCGCCAGCAGTTGCTGGCGTCGATGGTCATGCTGGGGATTAACCGCATCGTGGTCACCGACGGATCGATCACGGCCAAGGTGGTGTTCGACATGCGCGCCGAAGACAAGGCCAAGCGCAAGTACACGGCATCGATGCACGACGAGGAGGCCCAGCGTGCCAAGGAGAGCGTGAGCGCCAGCTACGGCGGCTGGTTCACGCCGATCGACGTCAACACCAGCTTCGAAGCCGAGCAGACGCACATGGCCACGGTGGGTTCGTCGGTGGATGAAACCAGCGAATCGAAAGCGGAGGTGAAAGCCAAGCTGACCGGCGAAGTACGCGTCAACTTCAAGAGCGACTACCTGCCGATGGAGAAGATGGCGACCCCGGAAATGATGTCTGTCATCCAGGGCAATTCCACACCCTACAACCCGAATACCCCCAGGACGGCGGCCGCCGGCGGACAATGAACAAGCCGCCCCCACCTCCGCCCGCCCCGCACGACGGCGTGCTCGACCAACTGGTCAGCGATGCCGGCCGCCTGGTCGCCACGGCCGCCGGCTTTGCGCTGGCGCTCGACCAGATCGGGATCGAACTGCCGCCCATGCAGGCCGCGCGCATCGACCAGGCCCAGTTGCGCGCCATCGCCAGCCTGTACCTGGCCGCGGAGCTGGAGCAGACCGGCCTGATCGCATCGGTTGAAACGCTGGCAGGGCTGGCGCGCACCGGGGCGCTGGAGGTGGACACGGGCGCCGCCACGCCCATGCTGCTCAAGTTCTGGCAGGCCCGCAACCAGCGCGCCAGCCGCGAAGAACGCGAACACTGCTTCGCCAGCCTGTTCGGCGCGGACGCCGCGCGCAACAGCTTCACCGACAGCATGCTCACGCTGTGCGAAGCGCTCTACAAGCTCGATGAAAACGCCAGCAATGCGGACTACGGCGGCATGTCGCAGCAGATGCGGGTGCGTTCGGGCGCCAGCCGCGTGCTGGGCGTACTGCTTGAATCGGCGGGCGGCATTACGGTATTCCTGGCGCAGGAGATTTTGCAAAGCCTGCGCGAAGCGATCGCCATTTTGAAACACCGCGAACTGCTGGCGGCATTGGGCGCGCGCGACGTCTGGACCGCGATTGCCCGCATCGACCGGCTGGCCCATGCGCGCCACCGAGAAGCGCGCATGTACGTGCAGCGCGGCCGCGCCGGCATGACGGTCCTGAGCTGGCTGGCCGACGCCGCGCCGCACCTGGAACGCCAGTCGGGCGCGCTGGTCAAGCTTGACCACCCGGTGATCGGCGCGGCGTTCGACTGGATGCAGGCGGCGCTGGCGATCGGTGAAACCGAGGCGGCCAGCGCGCCGCCACAGGCCGCGCAATCGCCCTGGTCGGCGTTTGCCGGATAGCGATGCTGGCCCTCGCAGCCGATGCCCCGCCATCGCCTGCCGTCCGCGAGACGGTACGCGACCTGCTGGCCTCGAGCAGCGCTTACCAGACCAAGGATGCCGACACCCGCCGCGCGATCGCCAGTTCGCTGGTGCGGATCGCCAATACCGCGGTGGCGCTGGCCAACGCCGAAGCGCCGCGCGCCCCGCTGGCCATGGCGCAGAACGCGGGCAGCCAGTTTTCCGGCGTGTCGGCCAGCCGCGTGGCCGACACCACCCGCAACATCCTCAACGCGGTTTCGTTCCCGCGCTTCGTGACGGACCTGATCAACGGCGTGTTCCGCTCCCTGAACGACTCCAACCAGCAGCAGTTGCACAGCTTTGTGGAATTGATCCAGAACGTGGCTGCGACCACCGAAGGCTTCGCCGACGCCAATATCGGCATCAGCGGCGCGCGCGCCTGGCTGGCCGAGCGCTTCCCGGCCAACTTCATGGTGCAGGGTTCAGAGAGCGACGATTTTGCCACCCCGGCCGCGCAACTGTCGCCCGAGGAAAGGGCCGAACTGCAGGCCGAACGCGACGCCGCCACGCGCCTGGTGCTGCGGCCCGGCGCGTCGATGCCGACCGAGGCGGCGCTGCGGACAGGGCTGGGACTGGGGCCGCAGGACTCTATCGGCGGAGGCGACCCGGAAAACCTGGTGCCGCTGGCACGCAGCGCGATGGCGCGCAACCGGCAGCAGATGCTGTCGACCATGGTGATGATGGGATTGCAGCGCATCGTCATTGAAAGCGGCCGCCTGAATGCGTCGATGCGCTTTCATATCGATACCCACAGCGCCGCCAATGACGACCGGGGTTCGAGCTTCGACATGCGCAACGATACATCGGTCGGCGTGGGCGCGCGCGTGGGGCCGTGGGGCGTGGATGCGAAGATGCAGAATACGGTGGGCTATGTGTCGACCGAGCGCACCCAGACGTCCGAGGAAATGAACACGGAGCTGGACCTGAATTCGTCGGTGGAGCTGGTGTTCAAGACCGACTATGTAGCGCTCGACCGCCTGGCGGGCGGACCAGCGCAGGAGCGGATCCGCGTCAACGCGCTCAATCCGGAAGCAGAAGCCAGGCTGGCGGCGGACGACCGGACCGCGCGCCGTGCCGCCCGCGCCACGTCGGACGCCAGCCGCAGCAGCCAGCTGTCGGACCGGCTGGTGCGGCCCACGCAGGGCGGCGCGGTGCAGGCCACGACACCGGCGATTCCGCCCGCTGCTGCCGAGCCGCCTGCCACGCCGCCGGTCGTCACGCCACCGCCGGCTGTCACACCGCCGCCGGTAGTCACCCCTCCCCCTGTCGCGGTGGAACCGCCAAGCCGCTAACAACTCTCAGAATTTGGCGTTCACGGAGAATTGAGCAATATCAATCACCTCATCCCGTTGCCGGTGAACAATTCAGTCTCTCCATTTCCAATCGAGGGCTGGCAATGAAAGACACACGCGGATTCTTCGTGCTTCCGCAGGCTCCAGAGGGCGCCGGTTACTATACATATGGAACGCCCCGCAACGGTGCAGGACAGTACGCCGATCCCAAGCTAATGAGTTTGATCTTGTCGGTTGAGCATGACTGGCTTGCACTCGACAGGCGGAAATTCGGCGTCGGGAACATCAGTTTAGCGAACGGTAGTCATTTCAAACCTCACCGTACCCACGACAACGGACTTGCGGTTGATATTCGTCCTCTCCGAAAGGATGGTCGTCAGCAACCGGTCTCCCGATTCGATGCGCAATATGATCGCGAGGCCACGTCAACCCTCATTGCGCTATTTTGCAAAGGCGCTTTTTTCAAACTCGCCTACTTCAACGATATAGAGATTCCCGGTGTACGTTACTGCAAGGATCATGACGATCATTTTCATATAGAGCTAGTATGAAATATTTCTCGAAGGCGAAGAAAAAATTGCGTCACTTGCTTGCTCTCACATTGATGAGCGTATCTGCCCATGCAATTTCCGCTGTTCCGGCAGCGGCCGTCAAAGTCATATATCGCGTCCATCAAGCAGCTGCTGTCAGGGATGTAAGTGCGCTCGAAAAACTGATGGTGCCAGAGTTCACATGGAGCTTCGGCGGTGACGCCGATGCAAAACAGGCACTCGCAGCGTGGAAACGCCGTCCCATGGCATTCCGGAAACTTCGTGAAGTGACTGCAAAAAGATGCATCCTGCAAGCGGACGGAAGTATCGAATGTCCGCGTGGAGCAGGAACCGGCTACCGTGCCGGTTTCATACAAACTGCTGCCGGATGGCGCATGGCCTATTTCGTGGCAGGCGACTAATACGGGTGACGCCAAACAATCAAGATTGCACAAATTATATGGGTCGTGTATGTTTCCGGATGTCTAATCCTGGGAATCGTTCCATGCGTTTTGAAATTCTACAAACAGGCAACTTCAAGAAATTCGGCGGCGAGTACCTGATGATCGTCCTCAGTATCCTGACCGCACTCGCGCTCGAGGATTTCGCTCAAGACATGAATCACCGCAGCCTGGCCAAGCAGGCGAGCATCAAGATCGATGCCGAGATCCAGGCCAATATCGTCGAAGTGGAAAAAATTCTGGCCCATAACGAAGGCCAGGTCCAGAAACTGGAGCAGGTGCGCAAGCTCATGCTGAAAGATATCAAGAGCGGGCTGAGCGATGCCGAGCTGGCCAAGCGCGTGCTCACCGATTACCAGGGAGCATTCGACCTGAGCATCCAGTCGCCGTCGCTACGGCGGGAGGCGTGGGAAGTGGCGGTGGCGAACCAGTCGGTCAGCTGGATGCCGAACGCGGAATTGAACCGCTATTCGGTCGCGTACGCCAACATGCGTGACATGCAAAGCGCCAACAGCGGCATGAATAACTACTTCCTCGACGGCCCGCGCATGCTGGACATCGCCAGTGATGCGCAGATGGGCGCGGCGGCGGCGCGCGATGTGTACCGGATGGTGAACCAGATCATAACCTCGCATCACAGCATCAACGGCAACCTCCGGGGATTGCGGAATGAACTGAAAGCGAGCGCCGCTGCCGCGCCGAAGCAGGGATAGTGCATACTGCTGCCAACAACACGACGCCAGATTCGAGGACCTTATGACTTTAGCAATCCGAACTTTTCTCCTGGGCTGCGCCCTGCTCGCGTCTCTGGGCGCCAGCGCCGGCGAACCGATTCCTCCGGAAGCGGAAGCGGTCATCGACCAGGTCAACGCCGCAGCCAAGGCCAAGGACGTCAAGGCGCTCGAAGCGCTGATGGTGAGCGACCGGGTATGGGGCGCCGGCGGCAATGCCAGCGCGCGTGAAGTGCTGGCGGCGTGGTCCGAGAAGCCCGGTGTATTCCGCCAGCTGCGCGACGTCACCCGCAAGCGCTGCTCGCTGCGCGAGGACGGCCTGATCGTGTGCCCGAACGGCACCAACGTGGGCTTGCGCGCCGGTTTCGTCAGCACCTGGCGCGGATGGAAGATGGCCTTCTTTATCGCCGCCGACTAGACTAGACTTGCGCCCGCCGGTGGCGGGCAAAGAAGTCGAGCAGCATCTTGCTTGCATCGGGCCCCGTGCCCGAATTGAACGATAGCCGCTCGTCGCCGCCGCTCCAGGCGTGCTTCAATTCCGCGATCTGCGCCACGCGCAGCATCAGCTTCCTGTCCTGGTACACATCATGCAGCCGGTGCGGCAGCAGCCGCTTGTGGCCGGCCTTGTCCGTCACCTGCACGGGCGAGCCGGCCCCGAGGCCATTGATCAGCATCGCCTGGCGCGTCAGCTGCGCCTGGTTCACGGGGCGCACCACCTCATCGGCTTCGCCCTGGATCAGCATGGTCGGCATGGCCGGAAAGCCTGGCTGCCTGGCCAGCACTTCGTGGATGGCGCTGTCGACGCGCAGCGCCGCCCCGTGCCGCATCACCGCCAACGCGCCCACCGTGCTGTGCCCAGCCCCGTACAACGGGCCAGAATGCAGGCCGATGGCGGCAAATTTATCTGGATGGTTGAGGGCAACAATATTGGCCATGCCGGCGCCGGCCGAAATGCCGCCGATATAGATGCGCGTGCTGTCGATCGGGTAGTTTTGCATGACTTTGTCGACGATGCCCACAATCATGGGCACATCGCCGCCGCCCAGCTGGGTCGCGCGGTCATACCATTTCCAGCAGCGGTGGGGATGGGCGCTGACCGACTGTTGTGGGTACACGACGGCGTAGCCTGCCTTGCCGGCCAGCTGGTTCATGCGCGTGCCCTGGGCAAACATGGTTGCGCTCTGGTCACAGCCGTGCAGCATGACGATGAGGGGGTAGCCGGTGCTGGCGGGCGCCGTGTCGGGCAGGTAGAGCCAGTAGCTCATGCGCCGCCCCAACCCGCTGTCGGAACGGCCTGCATAGTACGAGGCAAGCCATTTCCCGCTCGCCGGTGCGACCGGTTCGAGCGCGACGCGTACTTTTGGTTTTGGTGTGGGCTTCGCTGTGACCCTCGGCTTCGGCTTCGGCTTCGGCCTGGCCTTTGGCTTGGGCTTGGGCGTTGCGAGCAATACTTTCAACGCCCGGGTAGCCGTGCGTTGCTGCTTTTTCCCGGCGCGCAGCAAGCCGCGCAGCCAGGTATGAGCAGATTTCACCATCGCAGCCTGGAGACGACAATCCGGGCCAGCTGCGCGACGGCGAACGAGCGGGTTGGAATAGGTTTGCCAAGCGGGCCGGCGTTGTTGCAGCGAGGGATGATGAACATCATGGTGATCTCCTTGTTTTTTACAAGAATATCGCCGCGGCAAGGCCGGCTCTGTGCGCTATCACGCTTAATTGCGCTAACACAGCAATAAGGCGGAAATCGTGGCAGGAAGGAGACGATTGAGCAAAATCAAACGGCGCAGTTCGTGAAAACTTAGTCTGGCTTTTTGACCCACGACAGGAGAACAAGATGAGCTACGCAGACCGCGACCGTTATGGAATGTACAGAAACTTCGCCAGTTCCGGCCCAGGCCCCGCGCTGATGGGCGCCGACACGCTGATAGGCGACAGCGTTGCAAACAAGCAAGACGAAGACCTGGGCGACATCAAGGAGATCATGCTCGACATGCGCACCGGGCAGATTGCGTATGCAGTGCTGTCCTTCGGCGGCTTCCTGGGGCTGGGGGAAAAGCTGTTCGCGGTGCCCTGGCAAGCCTTGCACCTCGATACCGTCAACAAACGCTTCGTGCTCAATGTCGACAAGAACAAGCTGAAAACCGCACCGGGTTTCGATCCCGACAACTGGCCCGACATGGGCGATGTGAACTGGGCGAACCAGATTCATTCGTTCTATGGCACGGATCCGGGCGTGGGGAGCGCGGGGGTGACCGCCAGCGGGATGGTTGGGGGGGCTACAACGAGCACCAGGCCAGGCAGCACGCACTAAACTGTATCGCCCTCGCGCAAGCGAGGGCCCATCAGCTGCAGTAGCTCAAAGTTGAATGGACACAGCTTGATCGAAACAATGGGCGGGTCTCGCCCCGAGGCGAAACACCAAGTCAGCCATGAACCCAGACACTACTCCGCGTCCGAGATTGCTTTTGCAAGCTTGGCAGCAAACTCTCGTGCTTCATCGGCGATCATTTCAATAGGATCGCCCAAACTAGTGACGCACAGTACATGCACGGTTCCCTGAGCTTCCCAAACTTCGGCTCGTTCGCCATAGGTTGCGATGGTTTGCTCTCTTTCAAACTTCAGGCATGCGTCAACCTCGGTATCAGTGGGCCGCCAGGCGCTACCTCGTTCCTGATGTAACTTGACGAGTCCAAGCAAGCATAGAGCGTCTTCTCCTATGAAAGTGTTCGTTTCGTTTTCCGCCATACACAGACCATTGTCTATGTGCTTCACCGCATAACCGAGTGACCGCAGAGTCGCCAGGGAAGCAGATAGAACATTGCCGGCTGTGCCAATGACTGTTCGATTACTCATGATCGCCAATTTCTCCCGAGCGCCCGGTCGCCCATTGAATAAAAGAATACCGCCGCCCCTACCGGCCGGACGCCTGCCGTGATTCGGGTGCTAACTCAATTACGGTTTCGCAGACATAACGCTTTCAATCCAGTCGTTATAATGGCTTAGGCGGACATTGCAACTGACTTGGCCATACAGCCCTGGCTTCCGAACGGTGCTTTGTGGATCTGCCCATGAGGTGAGCCCGACTAACATCCAATCCTTATCAGTCTGGACAAGAATCGGCCCGCCGCTATCACCGCTACCTGAAGCGCCCTCAAGGGGAAGGGCCTCCAAGGGCTTATCGAACAAGTAGCATAGCCAGCGGCCATGGGCGCTAGTTATTTTGTTGTAGGCCCTGCGAAGCTCAGTGCGATGCGAGCTACTAAATTCGTATCCAGTGCCCCCGTTACCCGTAGCACCTTTTCCTATAATTTTGATGGTTTGACCGTACTCGTCGTCACGGTCGTAGCGCGCAACAGGAGCCACATCAGCAACCGGCTGTGCCAATTTAACGAGAGCGATGTCGTCGGAGGAGGATAGCAGTACCTTAAAAAGCGTCCAATCCCAAGTAGCAAGCGCCTGGTCACTCAGCTTTTGCGGTGGCTTTTTGTATCCAGGATGTACTACGACGCGGTCAACGGCCCTTGATATCCCGTTAATAGTTACCGTCTTGATTTCAGATTGCCAGGTTATTGCGTGAGCCGCGGTAATAACCCACTGAGGAGCAATGAGTACCCCGTGCCCTTCGCCAGGCATGTCAACCAAAGCCGGAAGCTCAGATGCCAGAGTCCGATACTTCGAGTCGTCCACGTCACCACGAACAACGATCGCATTTGCATTGCAGGACAGAACAAGAAGCGCAAGTGGAAAAAACCGGGGCATTTAAATTCCTTAGCAGACTGTTGAGCGGATGATACCGCTGTTCAGCGGTGCCATTACCGCAGCGATTATATCGCTGACACACGCAGCATCTTCCTTGGTCCCCCAGCGCCAAGGATTGATTTTTGTCGCAGCCCCTTCGGGCAAACCGACAATGCGGCAGTTTGCCGGAACAGACCCCACCGCCCCGATACATTCTGGCGGGTCATCGGAACGGACCCTGCCGGCCGCAATCATGCATCGTACTCTCGAATTTCTTCACCTGCAGACGTGAAGTGCGCCAGCTCGAAACGTATTCCGTTAGTGCGCAAGGAAGTTGCCACTTTATCGCACCAATCAGCCACTATTTCTATTGGAATTCCGTATCCATCTACTTCAACTTGGAAAGGAGCATCAGGCGAGATATTTCCGACGTAGCCAATTTCGAACCTGGCGGGTTCGAACTGCCTCAATGCCCATTCACCGATTTCTGTCGGAATCTTACTTTGGGAAAGAATCAAGGCAAGCTCTTGCTTGTTCGAGAAGAAGTAGATTGTTCCGAATGCATAAGAGTCAGGAGCGCTCATAGGTGGCGTTGCTTCCGCGTGGGCCGATTTTGCTCCAAGTGCTCCAAGTGCTCCAAGAAATGCTGAAAGTATCTTCTTCATCTATTTCAAAAATCTGCGAGTTCTTCTCAAGTATTGAGCGTGAACGGCGCTGTTGGCTGATGGGGATTGGCGGGGTCTGTTCCGGCAAACCGACATTGTGGCAGTTTGCCGGAACAGACCCCACCGCCGCCACCGCCGGCACCGCCGAAACAGCACCGTTAGGGCTGAGGGTTGGGCTCGACATCCCACGAACGAGCAAGCCGAGTTCCTTCCGATCCCGACAAGATGCTGTCGATTGCCTCCACCTTTCTGATCGCAGCAGCAAAATCGAAGCTTTCTCCTGAAGCCACTGCCACTGCTTCATTGTGCAAGGCATACGCGATGTGAGCCGCGACGCGAACGTCCATAGGCGCATCGTTTTCACTGCCCAGATATGGGGCTAACAGAAGCCGAATTTCATACAGGGCATTCGCCACCAGGCTGACCTCGGCATTTTGTGCGCGCATAAATTCCCTTACAAATCACCGACGGCTCGCCGCCGAACTCTGTCATTCAAATGTGCATTCTAAGTTGGATTTGACCTGACAAGTCCTGCCAAGTCAATCGCGAACCAGTACACATCAGCGCTGCATTGACTCCCACACTTTCTGCAGGCGCTTGGCCGACACCGGCATCGGCGTACGCAGCTCCTGCGCAAACAGCGACACCCGCAACTCCTCCAGCATCCACCTGAATTCCACCATCTTCGGATCGGTGTTCTTCCCCGCCAGCCTGTCCTTGGCCGCCCGCATGAAGTGGCTTGCTGCCTGGGTCCACTCGCCCATCAGCTTGGCGTCGCGGGCAGGATCGGCGCGCAGCTTTTCGATCCGCACATTGATCGCTTTCAGGTAGCGCGGAAAATGCGCCAACTGCGAATACTCATTCTCCAGCAGGAAGCGCTTGTTCACCAGCCCCTGCAATTGCGAATTGATATCCGCCGCTGCCTGCGGATTCACGATCTGCAGCTTCTTGGGCAAGCCGTGAAACTCGGTCAGCACTTGCGACACCAGCCGCGCGATTTCATTGACCAGCAAGGTCAGGCGCGACTTGCCCTCGTCCTTGCGCTTGTTAAACGCAGCGGCATCGGCCGGCAGCGGATCCTGCAGGCAGGCGATCTCGATCGCCTTCTGGATGATCTGGTCGCGCAGCTCTTCCTGCGAGCCCATGGCCATGAACTGCATGCCCATCTGCTGCAAGCCAGGGATATTCTTCTCCACGAACTTGAGCTGCTCCTTGAACTGCAGCGCAAACAGGCGGCGCAAGCCAACGCGATGCGTGCGCGCCGCCACGGTCGGATCGTCGAACACTTCCAGGTCGCAGTGCGAGCCCTTGTCCACCAGCGCAGGGAAGCCGATCAGGGTCAGCTTGCCCTGTACGATTTCCAGCAGCTCCGGCAATTCGCCGAAGGTCCACGACGTCAAGCCGATGTGCTGGCTGACGTTGGCCTTGGCTTGCGCCGCAGATGCCGATGCAGCCGCCTTGCCTGGCGCAGGCGCTGCCGGCGCCGACACTTCCGCCAGCTTCTGGAAACTCTGGCGCGCCTGCCCGCCGAATTCGGCCTGCAGCGTGGCCAGGTTGCGGCCCATGTCAAGCTGGCGGCCATGCTCGTCGATGACCTTGAAATTCATGAAGTGGTGCGCGGGCAGCGTCTCGGACTTGAAGTCCGTCGTCAGCACCGACAAGGTGGTCTGCGTGCGAATGTCGGCGATGATCGCGTCGATCAGGTCACCGCGCCCGAACACGCCGGCCGCATGCACGCGCTCGCAGAACTTGGCTGCGTAGTCCGGCAGCGGCACGCAATGGCGGCGCAGCTTCTGCGGCAGGGACTTGAGCAGCAGGTGTACTTTTTCCTTCAGCATGCCCGGCACCAGCCACTCCACGCGCTCGCGCGGCATCTGGTTCAGCGCAAACAGCGGCACCGACAGCGTCACGCCATCGCGCAGGCTGCCCGGTTCGAAGTGATAGGTGAGCTGCATTTCGATGCCGGTCACCGACATCATTTTCGGGAACAGCTCCGTCGTCACGCCTGCCGCTTCATGCCGCATCAGTTCTTCGCGGTTCAGGAAGAGCAGCTTCGGTTCCTTGGCGGTGGCGTCCTTGTGCCACTTTTCGAAACCGGCGCCGTTGACGATGTCGCTCGGTATCAGCTTGTCGTAGAAGGCGGCGATCAGGTGGTCGTCCACCAGCACGTCAAGCCGGCGCGACTTGTGTTCCAGGTTTTCGATTTCCTTGACCAGCTTGTGGTTGTGCGCGAAAAACGGTGCACGCGTGTTGTAGTCGCCGCCAACCAGCGCATCGCGGATGAAAATCTCGCGCGCTTCGACAGGATTGAACTGGCCGTAATTGATGCGGCGCTGGCTGTAGATGACGATGCCGTGCAAGGTCGCGCGTTCGGAAGCGGTGACCTGGGCCGCCGTTTTTTCCCAGCGCGGTTCGCCCCAGGATTTTTTCAGCAGATGCGCGCCCACCCGTTCGATCCATTCAGGCTGGATCTGGGCCACGCAGCGCGCATACAGGCGCGTGGTGTCCACCAGTTCGGCCGCCATGATCCACTTGCCCGGTTTTTTCAGCAGCGACGAACCCGGCCAGATATGGAACTTGATGCCGCGCGCGCCCAGGTAGCCGGCGCCCGGTTCATCGTCCGACTTGAAGCCGATATTCCCCAGCAGGCCGGTCAGCAGCGCCGTGTGCAGGTTTTCGTAGGTAGCCGGCAGTTCGTTCAGGCGCCAGCCCTGCTCCTTGACGATGGTCAGCAACTGCGAATGCACGTCGCGCCATTCGCGCAGTCGTACCTGCGACAGGAAGGTGCTGCGGCAGGTTTCCATCAGCTGGCGGTTGGTTTTCTTGTGCTCGATGGCCGCTTCGAACCACTTCCAGATCTTGATATAGGTAAGGAACTCGGACTTCTCGTCGGCGAACTTCTTGTGCGCCTCGTCGGCTGCCTGCTGGTGCTCCATCGGGCGGTCGCGCGGATCCTGCACCGACAACGCGGACGCGATCACCAGCATCTCGGTCAGGCAGGCGTTTTCCAGCGCGGCCAGGATCATGCGGCCCACGCGCGGGTCGAGCGGCAGCTTGGCCAGCTTGTGGCCCAGCTTAGTCAATTCATTGGTGTCGTCGACCGCGCCCACTTCCTGCAGCAGCTGGTAGCCGTCGGCGATCGCGCGGCCTTGCGGCGGTTCGATGAAGGGGAAGGTCTCCACGTCCGTCAGGTGCAGGGACTTCATGCGCAGGATGACGGCCGCCAGCGACGAGCGCAGGATTTCGGGTTCGGTAAATTTCGGGCGCTGGTTGAAGTCCAGCTCTTCGTACAGGCGGATGCACACGCCGTCGGCCACGCGGCCGCAGCGGCCGGCGCGCTGGTTGGCTGCCGACTGGGCGATCGGCTCCACCTGCAATTGCTCGACCTTGTTGCGGAAGCTGTAGCGCTTCACGCGCGCCAGGCCGGCGTCCACCACGTAGCGGATGCCGGGCACGGTGAGCGACGTTTCGGCCACGTTGGTCGCCAATACGATGCGGCGCGCATTGCTGATCTTGAAGACCTTCTCCTGCTCTTCCAC
>Ga0187844_10001135_pt1 | contig 20528 bp, 17 predicted proteins | sample SpaLakP09_SKY_50_FD_134517 | JGI IMG/M metagenome (GOLD analysis project Ga0187844, IMG submission 134517) | Oligotrophic lake water microbial communities from Sparkling Lake, Wisconsin, USA - SP09_SKY_50 | ecosystem: Environmental > Aquatic > Freshwater > Lake | place: USA: Sparkling Lake...
CCATAGACATCATAGAAGATATATCAGGCATTGATCCGCCGTCAGTGCTTTTTCCTAGCATTCCAATGAGATTATTAATCATATTAACAGCTTCTTTGGTTTCTTTAGAGTTTCCATTTTTAGCAGCGAGTTTCTTAACCATTGATTGAACGGAAGCTAGGAGTTTTGGAATGTTGAGAGAGCCGTCAGCCATTCCGCTGTTAAGACCAGACATAAGGTCGGTGATAACACCAGAGCTCATGATAGAGGACATTGCTTCTAGAGGAGTAGTGTCGGGTTTGATAGTTGATTGTATTTTATCAACTATTTTTTCAAGAAAGTCGGCATCTGGTTGAGAAGATGTTTGTGAGCGTAAAATTTCTTTAGCGTTGCTGGAAGAATCAACAAGAGCGGAGATAGTGAGTAGATGTTGCCAGATGACAGTTTTGGTGTCGGAATCGGCCATGTTAAATATATGTTTCATATTAATAAAAACTCGTTCTGAGTAGGTAATGTCTTCTTTGGAGATAAGAGAGGGGTTTTTGTTTAATATGGCTTCTCTGTTGTTGATACAGAATTCTGTGAATACAGAGATGTGTTTTTTAATGGGAGTGTCGTGAGCAAGGGTGGTTTTGTTGATAAGTCTGGAGTATAGAGCGAGAGAGTGTTGCTTTTTTCCAAACTCATCGGCAAGTGCTTGTGTAAAGTTAGCAATTGCTTTAAAGATGATCAAATTATTATCGGTGTTCATATTTTATTTAATAATTAACATTTTTTAAATAGTTATATAATTATTATATGTGGATTTTGTTATATCTAGTTTTATGATTAGGAGGAGAATAAATGTGTAGTGATACGGATATGTTGTTAGATTTGTTTTGAATGGAGTGAAACCCAATGTCATTTGACATAAAACCTGTCATGTTGTCTTGTATGATTTTAGTGCTAGTTAGAGAGGATTCGTCGTCAATACAAGAGTATATATTTTCAATTAATGAACCGTCAAGTATTTTTAGAATACAACCGTTGCTGGCGTGGTCATGAATGAATGTTTTGCTGTTAGGACCCCAAGAGATGATGTAAAATTCAAAGGAGTCGTAAGGGATATCAACTTTTTTTTTAAAATAAGATGGGAAAGGAGTGTTAATAATGTTATGATTGATGTATGTTTTCCAGTCGTTTCCTGAGTATTGTCTAACGATATTAATGTTGTTGAATAGATTTGATGAGTTATTTTGATTAATAGCTTCGGCTAAATCGTGTAGAGAGATTATCATTATTTTTTTATTAATTATAGTAAATCTTTAAATATTTAGAATTGAATACTAAAGAATTTAAAACTTTTGTTAAAAGGAGAATATATACCAGATGATTGCGTTGGAAGATTTATACATAATTAATAAATGCTATTTAAATAATTATTTTTTAAGATAAAAATGTTTAGTAAAAATAATTATAATAATTATGAAGCTTGGAGAAATTCAAGAATAAATGGTATAAAAAAATATATTGGTCCTGAATATTTTAAATCTAAGTCATTATTAGAAGTAGGATGTGGATATGGTGATATTGGGAATATTTTTCATGAATGGGGTGCTATTGTAACATGTAGTGATGCTAGAAAAGAGCATTTAGAAGTTGTTAATAAAAATTTTCCTCATATTAAAACATTGTTAAATGATGGTGATAAAGATAATATTTTAGAAAAGTATGATATAATTTTACATTGGGGATTATTGTATCATTTAAATGAGATAGAAATACATTTGGAAAAGGTATCACAAAAATGTGATATTTTATTATTAGAAACAGAAGTTTCAGATTCTGATGATAACCAATTTTATATAACAACAACTGAGAATGGTTATGATCAGGCTTTTAACTTAAAAGGTATTCGTCCGTCGCCATCATATGTTGAAAAAGTGTTAGAAAAAAATGGTTTTCATTTTAAACTTATAAAAGATTCTATTTTAAATTCAGGTTTTCATAATTATGATTGGGATATACAAAATACTAAAACATGGAAGGGTGGATTACGAAGGTTTTGGATATGTTGGAAAAATGTAGAGTCACCATTATATATTTAAATAATTATATTAATATATAATTATTTCATTAAAAAGTATAGATGTTTTATAAAGAAGCTTATTTAGAACCGATAGTGTAAGGTGTGTTTTTATAAATGTATAGTTTTACTAAAAAGAAATTATTGGAAAATGTTATAAATTTTTTGAGGGATAAAAACTAATAAAGTTAAGTATCTTTTTTATACCATGTTTAGTAAATTGTTAAAATAATGATTATTAACATATTTAAATTGACCATATGGAGATGGTCCTATTATGATATTAGTTTGTGGTAGTTTTAATAAATCATTGAATTTATTTAAATATTTATTCAATATATATTCAGGAATAAATTTATGATTTTCTATATTATATTGTTTATAAGAATGACAATCATCATATATGTAATATAAGTTTTTAAGTTTCTCTAATCCTAATTTAGATGTTAAAATTATCCTATCTTCAGCTTCTTCTGTATTTATAATTGGACAGGTTCTCATTATATGAATACTATTTTCAAAATTTCTTATCAAACAATCACCAAATGAGTCAATTGTAGGAAATATATCAAATCGTGTTAATATTATATTATCATATTGTTTATTTTCTTTTATTATATAATCGTATATAATTTGAGATAGCATTGAAATGCTATAATGTTGTGATATTACACGAAAAGGAAACATACTAGTATTATGTAAATAATCAGGTAATTGTAAGGCTCTTGACTTTTTAATAAATTCAACAGGCTTATATTCATATAAGTTTACATGAATGTTGTTAAAATTAAATATTTCTTTTATATCTATTTTAAAACTTTCTTCATTTATTTGATTAAATTCTTGTTCAAAATACTGTGAAGGGCAAGATATAAATATATCTATATTTGAATTTTCTGGTAACAATTTCATAAATTTCATAAAGTGGTCTTTGTGTATCATTTTTCGTATAAACCCAAAAAAACCTAAACATATATTCATTTTTATATTAAAATATGTCTTTTTTTAAATATTATTTGTAATAAAGTTTATAAAATATATTATTTTAAGTTCAAGTTATGATTGAAATATAAAAAAATACTAAATCACCAAAATGTGAATTAACAAGGTTTTGGATATGTTGGAAAAATATAGAGTCACCATTACATATTTAAATAATTATATTTTAACATAAAAATGAATATAATTATTCCATTAGGGGGAAAAGGGGAACGATTTTATAAACAAGGTTATGTAGAACCTAAACCTTTAATTAAATTAATTAATAAAGAAATGATTTTTTGGGTTTTAGATAACTTAATTATTTCAAATGAAGATAAAATTTTTATATGCTATAGAAATGATCTTGATAAATATAATTTTAGTGCAATTATAAGAGAAAAATACCCAAAAGTTATTTGTATTCCCATAAATTATCAAACATCTGGTGCTGTTGAAACTATTTCTCACTCATTAAACTCAATTTTTCAATTAGAACATCATAAAAAATGTGTTCTTCTTGATTGTGATACATTTTATACAGATGATATATTGGGAATTGTTAGAAACTGTCCTGATAATATGGTTTTTTATACTAAAAAGGATCATAAAAATCCTATATATTCTTATATAGAAATAAATTCTGAGACTAATTATATTATAAATATACAAGAGAAGATAAAAATATCTTCAAATGCAAATACTGGTTGTTATGTATTTAATGATATTTATCAGTTACAAAGACTATGTGAATATGTATTAAAAAATAATATTAATTTTAATGGAGAGCCATATACTTCTTGTGCGATATCTCAACTTATCAAAGAAAGTCCTGTTATAGGATATGAACTTGATGAAAAATGTGTATTTTCAGTAGGGACTCCTATAGAGCTAAAAAATTTTATTGATAGTTGTTTTATATTTTTATTTGATCTTGACGGAACTCTTGTAAATACTGATGAGATATATGTTAATGTTTGGAAACAAATTTTATTAAAATATAATATTCATTTAACAACAGAGATGTTTTTTAAATATATACAAGGAAATAATGATGAAAAGGTAGTTAATACTTTAATTCCAACAGCAGATTTAACATATATTTCTACGTTAAAAGATGAGTTATTTATACAAGATATTGATAGGATAGTTATAATTGACGGAGTATTTGAATTTCTAAAATCAATAAAAAAAGCTGGTTATTGTTGCTCAATAGTTACAAATTGTAATAGAAGAGTTGCTGAAAGTATAATAAAAAAATGTAATCTAGATAAATATATAGATTATTTAACTATAGGTAATGAATGTAAAAGATCAAAACCTTATCCAGATCCTTATTTAGAAAGTATAACAAAATATAATATAAGTAATAAAAAAGTAATTATTTTTGAAGACTCTAAATCAGGTTTATTAAGTGCTAGACAAACAGATCCTTTATGTATAGTTGGAATTACAACAACATATTCAGAAACAGAATTATTATCATGTGGCGCGAATTTTAGTATTAAAGACTATTGTAATTTAAGTTATAATATTTTGACAAAATCTAATAATCTTAGTAGTTATTCATTAGAGACTCTTATTAAAAACTCAAATAGTATATTTCAAGATAGCAATATAATTTTAGATGATAAAAAGTTAAAAGGTGGTTTTATTTCTGATGTTATATCATTATCTATTGATAAGTTGAAATGTGTTCTAAAGTTAGAAAATAAAAATATAACAATGTTATCTAAAATGGCTAAGATTCTTGGTTTATATGAAAGGGAAAATTATTTTTATGAAAATGTGTCTAGATATGTAAACATAAAGTTTCCTCATTATTATGGTTTAGTTAGAGATGATAAAATGAATACTATTGGAATATTAATGGAAAATCTAAATGAAACTGGAAACTATAGATTAAATCTAAACCTAAATATAGAAAATATTGATGTATCGTTACAAGTAATAACAGAGTTATCTAAATTACACTCAAAATTTTGGAATAAAGATATTAAAAAGGTGTTTCCAGAATTAAAACTACATAATGACCGACTATTTAATCCAGTTTGGTATAATTTTTTGAGTGAAAAATGGGATTCTTTTGTAGAAAACTGGAGATATATACTAACACAAGATCAAATTAATATAGCGCAAAAAATTATATTAGATTTTCCAAATATACAAGAAAGACTATCTAACAATAACTTGACAATAATTCATGGTGATGTCAAGTCTCCAAATATATTTTATGATTTAAATAATAACTATAAACCTGTATTTTTAGACTGGCAATATATTGCTATAGGAAAAGGTATTCAAGATGTTATTTTTTTTCTAATTGAAAGTTTTGATCTTGATAATATTAAAATATACTTTCCAATCTTCAAAAATTACTATTATAGAAAATTAATTGAAAATGGTATAAATAATTACTCTTTTAGTGACTATGAAAAAGATATAAAGGATTCTGTATGTTATTTTCCATTTTTTGTAGCTGTTTGGTTTGGAACAGTTCCGCAAGAAGACTTGATAGATAAGAATTTCCCTTTCTTTTTTATTCAAAAACTATTTTATTTTTTAAATATTGTCTAAAATAATTATAATTTTACAATTATAATTTTAAAAATGAATTTAATGTAATAAAAAATTTAAAATAAAATGGCTGATAAAAGAGAGAGATCAAGAGCAAAAAGAGTGTATAAGAATAAAATTTGTGAAGAGCCAGAGATAGAAGTAGAGACCGAAGCAGAGTCTGATGGTGTAATAGATAATTTAAAGAAGAAAATTTTGTCATTAGAATTATCTCTAAAGTTAGAGTGTCTTAAAACAAAGATATTTCAGTCAATAATAGAGCAAAAGACAGACTTAAAAATACCAAAGGATATAATAGAATATAAGGAAGGAGTTATTAATATTAATACGTATAATTTGGATGGAAAAATGCCAATTATAGTTCATAATTTTATTAAGGAGACTAGGGCACAACATCATGAACCCGAAACTGATAAATCAACATCTCCAGATATTCAGCGCAAAAGTAGTGTTAAGTCAAGATTTCGGACAGTAAAAAATGAGATAGAATTGACAGAGGAGAAAGGTTTGGAACAGTTGGTGCAAAAAATAGATGCTACTCATAAAACAATACAGACAAAGAGAGATTTATTAAAACCTGAAAAGATGACAAAGATACATGGACCCCAAGGATTAGAGGAGTGTTTCAAGAATATTACAGAGACTAAATCATATGCAATTCCTTTAAAGAATATGTTAAAGAAGAGGTTAGAGATTATGAATAGTTTGACTATTGAGGAATATAAAAAGTTGATAAATGATAATATAGAGATGGTGGATAAGATATTTATAACAAAAGGATATAATACAGCAAAGAGGATATCAATAATATCAAAGGGATTGTCTCCGTTTGAGACACGATTGGTTTCTTATGGAAAATATGATAAGCCTATAGAGTTTGATGATAGACAAAAGATAAAGGTATATTTTGAAATATCAAGTTTATATCCTCAACGATATGTGCCATTTGATAAAGAAGAGGTATCAAAGAGGTTTTTTAATTATAGCATTGCTCTATTTACGGTAAAAGAGTGTATTGAGATTTTTTTGTTTAATGTGTATGAGTTTTATAATATTATATATATTCCATATAAAAAATCTGATTCAACTGATCCATATAGTTTTTATATATTAGAGAAAATAGAGGATTCAAAAAGATATTGGAGTTTGGATTCTAGATTGGAAGAGATTACAATAGCATTTTCAACAAATATAAAAGCGTATTGTATTAGTCTATTTAGACATATATATTTTAATATATTTCAGGATAATTTATATAGAGCTAATTATTCGTCGGTGTCGTCGGTAGCGGAGTATGAGTGTGGTCAGTTGGTTCAAAATATAATGGTATTATCTGATTTTATGAAAATAAATTCAATTATAAGAGCTAGTGTAAAAGAAAAGGCTACATTTAATCCAACAGATAAAGATAAGGTAAATTATTCACAGAATGATAAGATGCAGCAAAAGAGGTTTATGGAAGAGGATATGACAGAGGCGACAGAGGAGAGTTGTTTTTCATCTATATGTCAAATGTTTGATGGTATAAAGAGAGAAGAATGTAGTAGTTTTTATAATAAAAATTTATAATAAATATTTATAGCTTAAATAATTAGAGATTATTATAAAATGAGTAAAAGAACATTGTCGGATATAAATACTGAGAATATTATAGATTCAGCAAGGCCAAGAAAAAAATCTAAAACAAATTATGATGAGAAAAGCAGCGAAAGTGAAGAAATAATTGAGGAAGAGTCGTCAAATGATGAATTATCTTCTGGAGATAGTGTTTATACAGGAGACATGGAAGACGAACTGGAAAAATTAAAGTTAGAAGATCCAGAAGCATATAAGTCTTTTATTGAAACAAAAGCCGAGATTATAAAAACAGAGCCCAATATAGTTAATATATTAAAAGAGCCTTTGTTGTTAAAGACAAGAGCTAGATTAGTTCAAATGTATGAGATATATGCTAATATACAGCCATCATCAGAAGAGTGGTTAGATTTACGTGATAGGATAAATAATTTATATAAGAAAGGAAAGGAAGATTATATACAGTATTCAAAATTTTCTACGGAGGATCATATAGATATGGAGAGAAAAGCATCTGAAATTTCAGATATACCAACAGAGTTAAGTATAAAGTATAAGATATTACAGTTAAATACTTCTCAAGAGAATAAAGCGGTAATATATAGGAAATATAATGAGATGATGTTATGTGATGATAGTCATGATAATGAAGAAAAGATGAAGATGAAAAGATGGATTGAATGGGCTATTTCAATGCCGTTTGATAATTTAAAAGTTAATAGTTTTGGTTCTGATATGTCAAGATTAACGTTATTTTTAAAAGATATAAAAAAACGTATGGATGAAGAACTATATGGAATGCAAAAGATAAAAGAACAATTATTATTATTCATAAATGCAAAAATTTTAAACCCAAATATGAAAAAATGCACTCTTGGTTTAATAGGATCTCCAGGAACGGGGAAAACAACTATAGCTAGATTATTAGCGACGCTGTTAGACTTTCCTTTTGAGCAGATATCATTTGGTGGAGTATCAAATAGTGATTTCTTAAAAGGGCATTCGTATACGTATATTGGTTCTGAACCAGGTATTATTACAAAATCATTAAGAAATATGAGATATAAGAATGGTATAATATTTTTTGATGAATATGAGAAGATATCCGATAATAAAGATATATGTTCTGCCTTATTACATATAACAGATCCAAGTCAAAACACTGATTTTACAGATAATTATCTAAGTGGTATTAAAATGGACTTATCTAATATGTGGTTTATATATTCAATGAATTCATTTCCAGAAGATTCGGCATTACGAGATAGAATTTTTATTATTGAAATAAATGGATATTCTCATAGTGATAAGATTAATATGGTGAGAGATTATGTGTTACCCAAGACATTGAAAAATTTAAAACTTAATAATGGTGATATAATTATGAAAGATTCTACAATAGATTATTTTATTAGAAGAACAGAGTTGTCTAGTGATAAAGGAGTTAGAAATTTAGAACATAATATAACTGATCTATGTAGTAAAATATCTTTTATAATCTTACATCAAAATGAAAATGGAGAATTAACAGACTTTTTTAATTCAAAATCTGAAACAATATCATTTGATATTAAGCAAAAGATATCATATCCAGTCACAGTGACAAGTGATATGATTGAAAAAATGACTAAACCGGTTAGTTCTATTAGTGACTCAATTAGCCATATGTATTTATAAGATTTTATATGAAATATTTCATATAAAATTTAATATATGGTTCCGTCGTCGTGTTGTATAGCGTAGTTTAATGCGTCTAAAATGTCGGTATCTGGATAAGTATTAAAAAAAATGTGATCTATATATATAAAAGCCCATCTGTGATTTTTTGTAGCGATTAAAGCTATTTCCTTATCCTTTTTAAAGTGAGGAGCAAAACGTATAGCGATACCGCATTGTGTAACAGCAACTTTAACTAAAAATTTGTTTAAAAGTAGAGAAGGACTTACAAATTCAAGAGACCTGCCGTTTTGAGCCACAGCAATTAAAGCTAGATGTAAATTATTTTTAAATATATCTGATACGTGTTTTAGCCATAAACCATTTATGGAGAGAGCAGTTTCTACAAAAGAGAAATCGTTTTTATACTTATTTGGGAATCTTTTAAAAGAGATACCTTTTTTCATCAAAAAAGTTAATATTTTAAAAAGGGGCAAGTTAGAGGTAGTTATACTACTAATTTTAGTAAATTCAGATCTACAAAGCGGACAAGTTGGTTTATCTTTACAAGTGTTAATCCAGTTGATAATACAGTCTTGGCAGAAAGAATGGTTAATGTTTGTATTATGTAATACAATATATGGTTTAGATATATAATCTAGACAAATAGGACATTTATTAATAGGGTTTTCTGGAACAACTGAAGAATGTTTCATTTTCTATAAATATATAAAATATTATAATAAAAAATCATTTTAAAAATAATATAAAGATAACTTTATATTACAAGAATTTATTTAACAAGAGATTTTGATATTGTTTTTAATAAAAAAAATAGTGGTATAGCTACAATTAAAAAAGCTAAAAAATATAATATATACCATCCAAATGAATGTTGATATGTATTATACTGGTATTTTTCAATACCTCCAGGAACAACAGAACAAGAATCAAATGTACAATTCTCAATACATTCGTATTGGTTCATTTTGTTAGTTCTGCATTTTATTTTGCATTGATTTAAAGCTTTAACTGGATCTTTAGTCTCATATAATAGTTGTGGAAAGTAATGAGGGACTTGACTAAATATAGGAGGAACACCGGGGCGTAATTGACAGGGATTTCTTCCCATAGCTGAAACAGATTGTTTAACGCAAGTTTGGCAGTTACGGCGGCATTCTTCTGATATATCAGTATTATTAACAACTTCAGCAAAAGCGGCGCAAGTTTCATAACACTTGTTGTTGATGTCATTTAGGTCGCAGTCGCCAAATTTCTTGACAGCAGCTAGACAAGGATTTATATAAAAACTCATTTATTATATATTATTATTTTTTTATTTATTAAAAATAAGTGATAATTTAATTAATTCTGTTATTAGAATCTCTTTTACATTACCATTGATATTGACACTAGCATGTGTGTTATTAACTGATGTAATAATACCTGATGATTCTTGTATTTCTCTTGTAGTAAGACTATTTATATTTGTTATTTCAACAACTTTATCTCCTATGCTAAGCATTTTTATTTAAAACATTTATAGTTTTAAATCAATTTAATTTTTGAACAACGATAGTGGGCTTTGGTCTAGTGCTAAAGAATACAGCTAAAACTAGTATAATATTAATAAATATAAGAACAGTATAAGGGCTGTAAAGAGACATTATTAGTAGTGTTAAAAGTATTATAGATATTATAATATTCATTCTTGTTTATAATAATGTTTGTATTTGAAAAAAATCATTTTTTATTTTAAAAGGCCGTAAGCACGGTCAGGAAATAGAGCATAATATTCATCAATTCTCATCTTTCTTGTGGCAAGATATTCAACAAGTTGATACATAGCGTAAGATCCGTAATTTACAGCCATTATTAAAGAATGTTGTTTACAGAACATACAACAGTCTGCTTTTGGCATAGTTTTTCCAAATAATTTCATATCTTTTGTTAAATCTACTTTAATATAAGCTTTTCTAGAGCATAGATTGCCAGAATCAGTATAAGCTTGGCATAAATGTTCTCCGTCGGCATTATATCTACTACCAACAATATATTCATCATTTTTTAGAATAGAAGTAGATTTACTCTTGACTTTTTTTTTAGTCTTGGCTTTTTTTTTGGCTTTAGTCTTGTGTTTAGGCATTTTTATTATATAATAAATATAATTTTTATTATATAAAATATCTATAGAATAATTGAAAATCTATTTTTAGTATGATGGATGCTATAAGTATTATTATAAATTTTAGAAAGTAAATCAAATAATTTTCTGGAATAAATACTAATAATGTTAATAAAAGGAGTTGATATTTATTCATATGTTATGATAATATATGAATAAAAGAATAAAAAAGTCATTTTTAAAATTAACCACTATAAGTCCATTTTGACTTACAGGCTATACATTGGGCGAAAGTAGTCATGGGTTCATCGCAAGATCTTACTTGTTTTGAGTAAGAGAATGTTCTTTTACTGCCGCATTTTTTACATTCTAGAGCACCTTCTTCAACTTGAAAGGGATTAACAATAAATTCGTCTTGTTCTTTTTGTCTAAACTTAATAGTATCAAAAGAAGTGTGTTCCCATCCAATTTTCATATCTTTTACAGACTTTAATATATCTTTTAAATTACGCTTGCTAATGATATCACCTACTACATCATAAATGATACTCTTATACTTGTTTTCGTCATCTCCAGCCATTCCATATATAGCTTTTTCTATAATTTCAATATTTTTTTCAATGTTAAGAACGGTTTTTAGTGTTTTCTTTCCAGATTCTCTTATAGACATATGTTTATACTATTTTAGTTATATTTTTATAAAAAAAATCATTTTATATTTAAAAATGAATTTTTAAATATAAAAATTGTTGTTAAAAATAAAAATGGATAGCCTTATAAAGAAGATATCGTCTTTTAAGAGTAGTGCTAAATTACTAGAATTTTTGGAGAAAACTGAAAAAGACAAAATATTATCTTTGAAAAAGATATTAGATGATAAATATTATAATGATGGATTACAACTTGTAACAGATGAATATTATGATATTATAAAGGAATATATTAAAGAAGAACCCGAAGCAGATACAGTTGGGGCAAAACTTCGTGATGGTGATAATAAAGCAAAATTACCTTTTTGGCTTGGAAGTATGGATAAGATAAAGCAAGATGAAGATAGTAAAATAGATAATTGGAAGTCAAAAAATATAGTAAATTTATCTAATCATCATAACTATATAATTTCTAGTAAATTAGATGGTGTTTCTTGTTTAGCTATTTTTAGTCCTAGAACTGTAGATTATATAAAACTATATACTCGTGGAGATGGTATAACAGGTTCTGATATTTCACACCTTTCTAAATTTATAAAAAGTATTCCCAAAAATTTAAAAATACCTGAAGAAGGTCTCGCTATTAGAGGCGAACTTATTATTCCTGAAAAGATATTCAAAAAGAAATATGCTGATAAATATGAGAATCCAAGAAATATGATATCAGGATTAGTTGGATCAAAAACGGCTAGAGAGGGATTAACGGATATTCATTTTGTTGTATATGAAATAGTAGCAAAGGATGAGGAAATGCCGTCGCCTGAGAAACAATTAAGGACACTCAATGAATTAGGTTTTGAAGTTGTAAAACATCATTTTGTAAATGATATATCAAGTGAAATACTCACAGAGATACTTGCTAGACTTAAACAAGAATCAGATTATGAATTAGATGGAGTAATTGTGCAGAGTAATACAAAATATATCAGAAATACTAGTAAAAATCCTAAATATGCTTTTGCATTTAAGATACAAGGAGAAACTGCTGATACAACAGTTATTAGTGTAGAATGGAAAGTAAGTCAATGGGGTGCTTTAAAGCCTGTTGTTATAATTAATCCTGTAAAATTATCAGGAGTTACTATATCAAAAGCAACAGGATATAATGGTAAATTTATAATTGATAATGTAATAGGTCCGGGAGCGGTTGTTACAATTATTAGAAGTGGAGATGTAATTCCCAAGATTATTAATACAGTAAAACCGGCTAAATCTGGAGAGGCTCAATTACCAGAAATAGCATATAAATGGACTGACACTAAAGTAGATTTAATAGTTGATTCGTCTAATCAGGATTCTGAAGCACTTCAAGATATAAATAATGAAATGTGTGTTAAAAGAATTAATAGATTTTTTGAAAAGTTAGAAATTAAGGAATTAGGACAGGCTAGAATACAAAAGTTGTATGAGAATGGGATTGATACAATTATAAAAATCATTTCATCAACAAAAGAAGAGCTTATTGAGGCATTAGATAGTGAAAAATTAGGAGAAAAGATATATACTAATATAAGAGAAGGATTAAGGGGTATTAAAACTCCAAATCTTCTTGGATCTACAGGAGTATTTGGAGAAGGTATAGGGCAGAGAAAATTAGAAGTGTTATTTGAAAATATCCCAAATATACTAGAGATTGCAGATAGTGAAGATTTAAAAGAGCAAATTCTAAAGACACCAGGATATTCAGATATATCAGCAAGTCTAATAGTTGATAATATAAAATATGCTATAATTTTTATGAATAGTGTTAAACCATATATTTTAAAATCTGAAAAAGTATCAAAACCAAAAATTAAACAAACATTATCAGGTAAAAAATTTATTGTATCTGGGTTTAGAGATAAAGATCTTAAAACAGATGTTGAAAATTTAGGCGGAGAAATAATTGATAGCTGGAAAGTAACAGCTGATGGTCTTATAGTTGATAAAAAGGCAAAAGAGACAGAAACAGGTAAAGTTAAAAAAGCTAATGAAAAGGGAATGCCTGTATATACAGTTGAAGAATTTAGAAAATTATTTAATATTTAGATAAACTATTAATATAGAATAATCCTATATTAATAAAGTATTATTTTTTAGCCCAGCTTTCAGCGATTTGTTTTCGTCTTTCTTGAGTTGTTAGTGGAACATCTTCAGGAGGACTTTGATGTATTTGTGGTATAAGAGGAATAACAGATTTTAATTTTGATAACTCTTGTTCTGCTTGTTTTAATTTATCTTGTAATAAAGATATCTCATAAGAAGAGTTTTGTTCTTGAATTATAAGACGATCTTCAAGTATTTTATTTTTATTAACTAAATCGTTATCCTGTTTAATATCTTTCTTTTTTGGAGCAACAAGCTTTCCTTGATGAAAACCTATTTCACGAGCAAGTTTAATAGCCATTTTTCTTGATATCTTTGAAGATGTGTCTAAAATAGTTGGTAAATCATCAGTTTCTTCTAGAATAGTTTCAGTAATTTTATTTTCAATAGATCCCAGACCTCTTATTTCAAGCCAATCAGAAAAGTCAAACTCTTCTTCTGAATCTGATTTTACTTTATCTTCTTTAGGCCATATGATGGGTGTTTCACATATAGTACAGGAAGATTTTGAAGATGAATATTCATTGTAGAATGTGCATTTAGAGCAGTTCATTTTAGTATTTTATTATTTGTTAATAATAAAAATCATTTTATTTTATTGTCTTTTTATCTATATGATAGATTAGAGATTTTGGTATATTTATCCAGTCAATATTTTCTACAATAGGTGTTTCTAAAAATCTGGTTCTCTTCAATTTATAATTAGAACTTATTATTTGATTATATATATTATTATTAGCAGATAAAAATTTATCTAAGCTAATTATTTTATCAGTATTATTAGTATGAGAAATATTATCAGTTGTTATTGTAACAAATTCTTCAGTAAAATATAGATGTTGTATATTGTGATTTATCCATATGTGTGAGTATTTACTACATATATTATTTTTCGGATTGCCATAGAACTTTTTATAAGTATTTTTATAAATTAGACCACCATGCCAATTATTACCAAGTTTAAATGTCTCTTTATATTCAGGAGAAAACCTATTTTTATCAAATGCTGTATTTAGAGCAAAAAGACGTCCAAATAATGTTCGGTTTAGCTTTATCATTTTTTAATTTAATGAAATTAAAAATTAAAAATCATTTTATTTCTATGTTGTAGGAGCTGGTAAAAAGCTACCTCCTTCCCACGCAATTTCTGTAGGTGAATCTGTTTGAGCTATAGCAAGTTGTTTAGGACCTTTTTGTTTCATTGCTTCTAAAAATCCAACTTCACTAATCTGTTTTAAATTTTCAACTGCTTGTTTTCCTGCGACAGATATAGCTGTTTGCTTGGCTATATAATTAGAATTTACGTAAGTATCTAGAGTGCCAGCAAGAACAGTAACTTTTTCTGAGACTATATCCATATTATTATTTGCATAATCAAGAGCCTCTATAACTGCATTTACAATAGTAGAACCTTTGTCTAATGTTTCATTTGCAAGTTTAATAATATGAACTGAAGCATTATATGCACTAATACTTGTATTTCCAATTTTTGCTAAAATATCTTTTACTATTGGTGTAATAGCTTCTATTTGTTCATCATTAAATGCTTGTCTTACTAATGTATACCCTAAAAATTCTGCAGCCCAAAATGACGCTTCGTAAGATGAGCTCACACTAGATATTCCCATTTTGTTAGCTCCCCAGAAAAAGTAATCTGCTGGTGTTTTTATAAGTGGCATGAAAGCTAAACCTACAAAAACTAGACACCCAAGTCTTGGAACAGAGTCAATAAGACCAATTTTTACTTCAGGTATATTACAAAAGAATGTCCAGGGATATGTTCCTATGTCACCTGTTGTAGCATAATTTATTGAGGCAAAAGTAATTTTAGTCATTGGATGTTTTCCTATATCCCATAATGTTTTAGAAACTGTAGAAATACTTTTCATAGAATTATAAAATCTATATAATTTATCAGAAAATACTTTAAAAAAGCTTCTTTGTATGTCTGTATTATCAGAAGCAGCATAATTAGATATCTTTGATTTTTTTACATCAATAAGTTCTGATAATTTTATTATCATCATTTTTCTTGTATCCTCGTCTCTAGCAAATTCTAATGCCTGTTTTATAAGTATATTAATTGGATCAGATTCAGCTTTTATTACATCATCATTCATTTTACTCATAAAATCTCTAACTAATTCTTCTTTATTCGCTTTAGTTTCAACTCTTTTGAAAAACTCACTCATTTCAGGAGTAATAGTTACCATAGGATGTTTAGCATGAGTCGCTAGGTCTGATAGTATCAGAGAATCTTCTAATTTTGATCTAGAGCCCCCCATATTTATATAATAAAATGATTTTTTATTTTAAAAATAAAAAATAATCATAAGATTATGAGATCTTTAAAATTGTTGTATATAATCTTTTTAATGTTGTTAGTTAATTATATTGATTGTATAGGATTTACAGTAAAAAATCCAAAATGCTCTCCAACACATCTAGCTTACAATATGTATATGATAATTGTAAGTCTATTGATTTACTTTAGATATTTTTAAGTAGTAATAAATTATTATAAATATTTATAATAATTTATATAAAGAATTTATTAGTATCAATTATCAAGTAATTACTACTTAAATCTATTTCATCTAAACTAGTTATTTTTTCTTTGCCAGAAATCCAATTAAAAAGTTCTATTAATAGTTCTTTAGAATCTAGTGTATTATTTATAAAAGTTCTATCTATCCATTCTCGTTGTTGAATCGTATAAACACTCCAGCAAGTTATAAAATATGACTTTAGTGGAACTATAGCATCTTTTAAAACAGCAAAATCTATCCAATAAAACATAGTTCCATTATCAATTACATAATAACTATCGTTATATTTATATAGTCTTCTAACAGTTGTATCAACAATCATCATATTGTCTAAATGAGAATCGCCTGGTATTTTATTAAGAAAATGTATAGAAGATAAAGTGCTATAAATACATTCAAAAAAAAGTGAGTTTGATAATTTGTATCCATCGTATTTTAATGTCATTTCTGCTAAATTTAATCCTGGTAAATATTGAAATAATATAAATATACTACAATCTAAATCAATTTCTGCGTCTAAATAGTCAAATATGTTATCAGATTTTTCCCATTTAGAATATTCTAAAAGACCTACTACATTATGTGTTTTTGGGATAATATTTTCTGCTTGAGTTATTACAGACTCTTCAAAATTATTTTTTACATAGCTTATAATACTTTCTGGTAATGTAATATCTGGAGGTGTTATAGCATATAATAATAAAGCGTCTTTTCTTTGCCCGTTTTTTGTATTATCATTTATAAAATTAATAATCATTTGCTTATCATTTTTTCCGAAGAATAAACAATTATGAAAATATCCATATACTATTGGAAAATTATAACATACTTGCATAGTATTAAGTCTTTCAAATATGTAAGTATTAATAACTTCTTTTTTCATTTCAAGACAACCATATAGTGTTATATCAGGATCACATATCTTAATTACAATTTTATCATCTACATCTAGAGATAGTTTTTTGTGTGTTTTTGATACTTTTCCTAAGAATACTATACCAGAACCACCTCTTCCAATATATTTAACAATTTGTATAGAGTCTTGAAACTCTTCATATATTTCTTCTGGATGATTTATAATATAGTCTCTTATAGGATTATCTTTTAACCTAGGTATTTTATTCATCTTTTTATTTATAATCAATATTATATATTTTTTTAAAACAAGTAGGACATTTAAATAATTCTTCAAAGCATTTTACATCATATGTATCAAATAAGTTATCTATACAATTACTACAACAAGAGTGTTCGCATGTATCAAAGTATGCTAAAAATCCTCTATTTGATTGACATAGATTACATTTATACTGGTTATCTTCTTTAGCTATACTAATAACTTTAAATTTAGTTAAATCAGACATTTATTATTTTAACAAAATAATAAATAATAAATTCATTTTTAATCTTCAATGATAAAGTTTATCTCATAGTTGTCTAATAAATGAACTTTAGGTGTGAATAGGCTTAATAGTTCTTCATGAACTTTCATTAGTTTTAATCTATATTTGTATTGATTTAAGACGAAGTCATTCATACCATACACAACTCTAAACACTTGGTCTAAAGGAACTGATAATAGTTTTAAATAATACATATAGTCTAGTCGTAATATTCCAGATTCAGCATATTTTCTATAATAATCAGCATCTTCAACTTTTTCAGATTGTTTAGCTTTATGTCCTTCACCAACAGTGATTACATATTCAAGACGAGAGCCAGCATCAACACGCATACCTCTTGATCTCATCTTTTCTGCTAGCTGAACTTGTGCTGGAAGACATTTGATCTTGTATTCCTTTTCAGTGCAGTTTAAGTCATCTAATCTTTTTTGTCGTTTTTCAGGATCATCAGGCAAAGGTTTGATTTTATAATCTTCAATAGCTCCAACTGCTTTAGTCACAATGAAGTCTTTTGAAGGAAAGGCACTGCCACATAGTTTATTTATGTCTTGAATAAGATCATATAAAAGTTGATCTTTATCATACTTGTTGAAAAGTTTCATAATAATATCTCCATAAAGTGTTCTAATGAGCTGGCTATTATCACGACGAGCAAGAAGAACACCTTTTTTACCAACTTTATTTGAAACAACACCATTTCTGTCACAAGCGAGATACATATATCTTTTCTTGGTAAGAATGAGAAATCTTTTGTAAATTACTTCTTCGTAAGCAAGATTGATTGCGTCGGGAAAAAGTTTAGATACTTCTTTTGCTACATATTCACAGTAGTCCCAAAGTTCTGAAGAGGGTTTTCCATCAAGATGGGGAAACATGACATAGTTAGAGTCCGTGTTATGGACAATTAATCTACCAGGACCAGCAGAAAAATGATGATTTTCTGTTTCTAAATCATATACATAATCATCAATCATTCCAATGGTTATAATCTTTTTAACTATATTATTTGATTTACGCTGTTTCTTTTTTGTGCAAGTAATACGAAATATATCCAATTTATCTTCTCTAGTATTAATACTAGCTTTATATCCAAGTGATGTGACTAAATAATATAATCCTGCTGACCCAATTTGTCCTTTATTATCAAATCTATAACAACCAATATTCTCAAGATCTGTTTTGCAACCATCTCCATCAAAATAACCATCTAAAAATGATTGTCTAATTTGTTGATTTGAATTTAAAATAACATCTGGAACTTTTTTATATTTTCTATTATCGTAAAATAATTCTCTATATTTTTCTACAATTTTAGAAACTTTACCTGTAGGAACAAGTTTATATACAGCTGATGATTCTATTGTATCTAAAATTTTAAATACACAATCTGGTTCAACTTTATTTAATGTTATTCTACATTTTTCTAATATAACAGTATCTTGATTGTTTATTGCCCAAGAACTTTTTACTCCAGACGGACAATCATATTTTCCACAACTTCCTTCAGCAAAAAACATTCCCCATACATATGATTCATCAACTGATATATTATTCATATCAAAATTATTGTTTGGTAAATCAGTTGTTAATAATGTTGAGCCAACTTTAAGTTCTAAAGGAGATATTTTTTCTCCAGAAGTTGTTAATAATGAATGATCTGTAGTGCAATCAACGACTCCTGTATGAACATTTACTCTTATAATTTCTTTTTCACATTTATGTCTAATTACCTTATTTATAGTTGTAAAACCTTTTTCAGTCCATACTTTATATCCAGTCAATGGCGTTGATACTTCTTTATTTTCATGGTAATTTTCCCAGTTACCTTGTGACAAATTTTCAATAGTTCTATAACAAATGATATTTTTACCTGTTTGAATATCAGTATATTCGCATAAAATAGGTGTTGTTGGAACAACACTGTCTCCGTATATGAGTCTCCCTTTGAACTTTTCTTGAATGGCTTTAGCAGCAATTTCAATATTTTTTCTACCCATAGCTGTTGTTGCCATAGCACCAGGCATAAAAGGTAAATATCCTTTTGTAACACCCATAGCACCATACATAGAATTTGAACTAACTTTATAAGCAAGTTGTCGCTTATCTAACACAGTGATAAGAGTTTCTAGATCTGTCTTTTCAGATCCTTGTAGTGAATCTAATTTTTTTGAATACTCTTTCATTTGTTTGCGAGTGTTTGCGCGAGCATCTAGTAAGTTTTGAAGAATGGTGGGCATAACACCTTTAGGTTCTTTAAGAAATCTATATCTTCTTTCAACACACATCGTGTGCTTGGGTTTAGTTTTAAATATTTCTGAACGTTGTTTTACAATTGGTTTTTTCTCAAGCATTTTTTTGTCAATTTCTTGTTTTATCTCTACTTTTCTAATTTTACTCATCGTTTTATCTCTTTTAGTTCTTAATGCTTTTATGTCATTATCAATATTGGCAATAAGTTTAGAGAGTCTCTCCTTTTCAATTACTTTGGGATCATGAATACAAGCCTGATGATCAGCCCAAGATACAACGTGGCATAATCTATCAGGAATTGAATCATCTCTTACTAGAGTTGAATAATCAATATTGTAAGCTATAATAGTTGATGGATATAGAGACATGAAGTCAAAAGGAACTACATTATCATGAACTCCTGTAATTGGATCAAAAACATGAGCACCAGTATAATGTTCGTCTTCTGCTGTGATATAACCATCTTTTTCAACAACAAAATTATCAGTCATACATTTTTTATAAACTTGTGAAAAAACTTTGATTTGTTGTCCGGCAGTATATAGAGAGAATATATTTGTATTACAGACACAAGCC
>Ga0187844_10001137_pt1 | contig 20503 bp, 14 predicted proteins | sample SpaLakP09_SKY_50_FD_134517 | JGI IMG/M metagenome (GOLD analysis project Ga0187844, IMG submission 134517) | Oligotrophic lake water microbial communities from Sparkling Lake, Wisconsin, USA - SP09_SKY_50 | ecosystem: Environmental > Aquatic > Freshwater > Lake | place: USA: Sparkling Lake...
CTCATAACATGCCGACCCGCCAAACGAAAACGCCACGCAAACCCAGATACATCTACAAAGGCCGCGTTTATGTTCTAGAACTTGATCCCAAAGTTCTACAAGAACCGAGGTTTCTAGCCCAAAACCCAGACTGCCGAAAGAATCCTGGCTTGGGTTGCCTATATGTCGGTTCTACTGACAATGTCGAAAAACGTATCCGCATTCACATCCATGGCCCCGGGCCCAAAGACAATCCAAGGGTTCGTGGTTCAACGCTTGTCAGGGACTATTTGCTCCATCGCCGAGAGGATCTGGAACCTGCCGATGTGTATGAGACCTCGGGCCACGCGACCACGGCCGAAGCTCTCGAGGCGGAATACCTCCGCGACGAAGGTTACCGGGTTTATTCCAACTGACCTCGCCGTCCTTCCGATCGGGCTAAACGCGGATGTTTTGAGGCTGTAAATCGTCATCTTTTCTCCAATTGCGTCCTTTCCGCTTGCCCACATTTATTTTACATTAATTCAACGAAATGAACGGTAGCTTTGATTTTGGAATTCTGATTCTCGGGCTGGGCGCCCTCGCTTTCCTTGCGGGCCTGGGCACTTGGACTTGGGAATGCATAAAAAAACCAAACGCCCCCGAACCAGACCAAAATACAGTAGAGTATTACGCCCCAGACCCGTCTGCGAAGACATTGGAAGATACGCTGGCTCCCGAAATCCAAGCTGACCCTTCAGAATCGCCTCAACTACCCCAGCTTCCCACAACACCCGTCACGACTCTCCCTTCACCCCTTGCCCAGCCAGCTCCAATACCGCCACCACCTCCTCCCAGTCTGGAAATTCAGGAAGTCGAGCTCAAGCAAGAGCATGTGGACAGCGACCCTTCTTATGAAGCCACCCTCACCGAGGTCCAGGAAGCCGACCCTCCCGAAACACCACCAGCCCCACTCCCGACAGATTCTCTAACAAGTGAGGAAAACGAAAAAAGCTTTCTCTCATGCACGGGAACCGCCTTCTGGTTTTCAGAAGATGGGGGAAAAACTACTGCCACCATCGGTAGAGCAATATTCAGGGACTCTTTTCACACTCTGCGGCTAGCTTTGAAATATAACAACCGGGATTGGCCGAAAGAAGTGACTATGCGCCGGGACACCACAACATCTTACACAGGCCAGGCAGGGACTGATTCTACCAATGTTCACTGCCAGCTTATCTTTAAAAGCCTCTCAGGCACGAAAATCGAATTCAAGGGGCTTTGGTATGCCTACCGAACAGATACACAAGCCTGCGAGACATTCAGTGTAACTGGCGAAATCCACTCGGCCGACCAGGCCCCTGGCTTACTTACGGCATCCATTGATCCCATCCAAGTACGCGCCTCTTTTCTCCCTCGAGCTAAACCCCGGGATGAGGAATCTGTAAAAACAATTGCCATCCCCGGTCGGCGCTTTTCATTGGCATTTGGCAACTTTCGCGGAAATCCATTTTTGGAAATACTCGAGAACGGCTCTCCTTGGGGGGAGTCCCACCCGGGAGCACGGCGCCACTTTTCCTTTGGCAAGCGTAAGGCCCGAATGGTTTTGGCTGCCCGCAACCAGATCAGGTCTTTTGTAGATAATGCTGGAAGCAATTTGGCCACACTCAACGCTCAAGTGGATGCCGACCCTTGGTTGGATGGCGCCGTTGCTATTACCGGCCACGAGTTTTTCCGCGTTAACCAAAGAGAAATCCGAAGCCCCTTCCTTCAGTTGACCTTTGGGAGGGAGTCCTTCAGTTTCGGTCTTTCCAAGGCCGAGGCTCTTGTACATCTCGTCCCAGATATCGAAAAGTTTGCGTCCTAAATATTCGCTTCAGTACAGCCCGAACAAATGATCAAAAAAACGTCGGTGTTTGGGGGTCGATGATGATCCCCATGATCGATGGCCTGGTTTTGCCTAACCTACCATTATTTCATTTAATAAGTTTCTTATTTCTAAATATCTTTTCAACGTAGTCCGGATCTCCAACAAAAGGTCTTTCCTCAATATTTTTGGATGGATCACTAAACGTATTACGTCCGTCACTGTATGCACGGTATTCTTTTTTATCAGGCTGGATGTAGATTAATGTCATGTCCTTTTCGACAATATAAATACTTCCATCACGATCCGTAACCTTCAGGTAGTTGCTTGCTGGTCGGTTAAGGAATTCCCAGTTTTTTCGGATTCGCTTCATTCCGAGCCGCAGCTCTTTCATGCCAAATCCCCTGTCCTTCTTTTTTGGAGGAGGGCCAGAAAACTTTCTGCGCTTTGCCATCGTTTCTCTATTCTATAAGTGCTTTCACAAGTGCATCTTGTGCATCACTATAATACGTCACGTTGATCTTTGTGGCTTGAGTATCTGGCAGATCAATCATTTGCTTGCGTGCACTTACAGGAACTAAAAGCGTATTAGCCCCTTTTTCGATCGCTAGCTCAGCTATGTTTACAGGGTTGTAAAGCGGTTCAATCGAACCTCCTAAGTTTATATTTCCCGCGACAATAAGGCCCCCTTTTAGGCTTTTTTGCAAAAGGGCCGAACAGAGAGCAATCAAGGAACCAACACCGGTATTGGCTCCGCTTTTTGAGGAATCCAACGCAAGCAACTGAACTGTAAAGTCGTATTGGCGCGGGTTTCTATCTCCCACAAGCTTACGAGCATGACTAAGCAGATTCTGTTCAGCACATCTTACGGCTTCCCTAAATGGTGCAGGCGTTGGGGTATTTACAATCCTGACGCTGCCGCCCGGTCCTATCGTCACATCAATTTTATAAAGACCCGGGTTTTCTTGGTCGGCGCCAGGTGAAAGAACGTAGACTTGCCCGGGTGGCAAAGGATCAGCTCCAATGCCTTCTTCGCTTGCCAATTCTGGTGTGCTAACAAATGTCTCTACGCCTTGATCCCCTAAGATAAAGCTGAAATGCGTGTTTCTAAACTCAATAGAACCAATTCTTTTTTGCTGCTCCTTTACTCTTCGCCTTGATTCTAATGCAAGTTTCACTGCCCACTCCAATGCTTCATCCGGAACGGGAGTTGTTGGATTGGGATACATCAGCTTAATAAGGCCGCTGATAGTTCGCAGACAGGCTCCGGTATCACGACCACTCAAGGCACCTCCAAAATGAACCCGCCCCTGAACAACAGCCTGTCGGCTTTGTTTTCGCAACTGATTCCAACACTCTGAAAGAAAATCGCTCACTAGACCAAGGTGATCTGTTAAGATCTCTTTTGAGACTTTTGGCAAATCCCAACCCGGGATATAGGCATGTATGCGATCCATAAAAGCGGTGTCATCACGCATTTCGGGGGGCAAAGGGCCAAATAAATGCCCAACTTTTTGCTGATGCTGAACATCCACATCAAAGTTCCCGACCATAACGATACTTCCTTCGGCCCGAATGCTTTCTCTTCCTCGGCTAAACTCCCCGGACTCCATGTACCCCTTCATGATATTTACGCCGTCTTTTTGATCGAAAGAGACACCAGAAACCTCATCGAAACAAATAGCGTCATACATACAGACAAGGCCTCTTTGCCCGTTGGAATTGTTGACAAACATTTTAGCGACCGTGGCCTTCCCGCCGGAAATCAGGTGGGAATATGGAGAGACCTGCTGGAAAAGATGGCTCTTCCCTGTTCCACGCGGGCCGAGCTCAACCGCGTTATAGTTCCGTTCCACAAGAGGAAGCATTCGCAGTAGCATGACATCCCGACTTCGAGGACTTAGTTTTTCTCCTTCAATGCCAATACTTCGAAGCAGGAAGATTTTCCACTGCTCGAAATCGAACATTTCTCGGCCACGATAAAGCGTCGCCAGAACGTCTCTCATCGAAACCTGAATTTCTCTTAAACTAGCCACGCCAAAGGCTCGACCGCTCGATTCTTGAGCGATAATCGGATCGTAGGTCAGCTCAATTTCCGCATAAAATCCACCCGTCAACATCCGCTCATGTTGCTGCACAAGGTCGGAGCCAATCCGGACGTCCCTGAGCTGAAGACTTGGTAAAGTGGCGACAAATTCGTCATCATCGGAATCAAGCCGTACAGATATTAAATCAATCAGCTTAATCGACCCCTTCTCTCTAGCCCGCGCCTTGAATAGCTCCTGCTCTCCAGCTCTCACAGTTCGCTCAGAGAGTTGCCTCTCCACAATCTGCAGACCATCCAGTATCTCTGATTCATCAATCGACGAGCAATATCGTCCCAAGAGAAACTCCGCTACATAGGTCGGTACAGGATATTGCCCTTTAAAGGTCCGGATTAAATCCTTCCGGACTGTTACTCCCTCAAATCCTTTCGCGGCTAATTTATCAATCTCGTCGAGTTCGATCGGCATATCACTTATCCTCCAATTTTTGTTACCTGCCTGGCCAAAACATCTCCCTGGGAGGAAAGTAACACCACAACGGCCTCTTTCCCTTCCCAAGATGTGTCCTCAACGGGGAGTGAACAACCACCCTTTTCGGAAACTACCCTTGGCTTGCGCCCCTCCACCATGGAAGAACCAGCATCAGCGTCTTGACGGCGTATGTCCATCTCTCTTCCCGCCATGCCCTCACTTACGACCACCTGACACCTTAATCCCACCCATTTGATCGAAAGAATGCCTCCACTACCCCTGCGGGCCATCGCCCGGAATGTTAACCTTGGAACAACCATCTCCTGGATTGATAAACCACCATGCGCGTAGTTCAGACCTGCCTTAAAGCATGCAGCCCCGAAGGGATAACAGACCCTAGCTTCTTCATTCCAATACCACTTACTTTGAGGGAGATCTGATTCGTTCTGACTCTTCATCCAGGCACACCTGCCACGCCGATTCGCCACCAGATACTTAGGCAGCTCTACTTTAGGCAACTCCTTGGGATCCCATAACCATCCGTGATCTGTCACCACGATGACCTGGCTCCAACCCGCCTCAATCAGCGACTGGATTCGGGCTTGAATATGCTCCAGCTCCTCATCTATTCGTAATGCCAGCCTCCAACCATCGTCATGCCCATCCTTATCAATTGTTCCTATCTCAGTCCAAGCACGTCCCTGGGGATCTCCTACTTCTCTGGGCTTCAGAAATTGAAATCCTTTTTGCTCCAAAGCTTTAACAAAGCGGTCCTGACTCCACACCTGCCGCTTTTCCCGGAAGACTACCTGATACTCCTCAGCTTCATCCCCCCCCACGAGCGAATCTGCAATAGGTGTTAAGGCTGGCTTTGCGGTAGACGTAATTGTAGGCAAAGCTGCCCAATCATGCTCCAACTGACCTTCCAGTTGATCCGCCATTTTCTCTTGAAGCTTCTTAGCCAGATCCATACGCAACCCATCAGCAAATAAGATCACTGTCCCAGCCTCTACCGTTGCGCTCGACCATGAAGAGCGCGGCACTTTTCCTGATTTTTCTAAAAGTTTTTGCAGGTTCCTGGCACTTTGATCGAGCCATTGCCCATAGATATTATGGACTGCAAACTGTACCGACTCCTGATACTTAGGCTCTTGGCCGTCTTTCACTGCTTCAAGGGCTAACCAGTCCGTTTTCCATCCCCCTTCAAAGTAGAGTTTTGCAAGATCCTCGAGCGTTCCAGCCGCCAAAGGGCTAAGACAACGCTGAGCCATCTCAGCTAAACTTTGGATGGCATTCACGATTTTCAAACGGTCGAGCCTTCCCCAAATACTATCGGCTCGCTTCCCGTGCTTCTCTGAGAGCTTTTGGATTTCCTCGGTAGCAGTGTGCGCCTCAATCTTGGAAACTCTTTTAAGCTCCCCAAGGAGTGATTCGTTTGCCTCTTCCTGCAGTTTCCAATACGAGTCACTCTGCCCGAACATCATTCCCTCTTGGGGCGTGACCTTCATAACAATCTTAACCAGTTCCGGATAGTTAACCGCCGAGTCTTCAAAACGACTCCAAACAAGCTCCCACGGCCCTTCGCGGTGGCACATTAGCTCAGCAGCCGCCAAGGCGCTGGACTTATCAGGATCAAATCGATACTGGCGCTGACACTCTTGACGGAAAGCCTCCCGCTCTTCCTTAGTCTTCTGTTTCCTCCAGGATGCAGGATCGTTCATCCAACGGATAATTTCAGATTCTGTATCGCCACTTAAAAGACCGTTGAGATACCGCTCATCGATTCTCTCTTTTGCAAGTACTTCTAAAGAAAGATCTACAAGAGATGGCAAGGTTCTGTTTAAGGCTTCAATCGTTTTTTCATTCGATTCAACCTCCAGTCCGAAACCGTGTGTGGTATCGCGCAGAAAAGCATCTGGGAGCCAATCCCTTCCTGTCCCGGGGTGTACCCATGCGGAACCTCGAAAAAGGAGATCTAGGATAGGCGTTAACTCTCTTTGGAGATTGATTAGATCCTTAAGATCATCATGCCCTATTCCGGGCAGGTAAAATATCGGAGGTAGGCCTTTTTTTGGCGATTCAGGAACTGTTCGAGCTTCCACCGCCCTCAGCCACATGGCAGGGCCTTTTCTTTTTTCAGGACAGTAATCGCCTAGAACAAAGAGTTCGTCGCAATCTCCTTGGATCTTTTCAACTACTCTAGCCCATTGCCCACCTTTATCTGGCCACACAAGAGCGCATGGTTCCGAAGTGTTTCCTTTGATATGCTCCTTGGCAGCTACTCGCAGCTTTTCGATAAGCGCTCCAGCCAGGTTGGCTTGACCCTTTTTGGACTTAGGTGGCGTCTTTGCCTTCGGCTGATAGGCAGCTGATGATGAGGATGTTTTAGTCATTTTACTCAAACTTTAATGATTGTTCCTGCGGCGGGAGTCCTCTTGACCTCAACGTGACCGATGATTCCTTGCCACCTTTTATAGATTCTTTTTTTCTTTTCAGGGTCAGGTGAACACAGTTCCATCGCCGCCCAGAGAATGCTTTTTCAGCGACTGGGTCTGTTCCTGGCTCTTTTTCTTTCCAGAACCAAGGGTATTCAGCCTTATCCCTCATCGGTTCGGTGCCGCGATCTTTATCCCATTTAACTTTAGGATCTTTTCTTAATATACCTGCTTCCACAAACGGCCTGATATTTAGACGAACCCCATCATTTAGGTCCGGATTCCAGCCAATAGCCTGCTGGGGCACCGGCTTCCACCGAATAAAGATATCGTAAGGGGCCTCTCCCTCAATAATCAGCTTCAGCTTATTTTGTAGCTCAAGGGCAGCCTCTTTTTTACCCGTAGCTCCAGCTTTACCCTGTTTTTCATCTTGTTCCTGTCTCTTTATCCAGTCTCCAAGGTAAACGTAGGTTAACTTCTCCAGATTTCCCTTATTCAGCTTATGGTAGTTGACCAAGGCGCTGAATCCGTCCTTTTTCCCGTCCCATATCTGCCAAATGAAGGGCCGACGGTGGAAAAGAGCACAATGAGATTCAAAGAACTTGTTTCGAAGCCAATCTTCAGTCGTCTCAGACCCCTCTTTTTCTAAAAGGGTTTGAAGGGTCGTTGCTTTCCATTCTTTTCCGTAGGCCTCTGATAATAGGCTTTGCAGTCGATCAGCTGCTGGAGCTTCTCCACTAATGGGGTTCAGGCAAACTATACCATCGTTATCCTGATGTTTCTCAAGACCATCCGGGCCCAGGGCTGGGCAATCGGGGAAACTTGACCCGGTCTGGCGCGGCCACTGGTAGCCGAGCAAGCGGGCCACGGCGACGTGTAACGGATCGTCTGCACCGGCAGGGTGACCGTCGAACAGCCATTGCGTCGGGTCGCTGGAAAACGGCTTCGGCAATCCGTGCGGATATTTCTCCGCCGCCACCTTCTGCCAGTGCGCCAGGTCGAAGGGGACTTTTACCAGGGTGGCGTTAGTAACCATCATCTTCTGGTCTAGACGACGAACCGCTTTCAGAAACTCTGGTGAACAACAAAAAGCCCATATCGCAACAATATCGGAAGTGTCCCTGGGCGTGAGAGCGCTGATATTGCTGGAAAATATTTCGCCAGAATAAAAGGTTGCTGACAAATCACCAACAACGGAGACCGCAATCCCGGGTTTTTTCCAGCCTAGTTTTCCTCTGAACGGATTTTGCGAGATCTCAGCAATACCCCCGCATCCACCCTGCCAATGAAGAATACTCTGCCGTCCTCCGTAATGGTGAGTGAACTTAGGAGACTCCTGAATGAACTCCCATCCACCGCAAACTTTATCCAGCTCCCAAAATCCGCGCCCCAGCCGGGGAAAGTCGCCGGTTGCAAGCCCTTGCCATGCATCGGTGACTGACACCAGAAGAGGAGATGTCTCAGTTGCTGTCAGGTGAGTAATTCGTGCATCGGGATTTCCTAATTGATCTACCTGCGTCGTTAGCGTGCAAGTACTGGAATATAGCTCTATTGCCTTTTCTTTCGGACTCTTTGCCATTGAGACTTCTAACGAAAATAGCTTGCCGGACTTATTTTGAACCGGACTTAAACAGATTAGAGCGGCTTTCACGACTTCACCGCTAATTGTTTCAAAACAGCCGGGCCCAAGACGTGCAACAAAATACCACGCCGCGGATTGGAGCAACCGCTTCCGTAAATTCTTGTAATAATCGAGAAATAGCCAGTTTTGCGGAGTAACGAGCGAAGAAGTCCCGTTCTGGGAGCAAAACTGTAAGCATCGTTCAACGAAACAGGTGGCAAGGTCTGCCCTAGCCTCAGAATGCACCCGTTCACAGTAGTCCATTAATACATCATCTTGCTTAGGTCGCCCGAGGTAAGGCACGTTGGTGGCGACAAGGGTGAACTGGCCGGCGAGAATTTCTGCGGCCTTGGCATTGCCTTTTGCCACCAATCCCATTTGAGCCAGGTTTTCATCCTTCTTAACTTCTTCTTTCGCTAGAGCTTTGCTTAAGAGTGGTTGAATTTCGTGAAACTCTGCTTCAATTAAATCTCCCGCCTGCTTCCGAGGGTTAATCAGACTTCCTAAAACAGGAGCATCCTTAAACAGATCATACATCTTTCCCATGGCCGCCTGCAGCCGTGTGACTTTACCTCCCAGTTTTTCCCAGGCCTCTTTTTTCCCATGCAGAGCCAATCCACAACACGCTAGATTCATTTCCGGCAGTGGCCGGTACCCCGCCATCATCCATGCCGTCCAAGCCAGATGGAAGGCAGCGATCTGCGTGCACCTCGGGTCTAGCTCCAATCCATAGAGATTCTCCCGGATCACCGCGACAACTGCATCTCCGACAGATAGTTTTTCCTCCTCTTGCCTCATGGCCACTAGAATGGGCAGGGCAAAGACGATAAAGTGCCCACTCCCCATGCATGGATCCAGATACTTGATTTCTTTCGCAGCTTTAGGCCAGCCCTCAAATACACCTGCTGCTGGTTTCCATTTTTTAGTTTTTTCGTCCTGAGTAAATCTGAGGTACTTCCACTCCACATCCCCCACTTGCACCTGTTGTCGGCATGCAACTTCATCTGGGGCATCGATCCCATTCGGAAACTTCTTCCCCGCCCACCACGCCCCTAGGGTATTGTGATGCAGAAAATCGATCATGTAATCCTCAGTAAAGAGCTGGGTAACCGGTGATAGCTCTTCTTGCCCAATCTTTACCCCTGAATCATTGATCTCCTGCTTTCGCTCTTCCTGCCAATATTGATAATTCCAACCCAAGGTATCTCCACCCAGGAAGACATCGATGGGCAGATCCGTAAGGATCCTGCGGAGTTCCTGTGCCTCCCGGGCAGGAATATCCACATGATTTGACGGGTCGTCTGGTGGAAAGACGCCGGGCAAGAGCTGCGCGGTAAAGTCACTCGCAACCTTCCAAGGATCGGTCAGGCCAGTCTTATCCTCATGCGCAAAGTGCTGAAGCTCTTCAAAGTTTAGCTCCACTCCATGCTTAGGATGAACCAGTAATCTATTCTCTAAAAGGAGGCGCGCAAAAAAGAGCCGATGCCAGGCCTGGTAGGCCAACTTCTCAGAGAGGTGATCGATCTTTAGGCTACCCTTTTTTCTTGGATCTTCGTCGTCCCCAAGTTGCTTAGCCAAAGCAATCAGCTCCCTGCGCAGCTCCTTTTGCTCTGGGGGAAGGGTTTTGTAAGGATCTGCCTCATGAACCGCCAAAGATTCAAGAGACGCCCGGGCCCCTCTTCCAGCAACAGCACGTGCTTTTAAAACGGCTTTTTGTAAAAGACGACGAAACTCCTGCGAAAGGGGTTTGGGTAACATACGTTATTCGGATAACTGAATGGACTCGATCGGCATTCCATCCCACAGCTTTTTCTCATCCAACATAGCCAAACAGACACTGACTTCCTCTTTAAGATTCTCTAAGAATATCGGACAGAATTGCCGGAGACTAAAAGCTTCGCCGACTTTGGGAGCTTTCTCTATTTTTTGTAGCGCGGCTTCAAGAGCTTCGCGGCTGTATTTATACTCAGAGATCAAGGCAAACCCTAAATATGCAAATTGAAGATCTTGAAAAGAGAGGTTGGTGTCATTCGTGATAATATTTTGAAGTGTCTTGTTCTTGCCAAAGGCAACTCGAGCCGCATCTGCAGAAGAAAATATATTACCAAATCCTTTCAGAAAGGTAAGATCAAGAAGGTTATCCTGAAGCTCATTTCTACTTACTGATAACTTTACTTCCTTACTAGACCGCTGCTGCCGTCTTTCGGCTTCTATGATAAAGTTTTGCAATACATAGTTAGAACCAGATGGCAATATTAGGTCCTCAAACTTTCTTGTCTCTTCAATGATCAGAATAGAATCTTTGGCTAATTCCAGAAGTTTCTGGCACTCAATATTTGCCTCCGGTTTATCCATTTGTGATAACTGATAAGCCATTGCAAGGTTGACTCCCGCCAACTCAAAGTATGTCTCCATTTGGTCTGCAACAGATAGCCCAAAATTTGTTTTAGGTGAATGTTTGGCAGGAGGCTGCTTTCCTGAAGACAGCCTGTCACTGCAAATATCCGCAATTTTTCGAAACTCGTTCGTTGCGTAACAAGAATTGATCAAGGTTCTAAATGTTTCACTGTTTCTCGGGTCAATTCGCAAAGCTTTCAGGGCATGGCTCTCAGCCGAATCTCTTTTACCGAGGCTTCTTTCTAAAAGGTAAATACCATATTCTGAATCACTATTATTTGTGTCACCAGTATCTTTCAGATTATTGCATAAACGGAGTTGGTGCCTTTCGGATCCTGTTAAGATGACAGAGCTTATCTGATTTCTAAGGTTATCAACGCCATCAGGGTTATATTCAATAATAGCCTGGAGCAATTTGTTGTAACTTTCATTTAGGATAGGAAAGTTATTCGTGAGAACGTAAAGACGCTCGTACAAGGCAGCATACGGCTCGTATGGGATAGTGAGTGGGGTTTTTGTCTCTCCTAGTTGCGAGGCAATTTCAGTTAACTTTCCGGAACCGGCCATGCTGATTTCGCCTTTTTTCCGCTCCTTAAAGATCCCTGTAGGGACAGGAGTCAATACTGGCAGCAAGTCCGGCGCATGCTCTGGAGGTAGTCCTCTTAGCGTATCGTAAACATTCTTTATTCCATCGACGTTTTGCCGATTCAGCCCTGATAAAAGAACAACCAGATCCGCCAAGTGACCCGTACAAATACCGCCGACATCTGTAAGGCCAGTTCTAGAATCCACTAGCACGTAATCTGGAGAATACTTTTCCTCGATGCTATTTTTCCAAGCCTCTACAAATCTTCCGCTTTCATTGTTTTCGTAAAGGGCAGGCCAATTAATCTGGGCTAGATCATGATTGTATCTTTGGTCTTTTTTTCCTGCCGGCATTAACCAAACGCGGCCCCGCAGCTCTCCAATGACTTCCCCTGTGTCTCGCCCTGCCCTTCGCCACCAATTTACACTAATAGCCTCCTCCAGGGGACATTCGAAGATGTAGTCATCCAAAGGAGGAAAAGTTTTAGTTTTTTGATATTTTTGAACGAATTCGACTACCCCGGGCTTTCCGTGTGCTGGCTTAAACTCCTCAAAACTATCCAATCCGGGCGCTTCCAAATCAAAATCCAGCATAAGGACCTTGCGGCCTCGTCTAGCCAAAAGCGCGGCTACATTGGCCATCGCCATGGTTCGTCCAACTCCACCTTTGTAGGAGTAAAAAGTGACCCAAAAAGGTTTCATTTAGTTTTTTCCTGCCCCGCCCCAAATAAAGCAAGGATTATAGGATATACTTTCCTGAGGCTTAAGCCCTCCCGTCGATACGCGCACCGAGCTGTCGCCGCTAAATCTAACTCTCGGCCCACTGATCATACCTTCCTGTTGGTCTGTATTTTTCCAGCCACGGTTTTTCAGCCAGGCAAAGACTTCCGGGAAATGCCTTAGAATTCGAAGGTAGTATCCCATAGATCTACTGATCTGCTGCGTCCCCCGCTCCCAACGACCATAGGTTTTCGCCCCAAGACCAAGAATTTCACTCATATCGTCTTGGTTCTGAATATCCAGTTCCTCACGGATTTTCTCCAACTCCTCAGGGGTGATTTGCTCAGTGAGCTCAGCTACCATTTCGCGGATCTTTCGCATGGAGCCCGGAGGAATACCTGTTTCGCCGCAAGCTGCGCATTTTGAAAACTCGAGATCTGGAATCTTTAGTTCATTTCCGTCCTGCAGTTCGAAAATATAATCTTCCTTAACCTTGCGATACTCCTGTTTCCCGCATGTTGGGCAGTTTTTTGCGGAATCACTCATCGTTTGCGTTCCTGTGTATATATTTGGCGTCGGCGGAGTTTGTGGAAACGGAGAAAGATGCTGTCTTCTTGGAGGACGACTTCTGAATAGATATGATTTTGGATTCGGTCGTCGTTTTCGTAATAACGGATGCTCCCATGCCAATGCGCGTTAAGAATCTTTCCTCGATCATCGTATTTCTGCCAAAAAGCGCGGTTATTGCCCAAGTGCTGCTGTAGTTTTTTAATACACATCTCGGGGTTCCCGCCCTCGACATGAAAAAAGTACCATGTGTCCGATCCAGAAGGTCCATCCCCTGCCTCAGCCCTAAGCCCTTGAATCTCATAACGTTCATCCTGGATTGCCCGGAGAATTTCAGTGGCCGTTTTAAGGGGGATGCAGATTTCGGACATAACGGATTATCTGTATTCCATGATGGATTTACAGAATAAGGCGCAACACAATTGCCACTCAATTGGAAAGTAGGAATACTTGGCAAGTTGCTCATAGCATGATCGGCCCTTTTTTAACCTCTTGTTTCAGAAGCACTTCAACGTCGGATATCCACTTTTCAATATCAGCCTCAGACTTAAAGCTCCCGGGAGGCAATTTAATACGCCTAATTTTTGGCTCCAAAAGCTGCGCAGCTTCTGTGGCCGATGCCCTAAATCTCTCAGGCAGCGCACTGACCTCCAAGTCGCGGGCATCCAGTGTTCTTGTCTTCAAGGCATGTTGAACATCTTCCGATGAACCAAGTGCCGGCGCTGGATCCAGGCTAAGCCCATGCTTTTGTTGTAATATCTTTTTCTGTTCCTCAGGAGTTTTTTGCCAGGCACTGTTTTTTTCTAGGTCAGCTTTTTCGGTTGCATGAGCAGCCTCTAAACTTGTGCGAGTACGCTGCAAGGCTTTTCGCAGGGCATCGACTAAGTTAGAAGATAGTTCTGGGATCACATCAGGATCCGCAAGTAATCGCCGCTCATCCAAAATGGATTCCACCTGTTCTCTTCTTTGAACTAAATCTGAGAGTCCTGCAGAAAGCTCTAACAGAGCGTTTAACTCTCTCCACGCTGGTAGTTTTTTCTGAATGGCTTCCGACCTGCGCTTCCACTCTTCAAGATCTTTTTTGAGATCGTCTTTCTTTAGCAGGATTTGGGAAAGTTGCTGATTCCCGCTCAGAGCCTGAAGTTCACGAATATACTGTACAGCTGGCTTCTCCGGGAGTGGCGCTTCTCCTCCGGCTTTTTCAGAGGTTTCTAAGGCAGCATCCAGGAAGATCCCAGCAGCTTCATCTTCTTTACCCACAGGACAATTTACGTTCAGGATGTTGAATAATACCTTCAACTCCATCCTCTGCCCCATATCAAGAGGAGGATGGTCCACGTAAAAGTTGGCTTGTCCGATTTGATTTTGAGGTAGCTCCCTAACGGTAACCGGCTTGTGATTTAATGTTGCCCTCAGCTCTCCAGCTAACATTAACACAATCAAGGCTCCATCGATTGTGTCCCGGGGCCAACCATACGGGGTTTTGGTAAATTTTTCTCTGACATCCTTCCCTTTTTTTCCGGCCTGCACAAAAGAGCGGATTTCGCTGCAAACAGTGTGAGTTTTTACATCACCTCTATGGCCTACGGCCTGCAGGGCACCCACGTCGCCACCGATTGCCCGTGTCCTAGCCATAGGCCAACCCGTATGGTCAGCATCATGGAATCGCTGATAAAGCCGAGCAGCACCTGTTTCAGCCGCTTCTTTAACTCGATCGAGTAAAGTAACTCCATTTGCTTCCTGCCCTCCGCCACTCAGAACTTTTGCGTTCTCAAGAATCACACGAATGTTTTTCTTAATTTCCTCCTCTGCTTGGATAGAGCGACTCTCTATCGATCTTTTTGCAGAAATAGCTTCCGAGGACGTTACATGGCCACGATTTTCAAGAGTTGCTTGGGCAGCCTTTCTTGTCGCGATGGCTTCGTGAAGGCTGTCTGTCTTTCTCTGATCGGTGGGCAAATACACGAAAACGGTAGGAGAACTGATCCCCGCAGCTTGCGCTGACGAAACAACATCTTTCTCTTGCGCATTCCATCCATTCCTAACCCAAAGAGGTATTTGATCTGTATTTTCTTGTGGAGCCTGATCCCCGGTGACAATTGCGATCTGGCGACTTGTCTTAGAAGCCCCCTGAGTAACGGAGAGGTTTTCCATTTCTTCAAGTAGAGCATTCGCGAGTGTTTCTTCACGAATGGCTGCAAGATCTTGAGCTTTGCTTTTGAGCTCAATGAGCTTCTTGTCAAAGAACGTATTCCAACTAGCTCCCTCTTGGGTTTGAAGTAGATACTCATTCCCAACGAGCATCAGGTCTCCTTCTTTGTGCATCGCGTCTAGAAGACCGGGAATTCTTTCACGCAAAACAGCAGGATCTTTATCAAGATCCTCAACAAGTAAGTCGGCAAGATTATCAGGCGTAGCTCTAACTCCATCGTCAGCCCCTTTTTCACGAGGCAATTCACCAATCAGAAAGATTAAGGAAGCAATACGCCTCCGGAGTTTTCCATCGGCACCCTTCTTTAACTGTTTTTCGATTATCTCATAGAATTCCTGCCTCAAGCGGCCTTGATTGCGGAGATCGGTCTGAATCTTGTCATATATAAAGTCTCCGGGAATAACGTATCCCAGGTTCTGCAAAGCGTTTTCTTTAAGAGCCTCGTAAGCGATCCTGAGTTGAGTTCGTAGCTGTGAGGAAGCCTGAGTTGTGTCTACTGTACGCAGCACTTTCTCCCAGAACTTTCTGCGAGTTGGCAGGATAGGATAATCACTTACAAGCACCTCGCGGTCCTGTTCCTGCATGGATAGCCGTGTGCTTTGCAAATGACGCCCGATTTCTCCAGCGTGCTGATCTAGCACGTTCTCAATTGTTTTTTCTTGATTTGGTTTTTTAGCCAGTACGGTTTTTCTAAGGACGCACTCAACATCCGCATTCGACAACCCCACGCGAATGGCAAAACGTGCCTGCAGGCGGCCTAGATTTTGTGTTGTCGTGAGCGCCTCTTGGCCAGTTCCTACCAATAAAACACGACTGTCTAGGCGCGTACAAATATTCTCAGCTATTTCCTGAATGTCCGATATCTTTTGCAGATTTTGTCCAACGAATTGCTGGATTTCATCCGCGACAATTAGCACCAGCGGAAGTTGCCCGTCTTTTTGAAAGACATCTCTAGTCGTTTTAATCACATCATCAATTGTCGGGTATATTTGAGCCGGGTATTGGCTTTTCAGCATTTCTTGAACGTGCTTTTCATCTTTATACTTTGGCTCAATCTTTAAAATCACTTCCGAGAGCGGGACGGACATATAAAGCCGATTATTAATTTCTGCTATTGGATCAGTTACCTTTTTAGCAAGGGCAGCTAACAGTTCTTTTTCATGCCCTTGCTCTCTCATATCTAAGAGGAATCTAGCGGCAGGGTATTTCTCTGGAAGGTTCATGCCCCGAAAGAGGATCTGCAGAAAAGCAGTCCGAATATTAAGGTCGCTTCCACTACCCAAGGTTCCCGATACAGCTTGAACACCCCCATACGGCTTAGCCCGGGTAGTCAGCTCAACGAATAAATCACGAACCGAGCCGGGCAGTTTTACGACAGATCGAGCAGTAGCCCCATCTGGAAACCGGTAGTCATCCCATAGATACCGCAACATTTTCACTAGATGAGATTTTCCACTTCCAAAGAACCCACTGATCCAGGCAGCTTTTTGCTCCGGTTGTCCAAGCGCCCCAAGGAATCCCCCCATGACCTGGGTTAGACCGCGCTCGTAGGCTCCCTCGCATACAAAGGTTTCCATCTCAAAACGCAGGACATCGATTCCCTTTTGTTGCTTCCGGGAAAGTTCCTCAACTTTAGAAACCCCATTATTAGGCAGCGAGATGTCGCCCGGATCACGCAGGAACAGCTCTCGAAGCGGGACTACGGTGTTTGTTTTTTTACTCATAAGATGGCATGTAACTGGCCTCACGGGTAATAGGTACGCCTAAATAGTTGAAGCCATCGCGTGCATCCATAAACCGATACTGACCACCTTTATAGTAGCCAGGAAAAAACAGGAGCAGTCTACCCCGAATTGAATCCTCAACTTTTTTAAGAACGGTCGTCGTATGAAGAATGTCGAAAAGACCCGCAACCCCATAAACAGCAACAACATCGTTTTCTGTTACGTTTGTGTCTTGAAGTCTTTCGGTCAAATCAGAACAAAGGTCCTCCTGAATCTCATCTGCTGCTATTAGAAGAGAATCAAAGTCTGTGTGGTAGTTAAGCGTGCTTTTATCCCCATAAAGCGCTTTTTGCTCTTTATGTTGCGCCTCGATCCATTTCGGAAGGAAATGTGTCATATCGCACTCGTGCCAAGCATGTTTTGCCAACCGGGTGGAAGACTCGAAGTCCCTCATCTTTCCTCGGAGGTTTCGCTCCTCTTGAGGGTGATAAATAACAAAAACTATTTTCTGCGCTCCGGGAAGCTCCGCTTTCCATGGCAACGCAATATGCCTTTCATAGTTTTGAATTAGATTTTGAATCTCACTCATAATTATAGTTTACCTGGGAATATTTCACGGAGCCTTGGAAAAGAAATTTGGGTCACTCCCCCCATGCTATAAACATCTAAAAGACCTATTTCTTTAGCTTTTTGAGCTAATTCGCGTGCCTGTTCCGGATTTAAATCGAGGATTTGCATCCATATTGAAGAAAATATTTTTTCACCCGTTTCACCTGAAAGAGTGCTCAAAAGACAGGCAAAAGCTAATGCAACAGGTCCGGCTTTTACTTGTACCCTGATTTTATTTGATCTTCCACTCAGGTGCCCTGATTGAGTCCATGAAGCCATCCAATTTCCAACAATCTTTTCGCAAATGTTTTCACGATACCGATTTTCAGTTTCACCTGATATGACGTCGAAGATTTCTGCCGACCTCAAGACTTCATTAGGCCTCGTTCCTATGATTTCTAATGTTCCATAGCGCAACAAAGCATCACGTGCCCACGCCAACAAGAATAAGGAAAGGCTGGCCTCTTCTTCATGGATTCGGTGCAACTCAAACAAGCCCCTAAAGATTACAATTTCTTCGGAGAATCCGTATTCTTGCTTTAGGTAGGCACATGTTTTTTGACGACTTGAGAGCGTTGGAATCCCAAGACGGTTTTCATCGATAACATAATGTTTAGGCGGCTGCACTAACCCCACTTTTTGATAGATGGTAAAAAGTTTGACCGCTTGATAAAGCAAGATTGAGCGACTCGTCAACGCACCGCCTATATTTTTTGAAAACCCAAGCTCCTCAGGCCCAAGTTTGGGACGAAATCCGCCGCTTATCCGGGAGCTCGGCCTCCCTTCCTCAAATAAAGCTGTTTGTTCGCTGTGTATCATTTGGTACTTTTTTTATTAAACAGCATTAAATAAATACCGTCAAGTGCTAATTAGCACTTTTTTATAATTTAGTTTATACTCTGATTGCCAGGACTTTAGCCTATCTAGCCTCCTGATTTTCCACCGAAGTGGCCAGGCAAAATCCAGCCACTTCGCCTAACCATATAGTCTCTCGGGTCATGGTCGCGCTCGGGTTTACTTTTCATAAATTCAGTCCACTCAGCGTTCCCTCTGATATGTTTTTCAATTTCCTGCATAGTCGCTGTTTCCAATTTAATGATTTCACTCTTTCGGTTCTCAATAAGTGCTTTTACTGAAGCGTGTATTCCTAAGTAATATTGAATGGAGACATCCAATAAAACAGATTCATTTGCGGTAGCCTGCCCCTTGGGCCCGATCTCAATTTTTATATAACTAGGCTTCAACAATCTCGGGAAAAACAGACTGTCTTTCTCGAATCGGGTTCCATTTTCAAAACCAAAGTAATTCCGAATGAAAAATCCGTTTTTAATCCCTGCGCAGTACTCGAGAGGCTTAATTTTATCTGGGTTCCAGTTGTATTTAGCAAATACGTTTACGCTTTTACCAATAAGATCTGGCGTCGGAAATACGTAGTCCAACACAGCACGAATATAGATCTCTTCTTTTTTCCCAGTCTTCATAATGCTTAATAAGCTCTTGCGTTAATAGCCCTGCTTAATCTTTCCACTTAAAGGTATCTTCGGGGTCATTTCGGGTTGTGCTTCCTCTTTTTTTAGCGTTCTCCTCCATGGTGGCTTGGACTATTCGCATAATCTCCATGATTCGGGCAGCTTTCCTTTGTTTCTCCGGAGAAACTTCCGGGAGATTTCCAAAATAAGGCCTCAATTCTTTAGGTGGTGTTTCTGAGTCTTTCATGGCGCCTTAAACGATATCCTCACCAAAGATTTTGACCCGGGAAAAGATATTCTCCAATCCACCTCTACCCCAAACGGGCCATGCCCAATTCGGCATAGAATCCCAAACAACTCCTTGCTCAAACCACCCTAAAGCCACAACCAGCATCAGAATCTTGCTCATTCTTATTACCTCTTTCTCCTTTTGGGTCGGGCAGGTCATCGGAAACTGATCCATCCTGGATCAATCACTTCCGATGACTTTCTTTTTCCCCCTCCCCCTGTCGGTTCCTATACGCACCCCTTTCCCCACCCCCTATTTCTTTGATCATTTTTTATTTAAAGAGCGATAGGAACAGTTCGACAACGTAACCAAAGCCGATAAGCACAGCAGACATGACCGAGACCCCTAAAAGCATGCCAAAGATGCTGATAAGAGTCCTTCTTGTGTCAAAGATCTCCATCTCTCCGCACGCTGTCCCACTCGCTTGAACTACCTCTGGTTTTGGCTGAAGCACTTGCGGTTCTAGGTCGAGTTTCTTCCAATAACTCGCCTCTGGTGAGGCCGCCCCCATTGTCTCCCGAAATATCTCTCGCTCCTGCAGATGCACCTGCCGGGCCTGCTCTCTCTGCCCCAACGCCTCCAGATTCTTTCCCAACTCCCGATACGCGTAACCCGTCTCAGGATGATTCCTTCCCTTCTCCTCGATCACTCTGAGAAGGTTTGCCTGCAGTTCCACAGTCCTTTTCCTTAATGCGCCCACTTGCTCTGCTAACCGCTTTTTTTCCCGCACCCGATTCACCTTCCCCCAAATAACTAGCCCGCCAATGACCGATAAAAGTATGCCGAGGCTCAGATCCAAGCCGACGGTCCCTTTCGTGGCCCCAAAGAGGCGTGAAGGCAAATAACTAAGGAGCAGTGCGGGCACCATAACATAAAGAGCCCCTAAGAGTATGATCAGCGCGAAACACAGCCAGGTGGCGGGGAAAATCATAAGTTGAAAGATGCCCAGCGGCACCCGCTTCATGTTTTCCCAAACTTCTGCCGGAGTTGCCACCTCCGAACTCATTGCTTTACGTCTCATGGCTCCTCTTGCAACGGTGCACCAATCACCTCCCCAATCTTATCCTTTAGCTCGGACGACTGCGAATCGTAGATCTTCGGCCCTTCAGTAGAGAAGTTATCGTTCAGACTGCCAATGCAGGCTTCGCACCGGTCCATATAGGGCACCTGGACATAGATCGACTCATTAAAGAGCGAGTGGGTGTTCGACTCCACCGTACTCAGCGTTCCCAACACCTCCCCACTCGTTGAAACCACTACCGGCCCATCCGTCGCCCACTGAGAACGCTCCACAGGCCCCACCAGAGACTGCGTCGAGAAATCCCCGGTCAACGTCCCCGACTGATTTGAAACCGAATCAATCAACGCAGGATTTGCATTCAGGATGCCGTAATATCCGTCCGCGTCCTGGGCCCGACCTTCCATTCCCTTGCCCAAAAATAGAATTCCAATCACCACCCAAGTCATCATCCTACTTTCCCGGGATTGTAGGACAGTTTTTTTCTGTTTTTTCATTCTACCATTTTTAAACAAG
>Ga0187844_10001138_pt1 | contig 20497 bp, 14 predicted proteins | sample SpaLakP09_SKY_50_FD_134517 | JGI IMG/M metagenome (GOLD analysis project Ga0187844, IMG submission 134517) | Oligotrophic lake water microbial communities from Sparkling Lake, Wisconsin, USA - SP09_SKY_50 | ecosystem: Environmental > Aquatic > Freshwater > Lake | place: USA: Sparkling Lake...
AAGTCGCCGCCAGCTGGTGTATCGTGCCGACGGAAGGGAGCAGTCTGACTCAGCGTTCCTTGCCTTGCTGCGCCAGCTGATAGTCAGTTTTGGCATAGCCTTGCAGATGCAAGTTGGTATAGTCGAGGAAGGTGCGCGAACGGTAGGCTGCGGCGATGTCGCGGGCGAACGGTTTGTCCTTGTCGGCGCTGCGCACGGCGACCAGATTGATGTAGTTGGGCGAGATCTTTTCTGTGATCAGCGCGTCCGTCAGCTTGAGGCCGGAGGCCAGCGCGAAATTGCCGTTGACGAAGGAGTAGTCGCTGTCCTGCAGTGAGCGGGGCAACTGGGCAGCTTCCAGCGCTACCAGTTTGAGCTTTTTGAGATTGACTGCAATATCCTTTTCCGAAGCGCGCAGCGGATCGACCTGAGCACGCAGCTTGATCCAGCCCAGCTGGTCGAGCAGGACCAGCGCGCGTGCCTGATTGGTGGGATCGTTCGGCATGGCTACCAGCGCACCCTCGCGCACTTCCGTCAGCGCCTTGTGCTTGTTGCTGTAGATGGCGATGGGCGCGGTGGGGATGGTGATCAGATCGCTGAGGGCCAGCTTATGCTCGCTGGCGAACTGGCGCAGATACACGATGTGCTGGAAGATGTTGGCATCGAGCGCGCCTTCGGCCAGAGCGAAATTGGGCTGGATATAGTCGCTGAATTCAACCACCTTGACTTTGTAGCCCTGCTTTTCCAGGATAGGCTTGATGCCCAGCTTAACCTGATCGGCGTAGGGTCCCACGCTGGTGCCGATCACCAGTTCGTGCGGGTCCCTGGCGGCGACGTTGTGGCTGGCCAGCATGGCCAGCGATAGACCGAGCAGACGGCGGCGTAGTACGGAACGATGGGATGGCATGGGAATTCTCCGTCAGATTAGGCTTGAAATTGAGCTTGAGTGGGGGATGCGAGATGGCGCTAGCGCCGGTCGAGGCGGCGTGCCAGCCGGCTGCCGCCGAGCTGTATCAGCTGGACCAGCGCGACCAGCACGGCGATGGTCAGCACCATCATGCCGGTGTCGAAACGGTAGTAGCCGAAGCGGATCGCCAGATCGCCGATGCCGCCGCCACCGACCACGCCGGTCACGGCGGAGTAGGACAGAAAGCTGATGGCCAGCACGGTGAGTGCGCTGACCAGACCGGAACGCGCCTCCACCAGCAGCACCCGGAACACCATCTGCCACGGACTGGCGCCCATGGCAGTAGCGGCTTCCAGCACGCCGCGCGGCACTTCATGCAGCTGCTGTTCCACCAGCCGGGCGAAATACGGCACGGCGGCGCAGGCCAGCGGCACCGAGGCGGCCAGCGGGCCGATCGAGCTGCCGACGATCCAGCGCGTGAACGGCACCAGCGCCACCAGCAGGATGATAAAGGGGAAGGAGCGCAGCGTATTCACCAGCCAGCCCAGCACGGCGCCCAGCGCGCGCTGCTGCAGCATCTGTCCCGGAGCGAGCAGGAACAGCAGCACGCCCAGCGGGCCACCCAGCAGCACGGCAACCACGAGGCAGATGGCCAGCATCAGCAGGGTCTGGCCCAGTGCCAGCCACAGATCGGGCAGAATCGCGAGCAGCGTTTCAAGCATGCTGGACTCCTTCCCAGCTGGCAGCTTGCCCGCCTTCCTTGCGGTAGTAGGCCAGTTCGCGTCCCAGCGCCGTGCTACGTACGCTGGCCGTGTCGGCTGGATCGAACTGCTCGGCGATGCGGCCATCCTCCAGCACCACCACGCGGTGGCACAGTTGCGCCAGTGCCGCCAGTTCATGGCTGACGATGACGATGGTGACGCCGAGTGAAATGTTGATGTTGCGTAGCGTGGCGAGGATGCTGCGCGTGGTGGCGGCATCGAGTGCGGAAGTGGGCTCATCGCACAGCAGCACATCGGGACGGCTGGCCAGCGCCCGCGCGATCGAGACGCGCTGTTTCTGGCCGCCCGAGAGCTGGGCCGGATAGCTGCCAGCGCGGTCGGCCAGGCCGACGATGTCCAGACATTCGCGTACCCGCGCGGCCAGGCGCGGTGCATTCAGACGTTGGTGCAGGCGCAGCGGGAAGGCGACGTTTTCGTAGACGTTCAGGTTGTGCAGCAGGTTGTAGTGCTGGAACATCATGCCTATCTGTTCGCGTGCGCTGCGCAACTGTGCAGCAGGCATGCGCGTCAGGTCCTGGCCGTTGATCTGGACCGCACCATGGTCGGGCCGCTCCAGCAGGTTGATACTGCGCAGCAGGGTGGACTTGCCGGCGCCGCTGCGGCCGATCAGACCGACGATTTCGCCGGCTCGCACCGACAGGCTGACTTCGTGCAGCGCCTGATAGCGGCTGCCATCCGGTAGATGGAAAGATTTACTGATGCCGTGTAGCTGGATGAGGTTCTGCATGGGGCCCGCCGCGCTGGTGTTGTAGTGTAGGCGCATGGCCGTGATGGTGGCCATGCGCCAGCCCTGCCGCCGGATGATGCAGCGGGCTGTCAGTGCGGCAGTATGCGCTGTGCGCTGCGCAGCGTGAACGAAGTAATTCGCGTTAGCTAATGCGGCTTTCGAACAAGCGGACGGCTGCCGGCTCGCTCAGGCGGGATGACGCCGGCACCACAGCACCCAGCCACTGGCTGCTAGCAGGCAGGCCGCGACCATGTTCAGCACCACGATGCCGCTGGCCAGATGCAGCACCATGCCGAGGCTGACGCCGGCCTTGACGGCCCACTGGCTGCTGCCGTCGTAGGCATAGTAGCTCACTACCTGCACGCCGTAATACGGCAGTGCGCCGTACCAGCCCAGCCGCTGCTGCTTGAGCGCCAGCGCAGCCGAGACGATGGCCAACATGGCGAAGCCAGTCAGGATAGCCAGCGCCAGGCCGCTATGGGCTTCGCCCAGCCAGCCCAGACAGACGCCCAGTGTCAGCAGGCCGTTGAGTAAAAAAACGCGGGCCAGCCACTTTTCAATTTCCTGCATCAAGGTGGTGATTCTTTCGGGTTTGGTGGTTCAGGCATCGAGCCCGGTAGGCAGGCGCAGTTTGAAGTGGCTGCCGATGCCGGGCGTGCTATCGAGTATAACCTGTCCGCGCATCATGCTGACCACCATGCTGTGCACGCTGGCCAGTCCCAGCCCGGTACCCGTCAGACCCAGCTGGGTGGTGAAGAAGGGTTCGAAGACATGCGACAGATGCTCGGGCGCGATGCCGCAGCCATCGTCGATCCAGTCGATTTCCACGATTTGCTCGCGCAGCGCCGTGCGTACCATGATGTTGCCGCTGCTGCGCTGGGCAAAGGCATGCATCAGGCAATTGTCGAGCAGGTGCTGGAACACGATCTGACAGGCGCCCGGATAGCCCACCAGCCAGAGCTGCTCGGGCATGGTCAGCGTCAACGTGATGCCGCGTGCCTGTAGTTGCGGGCGCCAGTTGTCGGCGCAGTAGCGCAGGCGGTCACTCAAGTCGAAGCGGCTGGCCACTTCCTGCGCCGATTCTCCTGACAGGCTTTTGAACCGGTCCACCAGCTGGCTGATCTGGCAGAGCGCCCGGTCCACCAGCGCACCGCCCATTTGCACATCATCGAGCATGCCATCGAGCTGGCTGCGGCGCAGGCTGCCCGTGGCCAAGGTCTGCTGCAGCGACGTTGCCTGCGCCGTGATGGCACTGGCGGCCACGCGTGCATTGCCGAGTGGGGTGTTGAGTTCATGCGCCATGCCGACCACCAGGCGCGACAGGCCAAGCTGTTTTTCCTGCTGCATCAGCGAGTGCATGGCCTGTTCCAGCGCTGTGGTACGCTCGCGCACTTCCTGTTCCAGCCGGTCATGTGCCGTCTGTAGCGCTGCTTCTGCAGCCTGCCGCACTGCCACTTCACGCTGCAGGCTTTCCAGCGTCTGCTGCAATTCCTGATTGCGCTGCACTAGCGAATTTTCCAGCACCGTGCCATGCTGGGCCAGTATGGCATTCTGGTAGAGCAGCTGGGGGCGTTCCATCACGGCTGTCAGGGTTTCGCCCAGCGAGGTAGAGAGTTCGCGCTTGTAATGGCGCTCCATCGCCACCTGGTCGATAGTGGCTTGCAAGGCCTGCTCAAGATGCCCCCAACGGCGGCCATAGCGGCGAATCGCATACAGGCTGATTTCGCGTAGGCGGCTTGGATGCAGTGATTCGCGTGCCAGCGTGGCGTCGTAGTCCAGCAGGTCCTGCCATGCCTGGCCCGGCTCGCCCTCGACGCACTGGATCAGCAGGCGACACAGGTGCAGCCACGGTTCCCAGTAACCCTCGCTGCCATATTTGTCGTACACCTGCTGCATGTAGTGGCGGCTTTCGCTGGTCTGCTCGCGTGTGGCCGATACGACGGCAAGATTCAGCAGCGCCACGCATTCCTGCGACTCCAGCCCGAACCTGCGTGTGCATTGCAGTACTTGTACGCGGCGCGACAGGCAGTCGCTCCAGTGCTGGTCGGCCTTGGCGGGATCGCCTTCTTCCAGCGCCAGATAGTAGGAGGCGGAAGCTGAGTAATCGATCAGGGTCGTATAGATGGCGGGGCTGAGCGTCTCGCTCTGGGCCAGCATGGCGGCGCAAAACTGGCGCAATTCTTCGTGCATCTCCGCGCTCAGCAGAACGCGGCAGCGCGCGGCTTTCATTTGCAGCGCCAGCGCCGGCTGGGCGCAGCGTTCATACAGTTCAGCGGCGCGGGCCAGGCTGTCCAGCGCTGCATGGTGCAGGCGCATGCGCATCTGTACCCAGTGCAGGGCACGGAAGGCGGCAGCCTGTGCCAGCGGGTGCTGTTCGGTCTGGGCCTGCAGCTGCAGCGACTTGGCCGGCATCAGCAGCGCCTCGGCGGAATTGTCCACGTTGGCGGCACGGTCGAGCAGCTGGAAAGCGTCGCATTCGAGCTTTTGCGCAGCATTCAGCTTTTCCGACTGCAGCTGTTGCAGCACCGGGCGCAAATGCAGCATTTCATGGCCGGACAGGCATGCCCGCAGCTTGTGCAGCAGTTGCTCCGCTGGCGCGGCTGCGGCTTGTTGGGAATGGATTTCCGAAGCTGACATGACTATACCCTGTTGCGCACTGGCGCCTTGAACGAGTATCCCATGAAGTGCCGTGCGGCCAAACAGCGACCGGCTGGCAGCTCAGCTGTGTGTTGCTATTTTGCAGCCAACATAGCAAATCGTTAAAGTGTCTGTCAGGATAAGGGCTTGCTGTTCTTCCATTTGCGTTCGATGGCGGCGCGCGTGCCATTGAGCACGATGGCGGCATAGCCGCGGTTGAACAGCTGGCGTGCCTGTTCGCCCTGCGGGTGCAGGCTGCTGAAGCCGATGTACGATCCCTGCGGTGTCGTTTCGAAGGCGAACACCACCTGCTGCACCCCGGCCCGGGTGATCAGCGCAGCGTCGCTTTTGAAGTCGTCCATCATGCTGACCACCATGTCGATATGGCCGACTGCCAGCTTCTTCAGATTGGTTTCTTCCGAGCGGGCTTCCAGCAGATGAATGCCGCGCTCGGCGAGGCGCAGGACTTCTGGCGGATATTCGTAGCCGTTGACGATGCCTAGCCGCAGGCCGGGTTTCAGATCGGCCAGCGATTTGGCTGCCAGCGGATGGCTGGCATGGTAGTAGAAACGGGGATAGGCATAGAACAGGGGCAGGCCGGAAAGCCGCACCTTGCCGGCCAGTTCGGGCGCGTCGGACATGCTGAGGCAGGCCGCCACGGCGCCGGAAAGCACGTATTTTTTGCAGCGCGCATAGGGCACCACCGTCAGCTTGACGGGCGTATCCATGGCGGCAAATGCGGCCAGTACGATTTCATTGGCATAGCCGCTGCCGTCCGGATTGGACATGGGCGCCGCAGCGTCTTCCACCATGATTTCTATGGGAGCGGCGCACGCCAGTGCGCACGCCAGACTCCCTATGCAAATTGCCAGCAACCGGCGCATGGCCCGACTCCGAAAACGTTTCTTACAAATGAATATATGGCTGGTTGCCATGGTAGCGTAAAAGTCAACGGCAGAGTGCCATGCGCATAGCAAGTCTGGCGCGGCTACAACGCCGGTGCGGCAATTTTGGTGGACAAATTGTCGCAAAACGTTCAGATTGGAAGAACTTGCGCTGGTATCGCCCTGAACTTGCGATACGCTGCACCGCAGGTGTGTTTGCCTTACAGTGAGATTCCATGCGTTTTACCGTTTCCGCCCGCCAGCGCTTTGTCTATTTTGTCACGGCTTTGTATGTCGTTGGCGCTCTGCTCTGGATTTTCTTGTCCGATCAGCTGCTGTCTGCGCTGACGGACTCGCAGTCGATGGTCTGGCTGTCCACAGTCAAAGGGGTGTTCTTCGTCGTTACTACGGCCATACTGTTTTACTGGGGGCTGAGGTCGGTTCCGGCCGACGATGCGCCGGCCAACGTGACCCTGATCAATGCACTCACCAGCGGTTTGGGGCAGCAGCGCAGCCGCTGGCCAATGTATCTTGTGGCCGCCATTATTACGCTCAGTACGCTGGCCCTGCATCTGGCCTGGACCACCCAGCGCGACCCCATGCTGATCCTGTTCATGCTGCCCATTGTGCTCAGCGCCACGCTGGGCGGCATGGGCCCCGGCCTGACGGCGACGGCGCTGGCCGCCATCAGCACGGAATACTGCCTGATTCCGCCGGTCTTCGACTGGCATGTGGGCGACCCCGACATCCTGCTGCAATGGGGTTTCATGCTGGTCAATGGCGTGGCAGTGAGCGTGCTCAGTGAAATGCTGCAGCAGGCCATCAACCGGGCGGAAGCCAAGCGGCAGCTGCTCGATGCCGTGATCTCCGGCACTTCGGATGCCATCTTCGTCAAAGATATGCAGGGCCGTTACCTGCTGGCCAATCAGGCCACGGCCGGCTTTTTGGGCAAGCCTGTCAACGACATACTGGGGCGGGACGATAGTGTCCTATTCGATAGTGGTTCGGCCCAGGTCATCAGGGATACAGACAGTGCAGTCATGGCGAGTGGTGCGATCCGCTCGCATGAGGAACATCTGACCCTGCCCGATGGCAGCGAGCGCGATTTTTCCGTGACCAAGGGCCCCATCCTCAACCAGCTGGGGCAGATCGGCGGCATCTTCGGCATTTCGCGCGACATCACGGAAGCCAAGCAGGCTGCATTGCAGAACCGGCTCAACCAGCAGCGTTTCGAAATGGCCATAGAGGCCACCAGTGATGGGCTGTGGGACTGGGATCTGCGCACCGGCATAGTCTACCGCTCGCCGCAATACTATGCCGTCACCGGCTACGTGGCGGCGGAAGATACGCACGATCTGGCGTTCTTCAAGCGGCTGGTGCATCCGGACGATCTGCCGCATGCCATGGCCGCCATCGAAGCCCATTGCGCCGGCAAGACGGCGGGCATGGATTTCGAATTCCGCATGCAGACCCGCAGCGGCGAGATTAAATGGATGCATACGCGTGGACGCGCCACTGAATTCAATAGCGATGGCTCGGTGGCCCGCGTGGTCGGCATCCTGGCCGATATCAGCGAAAAGAAACAGGCGGCAGCGGCGCTGCGCGAACAGCAGCAGCGTCTGTCGCGCGTGATCGAAGGTTCGGATCAGGGCTATTGGGACTGGAATGTACAGACCCAGCAATTCGAAGTCAGCGCACGCTGGGAGGAAATGCTGGGTTACCGGGCTGGCGAGATGAATGTCTCGCTGAGCAATTGGAGCAATCTAGTGCATCCGGACGATCTGCCTGTGGCCATGGCTTCGATTCAGCGCCATCTGAGCGGCAACAGTGCCAGCCACGAAGCGGAATTCCGTGCCCGCGCCAAATCGGGCGAATGGCGCTGGATACTGACGCGTGGCCGCATCGTCCAGCACAGTGCCGATGGCAGGCCGCTGATCATGTCCGGCACCCATACCGATATCACTGATCGCAAAAAATTCGAACTGGCCCAGCGCGAAGCCAGTACCGTGTTCGAAAGCAGCTACGAAGGCATCATGGTGGTCAATGCCGATCTGCTGATCACCAAAATCAATCCGGCCTTCACCCGCATTACCGGCTATACGGCGGAAGAAGTGATAGGCAAGCCACCCAGCATCCTCTCGTCTGGCCAGCAGGACCCGGCCTACTACCGCACTATGTGGGATTCAGTGCTGCACAAGACTTTCTGGAGCGGCGAAATCTGGAACCGCCGCAAGAGCGGCGAACTGTATGCCGAACTGCTGTCGATTTCCACCGTGCGCAATAGCGCCGGTGAAATCGAGCACTATGTGGGCGTGTTCTCCGATATCAGCCAGCTCAAGGCCCACGAAGCGGAACTGGACCGCATTGCCCACTACGACCCGCTGACCGGCACGCCCAACCGGCGCCTGCTGACCGACCGCATGGAGCAGGCGATAGCGCGCGCCACCCGCAGCGGGCGCGCGCTGGCGGTCTGCTTTATCGATCTCGACGGCTTCAAGCAGGTCAACGACCGGCTGGGCCATGCTGCCGGCGACACCCTGCTGGTGGGGGTGGCGCACCACCTGCAGCACATGCTGCGCAGCGAGGATACGCTGGCCCGGCTGGGCGGCGACGAATTCGTGGTGCTGCTGTCGGATATCGCCACGCCGGAAGAATGCATGCTGATCCTCGACCGTGTGCTGCAGGCCATTACCCGCCCAGTGCAGGTGGAAGGCGAAGCGATCTGCGTTACCGCCAGCATAGGCGTGAGCCTGTATCCGACCGACAATTCCGATGCCACGCCCTGCTGCGGCATGCCGATCAGGCCATGTATCTGGCCAAGGAAGCGGGCAAGAACCGCTACCATCTGTTCGATCCTGAAGCTGACCGCCAGGTGCAGGAACACCGGCGCTTCCTCGACGCCATCCAGCAGGCGCTCGATAACAACGAACTGGTGCTGCACTACCAGCCCAAGGTACATCTGCGCAGCGGCCAGCTGGTCGGGGTGGAAGCCCTGCTGCGCTGGCAGCATCCGGAGCAGGGCCTGCTGCCGCCGGCGCAGTTCCTGCCTGCCACCGACGGCAGCCCGCTGGAACAGCCGATCGGCGAATGGGTGCTGCGCACGGCAATGGCCCAGGGCGCCAGCTGGGCCCGTGCTGGCCGCCCTACCAGCATCAGCGTCAACATCAGCGCCGACCATCTGCTGCATGGCTGCTTCGTCAGCCATCTGCAGATGCTGCTGGCAGAGTATCCCGATATGCCGCCTGAACTGCTGGAACTGGAAGTGCTGGAGACGGCCGCGCTGGCCGATATGGAGCTGGCGGTCAACATCCTGCTGCGTTGCCGCGGACTGGGCGTGCATTTCGCGCTCGATGATTTCGGTACCGGCTATTCATCGCTGACTTATCTGCGCCAGTTGCCGGTGGACCTGCTGAAGATCGACCAGAGCTTCATTCGTGACATCCTGAGCGATCCCGATGACCGTGGCATCGTCGAAGGCATCATTCGTCTGGCTGGCGCCTGCCATCGCAATGTGATCGGCGAGGGAGTTGAAACCCTGGAGCATGGGACTGCGCTGCTGCAGCTGGGCTGCGAACTGGCGCAGGGCTATGGCATCGCCCGACCCATGCCGGCGGCGCAGCTATTCGACTGGCTGGCGCGCTGGCAGCAGGAGGAGCCCTGGACGCGCCTGCCGCCATGGCCTGCTGCAGAGGGGCGAGCTTAACGGGCGCCGGCAGCGAACTCGCGCTGCGGCAAGTGCAGCCTGACGCTGGCAACGGGCGCATCGGCTGCTTCGGCCAATGTGATACGGTACTCTCCCGCAGCGATCTTCCATTTGCCGCGCCGGCTGTCATACATGGCCAGTGTGCGCGGATCGATCTGTACCGTGCTGCTGGCGCTGGCGCCAGCCTGCAAGCTTAGTTTGTCCCAGCCACCCAGCCGCTTGGGGGCTTCCCAGCCCGCGCCGATTTTGCTGACATAGACTTGTGGCACGGCCTTGCCCGCCCGCTTGCCCGTATTGGCAACACTGAAACTGACGCTGATGCTGCCGCCCTGAGCGCGTGCTTGCAGCTGCTCGTAACGGAAGCTGGTGTACGACAGGCCATGGCCAAACGCGAACAGCGGATTGAGCTGGCGGCGCTCAAACCACTTGTAGCCGACGGCTGCACCTTCGATATTGTAGTCAGTATCGAAGCGCACATCTTCGGCTAGACCACGGCCATCAAGTACAGGGCGCGGCAGCTGGGCGGTGCTGGCCGGGAAGGTAGCCGGCAGACGTCCCGAGGCATCGACTTCGCCGGTCAGCACGCGTGCAATGGCGGCGCCACCGGCGCTGCCCGGATACCACGCTTCCAGCACCGCCCCCACCTTATCCAGCCAGGGCATGGTGACGGGCGAGCCGGTTTCCAGTACTACCACGGTGCGCGGGTTGGCGCTCGCCACGGCACTGATGGTGGCGTCCTGATTGTGCGGCAGTTGCAGGTCCGGCTGGTCGAGCGATTCGGCGGTCCACTGGGTTGCAAAGACGATGGCCAGATCGCTGCTGGCGGCCAGTCTGGCGGCAGCGGCGGCATCCTTGCCGTCGTGGTAGACCAACTTCGCCTTCAGGCGTTTAGCCAGTTCCTGCATGGGCGAGGAGGGCAGATAGGTGATCGGGCCGGGGAAACTTTCCGGTCCTTCGTTCGGCACTACCGGCGCGCCGGCCGGATACACCTGCGACGAACCGCCGCCCGACAGCACGCCCACATCGGCATGGCCACCAATGATGGCGATGCTGTGGTACTGCTGGCCCAGCGGCAGCAGCTGCTGGTGGTTCTTCAGCAGCACCATGCCTTCTTCTGCACCGGCCTGCGCGATGGCAGCATGGGCGGCGTAGTCGATCTGGCTGTCCTCCACCTTGACCGGATGTTCGAGCAGACCGTTGGCTACCATGGCGCGCAGGATGCGCAGCGCCATATCGTCTAGCCGCTGCATGGGCACGTGGCCGTTTTCTACGGCTTCCTTGAGCGGCTCCCGGAAGTAGGGCGAGAGGTCGAACGGCCAGCCCGATTGCTGATCGAGGCCGTGCAGTGCGGCCGGCACGGTGGAGTGGGTAGCGCCCCAGTCCGACATCACATAACCGGTATAAGCCCAGTCTCGCTTGAGCACCTGATTGAGCAGGTAATCATTCTCGCAAGCGTAAGCGCCGTTGACGCGGTTGTAACCGCACATGACCGAGCCCGGATTACCGCGCTCGATAGCAATCTGGAAGGCCAGCAGGTCGGACATGCGGGCGGCCGCATCATCGATTTTTGCGTTGACTTTGGTGCGGCCGGTTTCCTGATCGTTGAGGGCAAAGTGCTTGACGCTAGCGATCACGTGGTTGGACTGGATGCCGCGGATCTGCTCGCCGGCCATGACGCCGGCCAGCAGCGGATCTTCGCCGCCATATTCGAAGTTGCGGCCATTGCGCGGCTCGCGCTGCAGATTGGCGCCGCCGGCCAGCAGCACGTTGTGGCCGGACAGGCGGGCCTCCTTGCCTATCATGGCGCCGCCCGCATAGGCCACGGCAGGATTCCAGCTGGCGGCAGTGGCGATGCCGGCGGCCAGCGCCGTGCGCGCGCGCGGCGCCGGGCCCGGTTGGGTAGCCACGCCCATGCCGGCATCGGTTAGCTGCTGGTGCGGTATGCCCAGCCGTTCGACGCCATACACGAAACCGGCCGTGTAAGGCACGCCTTCGGCCGGTTTGGCCACGCCTTTGAAATCGGTCGAGAAGTAGCCAAACACCAGCCGCAGCTTTTCGTCCAAGCTCATCTGCCCCACCAGCTGGCGGGCGCGTTGCTCGCTGGCCGATAAGGTGGCCGGCTTGGCCGCAGGAGCGGCGCCGCGTTGTACTTGGGCCGGTGCAGCGCCAGCCTGTTCGCTGGCTTCCGCAGCCAGCGCGGCAGTACTGCCGAAGGCGCACAGCAGGGCCACGGCAGCGGGGATGCAGCGCTTGACAACGTTTTCAAAAAAGCGCGCAGAAGAATCGGCGCAGGCCAGAACAGGATAATCCGAAGGAAGGGGTTTTTTCATGGTTGTCTCGTCAGCTTGCGGCGCAAGCGCTATCGTTATGGATGTATTGCAGCGGGAAATACTAACACGATTATTACAAAATGTTAATAATTCATGCTGGCTCGTGCGCGGCCTGCAACAGGCCGAGCTTCAGGGCTGGCGTGCCACGGCCGCAAGGCGGGCAGCGGCATCCTCGGCGCTCATGCGTTCGTTGCTCCAGAACTGATTGATGACATCCCACATGCGCGCCACCGTGTGGGCCGGCTGGGCCATGCCATGGGCGAGACTGGGCAGCAGGGTGCCGCGCCGTGCGCTGGCCTTGAAGTCGGCACTGGCGCGGCGCGCGCAATCGTCGAAGCGCTCCAGACTGACATCCTGCCGCACCGGAATGGATCCTTTGGCCAGATTGAAGGCCAGCTGAAAATCCTTATCCATTACGGCGTGGGCCAGATCGCGCTGGGCCTGTTTGTTTTTATCGTTCACTTGAAACATGGCCAGCGCATCGATATCGAAGGTGAAAGCGTGCGCCGTGCCGGGCATGGCCACGCACAGGATATCGCTGCCCGGACGTTTGCCCGCTGCCTGCATTTCCGCTTTGGCCCAGTCGCCCATCAGCAGCATGCCGGCTTTGCCGTGGGTGAGCATGGCAGTGGAGGCTACCCAGTCCTGGCCGCTGGACTGGCTGCCGCTGTACTGCTTGAGGCGGCGGTAGGTGTTCAGCGTGCGCACCATCTGCGGACCGGCCAGTGCGGCCGCATCGAGCTGCACGAAAGCGCGCTGGTAGAACTCGGTGCCCCCCACCCCTATGGCCACGCTTTCGAAGGTGCCCATGTCCAGCCATGACTGGCTGCTGTGCGCCACCGGCATGATGCCGGCTTTTTTCATAGCGTCGGCCACGGCGAAGAATTCGTCCCAGCTGGCAGGTGGGCGGGCATTGACTTTTTTCAGTGCCGCCGCATCGATCCACAGCCAGTTGACGCGGTGGACGTTGAGCGGCGCGGCTACATACCGGCCGTTGTACTTCATGGTGTCGCTAACGCTGCGCGGCAGCAGCGTATTCCAGTGGTCGCTGCTGGCCACGTCGTCAATGCTGGACAGGCCGCCACGGTGTGCCCATTCCTGTATCGCGGCGCCTTTGATCTGGGCCGCTGTGGGCGGATTGCCGGAGTTGACGCGCGAGGCCAGCATTACCATGGCCAGCCCGCCGCCGCCATTGGCGACAGTGAAATTCTTCCAGACGTGGCCCTTGCGGTGCAGGCTGGATTTGAGCTCGGCCACTGCACCGGCTTCGCTGCCGCTGGTCCAGAAGTGCAGCACTTCTACTTCGCCGCCATTGGCGCTGCCCATGCTGCCTGCTGCCGGTAGCAGCATGGCACATAGCAGCAGGCTGGCAGTGCAGCGCTTCATCGCTCGGCCCTCTGTGCCACGGCGGCATTGGCGGGCAGGCGCAGCGTGATGATCAGGCCGTGCGGCTGGTTATCCGACAGCAGTATGCGGCCATGATGGCGCTCGACGATTTCCTTGACGATGGCCAGCCCCAAGCCGCAACCATCGCCCTGGCTGGTAGCGCGCACGAAGCGCTCGAATACGCGGGCGCGGTCGGCTGCGGCGATTCCGGGACCGTTGTCGATGACCTTCAGCAGTGCATAGTTGCCGCCTGCTTCCGTCTCGGCGCTGACGGTGACTTCGGCCTGCGGCCCCGCGTAGTGCAGGGCATTGTCGATCAGATTGGTGAGTGCTTCGCGCAGCAGCGGGGCATTGGCATACACCATGACTGGCGTGGCTTCGGCCACACCGAGATCGGCACCGGCGCGCAGGGCCCGTGGCACCAGCTGGGCCACCAGCTCCTGCACCAGCTTGGTGAGATCCACGCTGCAGCGTTCCAGTGCGGTGGCGGCGCCGGGTTCGGCGCGCGCCAGCGTCAAGAGCTGCGACACCAGATGGGCGCTGCGGACGGCGCTCTGGTGCACCAGCGTCAGGCGGCTGCGCTGGGCATCGTCGCTGGCCGCTTCCAGTGCCAGCCGGGTCTGGCTTTTCAGGCCGGCCAACGGGGTGCGCAGCTGGTGCGCGGCATCGCCGATGAAGCGCTGCTGCGCACCCACCTGACTGCGCACCGATTCCAGCAGCTGATTCAGCGCATTGGCCAGCGAATGCAATTCGACCGGCGCCAGATCGAGCTTGAGTGGCGTCAGATCGTTGGGTGCGCGCCGTTCCACTTCACGGCGCAGACGCGCCAGCGGGGCCAGCCCCGCCTTGACGCCGGCCCAGACGATCAGGCTCATGGCCATCACCAGCAGCGACAGTGGCAGCAAAGTGTCGGCCAGTATCGAGCGTGCCAGTTCCTGCTGGTTGGCGCTGCTGCGCGCTACCTGCACCAGCATGGTCTGATCGGGTTCAGTCACGCCGCCATACGCCACATACAGCGCGGCGATGCGCATGGCCTTCTGCTTGCCGTCGTCGCCGGCGACTTCGCCGTCGTAGAAATAGGATGTATCGAGCTTGTGGCTGGCAGCCGCAGGCGGCGCCGGTAGCTGGTTGTTACCGAGGATGAAGCGGCCCGGTGGCGTGCTGACGGTGTACATCACGCGGTCTTTCGGATCGGCTTCGAGGATTTCCTGCGCGGCGCGGGGGAAGTCGATCAGCAGCCCCTGTTCGATCGGTTTGACCTGCCGTAGCAGGGCGCGCGAACTTTGCACCAGACTGGCGTCGATGGCGCGGTTGGCGTAACCGGCTGCGAGCCGGTAGGTGACCATGCCGCCCGCCAGCCACAGGATTAGCTGCGGCAGCAGTAGCCAGAGCAGTAATTTGCGCTGCAGGGAGACCATGCCGGCCGCTAGGGCGCGCTGCGTGCGGCGCTATCGGCCTTGAGCAGATAGCCGAGGCCACGCACGGTGCGGATATCGATGTCGGAACCTTCGAGCCGGCGGCGCAGGCGGTGGATATACACCTCGATGGCGTTACCGCCGCCAGGGCCGGCCGCATCGCCGTACCAGCTCTGGGTGATCTGCTCTTTGGTGACGACATTGTCGCGGTTGACCAGCAGCAGTTCCAGCAGCGTCCATTCGCGCGGGCTAAGGTCGATGGCGGCGCCGTCGATGTGGGCCCGGCGCAACATCGGATTGAAACTCAGTTTGCCGAAACCCAGCTCGGTATTGGCCGGAGTGGCCGATTGCACGCTGGCGCGGCGCAGCAGGGCGCGCACCCGTGCATCGAGTTCGGGGAAGTCGAATGGTTTGGTCAGATAGTCGTCGGCGCCGGCATCGAGCCCGGCCACGCGGCTATCGAGCGAGTCCTGCGCCGTGAGAATGATGACCGGCATCTGGCGGTTGTTGGTGCGCATATTTCGCAACACTTCCAGCCCGCTCACCATGGGCAGGCCCAGATCCAGAATGCTCAGATCGAAGTGCTGCTTTTGCAGCAGAAATTCTGCCACCGGACCATTCGGCGCGTGCTCCACGGTATAGCCGGCCCCGCTCAGATGGGCGCTCAGTGCGTCGGCAAGGATGGCGTCGTCTTCGGCAAGAAGTATATGCATGACGGCAGTGTAAACATCTCTGAAAGCTTAGACCAGAATTTTTTCAGACTCATCAGAAATATTTACTCGATTTTAATTAACTGCTAGACTTTATTAACGATCTTTAATGATTGATAGACGGAGACGCACTGCGAGGCCCCCAGCCCGCCGTGCTCCATAACAAGACCTACAGAGGAATAACGTGGCCAATTTTTCCCCCGCGCTGGCTGCCAGCGCGTCGCCTGATGCAGCAGCACCACAACGCAGCGCCCTGGTGATCGTCACCCTGCTGTTCTTTATGTGGGGCCTGCTGACGGCACTCAACGATGTACTGATTCCCCATCTGAAGGCGATCTACACGCTCAGCTATGTGCAGGCGATGCTGGTGCAGTTCTGCTTCTTCGGTGCGTATTTCCTCGTCTCCGTGCCGGCCGGCCTGCTGATTCGCCGGATCGGCTATCAGGCTGGCGTGGTGGCTGGGCTGGTACTGGCCGCAGCTGGCTGCGCGCTGTTCTATCCGGCCTCGCTGGGCGGCTATGGCCTGTTCCTGACCGCCTTCTTCGTGCTCGCTAGCGGCATCACCATTCTGCAGGTGGCCGCCAATCCCTACGTCACCATACTGGGGCCGGCCGCTACGGCATCGAGCCGGCTGACGCTGACGCAGGCCTTCAATGCGCTCGGTACCACGGTAGCGCCAGCGCTGGGGGGCATGCTGATACTGTCCGGTGCCAGCATGTCGGCGCAGGAGGTGGCCCAGCTGCCGCTGGCTGTACAACTGGCGCACAAGGCGCAGGAAGCGGCCGCCGTGCAGGGCCCGTATCTGGCCCTGGCCGGCTTGCTGCTGCTGTGCGGCGTGGTGTTTGCGCTGGTGCGCCTGCCGCGCATCGAGCAGAGCACCACGCAGGCAGGCAAGGCCAGCGATCTGTTCAAGCAGCGCCGGCTGATGCTGGGCGTGCTGGCGATTTTCCTGTATGTGGGCGGCGAAGTGAGTATCGGCAGCCTGCTGATCAACTTCCTCGGTGAACCTGCGGTGGCCGGCCTCAGTGCGGCTGCTGCTGCGCCACTGGTGAGCTACTACTGGGGTGGCGCCATGGTTGGCCGTTTCATCGGCTTTGGTGTGATGCGCAAAGTCAGCCCCGGCAAGGCGCTGGCCGTCAACGCGGCCTGCTCGGTGCTGCTGATCCTGTGCGCCGTCTGCTCGGGCGGAGCGCTGGCCATGTGGTCGATCCTGGCGGTGGGGCTGTGCAACTCCATCATGTTCCCGACCATCTTCAGCATGGCGCTGCACCGTCTGGGACCTGCCACGGGGCAGGGTTCCGGTCTGCTGTGCATGGCGATTGTGGGCGGCGCCATGGTGCCGTTCGCACAGGGATGGCTGGCCGATCTGTTCGGCGTGCAACTGTCTTTCCTGCTGCCGGTGCTGTGCTATCTGTACGTGCTGTTCTTTGGCATCAAGTACGCCAGTCTTTATACGATCTCTCAACCCGCAGTTTGATATTGCGGGTGTTTTAAGAGCAAAAAACCAACAGAAAATCAGAGGGTTTCCTCAGGTTTCCCTCTTTTCAGGCCGCGTCCGTTGACATAGAAGATTAACGGCGTGTAATTTGCTTAAAAAATGAAAACGTTTTCACGAAAACTGGCAAAAACAGGGATTTTTTTTGTATTTTCGAGATAACGTTTTCAGATTCTGCGCGTGGCGCACAAGGAGAAGCGGGACCAGAACTGACCAGACAGTCTGTAGTGCAGGGCGCCGGGCGCCGCAGCACAGAGAGCAGGACATCGACGCGACCTGAGTGCCAGCAGTGCACGGTACAGGTGGCCAGTCGGAATTTTCATAACTACAAAGTGGGAGGCATATGTATCCATCTACGCATAACACATGGTTCAGGACGAGCGCGCTGGGCGCCGTACTGATCGCATGCGGCATGCTGTCGGCTTCGGCCCAGAACAGCAGTAATACACCAGCAGGTGGCGCGGTGGTCAGCTCCAGCGAGAACGACGGCCTGCAAACCGTGGTGGTGACCAACCGCCGGCCGGAAGGCAGCCAGAAAGTGGCGGGCGTGGTGCAGTCCATCAGCGCCGAGCAGCTGCGTAAGGACGGCATTTCCGATCTGCGCCAGCTGCAACTGGCCGTGCCGGGCCTGAGCATGGCGAATCAGGAAGGCAATCTGGAGATCTTCATCCGCGGCGTTGGCTCCAGCAACAATACCGAACTCGGTGATCCGGGCGCGGCACCGCACCTGAACGGCACCTATATTCCCCGTCCGCGCGGGCTGGGCGTGATGTTCTACGATCTGGAGCGGGTCGAGGTGAACAAGGGCCCGCAGGGCACGCTGTATGGCCGTAATGCCATGGCCGGCACGCTCAACATCATCAGCCAGAAGCCGGTGCTAGGTGAAAGCGGCGGCTATCTGCAGGGTGAAATGGGCAACCGCAAATCGCACGGCATGGAAGGCGCATTCAATATTCCGATTTCGTCCACGGTGGCGATGCGGGTGGCCGGCTACGAAGCCAAGAAAGATGCGGGCTTCAAGAATATGTCCACCGACGCGCAGGCCAGCAAGCTGCCTGCGGCCGGTTCCGAGAACAACCATGCGGCGCGCATATCGCTGCTGGTCAGACCCAGCAATGCCTTAAATTTTTCCCTGATCGGCGACACTGGCAAAGAGGGCGGCACCGGTTATCCGGGCGCGAATATCTACAGTGCCGTGGTGAGCACGGGGCTGCGTCCAGAAAACCTCGCCCTGCGCAATTTGGTGTACCGTGGTGAGGCGGGAGAACTTAACAACAAGCTCAATGGCTTGCAGGCCAAGCTTAATTATGATTTTGGCCCGGTCAATCTGGAACTGAGCGCCAGTCAGCGCAAGGTCGATTTCCTCCAGCGTAATGCGGCCTCGGAAGGTCTGGCCTATCCGGGTCTGGATCTGTCCACGATTAATTACGATAACTATTCGACGGTGTACTGGCAGACCAAGTCCAAGAGCAAGATCTATGAAGCGCGCTTGTCCTCGAACGACAAGAATGCCTTCAAATGGAGCACGGGTGCCTTCCACTTCACGGAAGACCAGTCGGTCGGCTACCTGTCCACTTCGGATCGTGGCTACTGCTGCTTCTCCGGCACAGAATTCTCCATGCCTATCGTGCAGGGTTCGTCCAGCGCCGTATATGGCGATGCATCCTACGATGTAAGCGAGCAACTGCGCGTGTTTGGCGGCGCGCGCTATTCGGAAGAGAAGAAATACCGCTGGGGCATAGGCGGCAACTGGGCACTGACGTTGGGCGGCGAAGACTATGGTTGCTGCATCGCTACCCGTCTGGGCACGCCGGGCTTTGTGCCGGCGCTGCTGGGCCGTCCCAACTTTAACCTGAGCGATGTGACCACTCAGGCCCAGATCGCCCAGTTCCTGATCGAAGGCACCAAAACGCCGGGCGAGCGCGATACGCTGGTGGCGCAGATTCAGGCGATTGCCAATGGCAGCAACCCGAAAGGCACTTGCTTTACCCGTCCGGATATCAATAACGGTAGCCAGACCTGCCCGAAAAATAACCCGAGCGATACCAAGGGCGGCTTCAGCTATGCCAACCTGACCATTCCTACCCAGCAGGTGGGCAGCAGCAAGGCTTCCTTCCCTGACATGCGTCTGGGTACGGAGTTCAGCATCGACCGCGACCATCTGGTGTATGGCAAGATCGCTACCGGCCACAAGTCGGGTGGTTTCAACGATAGCTTCAATGGCAGCACCATTCCGGAAACCTATAGCCCGGAAAAACTGATCAGCTATGAAATCGGCAGCCGTAACGCCTTCAAGCTGTTTGGCCGTCACGCGATCGTGAATACCACCGCGTTCCACTACGGTTATGACAATCAGGTGTTCCAGGATCTCACCTGCATCAACATGGACACCACCCAGACGCCGGCCACCTGCAAAGGCTATTCGCTGGCTAACCGTAACATCGGCCAGTCGCGCATCGATGGTCTGGAAACCGAAGCCAAATTCGTGCTGCCAGCGCGCTTCCGTCTGGATATGAATTTGACCCTGCTGAAGACCAAAATCTCCTCGGGCGTGGTGGCCGATGCACGTGCCGTTGATTACGGCGACGGTGGCAAGGCACCGCTGATCAATCTGGCCGGTAACCGTTTGCCGATGGCGTCCAACGTCAATCTGGCGGCACGTCTGACCCAGTCAATCGATGTCGGTCCCGGCACGCTGGACTGGCAGGCACTGGTGGCCTATCGTTCCTCGTTCTACCTGACTCAATTCAACGAGCAGGACATCGTGTTCAACAACGGCAAGCGCCAGACAGCACTGCAGGCTGGCTTCCCCGACATGCAGCGCGGTTTTGCTACCGTCAATCTGGGGCTGGGCTACACGCTGGACCGCTACCGCTTAGAGATGTGGGCCGCCAACGTGGGCAATGTGGAAGCTTCGCAGAAGGCGCTGGTTGGCCCGGCGCTGAATATCCGCTTCCTCAACGATGCGCGTTCCTATGGCCTGCGTCTGCGTTACAACTTCGATTAAGCTGAGGCTTGCATCCTGAGCGCACCTGTGCGCTGACAGGCCAGTCCGGTAACATGCGGAGCTGGCCTGTTTTTTTGCCTGCACCTGGCATCTGACTGGAGAATAATTTGAAGATTTCCATTTCCCCTTTTTGCCCGCTGCTGGTGGCGCTGGTGTTACTTGCAACGGGCGCGCGGGCACAGACCGCGCCTACAGCAGCCTTCCCCGGCCTGTACGCCGATCCGCAATCAACGGCCGCTGAATGGGTGCGTACCCACGCCAGCGACCCGCGCGCCGCCGAGATCGCAGCGGCGATTGCGCAGCAGCCGGTTGCGCGCTGGTTCGGCGGCTGGAGCGGCGACATCACAGCAGCCGTGGGGCGCTACATGGAGCGGGCCGACGCTGCGCGGCGGACGCCGGTGCTGGTGGCCTACAACATCCCCGGGCGCGATTGTGGCCAGCATAGCGCCGGCGGGGTAGGCTCGGCCAACGCCTACCAGCAATGGATACGCGGCTTTGCACAAGCGCTGGGTGAGCGGCCCGCCATCGTGATACT
>Ga0187844_10001139_pt1 | contig 20495 bp, 28 predicted proteins | sample SpaLakP09_SKY_50_FD_134517 | JGI IMG/M metagenome (GOLD analysis project Ga0187844, IMG submission 134517) | Oligotrophic lake water microbial communities from Sparkling Lake, Wisconsin, USA - SP09_SKY_50 | ecosystem: Environmental > Aquatic > Freshwater > Lake | place: USA: Sparkling Lake...
ACCTCTGGTGCCTTCTTGACGACCTCTGGTGCCTTCTTGACAACCTCTGGTGCCTCGGGAGCTTCTGGTACATTGTCCAACTCTGCCTGTGGTACCTGCTCATACTTGAAACAATACATTTTGCAAGTTGTGATATTTTCTTCATTGAGCTCACAAATTTTATTTTCGATATTCAAGTATGCATTAACAACCCTATCATCACAAGACTTAAATACCATACGAGTATCTGGATTCCACCATTTTTTTATAATATTATTCAGCTTGATCACCTTATCCAAGTTTTTCTTAGACGGGGAAGGACTTTTCGTAGCAGATGCTACCTTTTTAGTTTCCTTTTTTGGAGCTTTCGGTTCCTTAGGTTCCTTATTCTTATGCTTCGAACAAAGGGTACCTGTCTTTGGTTTCACAGTGCAAAATTCACCCTTATTAGGACCTGCTGTAAATTTATAAGTACAAGTGGTTGATGTAGATTTGACACTAGACGTATCGGACTCTTCTTTTGTAGACTCTTGAGGAATGGCGATGCCGCCATTAAAAGCATCCCAGGACTTTCGCAATTTTCCTAATTCAATTCCGTGTTCCTTTGAAATAGATTCGAGGAAATTATTAATATTCTTGTTTAGAAGTTGTTCAATGTCACTGATAAATGTCATATTGCACGCTAAAATGATATTGGTAATATCATTTTAAAATCAAATTTATTTTTTAGAAGTTCTCAGGTACGTACCTGCTCGATTTGTGGTAGGTAAAATAACAAAATTTTGTAAATAAAACATTATCCCATTTTGCATAATCATCCCTAAAATTATATCTGATAAACTTAAAAATAGTAATCAAATCGTTTTTATAACATGCATACCATATAGAAAAACTCGTGTTCCTTTGTTTATGTGGTATATAATTAAAAATCGCAGATCTCATAATCTCTTGTTAACAATAAATATTTTTTTAAATAAGTATATTACTCAACTACAATTTCATCATTTTCTTCTAGTTCCTCTAATTCTTTTGCAATCTCTTCATCTAGATCTTCTTCATTTTCAGTCTCATCCTCCTCAACCTCAACCTCAACTTCTTTTATAGAAGTATCCAAATTTAAAGCTACTGGTTTTGTTTCAACCTTCTTAATTTTAATTTCTGTTTTAGGTTGTTGTCGTCGTACAGGTTGTGGCTCTTGTTGTCGTACAGGTTGTGGCTCTTGTTGTCGCACAGGTTGTGGCTGTTCTTGAAATTGTCTCCCGGGATTTTGAAAACTCTGGACGTTTGCTGTAAGTAATCTCTGCAGTATAACATCGTGTTTCTTAAGAAGTTCATCTTGTTCTTCCAATTTTTTAACAATTTCTTTGATATGATTTGTTAATTTTTGATTTTGTAAATGGAAATATATTACTACCGCTGATAGTATTACAACTTCCCCTACAATATGTATTAATCGCGCATTTTGAAAAATCGATGACATTTTATTATTAATATTAATCGTTTTAAATAACGTTTTAATTTATTATTTAAAAATGTAAAAATTAAATAAAAAAATGAGTTCTACGAAAAGCATTAAACTTCAAACTTTGAAAAAATTTAACACTGTTTGGCATCCTGATTCTACCTTAGTTTTTAGATCCCCTAAGGAAAAGATTGTTATTGGTCGTTATGAAAACGAAGAGATTGTTTCACTCGACCAGACATGTGTAGATCTATGTGAAAAATTTAAGTTTAAATACGATGAGTCATTGTTAGAAGAGGTTGAAGAAGAAGGCGAAGAAGAAGAAGAGACAGGCGAAGAAGTAGGCGAAGACGTAGGCGAAGACGTAGGCGAGGAAGTAACCGAAGACGTAGGCGAGGAAGTAACCGAAGACGTAACCGAAGAAGTAGGCGAGGAAGTAGGCGAGGAAGTAGCCGAAGACGTAGCCGAAGTGGTTGAAGAAGCAAGCGAGGTCGCGCATGATGAGCCTCAAGTTGATGTAAAGACAGTTGATGTTTCTTCTGAAATTAAAAATATTAGTAACTCATGTGATGTGATTAATAAGATCATAAAAGAGCATACTAACTCTCTTAATAAAACAATTTCTTATTTGAAGGATGAGCTTAAAAATAAGAATAAAACTATTTCCGAATTGAATAATACCTATGCAGATGAACAAAAGAGGCATGAAGAAACCAGACAAGAATTTACAAAGATCAAAACAAAGTTCGATAACATCAAAAATTTATTTTCCTAATTGTATTTTTAAATTTCCGATTTAAAAATGATGCACCCGATGATTTTTCAAAAACCAAATGATTTTTATAAGTTCTACAATTTTTTATTTTTTTTATTTGAGAAAGAAAATTTTTGAAAAAAGGTTTTTGAAAAAGTCGCCGACATTACTTTTCCGAAAAAAAGGTGATCCGAAAAAAAATCTCCACACACACAAAAATTGTGTGTTGGAAAAAAAACGGGAGGAAAACTTTTTTTCGATATTGTATGCAATATCCATTTTTCAAAAAAATGTTTTATATTGCAAAATAAAGTGAGAAATACACGATCCCTAAAATTGAAAATTTAAACTGTTTTAGCCTGAACTTAATTTTTTAAAAAATAAATAATTTATTTTTGAAGGTGTTTTCAAGATAAAATAGAAACATATTATTTCGAAGGTGTTTTATGGATATATGTGTAAAAATTTTAGAAAAAACATGAGATTTTAGAATATTTTAGAAAAAAATTAAAATATTCTAAAATCAATTTAAGAATATGTTTTATAGTATAAAATGGAATGCGAATTTTGTAAAAAAATATTAAGTAGTTTATCATCATTGAACAACCATAAATTAACCGCAAAATATTGTTTAAAAATTCAAAACAAAACTGTAACAGAAAAATTTAAATGTACGTATTGTGATAAAAATTTTACAGCAAAAAATACTTTAATATCACATACGAAAATATGTAAAGATATAAATATTATTATACACACCAAAGATAAAGATATTATTATAGCAAAACAAGAAAGTATTATTGAGAATTACAAAAAACAAGAAGATACATACAAAGAACAACTTCAAAAACAATAGGATGCACACAAAGAACAACTTCAAAAACAAGAAGATACATACAAAGAACAAATAAAAGAACTTCAAGATAAACTTGAAAGACTAGCAACAACTGCTATCTCTAAACCCACTTCAAGTACTACCAATAACAATACAAAAATTCTTCTTCTTGCGCCTTTAGATTTATCACATGAACGTATTTCTAATATTGTTTCAACCAAATTAAACAGTGATCATATTGTTGATGGTATTGCAGGTATCGCTAAATTCGTAACCAATGAAATAATTAAGGATGAAAATGGAAATCTTTTATATAATTGCGTTGACGCCTCAAGACAAATGTTTAAATACAAAAATGAGAAAGGCGACGTCGTAAAAGATAAAAACGCAAATAAACTAATAGGTGCAATCCAACCAGCATTAAAAGAGAAAACGCATAATTTATATTTTGAGTATGATGACAAAATCAAAAATTATGTCCCAGACGAAGAGGATAGAAGAAATTTTTTTACAAAGAAAGACAAATACGGATTTATAAAAGACACAGCACAGAAGATAAATGAAGACATCTCAGATATGCACCAGAATACTAAGTTCAGTACAGAACTAGCAAATCAAGTAACGAACTAATTAAATATCAAACTAATAAAAAGTTTAATATTTAAACATTATCATCTCCAGCTATATCTGGCATCTCATCCAAATTTATCGATGGACCTTTCATCTTTCTCTTATTTGTCGGACGATTAACTGGATTATTGATATTCATATTATTAATCATTCCAAGTAGATTCGAACCCGTTTTCTTCATAATCATTCTTGAAACGATGAACAAACCGGCCTGGATAAGAATCATTCCCAATAATCGCACTTCTACAGGCCAAGACGACCCCTCCGGTGCATACGATTTTTCTCCCAACTCGATCAACAATTTTTCATAGTTGTTCATAGACACAATTTGCTGCTGTGTAAATCCCTGCATATCAAACCCTAAATAATTACCCAACACAAACTCTGTCACCATAAAACCACCAATTAAATAGGTCTTATAATTATCAACAGTCGAATCCAACGACAAACGCCTAACTGTATCATCATACGTTTTCTTCATATTGCTATAATCAGAATGGATACTGAATTCCTGTATGACAGCATTTGGATAAGATTTCTTTAATAATCCCATCTTGAAAATGAGTTCTCTTTTTGCATCTTCATCATCATCCTGCTCATATGCTATATTCCTAAATTCTTTCTTAAAATTCCCAGAATCAATATCCGACAATTTTGGAGGTTCATTATAAGATGATTCTCTACGTGTATTTGTCTCATCACGACGACGACTATACTTATCTACCTTAACATTTTTAGGCGCTCTCCTATCATCTTTATCATCCTCTTTTAAAAGCTCTTTCAAGCGATCACTTAAATCATCAGCGGATGATTTACTTCTTTTTTCACTCTGCACACTAACACTATCATCACTATCGTAAGTCTTTCTCTTACGTTCTCGAACGTCATCATCGCTTACATCCGAATCGTATTTTTTTTCTACAACAACATCCTCATCATCACTATCAACTTTTCTATTATCATCATCATTATCACTCTCATTTTTCTTTAGATCTTCATCCTCCTTTTCAACATCTTGTACCAATGTACTGATATTTTTTTCAGAATTAGATACTCTTTCATCAGGTACATAATCTTTATTTATCAAATCCTGTTTGATTTTCGATTTATTCTCTAACAATTCTAGGTACAATCTTGGCATCTTTGGGAAAACTTGAAGGTTATTGGACGTTTTTTCATTTTCAGGAATAGGTACTTTAACAATCCGTATATTATTCTTGGTCATTTTTAATTTAAAAAAAATGAACTTTTAGATTATATTTTTTAAATTTGATTTTTTTTTTCGAAAAATAGGAAAATTTCAGAATGTTAGATATCGCGGACGTAGATCATTTTATTGATGACTATTGTATTTCAAAAGAAGCTGTTCTTGCAGTTGTCGAACGAATGAATATATCTTCCCCCTTCGATATAAAATCTAGTAACGATACCTCTTTTGTGTTCGTATCCTCTAGCGACTATGTATATCAATATTTTAAAAACAAAAATGTACCCCTTCGTATTGTTCAACTTTTGACAAGTTTAAATAGAGACATAACAAACAACGACCTTGGGGTATCCTTCGATCTCAACAGGTACATATCTAACTATGTTTACTTCTTACCAGCCAACGACATCATTGTATGGAAAAAGATAACTCCCCTGAATTCCTTCACGGCTGAAAAGAAGGCTAAGGTTATTAAGGATAACCTTCACAAACTTGTATGGGATATTTCCAAGGCTCTATACGGTTTTCACACAAACAACTTACTTCATGGAGATGCTCGAATCGATAATATAGGTATACGGGATGACAATTTCGTTTTATTTGATTTCGATGGTTCTAGTATCGACGAGCACAATGTGTACAAGAAGGATTATTACGATTTGATAACTTCAATTATATTTAACACCCCTTCCCTAAAAAATGAAATATCGCATTTGAAAAACTCCACTAATCTAATAAATGATATCTTTAGTATTTTCGATGGCTCGGTCCAAGACTTGGAAGATTTAGAAATAAATATTAAACTATAATTAAGTTTAATATTTTCATTATACTCGTCCCATACCACCAAGCATTCTCTGTGATGATTTTTGAATAGGGTACATCTTTTGTTGCCATGCATTCGCATTTATCTTACGCATCAAACTTCGCTGAAGTCCTGTTCTGAATTCCATGGCCGATCTCGTAAATTGATCATTCGCTAACCCCCTTATATAGCTATTAAGTTCATTTCCGTGTTCATTTATCATTGGACCATAAGTATCAGCCTCCGGCATAAAATCAATATTACTTCTTGTTATATAATTAGGCATTCTGATTGCATCCACATCATCATAATAGAATCGTGTCTGACCTGTATTATCGTCTGTATATGAACGATATGATGTACCATACCCACTAAAACGCCCATCATAAACGGTCGACTCAGTTATAGGATCATACACTTCTTCTGGACCTTTTTCGACTTTCATAATTCGTGGATCGTGTTCAGTATATGTGATTCCCTTTTTTCCAACCTTACAAGTAACAGGCTCAAATTGTTGATCGAATGATATTCCTATATTGGAATTAATAGGTTCAATGATTTCACTTTTCGTATACACACCAGGTTGAATTATCTGTGTAAAAATATTATGATTGTAATCTTTTAATTCAGGATTAGTCTTGTCATATATTGTCGAAGGAAAATTCGTAGGTAAGCCATTCTTTTTTAATTGTGTCGGATCGTATCCACACGCGGTATCAACATAACCAGGCTCATTTTCTCTCACATAAGGAAATTTAATATTATCCATATCTTCACAATTATCATCCATTGGGTAGGGTGTTGCGGTAGGTGCATGAGTAGGCGCTTCTGTAGGTGCTCGCGAAGGTGCTCGCGAAGGTGCTCGCGAAGGTGCCCGCGAAGGTGCTTGGGTAGGTGCATGCGAAGCCAAATCTTGCATTAAATAATTTTTATAATCTTCTTTTTGTGCAATATATAAATCGTCAGTATTCCCACAACAAGTTGATACTTGATATCCGGAATTATAAACATCGTAATTGCTTTGGCTATTGATAGCTGAATGATTTACAAGGTTATTTGCCTTCCAATATGATAAATCGGCAATCGGAGGAATGATAACAGGCGCTATTAAAGTTTTTGGATTTGCTTTCCCGACAAGTTTCTGATTTCTTGATTCATATGCTTGATCATTAACTTCTATTTTTTCAAAATCATTACAGAATCTGTAGGCGGTCGGTGGATTTTTTAATAGTTCTTCTCTTGCATCTGATGAAGTTAATACATGGTTATTATATGTCTGGGTATTTCTATAACCACTTCGAAGAGGAATATTTTTATAATGTTCTGTTCTGCTCATACTTCTTTTATTATAATAATAAAAAATAATAATTATAAATAAACTAAAAACTAAAAACATTATGCAATACTTAAAATCAAAAAATAATAACAAAACCAAAAATATAACAACCATCAAACGCGATAAAGCATTGGCCTTAGCATCCAAGTTCATATTGCTAAGTGGTATGAGTCTATAATCGCATAGTATGTTAATTACATTCTTCACATAAAAATTATTATTACAGACCATATTATTATATTTATTAGTTATTTTATTTTATTTTTTTAAAATAAGTTATTTTGAAAAACTATTTAAAACCTATTTATCTGTTTATTTTTTTTATTTTTTTAAATAAATGTTTGAGTTCCTTAAAAAGATTTACGAATATAGATTTGAAATTACCATAGCCGCAGTCGTCATTTTGTTACTTGCTGGTGGTTTATACTATAACTTAGCAGGCGAAAAAGGCACTTTCTCTAATAATTATTACTATAACGATGAACCCCGCTCTTCTGAGCAGTCGTCGTCATCCGGTAGACAGGTCGGTGAAAGTAAGGGTGAGATTGAAGCTCGTCGTGTTCTTAGTAGTATATTTAACCGTCCTTTCGGAAAACAACGTCCCAATTTTTTGAATAATACTGTTACCGGTGGAAGCTTTAATCTGGAACTTGATTGCTACGATGAAAAAATGAAACTTGCAGTTGAATACAACGGCCGACAACATTATGATTATGTTCCATATTTTCATAAGAACAAAGAAGCCTTCTATAACCAAAAATATAGAGATGAGTTGAAAAGAAGAATGTGTCGTGATGTAGGAATTACTTTGATTGAAATACCATACACTGTTAAAAATCAAGATATAGAAAAATATCTTATTCGCGAACTTAAAAATACAGGATATCTAAAATAATTTTTATTTAAATAATTCCTATCTTCTTATTAATAATAATGGAAGATATACTAACTACGTTTCTTGACGAACTATCATCTTCTTTGAAGAACAAAAAACTATCTCCTGAACAAGTTAAACTTGTAGGGGAATTTTATATGCTATATAAGTTCAATGAGAATATCGATATCGAAGAAAAAAATTTTAAAAAATATCTGGCGACTGGTTGGTACATTCATAATATCGTTTACCCTACATTACAAAACAACACACCACCCTGATCGGTCTTCTTTTGGAAAAATACATTTTTCTTTTATTTCTATTTTTACTAAAGTATAAATATCCTTGTAATGATCTTCAATTTCTTTATGAGTATCACATACTTGATATGATTTTTTTATAGTTTTTACTAATTCAATTATATGTTCTTTTTTTCCAGGTTGGACGACCTTTAATATCCCACTTTCAATAATATTTTTTTCTAATTCACGAATAAAGACATTGGATGCGCGGTATCTATCAATTTTTAAATCCTTTAGATGCCTAAGAATGTTATATATATACTCGTTGTATTCCATCTTTATATATATAACTAAAAAGTTTAAATCGAGTTTAAACACTAGCGGGGTGAATATTTTCAAAGTTATAGGGTGGTTTGAACTGGTCAGTATTATATTTATTTATCATAATTATTAGAAATAAAGCAAATAGCGACAATCCAACAAAATATAACATTTATTAAAAACTATTTTTTATTTTTTTTATTTACTTACGAATTCCGGAAAACTTCTTTTAAAATCGAACATCTTACCCCCATGTTCTTCATATGTCTCCTTTCTTGTCTGAAAATGTTTTTTTAAAATAGGATTATTATCTACCAAATCAAAAACAATCGGTTCTGTATCCTTTTTTCTAAACACTCTTCCCAATATCTGTATAAAATAAGCTTCGAGATCCGTCGCCAACAACAAAGCATCCAACTTATCATGATCAAATCCTGTACCCACTTTTTGTAAAGTACCGATCAAGATTCGCGCATCTTTATTGAACTCCTGTTTGCTCCCAATCAAATCTGTAGCATCCTCGCCTTCTTCTGTCAAGCGCTTCAATAAAAAATTACCCTGTTCAACTCTCTTCACCAAAATCAGAAAATTTCGTTCTTTGAAGTGTTTTACTATCTGTACGATAAGTTCATTCCTAGGTTCATTTTTTGACTGACTATCAAGTATATCACCCCAATTTATTTTACCTATCGACGTCTTCTTTACATCAGGTGTGAACCCGGTCATTACTTTATAAACGTTATGCTTTCTATTCATCTCTCGGATTATCTTATCTTTTCCAAAATATAAATCAAACAAGCAATTCATACCATCATATCTAAAAGGAGTTGCACTTAATCCTATTAAGTATCGCGGGGAAACACATTGAAGAGATTTAGAAAGTGTTTCTGCCAAAATCAAATGACTTTCATCTATCACAAGAGTACCGATATCTGCGAAAAACTTTTTATTCATCTTTGGGAGATTAATAGCATTTATGATATAGAAATGAGCTTCTTTTTTTGTTGTTTGAGGTGTTACTCTTTGCACAAGAGCAGCCGGGCAAAATTTTGTAATGCTTTCCTCCCACTGCTTTATCAAAACTATCTTATTCACAATTATCAAAGTTTTTAATTTTATAACTGTTGATAGATTAATCGCCAAAATAGTTTTCCCAAATCCCGTAAAAGTACTTATAATCACACTTCCCGTTTTTAATATATCAATAGCTTCCTTTTTAACAATCTTTTGTTCATCCCTGAGAGAAGCTTCAAATTTTATATCTATTGCCGGGAATTCATCACGTTTTCTTCTTTCACAACCTAACTCTCTTACAGCGTAACCAAATGGTAAAATAACGGTATTTCCAATAAGAGAATAAGGTTGTAAGAATTTTTTAGGACCGAAGTTGTTATACTTACTTTTTTCAATTTCTATGGTGAGTTCAGTATTTATCCTTTCGCGAGTTTCATCGGAAAGTTTTTCAATATTAACTTGGATTGACATTTTATATTATCTTCAAAATTTTTAAATATAAATCAAATTTAAAAATTAAATTTTTATAATCAAATATGTTATGCACAGAAAATGATTGTGAAGCTGTCGCCGAATATAATTATCAAATTATGTGTTCTAATCCAAATGTTGTACATGTACCCGCTTTTTGTTTTAAACATAAGAAAGTAAATATGGTAAAGGTTAAAAAATTTGCGGAATCGACTCCTGACTATCTGAGTTTTGAAAATTACCGATCCCAATCTTGTGCGATACTTTAAAAAATTAAATAAAAAAATTAATATTTTCTTTTTATTAATAAAAATGTCAATGTCAACTAACGGTCTTGCATGTTCTTACAAAAGCCTATCAAGTTATAATGGTCAATCTCAAGGCCAAATGAACTCCCCTCCTGTTCCCGCTACCACCACCTCTGGAGTATACATTGTTCCTAACTATGGATCCATTGGATACAACGCCCTAACCGGTAATGGTGCTGCTCCTTCTTGCTCTGGATATTTTAGCATCACCAATGGATATGGTGCCGGTGCTGATAACTGCTCAACAAGCTATTCCCAAAAGCTTTGCCAGTAAATATTATTTTTGAAAAATAAAACTATTATTAAGTTTTATTTTTTATGAAAAAATGGATCTTCCCCCCTAAGATATCGCAGACATCTCGCTGAATATTTTCTTGGAGCATATTCCTTTCTTAACCAACAATCTATATCTTTGCGAATTAAATCAGTTGTTACATAAAGTAGTCTTTGTTTATATTCTTCATCTGTCTCCTCATCCATCTTGAACATATAATATGTATCCATCTGATACATCAATGAGATTCTATCAAAGTTACATCTCGCTGAATGAAGCATGAAATGTTTACCTGGATAATAATTTGCCCAAAATACAACCAATTCATCCTGTACCACATAGGGAATTACATAAACATGATCTCGAATATTTTGATCTCTTGCATAAAGATCACAAAGAGATGATTGATCCCAGAATTGTCCATGTAACTGGTCATCATTATTCCATAATTGATCCATTAATTTCAAATTGAAATCGCAATTTCGAATAAACATCACCCCTGTATTTAATGGATTTTCTTGTATAAGTGCTAAATCTTTCCCCGTATCTTCAAGATACTTTTTTATAAAATATTCCAAATTTTGATCCTGTCTTAATATCTGAATATCTGCATCTATCCAAACAACATAATCGCATTCATCTGTCATTAATACCTTCTTGATAGCCTTTATTTTATACCAGGCACACTCTCTTTCCCCATCATATATATCAGTATCTTTTTCAGTATTAATGATGCATTTATAATTATGCAAATTGCAATAATCTTGTAAATTTTTTAAACCGTACTTGACAACTTCGCGGTACCAGTCATTGATAGCAAGTGCACATACTATTATTTTCATTTTTTATTAAAGTATGTTGAACTTTAAATTAATTAATATTTATATGCGAACAAGCTATTATAGGGTGCGACATTCCCAGCCTGTGTATAACTATTTGCTAAAGTACTGTAATATCCTTCTACTGTCATATCAGAATCCTTCATGCATCCATTCGCCGTCGCTTTAGGATGTCCAGGATGAAAATGCTGTCCAGCTGGACAAGAACCAGTACTCCATTTTCCGATGTTCTTGAAATAATCATAAGGGGATGTGCTTAAGTTTGAAGCTTGACTCCAGGTAGTGTCTAAAGTAGCATAATTCGTAGCGTTACTCATTTTTTATTTAAAGAAATATAAAAAACTTTTCAAAAACTCTTTCATTTTTAAAACTTTTCTAAATTATTTTTTATTTTTATTTTGAAAAAGATTTTGAAAGAAAAACAAAAAGTGTATCGCGCGCGACGGCGATGACTTTTTGAAAAATACTTTCCGGAAAAAAAGGTGATCAGAAAAAAATCTCAACACACACAATTTTTGTGTGTTGGAGAAAAATCGGGAGGAAAACTTTTTTTCGATATTGTTACGAGTTTCTTTTTTCTAAAAAAATGTTTTATATTGTAAAATAAAGTGGTCTTAAAGATTGGTTTTTTAAACTATATTCAGGTTATTTTCAAAAATAAGCAATTATTTCAAAATGAAATTCTGAAATATTCTGAAATATTCTGAAATATTCTGAAACGGGTTTTTTTAAAAGTGATGACAGTTTTAAAATATTACGTTTGAAATTAAAAAAATTCTGAAATATTCTGAAATCCTGAAATTAATTTAAAAAAAAATATTATACAATAAATGGAATGCAATTTTTGTAATAAGAAATTTAGCACTTTATCATCTTTAAATAATCATAAAGCAACTGCAAAATATTGCCTCAAGATTCAAAATAAAGATGTGAAATTTAAATGTTTAGAATGTGAAAAAACATTTACAACAAATAATTCTCTTACTGAACATAAAAAAATTTGTAAAAAAATAACTACTAAACTATCATCAAAAGATAAAGATATTATTATAGCAAAACAAGAAAGTATAATAGAACAACTTCAAAAACAGGAAGATGTTTATAAGGAACAGCTTCAAAATCGAGATGAACAAATATCAGAGCTTCAAAAGATTATCGAACGTATGGGTACAACTGCTATCTCTAAACCCACGACCACCAATAATAACAATACAAAAATACTTCTTCTTGCACCTTTAGATTTATCACATGAACGTATTTCTAATATTGTTTCCACTAAATTAAATAGCGATTATATTGTTGACGGTATTGCAGGCCTCGCTAAATTCGTAACGAATGAAATAATTAAGGATGAAAATGGAAATCTCTTATATAATTGTGTTGACGCCTCAAGGCAAATGTTTAAATACAAAAATGAGAAAGGCGACGTCGTAAAAGATAAAAACGCAAATAAACTAATAGGCGCAATCCAACCAGCATTAAAAGAGAAAACGCATAATTTATATTTTGAGTATGATGACAAAATCAAAAATTATGTTCCAGACGAAGAGGATAGAAGAAATTTTTTTACAAAGAAAGATAAATATGGATTTATAAAAGACACAGCACAGAAGATAAATGAAGACATCTCGGATATGCACCAGAATAATAAGTTCTGCACAGAACTAGCAAATCATGTAACTAATTAAGATATAAAATGAAACACATTTTATATTTTTTTATTCTTGAAATTTCTTTAAATAGAAAACAAATTTCTTTCTTACAGATTCGCTAACACGCTTGGGGGTGGGACTTCCGTTTCCGGGACTTCTTTACCGATTTAGCAACTCGTTTCCGGGACTTCTTTACCGATTTGGCAACCCGCTTGGCACCGCGCTTACTAGACTTTTTTACCGATTTGGAAACCCGTTTGCCAACGCGCTTACGAGACTTCTTTACCGATTTGGCAACGCCCTTACGGGTTTTGAAAAAATAATCTTCAACTATAGGTATTTTATCAATTTTAAACTTCTTAGTATTTTTTAAATATTCATCAACTAATTTTTGAAAATCTTTATCAGTTGGATCCCCATCTGTCCTCCAAATTGTATCATAAAACTTATAATCCTTAGGATTATGTTGTATAAGAAATATATCGTTTAGTGGTTTTTCCGGAGAACCTACATTTGGTGGTACAACCATAGTAATATAACCTCTATCTGGTCTACTATAAAATTTTATTCCGTAATCTGGATCTATATAAACCGGTTTTTTTGCTCTAGACATTTCTTTATTTAAAGAATTTTTTTAAATAATATTTATTACGAGACTTGGTAACTTGCTTTCTTGATACACGCTTCTGGGACTTTCTTACCGACTTACCGACCCTCTTACGGGACTTTCTTACCGACTTGACAACACGTTTTCTAGATTTCTTTACCGACTTTGTAACTCGTTTCCGAGATTTCTTTACAGATTTGCCAACTCGTTTCCGGAATTTCATATTTAAAGTCCAGCCTGTTCCATGTTCAGGGTCAGGTTCATGTGCTGTATGTATATGCTTCTCTGCCTATATAACTTGAACTTGTGGGTATGAATTGTTCAATAAATTTATTAACAACGTCTTCAATTATTGAATCTTTTATGTAATATGTTTTATAAACACCAACTCCTTCATAATTAAATGGAAAACTGTGTATTGCTTTGGTAAATTGAGAATTAATTATATATATACTTGCTTTTTCCGGAAAAGAATAACTAATATTAATTTCATATCTTTCGTGATCTATATAAAAACTATTATCATCAATTTCATCAAAATTAATACGGTATCTGTCAGATTTTTCTTCTAATTTATGCATTATAGCTTTAATAGCATCGTGATCAGTATATTCAACCATTTATTTATTTAAAGAAATTTTTTATAATTGGAATTTTTTCTTATTATCTTCAGAAACGAATTTCAAAAAGTGTTCATACGATTTCGCCGGACAATTGAACTCTTTCAATTTCAAAATCAAACCAAGTACTCCGTAGTCTATATTTGGAGTATTTGTCCCCAGTTTTTTTGCCAATTTATCATCAATATGTTTGCTCATCCCAAAATCGATTATATACAATTTTTTATCATAGTACATGTAATTCAAAATGTTCGAATCAGCGTGAAATACTTTTACATCATCCAATTTTTTAAGTATATTTACAATTTGTTTTTGTTCATTTAATTTCAACAATCCATTATTCTTTTTTATATTATGATAAAGATGATGATCCATTCTTTTCATAACAATATATTTTGAAACTGTATCTATCTCATATATTTTCGGGGATATTCCAGTGTCAGCCGCTAAAGTTTGTAACTCAACTTCAAGTCTCATTTTTGCGGATGATTTATTGGATTTGAAACATTTCATTGCATACTCACGTCCGTCGGTGCATTTTACAAGATAAGTAGTCCCTTCTTTACCCGTGCCCAATTTTTCGATCTTTTCATATTTATCAATCGTGTTCTTTTTATATTTTTCATATTCCCGAAAAGATTTTGTTATACTAGAAACAAGTTCTTTTTTAGGCCGATCCGGTTTAATTTGAAGGTCGCTACATATCTTTTTTATCTGTTCTATGCTCAAATCGTTTAAATAAGAAAAATCCATTACAATTTAATTTATAATAAAGAATATTTATTTAAATAATAAAATTGAATTTAATAGATCTCTCTTTCAATAAAAAATAAAAATGGAAAGTCTTCGCATCGCAGAAAAAAATAAGATTCACGATCGATTGAAACAGATTGATATTTACATTAAAAGAAATAAGACTACACTTAACGCTACGTCTGCAACTGATAAACTATTTATCGAAAAAATAAATAAAAAGAACCAGGATTATGCCAATGAAATAGAAGTTTTGAATAAACGTTTAGTCGGTTTAAGTAATGGCTCACTTGATTTCGAACTAAGTTCTGTACTTAATACAAATACCGAAATAATGAAAAAAAATATTGAAAAGACAAACCAAAAAAATCAAATGAAACGGGAAGAGAAGGTGAAAGAAAAAGAGACAATCGATAATTTTTACAAGGCTGGTAGAGATTATAGTAGACCATCCGTGCGGAACTTGGAAAAAGAAACAAATAAATTTTTCTATTTTTGTGAGAGTGTTCCGGATTATATACGTCGTAATTTGGAGGAGATGCCAAGTAATAAAGGTTATATATGGAAAGGAGTATGGTGTTTTGGGAGATTGAAACAAGAAAAGGGTAAACCTGTGATTATGTTTGAAAAATGCAGGGATGGAATTATGAAGATATACGAGATTGATGAACACACAAGAAATATTTATGAGAAAAAAGGAAAAGACAGAAAAATCTTGATTTCCTCAGAACCGCGAAATAAATTATTTTGAATTTGAATTTAAATATTAAATTTATTAATTATATTTAATATTATGACCGCCGCAGTAGAAAGAAAAAGCAAGAAATACACTTTCACATTGAAGAATATCAACACTGAGAAAGTTGATACCAAATATGGTATTACAATAATTTCAAACATCGAAACTAATAATGAGCGCCCTAATAACACAACGAACTTGTCCGAGCTTGCGGACATCAGCAATAACATTGAGATTGTTTCTTTTTTGGACGAATCCAAGAGGCTATATCAGTGTAATGTTTCAATGATTGATTTCTCAACTAAAAAGAACTGCAAATCACTTAATTATCATTGTTATTGGTGTAGACATTCTTTTAATACCTCTCCAATCGGTTGCCCCATTAAATACAATTCCACTAACGCTGTTAAAACTTATTATTCAGAAATAAGTAAGGATACTTATATTATCAAAGAGAATATTTCAAAGATTAAGAAAAAAATTATTGACACTGTTATGGATACCGAAAAATATTCTTTAACCCTTAATGAAAAAGAATTTTATGATACAGATGGTATCTTTTGTTCTTTTAATTGCTGCAAGGCTTTCATTAAAGACAATAAACATAACATATTTTACGAACAATCAGAGAACCTACTGGTTAAACTTTATAACGATATAAATAATTGTTCTGATCCAAATATAATTATAAATTGCGCTCCTTCCTGGCGTCTTTTAAGAGAATACGGAGGTCATTTAAGTATTCAGCAATTCAGAGAAAATTTTAATAAATCATCTTTTGAGTATGACGGTATTATAAGAAAAAATATGTTCAATCCAATAGGCGCACTTTTCGAAGAAAAAATTAAATTCTAAAAAAAATTGATTTTTTATTTTGATTCTCAGAGTTAATATTAGACAATAAAAATGGAATCAACTCAAGTAGTATCAACCCAGAATAATAAGAATACCACCACCGTCCCTGATGTTCACCCCTGCCAGTATTGTACCAAGCCCTGCCGTGGAAAGCAATGTAAGGAGTGTCATTTCAAGATGCTCGCCAAGATTCAAGCCAAGTGCGGAGACTGTGACAAGATCTTTGTGGCTGCTCGCAAGGACGGAACTATGAGAAAGAGATGTGCTGACTGTCACGATCAGCACGTTAAGAAGCATTACGCAACATGTCCTGGATGCAGCGAACAATACCACGCTATTCTCGAAGATGGACGCGTGTTTGATAAGTGTTACAATTGCTATCAAAGCTCATTCACAATCTGTAAGAGCTGCCCTAGTAGAACTTTCAAGGGCGCAGAAATGTGTTCTACATGTTACAAGGCTTCCAAGCCTGTAAGGGCACACTACGCGCCATCCGAGGCGACTTACCAGAATTGCAAGACCGAGAGCTGTAAGAATACAACCAGTTACACTTTTTGCAAGGACTGCAACTACAACAAGAAGCAATTGGAGAGTAAGTATATGACTTATACTTGCAAGGGTTGCGGAATCAAGGGATTTGGAGATTATAAGTTTTGTGAGGAATGTAGCGCACAGTAAATAAATATAATGATATATAATTTTAAAACCTAATATAGGTATTAAAATTAAAATTAAAATTAAAATTAAAATTAAAATTAAAATCTTTTTTATAATAAATGGTAAAAGTTCAAAATATTATTTTAGGAATTTTTGGAATACTTATAATAATAATTATTGCTGTATTATACTCATTATATTCTTCGAATCTGGTAGATATTAATGATAGGATTAATAGAAATGATAGCGATAGACTCAATGATTTAGCGGATATTTCCAAAACATATATGCGACGTTCAGGTGGTACTTTTACCGGAAGCATAGCTGTAGAAGGTCAGATTACTTCTTATGATATAAGAGTAATTAATACTAAAAATGATAATATTATTTACACAACAAATGGTTCACTTGTCGTGAAAGGTGGAGGTATTAGGGTGGAAAACGGTATTAATGTGGAAAAAGAAGGTATTAATGTGGAAAATGGAAATGTAACGTTATTGAATGGTGATTTTTTGAAACCTCAGCCTCTCCCTCGGACGAGTTAATTTTTATACCTAATATAGGTATTAAAATTAGTTAGTAATTCATATTAAACAACATAGGCTGTGGTCGCTTCTCTCTTATCTTTATAACCGGATGTGATCGAAGATTGTTGCTATTGAAATCCCCAAGAACTGTATTCCAGGCTGACAATTTTTCATTATTCTGATCCATCTCTAAATTATTTTTTACATCTGAATAAATAAATTCTATAACTTGATCTGTAATATCAGTAATATAATCATTGCAAGTATCACCATTTGGTACATTATATCTTCCGTAAATATCACTTGTTCTAGGTCTATAATTTATATATATAGAATCCATAACATTTGCGATTGTTCTATCAGGTACTATGATCTTTCTATTTAACGGGTCGACTCCGTCGAGGAGCTGAGATACCTTGGCAGATATCATATTTATAGTACCTTGAGTAAAGAATCGTTTAAGCATGTCACTATTATCACTATACCCAACATATCTTTGATATGATTCATTGATATGCTCGAAGTTTTCTAAATCCTGTGCGTATTCCATTTATTTACAATAATATTTTTTATAAATTAAAATATTATTTATAATAAAAATGGTTAATGCGATAATGAACTCTTTGAGTACGAAAGACATCATAATTTATTCTTTACTTGCTATCGCATTAGGGCTAGGAATTCTATCAGTAGTACTTCATTTTATTAATGGCAGTGGATATATAGGACCAGCAGGTCCAAAAGGAGATGTTGGAGAGAGAGGACCCGCGGGAACTCCAGGAGCGCAAGGAACACCTGGAACTCAAGGAATTCCAGGGCCGTCAGGAGCAGCAGCAACATTAACCCCTGATCAACAGGCTAATTTAGATAAAATCCCTGAAATACAAAATACTTTTACCACTATAACAACCGATATTAGTAAGTTGGCAAGTACTGTTGCTGCATTTCCACTTGCTTTTACATCTCTTGCAGCGAAACAAACTCTTCTCGAGAGTTCAGCTGTTAAAACAACCGGAAATTATAAAATTGTGAATGGACCAGTACCTCTTTATAGTAGTGTACAAATTTTACCCGCCTAGTATTTTTTTATTTAAATTAAATAAAAAAATTAAGCTACTGTTTTTATCTTTGTCTCCTGCGACTCTCTAGATTTTTGCATCTGTAATGCCATCGACATCAAATCATTTCTCTTCGAATCGCCAGCTGTTATTTTTCGATTATTCTCGATTTTCCCCCCTACATTCCCAATCTCATAATTTCCTTTTCCGCTTCTTATAGGAACGGGTGGTTTATACTCTTCTTCCGCGTCGTCATTCTCCTCTTCTTCTTCATCATCTGTTTGAATATCTTCAACCGCAGTAATTGGTGGCTGCATCTTTCGTTTTTTAGGTTGCTTCTTCATTAGTTTCTGAGCAACTGCAGCCTGTGACGCTTTTGTAATCTCAACCTGCTTTTGCAACTCCATCTCCAATTGCTGCTTTTGCATTTGTTGTTGTTGTAACTGCCTTCGTAATTGTTCATTCATTCTTTGTTGCTGCAACTTCTCTTCTTTCTCCGCTATCAATTTAGAAACAATTTGCTCAACCCACTTGAAAGCGTCAACACCTTCGTATTTTTCAACATTTCCGTCATTGAAAATATTCAAAACACAAGGTACTGCTTCAATATCAATTTCTTTATTGTTTGCGATCCTGTCACGAACTTCTTCGTTATCAATGCAAACTAGTTGAATTTTTGTAAATTCATAAAAATTCACGCCTGAAGCCTCAATACTCGCCAATAGTTTTTTTGAATTTTCTGAATATTTGCTGTGTAATAAAATAGAATAACTACTCATTTTATTGGTATATCTAATTTTTTTAAATCTAATTTAATTTTTTTAGCGTATCCATTATTTTAAGTAGTTCAGTATCTTCAAAACTGTTTTTATCTTCATAATCAAACGGTTTTATTTGTATACAGTTTTGCTTACAATGTTTCAAAACCTCCTCGTTATCGTCTATAATAAAAGTGTTACCTTGGTCGTACCCTTTCAACTTGTAAATATCCCATAACATTTTTAAATTCTTGATACCCTTTACCATCTTCTTTGAGATATCGCAATGATAGGAAAAGAAGATGTAATCAAGTTTTCTATTTTTATGATTTCCAATAATAATTTTATCAATTATAAAAAGTGCATAATCTTTACTTGCTGCAGTCCAAACAGATACATTGAAATTCTCGAATACATAGGTAAGGAATTTTTGCAAATTGGGACGTTCAAATATTATATAATAGCCATCCATATCCTCGAAATCAAACTTCTTCATTTTCTTTTTGTTCTTAAAGTTGAATTCCTCGGATGCTTTTGAAGATATTAAAGTCTCGTCCAAATCTAAAAGTATATTTAGTTTTCTATTTTTCATTTATATTATAAAGGTTTTTTATTTTTAAAATTTTAATTAATAATAATTAAAATTGTAACTTATATGTCTCTCAACAAGTCTCTAATTTGTTTATATCTTTCAGAATCAATCTCCGTCCTTAGAATTCCGATTGATGAAAAATCTGAAGTAGTCAGTATCGATTTTAAAATCGATGGCGAAAATCCAGATATGAGACAAGTTCCATTATCATCGACAGAAACAGGATAGTCTGTGATTTGTCCATTCACATTCCAGAAAATGATCTGAGGTCGTGTGAAATTGGAATCCTTATATTTTTTTTCAATTGCCTCAAAGTTTGTAGTACC
>Ga0187844_10001140_pt1 | contig 20495 bp, 17 predicted proteins | sample SpaLakP09_SKY_50_FD_134517 | JGI IMG/M metagenome (GOLD analysis project Ga0187844, IMG submission 134517) | Oligotrophic lake water microbial communities from Sparkling Lake, Wisconsin, USA - SP09_SKY_50 | ecosystem: Environmental > Aquatic > Freshwater > Lake | place: USA: Sparkling Lake...
ACTGGGGCGTGAGCCGCCAGCGCTACTGGGGCACGCCATCCCCATCATCCACTGCGACGAGCACGGCGCCGTGCCCGTGCCCGAAAAAGACCTGCCCGTGGTGCTGCCGCAAGACTGCATCCCCGACGGCTCGGGCAACCCGCTGCACAAGCACGAGGGCTTCCACGCGGGCGTCGTCTGCCCCGTGTGCGGCAAGGCCGCGCGCCGCGAGACGGACACCATGGACACCTTCGTGGACAGCTCGTGGTACTTCATGCGGTATTGCGACCCCAAGAACGCCGACGCCATGGTGGCCGATGGCACCGCTTACTGGATGCGGGACCAGCAACACGCCGCTGGCGGCAGCGGCATGGACCAGTACATCGGCGGCATCGAACACGCGATCCTGCACCTGCTGTACGCCCGCTTCTGGACCAAGGTCATGCGCGACCTGGGTCTGGTCAAGGTCGATGAGCCCTTCACCAAGCTGCTCACCCAAGGCATGGTGCTCAACCACATCTACAGCCGCCGCACCGCCAAAGGGGGCAAGGACTACTTCTGGCCGCACGACGTGGAGCATGTGCTGGACGAAGGCGGCAAGATCATCGGCGCCAAGCTGAAGAACGAAGCCACCAGTGGCGACGGCATGCTGCCGGTGGGCACGCCCATCGACTACGAGGGCGTGGGCACCATGTCCAAGTCCAAGAACAACGGCGTGGACCCGGAGGACCGGATCGAGAAGTACGGCGCCGATACCGCCCGCCTGTACACCATGTTCACCGCCCCGCCCGAAGCCACGCTGGAGTGGAACGATGCGGCCGTGGAAGGCAGCTACCGCTTCCTGCGCCGCGTGTGGAACTTTGGCGTCAAGCTCTCGGCCATCGACCGCGATGCGGCCCTGGCCAGCGTGGCCGGTGCCAGCAGCCTGCAGGACGTGCAGTTTGGCAAGGAAGCCAAGGCCCTGCGCCTGGAGATCCACAACGTGCTCAAGCAGGTGGACTACGACTACCAGCGCATGCAGTACAACACCGTGGTCTCGGGCGCGATGAAGATGATCAACGCGCTGGAAGACTTCAAGGCCACCGACTCGGCCGGTGCCCAGGTGGCGCTGATCGAAGGCTTTGGCATCCTGCTGCGCAGCCTGTACCCTGCCACGCCCCACATCGCCCACAGCCTGTGGACGGGCCTGGGCTACGCGGGTGCGCTGGGCGATCTGCTCGACGCGCCCTGGCCGCAGGTCGATGCCGGTGCGCTGGTGCAGGACGAGATCGAACTCATGCTGCAGGTCAACGGCAAGCTGCGCGGTTCCATCCTGGTGCCCGCCCAGGCCGACAAGGCCGAGATCGAACGCATTGCGCTGGCCAGCGAGGCCTTCACAGCCCAGGCGGCAGGTGCGGCGCCGAAGCGCGTGATCGTGGTGCCAGGCCGTCTGGTGAACGTGGTGGTCTGACCCCATGAACAAACGCACCCTGCTCAGCCTGGCCCCGGTGGCCCTGTTGTCTGCCTGCGGATTCCGGCTGCGTGGCGTGCCGGAGTTCGGCTTCAACTCGCTCTACATCGCCGCCCCCGCCAGCTCGCCGCTGGCGCGGGAGCTGCAGCGCACGCTGGAGGGCTCGGGCGGCCAGCTGCAGCTGCTGCGCGACCCGGCGGCCATGCCCACGGCCGAGGCCATTCTGGATTTGCTGCAAGAGCAGCAGGAGCGTGCGGTGGTGGGGCTCAACGCCTCGGGCCAGGTGCGCGAGCTGCAGCTGCGCCTGCGCATCAAGTTCCGCCTGCGCACCCCGGCAGGCGCGGAGCTGATCCCCGAGACCGAGCTGCTGCAGCAGCGCGACATCAGCTACAACGAAACCATCGCCCTGGCCAAAGAGGCGGAAGAGGCGCTGCTCTACCGCAACATGCGGACCGACCTGGTGCAGCAGCTCATGCGGCGCCTGTCGCTCACGCGTCCGGCCAAATAATTCGACGCAAAAATGCCATCTGCGCGCGGTGGGCATGCCTTTTGAGCTATTGTTTTGATAGCAAATGAGGCGCACCCTCGCTATGGCGTTTCGCCCAGGGGCGCGCTCTGCCGCCGCACAAAGCGGCCCGCCCGCGCCCCCGTGGCGCGCTGGGTGGCGGTGTAGCTCAGCACACCGTTCACCCACACCTGCTCGATGCCCTCGCTGAACTGCTGGGGCTGCTCGAACGTGGCGAGGTCGCGCACGCGCTCAGGGTCGAACACCACCACATCGGCCATGTGCCCCGCCAACAGCAGACCACGCCCGCCCAGGCGAAAACGCTGGGCCGACAGGCCGGTCATCTTGTGCACGGCCTCTTCGAGCTGCAGCAGGCCCTTGTCCCGCCAGTAGCAGGCCAGCACGCGCGGAAAGGCGCCCCACAGGCGCGGGTGCGGCCGCTCGTCGTGGGGCAGCCCGTCCGATCCGATCATGGACAGCGGGTGCGCAATCACGCGCTCCACATCGTCCTCGCGCATCTGGAAGTAGCAGGCCCCTCCGGGCTGGAGGCGCACGGCGGCCTCCTGTTGCGATACGCCCCACTCGCGCGCAATGTCGGCCAGGTAGCGCCCGGCCATCTCAGGGTGGGGCTGGCTGCCGGTGATGAGGATGTCGATGATGCCGTCCACCAGGTCCTCGCGCAGCACGGTGGAGCCTGCGGTGTACGGGTACACGTCCATCGCAATCTCCTGGCCTTGTGCCAGCTGGTCGATCAGCGGCAGTGTCTCGCGCGTGCGGCCCCAGTTGGCGGGCCCGGCGCATTTGTGGTGCGAGATGACCAGCGGCAGGCCTGACTGCCGCGCGGTGAGTGCGGCCTCTTGCAGCGCAGGCAGGATGCCCGCCAGCTCATCGCGGATGTGCGTGGCATACACACCGCCGTGGCGCGCCGCGACCGATGCCACGGCCACCAGTTCTTCCACATCGGCCGCATAGGCCTCGCTGTAGAAGATGCCCGACGACAGGCCCAGCGCCCCGGCGGCCATGGCCTCTTCCATGTCGGCGGCCATGGCGGCGCGCTCGTCGGTGGTGGCGGTCTGGCGCAGGTCGGCCAGGTGGCGCATGCGCAGGGCCGTGTGGCCCATCAACGCGGCCACGTTCACGGCGGGCTGGGCCGCGTCCACGGCGCGGGCGTAGTCGGCCATGCTGGCGTGGCGAAACTGCAGGCGCCCCAGCAGCGAGAGCGGGGCGAGCGGGGTGTCGGTGACCACCGGGGCCAGCGAGATCCCGCAGTTGCCCACGATGACGGTGGTGATGCCCTGCGAGAGCTTGGGCAGCATGGTGGGCGCGTCCAGCACGGCGGCGTCGTCGTGGGTGTGCACGTCGATGAAGCCCGGGGCAATCACACGGCCGGTGCAGTCCACCTCAGTGAAGTGTTCGCAGGCCCGGGCACGGGCCAGGGCGGCGGGGGCGATCTGGCCGTGCGGGGCCAGGGCGGTGATGTGATCGCCCTCGATCAGCAGGTCGCCCACCCAGCCGGGGCGGGGCGTGCCGTCCACGATGCGGCCATTGCTCAGCAGCGTTGCATGCGCCATGTCATTCCTCAGCGGCCTGGCCGCGCGATGGGTCAGCGGCTCGGCTGGCGGCGCTGGATTGGCTCTGGCCCGCGTGGCTGTCAAACGCGCCGACGTATTCGGCGCTGTCAAAACCGTGCTTGTGCAGCAGCTGCTTGAACTGCTGCAGCCCGCGTGTGGCCACCGGGCCGAGCTTTTGCGCCAGGCGCACGGTCAAGATCTCGATGACCACTAGGTGCGCCAGATAGGCCTCGGTGCCCACGCGCATCACGGCGTCTTGCGGCACCGACACGGCCAGCACCAGGTCGGCCACCTCAGCCAGCGGCGTGCCGGGCTGGGTCAGCGCCACCACGGTGGCACCTTGTGAGCGGGCAAAGCGCGCGGCCTCCAGTGCATAGGGCATGCGCCCTACGTGCGAGATGACAAAGGCCACGCCATCGGGCCCCAGCGTGCTGGCCGATACGAGCTGCTGGTGCGCATCAAAAATCGCGTTGGCCGTGCAGCCCAGGCGGAACAGGCGGCTTTGCAGCTCGCTGGCCATGAAGGTGGAGGCGGCACCGACCGAGTAGCAGTCGATGCGCCTTGCCTGCGCCAGCCGCTCGGCCACGCGGTCGAGCACCTCGGCGTCGAGGTTGCGGCCCAGCTCGGTCAGCGACGACACGGCCGCGTGCACGATTTTGCTGGTCACGTCCTGGGCGCTGTCATCGGCCAGCACGCTGCGGTGCAGGTGCGAGCCCGACACAGCCAAATCTTGCGCCAGGGCGACCATGAATTCGCGCACCGAGTCGTGGCCAAAGCTGCGGCAGGTGCGCACGATGGTGGGCATGGACACGCCCGCCTGCTGGGCCAGTTGTTCCACGGTGGCGACCACGGCGGCACGCGGGTCGTCCAGCACCACACGCACAACGCTGCGCTGCGCCTCGGGCAGTTCGGGCTGGCGCTCACGCAGTTGCTGCAGCAGGCTGGTAGGGGTAGCTTTGGACATGGTCAAAAACGAGTGCTGATGGCGCGGGTGATGGTGCCTTCGTCGTCCACGACGGGCAGCCAGCGCCATTTGTCAAAAGTGGTGCAGGGGTGCGAAATGCCCAGGGCCACCCGGTCGCCCACGGCGGGGGCGGGGCCTGCCGCAGGGTCGTAGCGCAGGTAGGCGTGGTGGTCGTTGAGCGCGCTCACCGTCCACCCGGTGGGGGTGCTGGCCGCGCGGCGCTCGTGGCGCGGCGCCCAGCGCACGGGCACGGGCATCTCCAGATCGTACGAGACATCGCGCCGCCCGCCGGTGAGCAGGGCCAGCCCGGGCTCGGGCACCGATTGCACCAGGGTCCACACTTCGAGCGCGGGGCGCAGCGAGGCGCCCAGCCCCTCGCGCTGCTCCACATGCTTCAAGAAGCGCTGGTAGTTGCCATGGTCGTGCGTGATGTAGCAGCCCGAGCGCAGCACGCCCAGCACGGGCTTGGACAGCCCTTGGGTGCGCAGCAGCGGGATGACCAGGTCGAACACCGCCGAGCCGCCCGCCGTCAGCAAAATCTCTGGGTCGGCAAACAGGTCCTGCGCATCGCACGCGCGGGCCACTTCGGTCACGCGGCGCACCAGGGCCGTGACTTCGCGTGCATCGTGCTCGCTGTCGCAGCGGGCCACGCCGCCTTCGTAGCATTCCACACCGCCCAGCTGCACGGCGGGCGATTGCGCCATGGCCTGGGCCAGCGCCAGGGCTTCTTCCAGCGTGCGGCAGCCGGTGCGTTGGCCGGGCACGCCCATCTCCAGCAGGGTGTCCAGGCGCTTTTCACCGCGCGCAGTGTGGCCGCGTCGCTCGGCCCAGTCTTCAATGCAGCGCAGCTGCACTAGGCTGTCGATGAGGAACCACACGCGCAGGTCGGCGTGGCGCTGCAGCAGCGCGTGCAGGCCGTCCAGGTCGGCATCGCACAGCACCTGGTTGGCAATGATGGCGCGGCGTGCACCGGCCTCCACCCCCACGCTGAGCTGGTACACAGTGGCAAAGGTCAGGCCCCAGGCGCCCGCCTGCAGCTGCTGCGCAAACAGCTCGGGCGACAGCGTGGTCTTGCCGTGCGGGGCCAGGGCCACGCCCTTGCGCTCGGCATAGGCCTGCATCCAGGCCAGGTTGTGGCTGAGCGCGCTTTCGCGGATGACGGCGATGGGCAAGGGCAGGTCGCCCGCCAGCACGTTCCAGCCGCGCTGGCCCAGGTCGGCGGGGCGGCAGGGCGTTGCGTGCAGCGGGTAGCCCTTGCAGCGGTGGTCAAGCAGGAATTCTTCGGTCATGGTGCGGGGTGAGAAGGTGCAGTTTTCCAGCAGGCGTGCAGGTGGCCGGGGGCCACTTCGCGCAGCTGCATGTCGGCGCTGGCGCAGCGCGCCTCGGCCTGGGGGCAGCGGGTGCGGAACACGCAGCCCGAGGGCGGGTTGGCCGGGCTGGGCAAGTCGCCTTGCAGCAGCGCAATGCTGCGGCGCTGGGCGGGGTCAGGGATGGGCGCTGCGGCCAGCAGGGCCTGGGTGTAGGGGTGCTGGGGCTGGGCGTACAGCGCCTCGGTGGGGGCGATCTCCATCACCCGGCCCAGGTACAGCACCACCACGCGGTCGCACAGGTACTCCACCACATCCAGGTCGTGCGAGATAAACAGCAGCGTGAGGCCCAGCTGCTCCTTCAGTTCGCCCAGCAGGTTCACCACCTGCGCCTGGATGGACACGTCCAGCGCCGACAGCGGCTCGTCCGCCACGATGAACTGGGGCTCCACCGCCAGCGCACGCGCAATGCCGATGCGCTGGCGCTGCCCGCCCGAAAACTCGTGCGGAAAACGCTCGGCATGCTCGGGCCGGAGACCCACCTGCTCCAGCAGCTGGTGGATGCGCGGCAGTCGTGCGGCGCCCTTGGCCAGGCCGTGCGTATCCAGCGCCTCGGCCAGCACATCGCGGATGCGCATGCGGGGGTTCAGGCTGGCGTAGGGGTCCTGAAAAATGATCTGAATCTGCGAGCGCAGCGGCCGGTATTGCGACTGCGAGAGCTGGGCCAGGTCTTGGGGCACGGGGCCGCCGTGGTAACGCATGGCGCCGCTTGTCGGGTCCACCAGGCGCGTGAGCAGGCGGCCAATGGTGCTTTTGCCCGAGCCCGATTCGCCCACCAGGCCGAGGGTCTCGCCCCGGCGGATGGTGAAGCTCACGTCGTCCACCGCGCGCACGGGGTGTGGGCCGCTGCCAAAGTGCTTGCGCAGGTGGGCAATTTCCAAAAGCGGTGCAGCGGTGTCTGTCGGTGCCATGGGCTGTGGGGTGTTCAGGACGGCGTTCATGCGCTCACCTCGGCGGGCTCGGTGTGCACTTCGCGGTGCAGGCAGCGCACCATGCGGCGGGGGCCGGCGGCTTCGAGTGCGGGCATGGCGTGGGTGCAGTCGGGTTGCTGGCGCGTGCAACGCGGCGCAAACGCACAGCCGGGCGGGGGCGCGAGGGGGCTCGATACCTGGCCCGGAATGGCCACCAGCTTGCGTCGCCCGGCAGCTGTGGCATTGTCAGTTGCCTGTGCTTGCCGCCGGGCCACGCCGGGCAGGCAGGCCAGCAGGCCGCGCGTGTAGGGGTGCTCGGGCCGGGCAAACAGGTCGTGCACGCGGGCCGTTTCGACAATGCGCCCGGCGTACATCACGGCCACGGCGTCGGCGTACTGCGCCACCACGCCCAGGTTGTGCGTGACAAACAGCATGCTCATGCCGGTCTCTTTCTGCAGCCGCCCCATCAGCGACAGGATCTGTGCCTGGATGGTCACGTCCAGCGCGGTGGTGGGCTCGTCGGCAATCAGCAGCGTGGGGTTGCAGGCCATGGCCAGCGCAATCATCACGCGCTGGCGCATGCCGCCCGAGAGCTGGTGCGGGTACTCGTGCACGCGCTGCGCGGCCGCCGGGATCTCGACCAGCTCCAGCATGCGGCGGGCGTGGGCCAGCGCGGTGCTACGGTCCATCTTCAGGTGCAGGCGGGCCGACTCGGCAATCTGCTCGCCCACCGTCAGCACGGGGTTCAGGCTGGTCATGGGCTCCTGGAAGATCATGGCCAGCTCGTTGCCGCGCAGCGTGCGCTTCTCGGCCTCGGGCATGGCCAGCACATCGACCTTGCGGCCGTCGCGCTGCACAAACCAGGCCTGGCCCGTGACCTGCGCCTGCGAGGTGCGGGCGTGCAGGCCCATCAGGGTGAGGCTGGTCACCGACTTGCCCGAGCCCGATTCACCCACCAGCGCCAGCGTTTCGCCGGGGTGGATGGCAAAGGACACATCGGCCACGCTCTGGATGCGGCCTGCATCGGTGGCGAACGAGGTGGACAGGCCGCTGACTTCGAGCCGGGGCGCGGCGCTCATCGTGAGGGAGGTCATACGGTCTTCTTCAGTTTGGGGTCAAGCAGGTCGCGCACGCCATCGCCCAGCATCTGCAGCGACAGGGCCGTGAGCACAATGGCCACGCCGGGGGCAAAGATGGTCCAGAACGCCTTGTCGGCATAGTCCAAGCTGCCCGCAATCATGGTGCCCCAGGTGGGGATGTCGGGCGGCACGCCCACGCCCAGGAAGGACAGGCCCGCCTCGGCCAGGATGGCGTAGGCAAAGATGAACGTCACCTGCACCAGGATGGGCGACATCAGGTTGGGCAGGATGTGGCGCCACAGGATGAGGTGCGTGCGCACGCCCAGGGCGCGCGCTGCATCCACAAACAGCAGCTCGCGCAGCACCAGCGTGGTGGCGCGCACCACGCGGGCCACGCGCGGGGTGTAGACGATGACCAGCGCCAGCATCACGTTCCACAGCGACACGCCCAGGATGGACACCAGGGCAATGCCCAGCAGGATGTCGGGGAAGGACATCATCGCGTCCACCACGCGCATCAGCGGGGCATCGAGCTTGCGGAAGAACCCTGCAAACATGCCCAGCAGCGTGCCCAGCAGCACGGCGCCCGCGGCGGTGACCAGGCCAATCAGCAGCGAGTAGCGCGCGCCGTGCACGATGCGCAGCAGCACATCGCGGCCCAGCTCGTCGGTGCCCGCCCAGTGCGTGCCCGAGGGCGCGCGCAGCCGCTCGCTGATGGACAGGGCATTGGGGTCCGCGTCAGACACCCACGGGAAGACGACCGCAATGCTCGCCACCAGGGTTATCACGATGGCGGCGGCCAGCACCACCTTGCGGGCGAACAGGCGGCGCAGCACGGCCCGCAGGCGGTGCCAGAAGGAAGGGCTCGGGTTCATGGGGCTTCCAGGCGGATACGGGGGTCCACCAGCGTGTACAGAAAGTCGATGGCCAGGTTGATGAAGACGTAGATGGCGGCAATCACCAAGAGCGTGCCCTGGATCACGGGGTAGTCGCGCCGCAGCACGGCCCGCACCACCAGGTTGCCCACGCCGGGCAGGTTGAAGACGGTCTCGGTCACCACGGTGCCGCCGATCATCAGCGCCATGGTCAGCCCGAGCACGGTGACGATGGGCACCAGCGCATTGCGCAGCACATGCTTGACCATGATGGTGCCCTCGGGCAGGCCCTTGGCGCGTGCGGTGCGCACGTAGTCTTCGCCCAGGATGTCGAGCATGGAGGCGCGGGTGAAGCGGATGATGAGCGCCGAGTTGAGCAGCCCCAGCACCAGCGCGGGCAGCATGAGGTGCGACAGCCGCTCGCCCAGCGTGGCCGTGGGGTCGCCGTAGCCCGAGGCGGGAAACCACCCGAGCTTGACGGCGAACAGCTGGATGAGGATGAGGCCCAGCCAGAAGCTGGGCACACTCGCGCCCAGCATGGCCACGCCGCTCACGGCCTGGTCGGTGGCGCTGCCGCGCCAGACGGCGGCGGCCATGCCGCAGGGCACGCCCACCAGCGCCGCAATGCCCACGGCAAACAGCGCGAGGAACAACGTGGGCTCCGCCCGCTCCAGCAGGGCCTGGGCCACGGGGCGCTGCAGGAACAGCGACTGCCCCAGGTTGCCCTGCAGCAGCTCGCCCACCCACAGCCCAAACTGCACGGGCAGGGGTTGGTCCAGCCCATACTGCGCGCGGGCCTGGGCAATGTCGGCGGCGGTGGCCTGGTCGCCCAGCAGCAGCGCCACCGGGTCCCCCGAGGCCAGCCGCGTGAGGCAGAACACCAGCACCGCCACCAGGGCCAGCACCACCACGGCGCCGCCCAGGCGCTTCAACAAAAATCGCATCATGGTGCTGTCTGCCCCTGCTTACTTGGCCAAACCCGTGTTCCAGAAGAACGGCCAGATGGCCGGTGTGTAGCCTTGCAGCTTGGCCGAGCGGGCCGACAGGCCGTTGAACTTGCCCACCTCGATGAACGGCACTTCGTCGTACACCACCTGCTGCACCTTGCCCCACAGCGGGCCGCGCTTGGCCGGGTTGGTCTCCTGGTTGAAGGCCGCAAGCGCAGTCTTCTTGTTCGCCGAGTCCCACCAGCCCGGGGCGCCGTCACCCAGTTGTGGGGGCGAGAGCATGGGCTCGGGGAACAGGCCCGAGTGCGTGAAGTACACGTCCCACAGCTTGGGGTCGTTGCGGCGCTGCACCAGCGTGGCCCAGTCCACCACCTGCAGCTCGGTCTTGAAGCCCGCCTTCTTGAGCTGCTCGGACATCACCAGCGCCATGTTGTAGTGGAACTCGTACTGGCGGCTGGCCATGATGCGCACGGGCTGGCCGCCGTAGCTGGCCTTGGCCGCCTGCTCTTTGGCGGCCTGCGGGTTGCGCTCGTTGTAGAGCTTGCTGCCCGCGTCCGAGTAGTACGGGGTGCCCTTGGGGAAGAAGTTGGGTTCCACCACAAAGAAGCGGTTGTCGCCAAAGCCTGCGGCCAGCAGCTCGCCCGTGCCCACGGCGGTCTGCACCGCGCGGCGCAGCGGCTGCGAGGCCAGCACGCCTTCCTTGGTGTTGAACACGATGTACGGAAAGCCAAAGTTCTTGGTCACGATGGGCACCACGGCCGGGGCACCTTTTTCGATGCGGCCAATGGCCTCCACCGGCAGCAGGTCGGCGTACTGGAACTGGCCCGAGAGCGCGCCTTCAACGCGCGTGTTGGCGCTGGGCACGGGCACAAAGCGCAGCTCATCGAGCAGCGCCTCGCGCTTGCCTGCGTAGCCGCTGGCGGCTTCCTTGCGGCTGGCGTAGCCGTCAAAACGCACCAGCACGGTGAACTGGTCGGGGCGGCGTTCCTTGAACTGGTAGGGCCCGGTGCCGATGAAGTCCTTGAGCTGGGGCGCAATGCTCTCCTTGGCCATGATGGCGGCCATGCCGCTGGGCAGGGCCAGCTGGGCCAACAGCGGTGCGTAAGGATTTTTCAGCTTCAGTTCCACAGCCAGTGCGCCTTTGGCGGTGAGCGAGGCCACTTCCTTGCCCACGGCCTTGCCACGGGGGTTCAGCTCCATCCAGCGCTGCAGCGAGGCCACCACATCATCGGCCGTCATCTCGCGGCCGTTGTGGAACTTCACGCCCTTGCGCAGGGCGATGGTGTAGGTCAGCCCGTCTTTGGAGACGGTGGGAAGGCCCTCCGCCAGCATGGGGGCGATGGCCCAGTGGGCGTCGAAGGTGTACAGCGGCTCGTACACGTGCTGCATGATGGTGCCCACCAGGTCGGCGGTGCTCACCATGGGGTCCAGGCCCTGGGGCTCGCCCACCATGGCGAGGTTTGCGGCGCCGCCCTTGGACGGGGTGGCGGGGGCCGTTTGGGCCCAGCTGGCGCTGCAGGCCAGGGTGAGGGCGGCGCTCAGCGCCGCTGCACCCAGCAGGTTGCGGCGGCCCCGCAGTTCAAGCGTTGGCAGCGGATGCTGCACCAGGTTGGTTCCAGACGTTTGCATTGCACACCTCGAAGTAATAGGATTACACGAATAAGCACATTCGATGCCAGAATTGCGAACGAGATGGGCATTTCTGGAAGGAAGTGTGTAATATCTTTACTCAAAGGAGCGTTTTCCATGCCAGTAGAAACCCTCGGCCAAGCGCCGCTCGCGTCCGATCGCCTCGCACGCCCCCTCTCGCCCGCCACCCGTGCAGGCGACTTCGTTTTTGTCTCGGGCCAGGTGCCCACCGACGATCAGGGCCAGGTCATCGTTGGCGGTATCGAGGCGCAGACGCGCCAGGTGTTCCAGCGCGTCAAGGACGCCCTGGCCCTGGCCGACTGCACCCTGGCCGATGTGGCCAAGGTCAGCGTCTGGCTGGCCGATGCGCGGGACTTCGGCAGCTTCAACCGTGTGTACATGGAGTGTTTTGGCGACCACCGCCCCGCACGCTCCACGGTCGAGTCGCGCCTGATGATCGACGCCAAGGTCGAGATCGACGTGACGGCCTACAAGCCGCGCGGCTGAGCCATGACCGCAGCCAGGCAACCCATGTGGGATGTGGTGGCGCTGGGCGAGGCGCTGGTGGAGTTCAACCAGACGCGCCCCGGCGAGCCGCAGTACCTGCAGGGCTTTGGGGGCGACACCAGCAACGCCGTGATTGCCGCCGCCCGTGCGGGCGCAAGCACCGCTTACCTCACACGCCTGGGCAGCGATGCCTTCGGACAGGCCCTGCTGGACCTGTGGGCACGCGAGGGCGTGGACACCACGGCGGTGGAGCGCGATGCGCAGCACCCCACGGGCATCTACTTTGTGACGCACGGCGTGGCCGGGCACGAATTCAGCTACCTGCGCGCGGGCTCGGCCGCGAGCCGCATGGCACCGGCGTGGTTGTCGGGCGCGCCCGCCGCCGTGCTGCAGCAGTGCCGCATCCTGCATGTGTCGGGCATCTCGCTGGCCGTGTCCGCCTCGGCCTGCGACACGGCCTATGAGGCCATGCGCGTGGCCCGGGCGGCCGGTGCGCGCGTGGCGTTCGACCCCAACCTGCGCCTCAAGCTCTGGCCCCTGGCGCGGGCCCGGGCCTGCATCGCGCATGCGGTGTCGCTGTGCGACATCTTCCTGCCAGGGCTTGACGACATGGCCGCGCTGCTGGGCCTGAGCGATGCGGATGCGATTGCCGACTGGGGCCACGCGCAGGGCGCGGCCACGGTGGTCGTCAAGCTGGGGGCTGACGGCGTGTTGCTGAGCAGCACCGACCCCGCCGTGCCACGCCAGCGCGTGGCGGGCCGCAGCGTGGCGCTGGTGGATGCGACCGGCGCGGGCGACTGCTTTGACGGCAACCTGCTCGCGCGCCTGGCGCTGGGCGACGACCTGGCCGCCGCCGTGCGCTATGCCAACACAGCGGCTTCGCTGGCCGTGCAGGGTTTTGGCGCCGTGGCACCGCTGCCCGCGGCGCAGCAGGTGCGGGCGCTGCTGTAGCACGGGGCCGCTACGCTCACCTGTTCGGGCTGCTACCTGCTGTCTGAACGGGTGGGGTTGCGAGTTTTTTAAGGAAAAATGGCCGCTACCGCGCGACCATCATGCCTTTGTAGCTATTAAATTAGTAGTAAATGGACCTGCGCCCGCTGTGCCGAGCGCTACACAGGCCGTGTGCGCATCAGCGTGCTCTTGCCAAACAGCGACTCCACCAGGTCCACCGCCAGCACGGCGGTCTTGTTGCGCACGTCGAGCGCCGGGTTCAGCTCCACGATGTCGAGCGAGGCCAGGCGGCCGCTGTCGGCAATCATCTCCATGCACAGCTGCGCCTCGCGGTAGGTGGGGCCGCCTGGCACCGTGGTGCCTACGCCGGGTGCGATGTCGGGGTCCAGAAAATCCACATCAAAGCTCACGTGCAGGTGCGTGTGGGCGTCCATGCCCGCCAGCGCCCGCTCCATCACCTGGCGCATGCCCACCTCGTCGATGGCGCGCATGTCAAACACCTCCAGGCCCTGCTCGTGCACAAAGCGCTTTTCGCCCGCGTCCACGCTGCGGATGCCGATCTGGCGGATCTGCTCGGGCCGCAGTGCCGGGCCACCACCGGGCATGGCCGCCAGCTGCGTCAGCTCGGCCGGGCCAAAGCCGCACAGGCAGGCCACGGGCATGCCGTGCACGTTGCCGCTGGGGGTGAGTTCGCTGGTGTTGAAGTCGGCATGCGCGTCGAGCCACAGCACGCGCAGCTTCTTGCCGCTTTCTGCGCAGTGGCGGGCCACGGCGCTGATGCTGCCCAGGCCCAGGCTGTGGTCACCGCCCAGCAAGATGGGCAGGTGGCCCAGCTGCAGCTCGGCATACACGGCGTCGTACACCAGCCGGTTCCACTGCGCCACCTCGGGCAGGTGGCGGTAGCCGTCCACCGGGGGCAGCCAGGGGTTGGAGGGGCCGCCCAGGTTGCCCCGGTCAAACACCTGCAGCCCGTGCAGCTCCAGCGCCGCCTGCAAGCCCGCCACGCGCAGGGCCTCGGGGCCCATGGAAGCACCGCGTGCCCCGGCGCCAATGTCGGTGGGGGCCCCGATCAGGCTGGTGGGCTGGGCGCTGCGCAGGGTGTTGGGGGGCATGGTCAAGGCTTTCTGTGCGGGGGTGGTCAAGGGCAGCGGCCAGGCCGCAGCGCGGGCGGTGGCGCCCGGGCATTCTCGGGGCTTTGGGTGCCAATGAACAGTGCGCGGGCTGATCAGTCCGCCATGGCCTTTGTGCACTGTGCAGGTGCCCACTGGCCATTTGCGCAAAACCTGGCAGGGCAAGGCGATAAACTTTGCCGCATGCAAGTCGCCCTGGCCCAACTCTCATCGCATCTTCAACGGGGCCTGTCGCCGCTTTATGTATTGCACGGTGACGAACCCCTGCTGCAGCAAGAGGCCGCCGACGCCATCCGCGCCACGGCCCGCGCCCAGGGCTACACCGAACGCAGCAGCTACACCGTGGCGGGCGCCCATTTCGACTGGAGCGCCGTGCTGGCCGCCGGTGGCTCACTCAGCCTGTTTGCCGACAAGCAGATCGTCGAGATCCGCATCCCCTCGGGCAAGCCCGGCAAGGACGGCAGCGTGGCCCTGCAGCAGGTGGCCGAATCGGCGCGCGGCAACGACAGCACGCTCACCCTGGTCATGCTGCCGCGCCTGGACAAGGCCACACGCACCGGCGCCTGGTTCGCCGCACTCGAATCCAACGGCACCTCCATCCAGATCGACCCCATCGAACGCGGCATGCTGCCCCAGTGGATTGCCCAGCGCCTGGCCGCGCAGGGCCAGCGCGTGGTGGCGGGCGAGGAAGGCCAGCGCACCCTGCAGTTTTTTGCCGACCGCGTGGAAGGCAACCTGCTGGCCGCGCACCAGGAGATCCAGAAGCTCGCGCTGCTGCACCCGGCGGGCGAGCTGACCCAGGCCCAGGTCGAAGCCGCCGTGCTCAACGTGGCGCGCTACGACGTGTTCAAGCTGTCCGAATCCGTGTTGTCGGGCCACACAGCCCGCGTGCAGCGCATGCTCGACGGCCTGCAGGCCGAGGGCGAGGCCGAGGTGCTGGTGCACTGGGCCCTGGCCGAAGACATCCGCGCCCTGAAACGCGTGAAAGACGCCATGAACGCCGGCCGCCCCCTGCCCATGGCCCTGCGCGAAAACCGCATCTGGGGCCCCAAGGAGCGCCTGTTCGAGCGCATCCTGCCCAAGGCCAGCGATGCGGCGCTGGCGCGCCTGCTGCAGTCGGCACACACGGTGGATGGCATTGTCAAAGGCCTCAAGCAGCCCGACTGGCCGCAGGACGGCTGGCAGGCGCTGCAAAGGCTGGCGCTGCAGGTGTGCCGGTTGACGCAGGCGGCGCGGTAAAGTGATTCCCTGAATTTTCAACCCGTGTTGCAGGAGCGTTGCCGATGCCCCGTCCGATCTTCCGTATCCGGTCCTCCCTGCACATCGGCCTTGTGGCCCTGGCGCTGGCGGGGTTCTCTGCCGCAGCCCAGGCGCCGCTTGATGTCCGCATCGCGCTGGTCATTGGCAATGCGTCCTATCCGGGCGGTGCCGCGTTGTCCAATCCGCTCAACGATGCCCAGGCCATGGGCGCCCTGCTGCGCAAGGTGGGGTTCACGGTGGTGGAGGTGCGCGATGGGTCTCGCGCCCAGATGAACGATGCCCTGGAGCTGGTGTCTGCGGCGCTGCGCGGCAAGCAGGGGGTGGGAATGCTGTACTACGCGGGCCACGGGCTGCAGCTGGACTGGCGCAACTACATGGTTCCCGTGGATGCCACGCTGCGCACGGCGGCCGATGTTCCCGCCCAGTCGGTGGATGTCAGCTCGGTGATCGCGGGCTTCAAGGCGGCAGGGAACCGCATGAACATCGTGGTGCTTGACGCCTGCCGTGACAACCCGTTCCAGGGCGCGGGAACCAGCAAGGGGCTGGCCCAGCAGGATGCGCCGCCGGGAACCTTCCTGGCCTATGCCACCGCGCCGGGCAACGTGGCCGACGATGGCGAGGGCGGCAATGGCCTGTACACCGGTTTCCTGGTGCAGGAGCTGGCCAAGCCAGCGACCCGCATTGAAGACGTTTTCAAGCGCGTGCGGCTGCAGGTGCGCCAGAAAAGCGGGGGCCGCCAGATCCCCTGGGAAAGTACCAGCCTCGAAGACGATTTCTTCTTCAACGAACCCAAGCCGGCCTCCGTCGCCCCGCTGGAGAAAGCGCGCGAGGCAGCTTTCCCGCAGGAAAAGGCCGACTGGGACAAGATCAAGGCATCGCGGGTTGCCGGTGATTTTTATGAATTCCTGAACAAATACCCCAGCGGTCTCATCAGCGAGACGGCGCAGGACAAGCTGCAGCGCCTCGACGTGGCCAAGGTCGCGGCAACGCCGGTGCAGGGCCGCGATGCCATCACCCGGCGCACCATCCGGGTGGGCGACACCACGGAATACGTCTACCGCGACCTGCTCACACAGCTGGAGCAAAAGCGGGAGACCCTGAAAGTCACGTCGGTCACCGACGAGTTGATCGAATTCAATGGCGGCAAGGTGGTCTGGACCGTAGGCGGGGCGACCGTGAAGAACGACCAGGGCCTGGAGTTCGATCCGCCCGTGCAGACCCTGCCCGTGGGGGAGATCCAGCTGGGCAAGCGGTGGGCCACCCGGTCCAACTTCCTGGTGCCGAACCGCAATGTGCGTGGCTGGACGGAAGAGGACAGCTTTGTCGTGGGCTATGAGGAGGTCGAGGTGCCAGCGGGCCGCTTCAAGGCCTGGCGCATCGACACCAAGATGCGCACCGAGTTGGGGCTGTTTGCACAGATCACCAACTGGGTGACCTCCGACGGCCGCTTGGTGAAGTACGTCCGCAAAGGCCGCACGCGGGATGGCAGGGATGCCAGCTGGATGCGCGAGATGACCCGCTTCGAGCCCGGTCCGGGCTGAGGAATTCTTGCCAAAATGTGCTTCTGCGCGCGTCCATAAAGCGCTGAATGCTATTAAAAGAGTAGTGATGGCTCAGGCGGCGCTCACTACCCCCCGCGCCTTCTCCACCCACATCTGCAAATTCGCCACCAGGTCCTTCTGGCTGAACGAGCAGCTTTCCTCTGAAAACAGCGCGCTTGATTCCAGCCGGTCCAGCAGGTTCAGCAGCACCTCGCCATAGCGCGGGGGCAGGGCGGCGAGCAGGGTGGTTTGCTCGCGGGCCAGGGTGCTCAGGGTGGCGGCGGTATGGTCGCCGCGTTCAAAGGCCTGCAGGGCTTCGGTCAGGGTGGCGAGCTGGGCGGGGGCGGTGGTGGTCATGGCCAGAGGTATGCGAGTGGGGCAAGGCCGCAAGGGTAAAGCCAAGTGCGGCAAAATCGCCGGATGAACGCCCTCCACGTCGCTGAATACACGCATTCTCTCGGTCTCCAGGCCAAAACGGCCTCTGCGCTGATGGCCAAAGCGCCTGCAGCTATCAAAAACAAAGCACTCAAGGCGCTGGCGCGGCTGCTGCGCGAGAACGTGGATGCGCTGCAGACCGACAACGCCCGCGATCTGGAGCGCGCCCGCGCCGCCGGGCTGGCCGAGCCCATGGTGGACCGCCTCAAACTCAGACCAAAGGTGCTGGAGACCTGCGCCGAAGGCTGCGAGCAGCTGGCGGCCATGCCCGACATCATTGGCGAGATCATCGGCATGAAGCAGCAGCCCAGCGGCATCCGTGTGGGGCAGATGCGCGTGCCGATTGGCGTGTTCGGCATGATCTACGAGAGCCGCCCCAACGTGACCATTGAAGCGGCCAGCCTCAGCATCAAGAGCGGCAACGCCTGCATCCTGCGTGGCGGCTCTGAGGCGATCGATTCGAACAAGGCGTTGGCCAAACTCGTGCAGCAGGCGCTGGCCGAAGCGGGCCTGCCGCAAGACGCGGTGCAACTGGTGCAGACCACCGACCGCGAGGCCGTGGGCCAGCTCATCACCATGCCGCAGTTTGTGGACGTGATCATCCCGCGCGGTGGCAAGGGCCTGATCGAGCGCATCAGCCGCGATGCCAAGGTGCCCGTGATCAAGCACCTGGACGGCAACTGCCACACCTATGTGGACGACCCCTGCGACATCGCCATGGCGGTGAAGGTGGCCGACAACGCCAAGACCAACAAGTACAGCCCCTGCAACGCGAGCGAAGGCCTGCTGGTGGCGCGCGGCGTGGCGGCGGAGTTTCTGCCAAAGATCGGCGCCGTATACGCCGCCAAGGGCGTGGAGATGCGCGGCTGCCCCGAGTCGCTGGCCATCCTGGCGGCCGTGCCCGCCGCGAAGCTGGTGCCCGCCACCGAGCAGGACTGGAGCGAGGAATACCTGGCCCCGATCATCAGCGTGAAGATCGTGGCAGGCGTGGACGAGGCCATTGCCCACATCAACCACTATTCCAGCCACCACACCGATGCCATCCTGACGACGAACCATGTCCACGCCCAGCGCTTCCTGCGCGAGGTGGATTCGGCCAGCGTGATGGTGAACGCGAGCACGCGGTTTGCCGATGGCTTCGAGTACGGCCTGGGCGCCGAGATCGGCATCAGCACCGACAAGTTCCATGCGCGTGGGCCGGTGGGCATCGAGGGGCTGACCTCGCTCAAGTACGTGGTGCTGGGCGAGGGCGAGGTGCGGGGCTGATTTGCTATTTATTTGATAGCTATCAACGCATATCAGTCGCGCGCAGAGCCCTAATTTTTCTATGAAAATCATCATCCTCGGCGCGGGCCGTGTGGGCCAGAGCGTGGCAGACAGCCTGGTGTCGGAGCGCAACGACATCACGGTGATCGACACCGACGCCGCGCGCCTGCGCGACCTGGAGTCGCGCTTTGACCTGCGCGGGGTGGTGGGCAACGGCATCGAGCCCGCCGTGCTGGCCGAGGCGGGTGCCGAGGACACCGACCTGCTGATCGCCTGCGCCGCCCAGGATGAGACCAACCTGGTGTGCTGCAAGATCGCGCAGCTGCTGTTCAACATCCCCAAACGCATTGCGCGCGTGCGCTCCGGCGGCTTTCAGGGCGACGACCGGCTGGTGGGCCCCGAGGGTTTTGCGGTGGACCGCATCATCTGCCCCGAAGAATCGCTCACCCGCTATATCGGCAAGCTCATCGACTACCCCGAAGCCATGCAGGTGCGCGAGTTTGCCGGTGGCCGCGCCTGCCTGGTGTCGGGCCGGGCCCGGCCCGGTGCGCCCATGGTGGGCCCCACGATTGGCGAGCTGCGCGAGCGCGCGCCCGAGATGGCGATGCGCATGGTGGCCATCTACCGCCGTTTTGCCGACGAGCCCGACCGCTTCATCGCCTGCGACGGCGCCACCCGCATCGAGCCGGGTGACGAGGTGTTTGTGCTGGCGGCGCACGAGCACATCGCTCAGGTGCTGGCGGCCCTTCACCGCCCGACCTCGCAGCAGGCCCAGCCGGTGCGCCGCATCATGATTGCGGGCGGCGGGGGTGTGGGGCTGCGGCTGGCGCGGCAGCTGGCGCAGACACCGGGGCGTTTCCACACCAAGATCATCGAGGGCGATGCCGAGCGCTGCGTGGCGCTGGCGTCGGCACTGCCGTCCGACGTGCTGGTGCTGCAGGGCGACACCACCGACGAGGACCTGCTGGGCGACGAGGGCATCGAGGAGGTGGACCTGTTCCTCGCACTCACCGACGATGACGAGGACAACATCATGTCCTGCCTGCTGGCCAAGCGCATGGGCGCCAGCCGCGTGCTGGCCCTCATCAACCGGCGCAGCTATGCCGACCTGATGCACGGCACGCAGATCGACATTGCGCTGTCGCCCGCGCAGGCCATGCTGGGCGAGTTGCTGGCCCATGTGCGCCAGGGCGATGTGCAGGCCGTGCACAGCCTGCGCCGGGGCGTGGCCGAGGCGCTGGAGATCGTCGCGCGCGGCGACCGCAAAAGCTCGCGCGTGGTGGGCCGCAAGGTGAGCGAGCTGCAGCTGCCGCGCGATGTGCACATTGGCCTGATCGTGCGTGGGCTGCCCGATGCATCGGATGCTGCGGGTGCAGCCGCTTCCGATCTGCGCGAGCCCGAGGTCCTCATCCCGCGCAGCGCCACGGTGATCGAGAGCAACGACCATGTGGTGTTCTTCCTGCCCAACAAGCGGCTGGTGCGCGACGTGGAAAAGCTCTTTCGCGTGAGCGCAACTTTTTTCTGACGCCAGGCCAGCGAGCGACCCATGGTGGACATGTTTCCCGTGCTGCGGGTGCTGGGCATCCTGATCATGATCTTTGCGCTGACCATGGGGCTGCCGCTGGCGGTGTCGCTGTGGACGGGCGATGGCGTCTGGTTTGTGTACCCGCTGTCCATGGGCGCCACGCTGCTGGCGGGCGCCTGGCTGTGGTGGCGGCTGCGGCTGTTCAGGCAGGAGCTGCAGCCGCGCCACGGTGTGATGCTGGTGTCTCTGGTGTGGGCGCTGCTGCCGCTGTCGGCCACGCTGCCGCTGATGCTGGCCGGGCACTACACGGGGCACCCGTTGTCGTTCACGCATGCCTATTTCGAGGCCGTGTCGGGGCTCACCACCACGGGCTCGACCGTGCTCACCGGGCTCGATGCGCTGCCGGTGTCGGTCAATGTGTGGCGCACCTTTTTGCAGTGGATGGGCGGCATGGGCATCCTGATCCTGGCGGTGGCCGTGCTGCCGCTGCTGGGCGTGGGCGGCAGCCAGCTGTTCAAGGCCGAGATCGCCGGGCCCATGAAGGACCAGAAGCTCACGCCGCGCATCGCCGACACCGCGCGTGGCCTGTGGGGCGTGTACTTC
>Ga0187844_10001144_pt1 | contig 20486 bp, 24 predicted proteins | sample SpaLakP09_SKY_50_FD_134517 | JGI IMG/M metagenome (GOLD analysis project Ga0187844, IMG submission 134517) | Oligotrophic lake water microbial communities from Sparkling Lake, Wisconsin, USA - SP09_SKY_50 | ecosystem: Environmental > Aquatic > Freshwater > Lake | place: USA: Sparkling Lake...
AAAATGTAAAATAAAGTTTACTTTTCGTTTTCGTCTTCTTTTTTATCTATTTTGTTTTTCTCTCTAAAATTAAAGACAAATAAATCTTTTATATTTTTTTTTACATCTATTCCATCACATACAGGTAATTTCAAAACTTTTTCTGGTAGTAGTAATAACCCTGCGCCGCGTTTTGAATGTGTCTTTCCTTTAAATAAAATTTCTTCTAATACATAAACAAGAAAAGGATTTAACGTTTCGATTAACGTTCTCTCCATAAAATATTTACCGATGTAAGTATAACGATTCGTGTTTCCGTCTGTATGAACTTTGTAATATTTTTTTAATTCAGGTTTGTTTTTAATTAACCCTATACCTTGAATTTTATTCGTGGAATTGTTCATTTCTAGAACAAATACAGGTGTATTAAGAGAAATTTTGGAAGACAACTCTAGAGGAACGCAATACATACATTCGAACCCATGTTTTGCTCTATATGTATAATTCGCATCACGTGTTTCATTATTAAATCTGCTTGTAACGACTGTGAACATTTATTTTGCCATTTTAAAGATATATGTTTTAATTATTCAATTTTAAAATGAATATATATAAAAATGAATTGCTGTATTTGTGGACCTGTAAAAAATTGTGGACCTTATTTAAAGAAAGTTTTACAGAATATCGAGCAAATATCTTCTCTCTTTGATGATTATAAAATATTACTATATTACGATAATTCAACCGATAATACACTAGAAATATTAAAGGAATATCAAAAAAGAAACCCAAAGATGCAATTTTACGTAAATAAAAACCCTATATCAAAATTTAGGACACATAATATAGCTATAGCTCGAAATTTTTGTTTGAATTTTATTAAAAACAACAAAGAAAAATTTCCTTTTTTTATTATGATGGATTTTGATGATGTAAATTGTAAAGAAGTAAATATAGAGCTACTTAGAAAAAACCTCAAGAGAGAAGATTGGGACGCATTGTCTTTTAACACTACTCCAGAATACTATGATATTTGGGGGCTTTCCATTTATCCATATTGTTTCAGTTATAATCACTTTGAGAACAACGTGCAATATTATACAATAATCCAAAACTATGTTACAACCCTTTTGAATAAATTGCCACCGGGTAAGCTGTTACCATGTATATCAGCATTTAATGGTTTTTCCATATATAAAACACATAAATTTTTAAATACATATTATGACGGTAGAATAAGAAAAGATATAATACCGTTGCGAAATATAGTAGCACATATGAAAGCAACAAATTCTCAATTAGTATATAAAAAATATGTTACAGTGGATGGCCGTTACGAAGATTGCGAACATCGTGCATTTCATATTCAGGCGAGACAAAATTCAAGTGCTAGAATAATGATTAGCCCAGAGGTTTTGTTTAGTTAAAATAAGCGTTTAATTTTAGTTTTTTTGTTTTATTATTTATATGAATAATAAAACAATACCAAATAATATATTTCAAACACATAAGTCAATTAGTTATTTAATAAAAAAACCAAAAATTTTAAATGCTATGAAATCATGGTTCATACATAAAAATAATTTTAAATATTATTTTTTTTCAAATTTAAATTGTGATAATTTTATTAAAAATAATTTCGATAAAAAAATAAATGAAGCATATTTTTCGCTTCCTTTAGGGGTAATGAAAGCGGATTTATGGCGTTATTGTGCAATATATAAATATGGAGGTATATATGCTGATGCTGATACAGTGTGTAATATTAATCCAAATATATTTATCAATAACTCATATTTAACTGTAGCGCCTGAACCAGGACATAATTATTTTTGTCAATGGGCTTTTGCTGCTCCAAAAGATTCACCAATATTAAAAACTATTATTGATTTATCGGTTGAGAGAATATTACAACTGAATAAGGGTGACGGAATAAACGTACATTATTTAACAGGTCCAGCGGTTTTTACAGATGGAATAATAAAATACTTAACTGAAAATAATTTACCGATATTTAACGATATTGCTCAATACTATAGATATCCATCCAATCAATTAGCAGTGTTTAAAAAGGAATATTTTCATGAAATATTTATAAAACATTTATACGCTGGTTCAGATAATGATGGTTGGAAAAAAAAAACTACAAATTTAAAATTGTAATTTAATTATAAATATCTTTAATATTCCATAAGTGCGAGTAATGGTCCACTTTTTGATTATTTTGAGATTCTGTAATATATCCATTATAACTTCTTAAAATTATATAGTTATTATATTCAACAAATCTATTATTTAATGAATTTAAAAAAAAATGTTTCATATCAAAGTTATCTTTTTCTTCTCTAGAAAAATATTGTGAAAGTAATCCAGGGCCAGTTACGTCTAAACTTCCACAACCATAATATCTATTATTCACATTTTCTACAATTTTTCTAATAGCTTGTAATAATATGTTGTTTCCTTTATTACATACCATTAATGCATTATATATTCCATTATTATCAGCATCTAATACCCAATGTTCTTTTTCTAATAAATTAATAAATTTAAAACCATTTACGGGTACATACTTAATATCTAAATAAATCCCCCCTTTTTTATATAGTACACAATAACGCCATAAATCCGCTTTATATGCTCCAGGTTTTAAAGTATCAAACGCAGATAAAATATTTTTATTGTAATTCTCTTTAATAAAATTACGACAATCGGTATCATCAAAAAGATTATAGGTAAATCTAGGATTTAATATTTGAATTTTTTTTATAGCGTTTGACATTAATTCAGGTAAATTTTTTGTATGCCATGTTTGAAAAATATTAGCTGGAATAACAAAATTATATTTGGGTTTTATGGTATATGGTATTTTTACTTTTTTAATTATTTCATCATTCAACAATCTATTTTCTTTATTTTTTTTTATTGTAGGTAAATTGAAAAATATTCTTAAATCTGTATTCATAAAATAGAATGATAATTTAAATTTAGTTATTTAAAAAATAAATAATCGAATATTCAAAACTAATAATGTAATAATTTTCTAGATATTCTCATTTTTATTGTACTTTGTAGAAAAATTAAATATATTCATTCAACTTATTACTCATAACTTTATATCGATCATTTTCTAAAGTTTGTTCTAAAATACTCCAAGGTGTGCATGATTGAAGAGCCTCAAGACCATTTTCACAGAAAATGTTTAATAAAACCGGACTAAACCCGGACATCATAGAGCAGTTTGGTTGATTGGAAAGAGACGGAAATCCATATGTACTAGACAAATTCCAAAAGAGAATATGTGGAGGCTTATAGGGTTTGCCGTGAACGCGAATACCAGCATCCTCATACTTTTCCTTCATAATATCATACAAAACTGTCTTGTTACATCTATCGCCTGAATCCATTTGCATATCCGATAAGATAACTAGAACTAAATCTTGAACATCTTCAGGTTCCAGTTTGCTTTCAATAATAGCGTCTAAAATTAAATCAAGTGCTGCGTGAAAATTGGTATTCATTCACCACGGGGCTTTAGATACAACTGCTACTTTTGAAACAAAGTCAGGATATGGTTCCAAGTTGATCCAAGTTGGAGAAGAACTAAATGTCATTACTCGCTTACCAATCGATGACTTTTCAGCAATTCGGATACCTAGAGCAATTGCAACTTCCATAGGAACACCTTCCATGGATCCAGAAACATCTACCATCGCAATCATCTTACCAAGTGCTTTATTTTGACACGAACTATCGCGCCACTGCGAATTGAGCAAATCAATCTCGTCTTGATTTCCATTAATTAACAGTTCTCTAGCCTGCTTGGTAAAATCAGCCATTCCTAGACGTTTTCCCTTCATTTCAACTTCTCCCTTAAGAGCGGTTTTAATGCGTTCCTGAAAATTTTCAGCACATATAATACGGTCTTCATCATCAGGATATCTAACTGTTCCATCCTTTTTGATGTTTAAAAAGGCCTTCTTTTGCTTTGAGAGCGAAATAGATGTCACCTTATTAAAATCAATATCACCCCAAAGGTGTCCACATTGCTTGATTTGTAGGGTATCAATTTTTCTATTTAATTCAGACAATAATTTCCTATATGCGGTCTTGCACTTTAGAATCGCCTTGCGTTTTCCCTCAGGTGTAATAGCAGTTACAACATAATTATAAAAATAATTTGTTGCAAATGCTTCATAAAGCCAGCCAAAAGAAGATTTTTCTCGAGGAATCCACTTAGCTACAAGTGAAATATCATATACATTTGCATCAACACTGGTATCAACATTGGTATCAACATTGGTAAGGATAAAATCATCCCGCTTAAGTTGTGAATTCATAATTTCTATAGCATATGCAATGAGAGGATGATATAGACCAGCTGGTCCTTGATTATTGCAATACTCGCAAAAATATTTAATATCCTTCCAGGAGCCGTATTGATGCACTTTCTTATCTCCCAAATCAACTAAACACAAGAGGGCGAATTGTGCTAATTCAGGGAAAAAATCATACCACGTATAAATCATCATATAAGTAAGATTATATTCTCCCTTTCCACATATAATATCGCGTGTGTGTCCAATCATTCTATAAAGAATAGATAGATGACCTCTCGCAATTTCTCTCTCTGCAATCGAAAAAGGCGTAAAATTTGTTTTTGCAACGACCTTTGACTTAAGAAATGTGAGTAAATCTCTTAAGACAATAGAAAGACTTTGCGTAACTGTTTCATTTGTTCTGGTAAGTTGAAAACTAAATTGAAGAATTCTTTCTTGAATACTATTAGACCATCCATATTCCATATGTCCGTTTTTCCCCGATTGCTTGGGATTATGATTATCTAGTGCTAAAATAGTTGCTGTCATTATAATGATGTTATATTATCGTTCTATGTCTTTATACTGTTTTCGAATAGTTTTTTTATTATGACTTAAAGAACGAATATAAACCTTTTTTGTTTGATTTTTACTGTTTTTGTGTTCGTTTGTTTTTTCATAAAAAATAAATATTAATTCATTTAAATCTTGAAACATATTGATTGATTTTTCAAACTTTATTGCATCAATATTTTTGATACTATTTAAAAAATTAATATCGTCATGTGTTTTTAAAAAAAAAGTAATATCGTCTGGTTCTAGTGTAATTAGGTATTTTAAAATTGATAATAATGTATATTTTCTTTCGTTGTCAATCGTATTATTTTTAAGTATTCTAATGATTTCTTCTCTAGAAATATTATTTGGCGACGACATCAAAAACGATTCTTGTTTTATTTTTTCTATTTCATTATATTTATTTATGTATATCATTTTTAAATTTATATAATACAAATCATCTTTATAAAAGTCTTGATATAATTTATCGATCTTTTCAAAATTATCAATCCAATCATCGTTTAATGTATTATATTCAAAATCCATTTTATAAATTATGCATATAATACATTATAATATTTAACTAATTCGTTAAATTATAAAAGTTAATAATAATCTTCATTATTTTCACTGTCATAATCTTCTTCCTCCTGCATTTGTAATTCATATTCTTCGTCCAATTTGTCGAAAAATTGATAATCATAATTTGGAAATATAAACATATTTTGCCAAGTCTCATAACCCCACATCGCAATATAGGCTTGAGTTCTTGTTTCATGTAATTTCACTAAAGCTTCTAGTGCCGAATTATTTGGTTTATTCATATTATCTATATCCATATCCAAATTTGTGTTCACACCTTTTCCATATCTATATACTATTTTATTTGTGTTTTCCTTATCGTATTTAATTTCAATATACCCTGGTTTGACTTGTTGCAATACTTTATTATTATCTTTAATAATTTTTTGTGTGGATACTTTATTAATATAATTCATTTTAATATTACTAACATTGTTATCGGGAATATTATGAATACTTTTTTTATTTAAATTTAAATCTGGAAAATTCTCAACAGCCAAGTTTTTTTTTGTTTCCTCTTCTTTCCTTTTTTTTTCTTTTTCCTTTCTTATTTTTTCTTCCTTTTCAATTCTCTCTTTGTATTCTTTTGTTTCAAACCGATCGTCTCTATTACTTCGTCTATGATAATCTTTTTTTAAGAAATTGGTTTCTTCTTTTAAAAAACTATTTTCTTCTTTTAAAAAACTGGTTTCTTTGGGTAAAACAATTTTTTTATTATTTTCCCTTTCCTTATCCTTTTTACTATATATATTATTAGTATTAATATCCTCAGCTAAAGCTGCAAATCTCGAATTTGATTTAAACATATTACTAAACGTAGGTTAATGTATATAACTGATATATTAATAACTATAAATATCTTTAAATAGATTTAATAATATAAATATGTAATAACTAATATGTAATAACTAATAAGTAATAAAATATAAAACTATTTAAAGGATATTCAATAGTATAATTACCTTCTTACAGCAATAAAATAATTTTAGCTTGCAGCCCCAAAAACTTCCATTTTATATATATATACAGAAGGTAGCACAATTACATTTTTTTAAAGAATAAAAAATTGAATATATTTTAAAGACTAATGCAAATTGTACTTTATTATTATCACAATGAAACGAATCTATTCTATGACACGTAAGTTAATTATGACATCATTTGTAAATAGAGAGAAATTTATTAAAAACAAAAAATTTTAGTCAGTTGTCTATAAAAAATAGACAAACAAATTACAATAGGATTATAATGCGAAAAACGCATACTTCAACAGCAAACCAAAATGGCGGTAATGGACCCAATAATTACGGATTTTTATTAGCAGCTTTAGCAGTATTTATTTCATCAAAACAAAATAAAAAATAAAAATTTATAATAACAAAGAAACATATTATAAATTTTATCGTATATAAATTTTATCGTATATAAATTTTATCGTATATAAATTTTATCGAATATATTTTACTTAAATGTCATCTACATCAATGGTTTCATCGTAATCATCAACCGTAGCTAATTTTGAACCCATTTTTTCCTCTGCCATCTGCAATTCAATAAGAGCCGCGTATTCATCTGTTTTTTCAGAACTAAATTCAAAATTATCGTGTTTGCTAGTATCAGTAGCAATGATTTTGTTATCATTAGCAATAAAACTATTCCAATTTATAGTTGTTACAGTATTTTTTAATCTTTCTTTATCGTGGTCAGTATAAACTTCAAGGATATCACAATTCAATAACTTACCGTTAGAAGGTTCTTTTTCCCATTCCCTGAGTCCAACAAGAACCCAAGTTCCAGTACCAATAAAATTATCCCGTTTACCACGTCCTCTAAATTTGCCACGAATATGACAAAGCATAGTGACACCATCCAAATCCTCTACATGACACATAGCTCCACCCAAAATCTTTGTTACTTGAGCATATACTTCCGCTTCATCATGAGAAACTCTCAATGCATTAGAACTCTTTACTAAATTTTTACGAGCAAAACCCTTAGCTTTGTTTCCACCACCAGTGTTCTTCACCATTTTAGTTAATATAGTGATTTCATTATATTTATTTAAATGTATTTCAATTTTATTTTATAAAATAATAGTAATAATAATATTAAATTTATAATTTAGAAATATATCGCGTCCAAATGTTTTTATATTGAAGATATATATAATGCAAGGAGGTCGAAAATTGAGCGCTTGGAATCTATTTGTTAAAAAGATTTATGCTGAAGGTAAAAAATCAAGTGGTGATTATAGTTTTAAACAAGCGCTAACTGATGCTAGTAAGCGTAAGGGTGAAATGGGTAATCAAGTTATGGGAACAAAACATAATAAAAAACACAGTAGAAAAAATAGAACAAAAAAGGACAAATTTGGCAAATTTGGCAAAAAAGGCTCTCGTAGACATCATTAAATAATATAATAAAAATAAATACTACATTATATTATTCCATTATCCCGATAATACCTGAAATAATTTATTCATTTTTTCAATAGGAATTTTTGTAATAAAAGACCAATCCTTAAAATCATGATATAATTTTTCATAAGTTTCCAGTGTGTTTTCTAAACTTTCTCTCTTTAAAGGATCTGGATGAATATTTTTAATAAGTTCAACAGTTAATTTACTTAGGAAAGTCCCTTTTAATACAAAGAATCTTGAAATATTACCTATTATATGTAAATATAATAGACTTAAACTATAAATATCCCATTTTTCATTTCTCTCTAGAATATCATTTACAATCTCTTTTTTTGGTTTATTAATATATTGTTTTAATGAATTCACACACAATATTTTAAAATCTTCCTTGAATTTTTGAGAGAAAAGTGTTAAAATATGCAAGTTTTTAACATACATTTCACATATTTCCTCTATAAATGAAACAGAAATCGTGGATAAATTATTGTGTATTAAATAAAATAAAACATGCACTTCCAATGGTTTATATGTATAATCATCTACATTACCAATAATTTTTGTAATATATGCTTCATTTAATCGCTTAATTTGTATACTTTTTTGAAAGTCAATCAATATAGGTTTCTCTCCATAATTAATAGTAAAGACAACATTTTTTACTGAAAAATTAAAAAAACATATATCATTATCATTCAGTTTTATTAAACTATTTAATAAATATGAAAATGATTCGAGAACATTCAAAATAAGCATTTTAGGTGTCTTTAAATGAAATAAAAAATCATTAAATTTTATATATCTATTCTTTTTATATTGAAAAAGTAGATATTTTTGTTTGCTATTCACGTCAGTTTCTATTACCGTTTCACTTAACTCGCAAACTTTAATAAAATCGTAATCATATAAAATATCAAAATTATTCGAATAATATGGTATTCTTTTTATTATTTCACATATATTTATCTCATTAACTGACAAAAAATCATAACTATTTATTCTTGATATATATTTTTCTTTTTCTTCTTCTTCTGTATCTTTATTTAATTCTGAAAAAAAATGTCGAGTAATTGTATTAATTTCAATATTCATATTCTATATCTATTTTTATGTATTATTTTCCTTTTATTATTTTTATTTACTAATTAATAAGAAATATCTATTTTTATACGTTTTTTTAATTTTGTTTTTAATTTCATTGGAATCTGAAAATCCATTTTTGCAAAGTTGATTCACTTCTTCTTTAATTACATCTATGTATTCCTTACAAAAGCTACCAAAACCTTCCGATGGTTTATAATCTTCTTCGTTAATGTGCATCTTAATATGTGCGTCCATAGCATCTAACAAGTCTTTCTGAACACTCTGATAAACCCGTCTCTTCGCTGGTTCCTTTTTTTCAGTACTTTTTTTTCTAAAATAATAACGAGCACTTTTAAACATTTTTTCTAAAATATTTCCATCATAATTTAAGTTTGAAAGTCTTCTAACTTCTTCACAAACTATATCCTCGTTTTGCTCTAACCAAATATTCCAAGCTTCCTTAAAATCTTTGCGATGGTCGTATTGGTGAATTTTTGAAAAATTATACAGTTCAATAGTAAAGTCATTTGTAAACTTAAAACGGAAAATATTTACATTAATTTCATCGTTATTACAGTCATTTTTGACGATTTCACTCTCAATTGTTGTGGAATCTGAAAATGAATTGCCTCCATTATCATTTGATCTATAGTGATTATAAATAGTATTATTATCAATATTAACATTATAGTTTGAAAATTGAATTCTATTTTTGTCATCATAATTCATTTTAATTATGTAAGTTTGTGTAAAGCTATACTTGTATGATTTATAATTAGATAAGTTTTTAATTTCAATTTTTTTTAAAATAAAATTATTATTAATAATTAAAAACAAATTTATATATATATTATCGCAATATGGATTTATCGTTTAACGAATCGTTTGAAGAAGAGATATTACGACCTGCGGATAAAGTAATTAAAGAAACACTTGTTCAAAATATAAGAAATGAGAATGAGTATGATTACAATAATATAACGAATAATTATGATAAAGAATTAGAAAAAGCAATATTTTTAAGTATGCAGGAAAATATTCAACAACAACAACAAAATCAGGAGTACGAAGATAAAGTTGTTAACGACTACAATAAAGAGATTGTTGAACGTAGAGAGAAATTTAAAGATCTATTATTTGATTTACGTAAAATATCCAATTTTGATAAAAATATTAAAGAAACATATGAAATTATAGAACCTATTATTGAAGCGTATTGTAATCAGTTTATAGAATACTATATAGTCGATGAAGAAACATATACAAGTATATTCAATATATTATCAACTATCAGAACAAATAAAAAAAATATAGAAAATGTAAAGTTAATAATTTTATTAAATATATAATTATATAAATATATATCATGTCAAGAAATTTTTTAAATATTAATCAAAATTTATCACCGTCTACATTACGCGACAGATACTCTGTAATGTTAGGAACAACGAAAGGAAAAGCATCCGCACAAAGAATTTATAATTTTATAAAAAATAATCCACGCGGCAACCCTTGTTTTATTAATAATTGGTCAAATGTTAATTTAGGAGAGAAAGAAAATTCTTTAAATTGGGAAAGAATAGCTATGTCGCATGATGGTAAAATACAAAGCGCAGTTGTGGATGGTTATAATGGTGGAGGTAACATATACAATTCTTATGATTATGGTAAAACATGGAAAGCTTCAGCCCAAAATTTTAATTTACGTTGGTATAATATTTCTATGAGTAAAGACGGCAGAGTACAAACAGCTATAGCACAAGGTGATTATATATATAATTCATATGATTATGGTCAAACTTGGAATAAAAATACAACTGCTCCTCAAGCGTGGTGGATATCCGTCTGTGTATCAGAAACAGGTCAATATCAAACCGCAGTAATAAACGGTGTTTATTCAGGAGCAAACGATGGATATATTTATAGGTCGTTTGATTTTGGTCAAACATGGAATAAATGTTTCAATTACAATAATTCTTGGATATATGTTGCTATGTCAAACAGTGGGCAATATCAAACAGCAGTTTCATTAATTATAGATGGTGTTGATAATCCTGATAATGTAATGGGGTATGTATTTAATTCAGTTAATTATGGAAATACATGGGAAAAAAATACTAGTTTACCTCAATCTTATTACACATGTGTGGGAATAAATGGAACGGGACAAATACAATTAATAGGTGTAAATAATTGTAATTTAGCACCAGCTACACCAGGACCAATATTAATTTCTTATGATTATGGTAAAACATTTAATAAGACAATATGCCCATTTGATAATTGGTTAAATATTTCTGTGAATAACACCGCTAATATTATTTTAGTTTCGGGTTATCAACAAACATATCAAGAAGATGAAGAAGAAATTATTGTTCCTAACACGGGTAAAATGTATGTATCATATGATTACGGCACAACATGGCAGCAGTCAACACCTATATTAAGCAGATGGACTTCAACAATAATAGCAAAAAATGCGTGTATTGCTTCAGCTACAATATGGGGAAGCGGTATTTTTATAAATAATAATTAAATAATAATTAAATAATAATTAAATAATTGAATAATAATAGATAGTATTTTATTACTTTTTACAACTCTCTTTTACACCTTTTTACATTTCAAACGCCTATAAAACTACTTTAAATATTGCTTAAAAATATCTTATTTTAAATAATATATTATAAAATGTGTTCTTTTTATGAAACTAAATTAGAATATAATTCAACAGAAAAAATGTTAATATTTCACACTGATTACATTTTATCAAACCCACATATAATTGAGTTTATCTATGGGTGTGCTTTGTATTGTTCAAATATAAGAATTATATCACTCATTAATTTGTTTGTTAGAGAACATAACGTAAAAATTAGTAGATACAATATTTTACAGAATATGTATCAATCAAGACTTCAAAAAATTAAAAAAGATAGTTATCTTTGGCGTATAAATGAATTAAATTATCCAAAATTGGAAGACAATAAAAAAAAAGAATTAGAATACATACATAATTATTGGAAATCATTCGAAGTAAAATAAAGTAGGCGTTTAAAATGTAAAAAGGTGTAAATGTCTAAGGTGTAAAATGTATTATTTTACTATTTGATTCTTCCACATCATATTTTTCTTCTACTAATACGGCAACTGCTTCTACATATTGATAATTTATAAATTGGTTTTCTACAGGAATAGCTTCTGGTATATTAACAAGAGGGATGCACACTTCTTGATAATTAGATAATTCTTCATAAAATTCCTTGACTTTTTTATTAATACGAATTCTCTTTGCATCAAAAGAAGTCAAATACAGTCCATCAAGACTTTTCACACGTGATAAAGCAACGTAGGTCTGTCCACATTCAAATATTCCACTACCAACATCAATTTCCGCTACATCTAACGTGGCACCTTGCGACTTATGAATTGTTAACGCCCACGCTAAAATGAGAGGCACTTGGGAGATACCAATACCAGGAATTTTATCACTCGCCCAAGTATGACGCGCCATAACAAGTTCAACCCCATTATTATATTTTACACGAGGAAACCCTGTAAATTCGCAATAAGAAGTAATAATCCCTTGGCTTCCGTTACATATAAGTGTGTCTCCTTCGCTAGACTTAATATTAATAACACACATCACATGCGCACCAATTTTCGCTTTAATATTTTTATCACAAATCAGATTACCAGATAAGAAATCTAATTCAACTTGAATTTCTTTCTCTCCAAATTCAAGCCTAACTGTTCTTTCAGTCTTAGTCATTTCTAAATCTTTTATATATTTTACATTGTATTCTTTTTCCTCTGTCTGCAATGATGACATCTTAAAATTATTAATTTGTTCTACCTTGTTGCGTGTAGGATATAATTTAGTAGGTTCTACAACTAAATTCGAGTCATATACACGCCCTACATATTGAAGGAGCAAATCATTTGCCTTACGTTTGATTTTCCCCTCTCGTATTTGATTTAAAATGGATGAATACATTTCGTCGGTTTGTCTAAAAATTTTTACCAATTGAATTTGACAATCTCTGTGAAATATAAAATTCCATTCATCGCTTTCGAAACAAAAACGCTGTGTATCTGGTTCCGAATTGTCTCCTACCGGAGGTAATTGATAGAAATCACCAGCAAATACCAGTTGTATCCCGCCAAATGGTTTATTATTTCCACGCACAGATTTACCTATTTCATTTAATAGAGTAAACAATTTTAATGAAAGCATACTTACTTCATCAACCACTAAAATATCTGTTTTTTTCCAAATAGCTTTTGAAAATTTATTTTTCTTGATTTTTGTTACCAATTGTTCTATAGTTCCATTCCCTAATCCAATTCCAGCCCAAGAATGAAGTGTTTTAGCTTTACAATTTAAAAGAACAGCTGCACAACCAGTAAGGGCTGTTACGTGAATATCCTTAAATCTATGAATAGCGTTTTCATATATTTTTCGAATTAATGCTGTTTTGCCTGAACCTCCAGGACCAGTGATAAATATATTATGTCCTTGAATATATTTATCATACGCGATTTGTTGTTCTCTTGAAAGTTCCATTATAGTTATTTATCATTTTATTTTTAATATGATTTTAATAATCAATTTTAAATTTAATATATTAAATAAATTTATTGTATATAATATATGAACTTTGACCTTAATATTGGAAATTATAGTAGAGAAGAATTAGTTGATATGTTTGATTTACCATCTAATTATGATAGTAATATAGTTGAAATGAAAGAGACACAATTGAGAAATACTCTTATGAATAACAAAGAAATAAACCAAGATACCCTGATGAAAACAATACAATTTTTGGTTCAAGCGAAACAGCTTATTTTAAATGAGACAGATTCAAAAAATAAAAAAGATGATAATAGCATATTAGAAAGAGCCTATAACACCGATTATTCACTTCAAACAACCGAATTAGAAAGTAAAAATGAACACATGGTTCAAGTAAATAAAAATGGCCCATATTCAAATTCGTATCCTAGTGAATATTTTGCTGGAATAATAAATCCACTTAAAAGAAAAACAAGAATACAAGTTTTAAATATTGATAGCAAATTTAGAGATAATTATTATAATACTTCTTCTACAAATTTTAATATAATTTTACCTATGCTTTTTACAAATATTGCTAAAATTGTATTAAATGCAATTGAAATACCAACATCTTATTATAATGTATCAAAACAATATGGTAATAATTTTTTTACTATATCGGTAAACGGCAAAAATGGAATTATAAATTTACCTGATGGAAATTATTCCCAACATGGCATTATACAATGTATTAATAAACAAATATCAACATTTACAACTATTGACCCTGATTTTGCCTACGTAGAATTTGCTATTAACTTAGGTGCAGACATCACGAATAATAATTCAGGAAGTGGTCAAGCAATAGCTGGTTTTAATGGTAGACAAACACCAAATGCAACATTAGAATTGAATTTTCAAGCAGATAGATATGGTGTAGATGACCGCAATACACCTTTACCTTTAAAACTTGGATGGACACTTGGTTTTAGAAATGGTGTATATGTAAATAATGTAAATTATGTATCAGAAGGCCTTGTCGATACGAGTGGTTCAAAATATTTTTTTTTAGTGTTAGATGATTATAATACCAGTGTAAATAATGGGTTTTTTAGTGCATTTAATTCATCCATGTTAAACAAAAATATTTTAGCACGCATATCATTACAAACGAACCAATTCAATCCATTTAATTTACTCGAACAGAATAATTTGTCAACTATTACTACACCACGCGATTATTTCGGTCCTGTTAATATTCAAAATTTAACTGTACAATTATTAGATGAATATGGTAGAGTAGTAGATTTAAATAATATGGATTTTAGTTTTTGTATATCACTTACAACTATTTATGATTTATGATTTATAATTCTCCTTTTATTTTGTAATTCAACCATGATGACGGGAATATTTTTGTTTTTCCATCATAGTTTACAGCATGACGTTCTTTTATCAAACATTCATTTAACCATAGATTATCTAAATAAACATCCGCTAGTATTCTACCATATTTTTCACTTTGAATATTTTTTAACGTAACATATTTATTTAATATTAATGTGGATAACATATCTCTTGCATCTTTTGCTGCTATTTTTTCATCTTCATTTTTACCTTTCATTTCAGGCGCATCGATTCCATTTAATCTTACAGATAATCTGTATAAGGGTGAATCGTTAAAAGGTAATTTTGAAGCAATTGTAATAGTATCTCCGTCATATACTTTAATAACACGACCACCTTGAATAGGAAAAGTAAACGCAACTGTATCTTCCCATGTAATATCAGTACCGGCTTCCATATAATTTTTATTTTTCACGATTACTTGATTTTCATTACTAAGTAACCTTTTTTGTGGCCTTATAAATACATTCAGTTGATTTTTAATATCTTTTAAAAAATTCATTCTTGTTTTACCTATTTACAAATAATGAAATTAATTCATCAATTTTATTATTTAATAATATTTTTATAAAATATAAATGGCTCATTCATTTAAAACAAACCCTGCAAGACCAGCATTTTCGGTGTTTAATGGACCAAATGATGCAGGAGATTATATTCTTAATAAAAAAGCAAAGGCGACCTTTTGTGCCGCTAATAGTTGCAAACAAAGTACTTCAGTTAACACACAAAGTAATCTCTTATTGCTAAGAAAATCCAATATGTTAAATTTTTACCAATCTGGCAGTGATGTCGATACTACAGATCTAAACATCAATTTAATAACCAAATTAAATTTAATGGATGTGAATGTTGTTCAACCTGTTGATATGAGTATGAATTCTATACCATATTTATATTACAATATTGATCCTGATGGTCAATTATTTGGAAACACCGTATGTGGAATCAATAATTTCTTGAATTACCTAGAATATAATCCGCCATATACTACAACTAATGTAGAGGAAATAAATAATCTTTAGATAACAACAAATATAATAAAGGTTAAAAATGCTGTTATAATTATCATATAGGATAATTTTATAAGTTTATTCCTGTAATTTGTTATTTCGTCTTCAGAATCATCGTCTTCATATTCATCAATTTCCTTAATAGTTTTTAAAGTATTTTGTGTTTGAATTTTATTTTGGTTTTGGTTAATATAATATTCGTATTCATTATTTATTTCATTCATATTTTTTTCATTCATATTTATTTCATTCATATTTATTTGCTTGATATTTATATTTGTCTTATTTATATTTGTCTTATTTATATTTGTCTTATTTATATTTGCCTTATTTATATTTGTCTTATTTATATTTGCCTTATTTATATTTGCCTTATTTATATTTGTCTTATTTATATTTGTCTTATTTATATTTGCCTTATTTATATTTGCCTTATTTATATTTGCCTTATTTATATTTGTAAAATTTTTATTACGATTAGGTGGTGCCTCTATATCTATAAACCACCCCCAATTTTCATTTAATCCTAAAGAATTATCGAAATTATTTAAAACAACTGTTGTTGTCATTATAATTTGTATTATTTATTATATTCATATTTTTAATATTAATATAATTCAATTTTTATTTTTTAGCGTTTAATACCCATCTTAATAAGTATATCATTGGCTTTTTTTGCGATATTTTTATATTTTCTACCTTTAGAGCTATATTGGCGTGCACGAATATATGCTGCATAAACTCCTTGAGGACTTATTTTACATGTATTTTTTTTACAGATAGGGAAAGATGTATTATTTCCTAAAAAGCATTTTTTACCGCATTTATGTAACATAACTGTTTTTTGATGTGTGCCTGGTTGTTGTCTCTTCCATCCTCTGGTTGCTACACCACGACCAATATTTTTACGAGTTTTAGACATTATAATAACATTACAGAAAAAATTATTTTATAATCAAATAATATGGATAATATAGATAATATAGATAATATGGAGTCAGAACACAATATAGAATCAAAAAAAATAGAAGAAACAGAAGTAAGAAAAGAAATAGAAGTAACAGAAGAAGATAATAATACAATAAAAAATGTAAATATACAATTCGTAGAGGACGATGATTCAATTTCACTAATAACAGCTAACAGAGAATTAACACCTAAAAAATTACCTACTTCAACTCAATTACCAAGGACTGAAAGTATGGCTTGTTACCAATATACCCCATCACGACCTGCCTCTCATTATTACATTCCTCCAGAAGAGTCTAGTGAAACAAACAGTGATATATCAGGTAATAATACAAATAAAAAAGACAATGAATTATTTACATATAAAAAATATACATACAAAGAGTTAGAAAAAGAAATTCATGATGACTATTTTGATGATAGAGAATACCACTCAAGCGCTTTAGATATATTAGCTACATATTTAAAAGGGCAAAAATTAATTTATATGGAATCAAAGGCTTATTGTGAGAATAGGTTAAATTATTTAATGATGCCTTCAATATTGTTATCAACAGCGGCTACTGTATTATCATCCATTGTGAAAGATTTTTATTGGGGTGCTTATTTTATAGCAGGTATAAACGGCGTTATAGCTTTTATGTTAGCAGTCGTAAACTATTTAAAATTAGATGCCACATCTGAAGCACATAAAATATCCGCACACCAATACGACAAATTGCAAACATCTATTGAATTCTTATCAGGAACAACATTATTATTTAATAATAATCCAAGCATTATAGAAAAAAAATTAGAGAATACAGAAAAAAAAATAAATGAAATCAAAGAATCAAATCAGTTTATCATTCCAAAAGATATAAGAACTTTGTATCCTATTATTTATAATACAAATGTGTTTTTAATAATAAAAAAAATAGAAGATATACGAAAACGTAAAATAAATGCATTGAAAGAAGTTAAAAATCAAAAAAATTATTTAATAGCTGTATTAAAATCTAAAAAAAGTAAAGAAAAAAAGTCGTCTGTTAAGAATTTGGAAAATGAAATAGAAAAATTAGTAAAAGATAAAGATAGACACATTAATAATCTATTGGTTTTAAAATCAGCATTCTCAATTATTGATGAGATGTTTATGAAAGAGATGGAAAACGCTGAAAAATCCAAAAAGTTTACATTTAAACGATTATTTTTTTGTTTTGTGACAATACAATTAATGAAAAAGATGACCCAAGAAAATTAAGTTCATTTATAGAAGATGTAATGGATCCTTATGGAAGACAAGATAAATATTTAAAAGAAGCAAAAGAAATAGATGAGAAAAAAAGAAAAAAAGATGAAGAACAAAAGAAACAACTAGAAAAATCGCAAAAAGACAATGAAAAATATAAAAAAATGTGGGATGAAATTAAAAAAACAAAAAGTTTATTAAAAGATAATATTTCACTAACAGAACAGTTATACGATAATCTAGAAAAAGGTGAACTTATAAAATCTGAAAAAAAGGAATATAAAACAAATGGGTTTTTAACTTTAAAAAAAAATAATATTGTAAAATTATTTGGATATAAAATGAAGCCAGACATGAGTAATATAAAATTAATTGCAGAAGAACTTCTTCATCATGATTCAGATGAAGAAAAAAAAAGCAAACATTCAGATTCATCCAATTCTTTAATGGATTTTGATGTTGTATGTAACGAACAATCACAAAAAATAAACTAATTTAATAAGTATTTAATAATACATATTAAAAATCCGACTTGCTGGAATCGAACCAGCTACCATTTGATTACCCTTAAAAACAACTACAGTCAAATGCTCTACCAAATGAGCTAAAGTCGGTAACAGATAATTAGAAGTAATTCTAATTATCCCCAATATAACATAATATTAAATCTTTAAATAGTTTTCAAATTAATATGTATTTTTTATTTAAATGACAATGTTCGCAAATTATTTTTTGTCGATTGTATTCTGTTTACATTTGTGAAAAGCATTTTTTTTGATTTTATTTGCGAAAGTCTTATTTTCTGTTGTATTTCTCTTATTTTATCATCCCTTAACATTTGTTTCAATTCCTCTATTGTTTTGGGTCTTCTTGGACCTTGTTGCGGAACATTATTGTCTTTGTAGTCCTTAAAATATTTATTATAAATATAACTATGTTTTACAGATGGGTCAAGTGGTGTTGCATTATTATTTTTTATATTTTGAATTGGTTGTTGTTGCGGATAATTTTGGGTTTGATATTCTTGTTGATAATATTGTGGTTCTTCTTGTAAAGGTCTCATATATTGCAATACCCCATCTTGGTTAACTACCAAATTCATATTATTCAAAATATCATCAAAAGACACTTTTTTCTTTTTTGGTATTTCTTTTTTTGGTTGTTCCCAATATTTATATTCATTTTTATCATTTTGTTTTATATTATCTAAATTATTCATCTCTTCAAAATTAAGCTCCATATTTATATAATTAATATTTTATTACTTTTTATTTTACATATAAAATAAAAAATAATATGCTTTTAATATAAATATGCTGGATACTTATATTAAAAATAGAGGTATTACTAAAACTATTATTCATAATAATAATAGAAACCAAATAAAAGAAATGAAATGGGATGCTGATTATGATGGAAATGTTGCCAAAATTTCACTTGATTTAGATAATAATGGCACTCATAATAATTATCATTTCTCTCTTGATAATCATGATTTAGCTAATATATTAAATGTAACCAGTGTTAATTTGCCTCTTGAACGAAGGTTAAAAAGAGATTTTAAAAAAACATTTAGAAATAAACCTAGAGTTTATCAAATAGAGTTTGATAATATTGAAACCCCCGAATCGACTGAATCACCTTTTATTCCTAACGAAGAAACATACCGAATGGATAAACCTCTTTCTATTGAAGAAGTATTAAAACCTGTTACTCATTTATCTAGTCCCAAACAAAATGAAGAGTTTATTATTCCAATGACAATTGATGAAAACATAAATGATAATTTTACTTTGACGCCAAGCAGACATCATCGAAGACCCAGAACACATAAATCATACAGTAAAGTTTATAAAATTAATAGAAGAAAAAGTAGTTCAAAAAGTAGTCCAAAAAGTAAATCAAAAAATAGAAGAAACGGGTTTTTATCTTTACTATGATTTTTTCGTATTCTTTTTTTAAAAGTATATATAAATGTCATTTAGACAATTCGGAGGGTTAAATTTTGCAGCTAGAAATAACATAGTCGCAAGTAATTATAATACATCTAATAATTTACAAGTAACACAAAATGTTGGACAACCTAATTCTTATATGAATTTTTTAAGTGATATTAGTGCGAATAATATATTAACACACACTCTCATATGTAGCAATAATGCATCAATTTATGGAAATCTAACTGTTTCAGGAAATACTATTTCTTCTAATAATTTAACAGTATTAGGAAGTACTGATTTGAAAGGAAATGTGGGAATAGGGAAAGCACCTTCCAGTTACGCATTGGATATATCTGGTAATTCTAATGTTGAAGGAAATCAAAATGTTTCTGGTAACATAACAGTAAAAAGTAATGAAACCATTGGC
>Ga0187844_10001147_pt1 | contig 20479 bp, 19 predicted proteins | sample SpaLakP09_SKY_50_FD_134517 | JGI IMG/M metagenome (GOLD analysis project Ga0187844, IMG submission 134517) | Oligotrophic lake water microbial communities from Sparkling Lake, Wisconsin, USA - SP09_SKY_50 | ecosystem: Environmental > Aquatic > Freshwater > Lake | place: USA: Sparkling Lake...
GTCCAAGGCCGAAGGCGATCGATGGATCCGAGCCATTAATAGTCCCGCTTTTCAGACCATTTTAAAGGCAACAAAATGGGGGGCTTTCCAAACAGACTATCGTATGTTCCGACACTTCAATTCCCGATTTTATTCTATGGCACCTTTTTCTACACATAATCGAACACAGAAACGAAACGAACCATAAAACGTAAACACTAATTGAGATCCAATAAATCTGTGGTGCATAATTGCTGGTTCCTCCTAACAGACAATTGTTCGGTCAAATAATCGATCGTCAAGGTCTTTTTCTGTAATTGGGTTTCAAGCTGCGTTATAATCTTTTGTTGATTTTCTACGAGTTCCTTGTTCTTTAGCATCTCTATATAATAATTCGCCTTGTTTTGGTTCAAGAGAACAAGCCATTTTTGATGTGATTTTGATTTTGTATGGGTCGCGAATTTGGCCGTACTTTCATATGCTTTGTCCTTCCTCGAACCACATGGACAAAATATTCCTACCTTGACAATAGGTATATTGTCAATGTAATTCCCGTTCTCATCCACACTAGGTGTGTATGTATCAGGTGTAGTCGCTATCTCCATTATGTACGATTGGTTATGGGTTATGGGTTATGGGTTATGATTAGTTATGGTTTACATTGGTTAAATATACATACAAATCAATTTTTCGTCCAATTATTCGTCTAGCAACATGATCGCCATAGCAGCATAATTATGTAAATCGATGAGCGTGTCTCGAATGCCCTCGTCATTTACTAGATTAACTCCGTTCTTGGTAATCGACATAGAACGCTGTAGTTTATCTTCTATTCTCATTAGTACACCAATAACACCATATTTTGCGAATGCATCACCATAGTCTATATTCTTTCTGATAAATAGATCCAAGGCTTCGGATTGAACCTTTTTCATTTGTTCGGGGCGATCCATGGCCTAGGTCTAGTCTAGTATAATAGTATAAATCTTGTTGTTTATACTATTTCTTACAAAATTGATGTGTTGTTATTATAATCAATATCATGTATAAAACGAACCATGTCCACAAACTCTAGAGAAGAAACCCTTCGTCTCCTTGATGAAAATATCAGGGAGCGCGTATCAGCATGCGCAAAGATCCCAACAAACCCAGAAGACGAGTGGCGTAGTGTTCCCGACTTAATCCGGCGATTACTAACTGCTATACCACCAGACAAGGCGGATTTGATTCGAGAATTGCAAGAGTACAACAATATGATATGTACTGTTGCACCATTTGTTGTCAAGGCTGGCTATACACGTGATATGCCTCTTCAGACAATGAGACAGCATATTATCTCTATTATGGAAGGTTATCATGTGCCAATAACAAATACCCGTCCTTGGACAATTCAGACACTTTGGCACAGACCCGTTGTTGAAATCTTTCATAGCCTTAGATATGTTTCTACACAAATAAATTCTCCTTTTGTTTGCAGTACTTCTTGTATCGATGATGCGTAAATATATCCATCCATCTTTTCGATTGATTTCATTCCACTACGCAAGCTATCGCAAGCAAACGCAAGTCTTTAATTATCGGTTGAGGTCTTACCAGCTCCTGGTTCCGTAATAAACGGAAGAGGAGCCGCCCCACCTCATCCACCACGCATTTTGCGGACCGTGCGTCGTCTACTGCTCTTAATTCCGCGTTGCTTATCGCTTCGCTTATGTCCGCTTCCCTTATCGCTTCGCTTATGCATTGTGCGCTTAGTCGAACCAAACAACCACTTCAACATCTGATTAGATCAAATTTATACAATAGGATCCGATATTTTTTTCATCCAATAGGCCAAGGTTAATCGCGTATAATCAAATTGCCCAGATTCATGTTTTTCTTTAAACTCAGCAAGCACTCGAGCCATAGAATCCAAGGAAACATCAGACCATCGCTCAACAATCCATACGGGCAATCCCTCGTATAATGGATCCAGCGCAGAAGTTTTCACAATAGGAATACACCCTAGACAAAGCGCCTCCCAAGTTCGATGACAATCATAGCCATTTCCGTGAGGTGAAATAACAAAAGCGTATTCTGACTGTGTTTTCCAAGATCGCATTCTTAAAGTAATATTCGGTTCATAAAATACGCAGGAATCAGGGATCTGATTATATGCATCTCGACGATCATACGCATATTTTGTTTGTATTGAAAAATGGTAATTCGAATACGCTATTGGGTTTCGATTATAAAACGGCGCGGATTTTTCTACAACCATCTTCAAAATTTGTTCCTGAACAAGCGCACTAGTCTGCGCCCCCCACGGATGTGAACTATGTTGAAGAGTGTGATAATCTAAACCAATAGGAATCTGAAATAATTTGGGGTGTTTTCCTATACAATTCTGCGAATACCACCGTAAGACTTTAGGGTTTTCAATAAACTCTAAAAATGCCGCATTGGAGATAAACAGTTCACTAGGACAAGATTCATCACAGTCTCCAGATACGAGGACAAACGAAAAAGGAAATATGGGAAAGAGATAATCAACGAAAAAGGGAATGGCTGAGCTGCAAATATACAGGGTGTCGCCAGGTTGCATCTTGGAAAAATCATAGGCAATCAATTGTCTAATCGATGAGATGGGATTTGAACTATGGACCCGACACGATTTCAAAATACCTCGACTACAAACAAAAGTACACTGTGTTTCATCTTCGTTTTTTTCCATATACTTATCTATATTTCCAAAACTCTCAATATATAATTATATATTCAGGGAGATTTATATCGGTTTCTTCCAATCAACTTCTTGCCATCTTGGAAAGACAAAAATATCACCATGCCAAAATTGATAGATTTTGGGATAAAATACATGCGAAAAAACGCCTAAAAACCCGATCAACCAAGAAAAAGTACCGTTGGACAAGATCAAATATTTACAGGTGCTCGCGAACAAAATCGTCTCTACCTCATTCAATGAAACAACGATCAATCCGTATTTTTGTATTAATGCTTGGCATATTGGATGGTTTATCGAATCGCTAGAAATATAGGCTTTTGCTGAATCACTACTTGTCGTGTTTTGTTTGCGATAGTTTATAATTTGTGAAAGGCATCGGTCATAATAATCAAACCCGGGATTATGGTGTACAACGTCTCCCAGTCGAACATGAACGTAGATATTTTCGTTGTTTTTGTACTGTCCTCGGAATTTGTTTTGGTTAACAATGGTGTCAAACCACTTATTTTTCGTGAAATATTCCTGTAAATAATGTGCGAAATCTTTCGTTTGACAATAATTATCTTCTTGATGAAACTGAATATTGGTTTGGAGAGGTTCTGGATTTGTAATATATTCCATAAAATTGGAATCACGAATTTCCACGGGAGGAAAGGTAGAGTCTTTTGTTTCACCTCCGGTATACAATGGTATTCCTAGCTGTTTCATCTTATCGCATTCAGCGTACTTCATAGAAAGACCGTTTTTTTCTCCAAGAATATGAGCCATCATATTACGAAAAAACTGGTTGCAAAATCGACCCCCCCGTCCTTGCACATTGTTGATATTAGTCATGTTCAATACAATTAGTTTAATTCTATTGAATAATGTTTAGGTTGTTTATCGCCTTTATCAAAAACTACATAAATAGTATTTTATATATTTTATATAATTGAATCATGAAATTTGTACTAAATTTAGTAAAAAGGATACTATCTAAAGAAAAACCCAAAGTTATGGGAAGATGGAATACTGAGTCTTGTCATACAAAAATAAATAACAAGATCGATTTATCGAACGAGGATCATTGTGGACCTTGTGGGCAATATGCTTTGTCCAAAATGGGTACACAAGATGTTTTAGAAAAGCAAGATAGAAAACAGAGTAAAAAAATATAGATTTTTGTTTTGCTTACACCCAAGGTTTTAATTCCAATTGTTTGAAATTGCGATCATTCTGCTGAGGAATATTGAAAGGAACCACCAATGTACTCTGATCTTGCAAGTATTTCATATAACCAATCGCATCACCATAAAGCCGAGGAACTATATACTCCAAAACCAATTTATTTAGACGTTCTATCTGTTGAGGTACTGGATCAGTTGAGTAGTTGACGTACTGAAAAAAGGTATTACGCATAATAATTTTCAAAATATCAACATCTTGAGGGGGTAAAACCAACTGCTTTTTCGAAAGTTCATACACCCCCGCTCGCAATCCATTCTGTAAAATCTGAACATTTTGAGCAGAAAAATAAGCCAATGACAAAGGGCTATCTTCCCATTCGCCGACGAGAGCTTCGCGATATTCTGTAGCCTTGTTTTTAACTGCTAAACGTTCGTACATTTGAAATCGTGCATCGGGATTTTCAGGTTCGATAATATTTATCCGTCCATTATATCTGTTTTTATCATTGGATAATATCGAATAATTTGAATAAGCATTTTCTAATGAATCTCTTTGCGTAGACATGGATTCTGTACCGTTATTCTATTTTGAGATAATATTATCTCAAATATATGTATAATAGATATATTGTCCTAAATAATATAGTATGGAATGGTTTCATGTTATTGTACTAACAGTAGCTTTAGTAGTCTTGATATTGTTGTTAACATTTATTGGACTTTTGATGACACATCAAAAGACTAGCTTGTCGTATCCGCCGACTTATAATACTTGTCCGGATTACTGGACAATAACCACTGATGGATCCGGCTGTTTGATACCCAGTTATAAAAGTAATTTGAATATTGGTCTTTTGTACAGTGGACCAGGTTCATTAAATTCTTCCGTATCAACAACCCCCGGATTTACCTCGACTATAGATTCTAAAAGTAATTCGGTTATCAATAAAATTAATTTCAATGATAGCAAATGGCAGGGATCTATCTGTAATCAAAAGAAGTGGGCTGCCAACAATAATATAGTATGGGATGGCGTTAGCAATTACAACTCTTGTTAATTACAACTCTTGTTAAAAGCGAAGCCTTTCAATAAGCAACTTATAACGTAAATATAGTTTTCAATTTACGTTATACTCTGTACTTCGTTATACCCTGTACTCCGTTGTACTTCGTTATACCACATGAAATTTAATAACTCTAGCACTTTCACCATAAACAAAATCGCGTTTATATAAAGCTACAGCATCTTGTATCAAAACAGACCCCCATTCATTTTGTTCCGAGAATGTCTCTACAGCAACCCTATCATATTTCAAAAGACGAATGTTTTGCACAATAGGAAGCAAATCCTCTTTATATGTTTGGATCAAAGTAGCCAGAATTTCTTTTTCACCCGTTTTTGAATACTCCTGTTTCAAAACATTCAATTGTTCTTGGACACGGTATAATTCCTGTTGTTTTCTCGCCAGCTGTTCCTTTTTAACAGGATTTTCATATAACTCCTCATACGCGGTTAACAAATCCGTGTACATCTTGCTGGTCTCGTTGTATTTTTCCAAAGTTTCTTTGAACAGTTTCACCGAAGTTTCATCATTCACAAAATGAAAAATCGTATCCAATTTCTGTCGGATAATAGAATCTTTTGCATCTACTACATCCTCCTGATAAATGGATAACAATTGCAACATATTGAAATTATCTCCGTTAAATATTTTGATATCTAGAGCACAAGGTTTTGAAGTATCGCCACAGATAGCAGTATATTTAGCATCAGTGGTAGAAAATATAGTTCCTACGGGGCGTTTACAGAAAATGCAAGAGGGTCGCACCTCTCGTGCACGCTTTATACCTGCTTTTTTATTTGCCGCTTTTTCAAAAGCATCACGTTTCATTTTTCGTGTCTTCTCATCATACGCCGATTTAAGACGAAAATATTCATGGATGCTTTCAATATAATCTATTTTGTGATCTATCGATGAATCTTTTGTTGATGAACCGTCTTTACCACTTTCTTCGCCATCGCTATCATCATCATCCGATTTTTTTGACAAAGAATTCATTTCCATAAGGGGACTGTTTTCCATATCAAAATCTACTAAAGTAGCCGGTGGATGTTCTACTACTAGCAAAGGATTATTCGAACAATGAAGGGTTTTTAATTCAGGCGTCCCAGCTAAATCGAGTCTACGCAATTGGTTGTTCTCGCATTCTAACACTTCCAAAGTAGACGGCAAATCCGTAATCTCCATGAGTTCATTGTTGGACAATCGCAGTGTAGTCAATTTGGGCGTATTCGAACCGTCAAATTTTGTCAAAGCATTCTCTTCTAAATCCAGGGTTATCAATGTGGATGGCAGTTTGTCCAACGTAGTCAAAATCTGATGTCGGCATTCGATCACTTCAATACCTTCGGGTATATTCCGTAAATGTGTAGTCTGTCCGGGCTGTTCGAAAATAATCGACGTTATCTTTTTGAAATCGCGATTTTTCAACAAAGAAAAGTCTAAATCCCCATGCATGACGTTTTCGAATCGGAGTTCTATAGCATGATTCGTATCCATTTGATCTAGCATATTGATAAACACCTCTTGTGCGGAATTGGTTTCTTTCGACAACACCTCATCGACCTCCTTTTCGATCATAGAAGGACCCTCATCTAGATCTATTGCGCCTATGTCCAACACTTCATTCTCATCATCCGAATCCACCGTAGATATAGTTTTGTGAACCGTTTCTTGTGATTCTGGTCTATGACTCATTAAAATTCTACAACTTGTTAAAAACCTACTTGTAGTATTCTCATATAATATTACCGCCAATTCACCGTAGTACAACTACTAGACCCTCAATCTAGAATGTATCCGTAAACCCAATGGGAGACGTCATGAGGTTCTTTTGTTCTGTTTGATAAAACCTAATTTTAGACAAGACATATTCCTGATCCCGCATCATTTTTTGATGTCGTTCATACGGTGTAGGTTTATTGCGATAGCATATATAGAGTGTTATACCAACAATACCCAGAAACACCAACAATACAGTTGTATTTAATGCATAGTAGTAAATTTTCATGCGGTTTTCGTGGCATGAACGCAATGCATTATGCATATAATGTTGCACACCTAAATCAATGAGTTTTGGGTAATCCATCTAGCTGATTTATATGTCTCGTTCTTTTTCGGTTTCTTATACTCTATACATTTTTTCTATCATTCGATCAAACAAATACATTTCATCTCTAAATATAGTATATTCAGTAAGAAGCGAAACATTCAATGACAAATATTAGTCAAGGATTGTCGCAAACAGATACACAAAAAAATGCCATACTTGCGAAACAAGTTAGCTACGCAGGATTTGGCGCAATCATTGCTTGTTTGTTATTTAGTATCCCCCTTTGGCTGATTTATTTGTTTTTTTTCCACAAAAAGACATACTGGTTTAGGAGTTTTATTTTGTTCATATTCGTTTATTTGCTCGGATCAGTCGTTGCTTTAATGTTTTATCGAGTTTCCGTGATGAACGACACCACGATTCAAATTGATAAAATGGGTCTAAATGATGTCGGATTTGTCATGGCAACGACACTTGGTGGCTTCATGGTGGTGGCAATAACTTTGATGGGTATTAGTGCGAATCCATATTTAATCGATATTTTCGAGAATACTTTAGGATTCATGTTCATACAATTTTTCGGTACAAAAGACTTGACCGACGAAATCTTTTCTAGCAAAACGATGGATGGTATAAAGAAGAACGCAAAAGACTATGAATTTGACTATAGTTTTTTACTAACACGATTTAACTTGGATAATTTGGAAGAATTGATTCAATATGGTCGCGCGTGTAATAAAGAGAATCGAGATAGATCTTATCTTTTGGGATTGGACTTTGATTTTATTTTGGAATTCGATGAACAAGAAGAGCGTCTGCGAAATATGGTCCACATGAAAAACACCGTAGGACATTTTGTTTGGATCTATCTAGCATCCATTGTAGCCTTGTTTGTTAGTATGGTGGGCATTATCATGTAAACATGAGATCTCCCCAGTTTCACTATTATTGAGAGACGTAAAACATCACGGCTAAATAAGATAAAATGGCTAAAGCGATTGCAACAGTCCATCCGGGTATGACTGTCTTGTTTTGATATCCCACACCAAATGGTCTAAACTCCCCGTCGGAACCATATGCGAATCCGGGTTTTACAAAATGAAACAACCCAAACAGTATCAAAAATAACACGATGGCGAAATTGGCCTTGTTCATTCTAACATAATTTTGGCTAAACATCTGTTCTATTCGTTTCTCTGTTTTTACTCTAGATATATAGTTTGTATATTTGTATATATCTAGATTACACACAAATATTTTATGTTTATTTTGATTCCTGATTTGGACTAACAACTAAATCATGTGCTTTTGCTACATAAAATGATTTTTCTTCTCTCGGTTTCGCGATTAGATGTGGTTTAGGACTGGTTAAATGTTTCAACGAATCGTCTATATCCGCACCTGAATCTTTTACTAAAACAACAGTTTCTTTTATGAAAGGACGGGTTTTCATAAGAAGGATCCAAGGATAAGTGAAAGTAAAAACAAACGCAAATAGTATAGCGTGTATACACCTTCGTATAGTCTCGTTTATTTTTTTGGGGAGTGATATAATAACCCCTGGGCTAAAAATGAAAAACAAACATAGCGCGTATAAAATAAGAATTGCGTTCATTTTTCTTTTCCTATAATACATCGTCTAGAAAGAAAAATAAGATCAAATGGATGGTTTATTCAATTTAGTTTATTATTACATTACTCGCCCTGAGTTCGCAATAGGAGGCATAGCTTTTGCTCCTTCCTTTGTCTTCATATAAGAGAGAGGATATTTCATGATCCAATGGTTTGTGAATACAAAAACAAGTGAAAATAGGATAGCGTGAACTGCAGCAACCATAAGTTTGCTAGTTTTTGGAGGAAGTGTTAGCAATATTCCAGGTGTTAATACGAAAAACAATACGAATGCGAATAGAAAGAGAATAGGGTTCATCGTATACAGTATTATACTATTTTTTGAATAGTATAATAGTTAGTTGGCAAAATATGTTTTATTTTCATATTATTCCAATTATAGTTTTTATGCTTGTTGCATTATTGTTCCTGTTCCTGTTTATTTCATTGGTTTTTTGTTGTTCCTGATGATTTTGACGTTGATTTTGTTCCTGGTGCTTTCATTGTTAACATTTTTTTGTATGTTTCTTCTTTTGAGTTTGCTTCTTTGAATCCTTCAAACATGAAATGAGTGTTTTTCATGATCCAATGATGTGTCAAGGTAAAAACTACGGCAAAAATAAGGGCGTGTACACTGGCAACCATCATTTTCTTACCCTTCTTAGGGAGTGTTAGCAAAATTCCAGGTGTCAAGATAAAAAACAAAAGAAAGGCATAGATGAAAGAAACGACGTTCATAGTAAAATACTATACACTATATAAATACATTATTCGTATCCAAAACCGTCCTCTTGTTCTTCATCGACGTCATCGTCGTAATATCGACCATTTCCGTATTCTTCTCCTAAACCTCCAATGTCATAGGCTTCTTGATCAGCTGCGGCATCCGCTTCGGCTTCCATATCCGCCTCTAAATCTTCTACACCTCTTGTCGTAATCATGGCCTCCATATTATCAAACGCCGCATTAGGATCGTTCAATTGCATAAAAAGTTCGTTTCGTTCGCGATCATAGGTATCTTTATCATAATGCACTAAACCCTTCTGCATGCCCACATTCCACCGCCCCAACTTCGCCTTTTTCAATTCGTCTTCTACCCGACGTTGATCTGGATCCATATTACGCAAAAAGTCAGTGATCATTTTCTTCTCTTGTAGTTTCGATCTGCGAATACTTGCATCAATGTCTTTATAGGACATGTCTACATCTCGCTTGTTTTTTTCTTCAACGTCCAAGAATGCCAACAATAGTTCCGCTACACGCAACTTCAATTCACGCTGATTACCCACTTGAATCTGTATTTCGGCTCGATCGTCTTGTTCATCAGCAATGGCGTCTTCGTCTCCCTCCTCTTCATCTAAACCAACACCCTCTTGTGTAGCTCCCGATAAAAATGCATCCGATTTTTCGCGATTCGCTCGTCGACGCATCGATTTTCGTTCTTGGACGTCCATTTGCAAAAGATCTTCATCCTCCGTTTTCAAAATATACTCATACAATACCGAATACCATGTATAGGTATGCAACATGTATAGGGTACGGCGACTAAACAATGAATAAAATACAGCATCCACAGGGTCCTCTTTATCTTCAACTGCCACTTTGCGAACAATGGGTGCAAACGTAGGGATGTGTGTCAAGAACGTAGTTAAATCCGCGAGTCGAACCTTCGAATCTTGCAAAAGACCCATGATAATGGCATCTCCTCTAAATTTTTGTAATGGTTCGTAGTGTTTCTTGATACTTTGTCCAAGATCAGACGAGTGATTCTCCGAAAGACCCCATTTTTTCTCAACGTCGTCTACCGGTGAATGATTATTGCATATCATTTCGGGGTACATCCGCGACATGTTATCCACTGAAGTTCGCAAAAACTGCACAACAGTAAACATAGTATTCCGTGTTTTCTCATCAGAATCTTGCTCCATCGTCCAAATATGAATCTCGGAGAGTATTTTGGTCAAAGCCGCGAATTTACGTGCATTCAAATTTCCGTACATTTGGAAAAACTCGCTAATGGTGGTCAACATTTCTTCATTTGCACGGGTCAAATAGTTGTTCAGATGGCGTGTGGATTCACTATCTTCCAACACCATGGCTTTGGGATTGAATTCGTCGATCACTTTCTGTAGCAATTTACACAGGGGTTTTTCGCACAAGGCTGCATCTTGTGTGTCCATATAATTGAGAAAATCGACGAGACCTGAAGTTCGCGTCCCCTTGAGTGCAATGGATGAGGATATATTCACCAGATTCCGCTTGTTAACAATTGACATGAGTTGATTCAAATGCATGAGCGTGAAGCGTTTACCCTGGCTTTTCAAGAGCTCGATTTTATCCGCAATAGGCAGGCGAACATTATAGTCGGCGGGTTTTTCAGAGATCAAAGCCCGCATTTCATGTGGAATGGGAAGATCGCGATCCAAGTTGCAATAATGTATAAAGGCACCATAGATATTCTCCTCGTAATGTTCCACAGGTAGGTCCATTCGCTGGATTCCCGTTTTGAATGGATGAAAGAGAATCGAGGGTCGAGACAATTCACGGAGATTGTCCAAGACGGCTACCCAACTGTGTATCATCTTTAGATGTGGCACAATAGTGGATTCTTCCATAGCAAAATAATCCATGGCTTTAACAGTGTTTCGATCATTACAACATGCATTTTCATTGAAATAGAGATTGGATGCGGTTTTCAGCAATAAGTCTTTGCTGGCAACAATTTCGCGAATCGATTCCATGACCTCGTAGCTATAAAGGACGACTTTTACTTTGAAGACGCCGATCTGGGATCGCTGTTCGCGATTACCATTCCTCATGGAAGTGATGAGTTCATTTTTGTACTCATTGCTCAACCCCTTCGCCGACCGTTTTACCGAGTACTTTACCAAGGGGGGCATGAATCCGGTCCATCGAAGTACATCGAGGTCTTTGGGCACCTCTTGTTCGGGATGCAGCAAAAGGTATTCTTGCTTGCGTTCATAGAGTTCCATGATATCGGTGCGACTAATAATTAGTGTATCCACGACTTTTTTGATGCGATCTTGGAGAATAGCCAAAGGGATTTTCTTGATGGAATCCCATGGGGGGATAGACGATTTGGTCTTGTTAAGAACACATGCCATATAATTGATTCCCGACAGATTCCCGGATCCGCCGGATTCTTCGCTTTTTCCAAGACTCAATCCATTTGTAGCATGGGTAGATGGATACCCACCAAAGGATTGGACGCATCCGGGGAAGGTTTTGCGGATTTTGAAAGAGGGGCACGCGGTTTGTACTGCAACTAAAACTACCGTTGCCACCATAATCAATACAGTTTGATTCTTGTAAATGGCATAAGGGGGGGGTCTTTTCCCTTTATCTTTTTCCATTTTGGCAGACATGATTCCATACGCTTTTTCGGATGTGATATTTTTCTGAATGAGATCCATGGATAGCCGCATAACGAAATCTTCCACGGCTTCCAAGTCCAAGCCAATATTCGTTGAAATGGCAGAGAAAACCTTGTAGACCATTTCCGCGGTTTCATTCTCGAATACGCGGTCTTTTTTCAATCCCACAGTACTAGTCTCAATCAAACCCTCTTGATTCGTCGCGAATACTTCAGCCAATACCTCTCCAGCATCCTTCTCTATGAGACCATGCGTTATGAGTTTGAACCCCGATTCGTCATACCCATCCTCCTCTACAAAATCGATTTTCTTGATAACATATCCACTATGACGATCCACATAAGAATCGCCGTCATCACTGAGCTCACCCTGAGTTCTGCAAATTTCGTTCTGTTTCCGCGGGTAATCGCCGCCTGATACAAAAGTGTGCGCCAATTCTAGTAAAAAGGCTGGCAAAAGGGGAACATTCGTTTCTTGACAGTACAACCAATGGAACTTTTCGCTCAATTCCTCGACCATGGCGCCGCGGCAATACAAATCTGCGAACCGGATAATATTGTTTTGGCGATCTACAAAACTATCTTGACCCAAGATTTGGTCGCGCAATCCCATATAGGGCGACTGAATCAGGTCCTCTTTCTTAGACATTTTTCCCAGTTCATACGCCAAGACATTGTATTTGAACATTTGTAAATCCTGTAATCGGAATGTACTCATCATATTTCGCATCTTTGCCGTTATTTGCTCTTTCAAAGTGTCTTGGAGACCCTCGATTGACGTGGTCATACGATCACCGAACTCCTGCAACATACGCTTTTGAGCGATTTCGCGCATGCGTTGTTCAGCGGAGCCCATGGGTTCGCATCGAGGCGCCGTAGTTCGCGTATTTCGGAAACAGATCTTGTCCATATTGCAAAAGAGGGTATTCGTATCAATGAACGATTCATCATCGATGCTGGGATCATGACTCCATTGGTTCCTTTTTCGGCGATAATATTGGATGCGCTTTTTCGCATCGGCTTCCATCGCAATCTCTTTTTGTTCCTTTATTGATAGATCAGAGAGATCGGCGCCATCTTTTAAATGAGGGGTTAATTCAACAATCGCATATTCGCCCTCTTTCACACGCTTCTTACCTGCGATCAAATCTTGGGCCAAGGATGGCGCCAAATGTTTTGGGCAGTCGTGTTTTTGTACCAAGGCTTCTTGCAAGAAATCGGCGAATTCCTCCGGCGAATATTTCTTTTGCTCCTCCTTGTATTTTTTCAAGAGATCATAAGGTGTATCGTCAAATTCCGAATCAAAGAAAACGTCGGGATCGGCATTGTCTTTTTGCATATCACGAATCGAACTGTATCTCTTGGACAACACACGTTGTGCGCAATCCCGGGCTTTTATTTTTTCCCCCTTGGACATTTCGTCGTGTTCTCCCTTGTCCAAAGCCGCCACCATATTTTCCGGGGTAATCAAAGACACCATCATATATTGCAAAATGGTTGCCAGCAGTTGACCCGAATCCGCGCGAATCATTACGGTCAACCATTCATGTGCGGACAAATCCCGGGGCTTATGCGTAGATTCTGGATTCTCTCTCGGTTTCAAACGATAAGCATCCAGTATCAAATCCAAGAATTCGCGTTTTTCGCTGAATAGTCGCATCAACATCTGTTTCTCTTCTTGGACTCCATATTTTGCAATGCGCAAAGCTTCCATCTCTTTCTCACGTTCTGACGTAATCTTTTTGTGTTCCTTGAGCTGGGTTTTCACGTAATATCGAATCTGATTGTATTGCGTATAGGTCAAATCATTAATGTAGACCAAGAAGGGTTCCAAGGTATCCGTCATGCGTTTTACCGAAAAAATGGAGGGGTCGATCATAGGCGTATTGTATCGATATTTGCGTTTTTGGAGGATGTCAATGAGGGTGCTAGTCTTGGGTACAATAGTTTTCAAGAATTCACGGAATCGATTCGGATCGTGAGCTAAAGTATCGTCTAATGTGAATTCGCGGAATTGTTTCGCCCATAAAGGTCCGCGGCCATCGCCTTCTTCCCATAAAGCCTGATCCATGTCTTTTCCGAATTTGCGGATCAAATGTTGATGAACATTGGTTCGCTTGAACAAGAGTCGAAATAGACACATATAGGTTTGCGATAGAGCGGCGCGGTCCAAGATGGAAGTACCCGGCAAATTGATACGCGAAAAATGAATGGCGGACTCGGGTAAAGTGAAGACGGATTTTATAGTCAAGGAGTCATTTGGTGTCATCGGTTCGCTAACATAGACACGGCGTCCCGTTGTAGCCGAGGCCTTGGCTACCTGTTTTGTCTCTCCTAAATTATATCGTTGGATAACGAATCGGCGTTTTGCGTATCCATCCTTTTTCCCCGCGGTAGTGCTATAGAAATCCTCCAATCCAGACAAAATGGATTCGATAGGCGCGTGAATTTCGGTTTCAGGCGCTAAATAGTCTTCGACCAGCATGGGGGCTTCTACTGGTACAAACGAAGGGTGTAATGAACTGTATAAGGCACTATATGCGGGAACATCTCCACGCATGCGATTTTTGTAATAGTCGTCGACTTTGGATACATCGTCGTTTAGCGCTTCGCGATTACCGAGCTGAACTACATCCACGATCGATTCAGGATGCTCCGAAGTATAGATTTTGCGTTTATCCGCGACTATGGGTAGGATCCATTTTAGACCGCGGTCCAAAGCCATCATATGCTGGACCAATGGTTTGTGGAAAGACCCCACTGTGCGAATGTCGATAACATTGCCCTGATCATCAAAACGGGAAAAGGCCTTGCGCAATTCGCGGAATCGTTCGATCAAAAGATGGATATTGTCCAAGACGTATTTGGTTCTGCGCGAATTCGGTATATCGGACAAGAGCTCGTCCATCAAATCGTTGACCTGGGTATCGATACCATAGCGCTTTTTCCATTCGGGGATCTCAACACGCTGTACTAGCTCTTCCAATTCTTCGCCATAGATGATCTCATTGGCGGCTAAATAAAGCGTCTGTAGATGTTCACGGACGGTTTTGTCTGCTACAGTGCCCTTGGACACGGTTATTAAAGATTCGCCGGTTTCCAAGAATTCCATGGACGCCTCTTCCGATTGACTCAACATCTCGATAGAAACATCGTCTTCCGATCCATCGCCCGATTCTTTGATGCGCGTTAAAGATTCGATTTTGTCGAGAGATGCGGGTTTGGTGCGAATAACGATCTGGGTTAGTGGCATGTTTTCGGGAATACCCTTGTACTCAAAGTCAATGTAAATCGTCTCTAAATCGGGATAGGTAGTTATTTCGATCATATCTTCTTCTAAATTGGTTATCTCGCCCGTTATAATGGTTGGAACTTCTCCTCCAAAATGGATGTCCACCCATGTTTTCGGGAGCAAAAGGTGTTGCCTGGCGTAGCCGAGTTCATCGCTTCGGCTTTGCAAAATGATTTTGGTAATGGACTCGTCTGTTATGCGGCCGTCTTCATCCAGACGAAGCTCAGCAGCGTGGAATGTGGAGATATTGGCTAAACGAATAATGGAATCATCCAAATAGAGAATGAAAAACGTGTTTTGATGGAGTTCGGGGTTGGATGCAGCTTCGATTTCGATAATATCGCCGAGTTCTAATACGATAGAACCTTTTTTCTGGGCTTTTGTTGAAGACGCTGGTGATCCGGGTGTTTCCGAATCCGAATCCGAATCTGAATCTTGATCCAAGACGGGAAGTTCTTTTGATACACTTTTCGATTCACTTTTCAATTCATCATTTTTCATTGACATACTTCCCTATATAGTATTTAGATTGTATTATACATTACAGATCTACTTTTTTATGTTTTGACAAACCAAATAGAGATATCATTATACTAATGTGTAGCGATATAACCCAGATTATAAAAATCAAAACAAACCGTACAACCCATACAATATGGAAAACAAACCCAAATCTCTTGTACACTTGTATACCGGATATTCTTTACAGACGATTCGTGAATCTACAAATAAGATTCATCATCGAATCTATAGCGCATGTTTACAAGAAGACACCCACGATGAATCACCAATACAATCTACTATTGATTATGCTGTTTTGAATTACGATAAAGAAGTAGTGTGTTTCGATGAAAGCATTAACATAACACAACTCCGATCTGTTATCCTCTCTCATCCAGAAAATGAACTCTTATCGTTTTCGCCACCAAGATCTATCCCTAAATCGCAATTTTATCAATCCTATCCAGATGTTCAATCCGACGATCTCCAAATAACGGAGATTGTTGAAGGCTCATTGCTCCATTTATTTTACGATAAGCGAATCCAAAGTTGGCAAATTGCTACCAAGAGTGCAGTGGGAGGACAATACACATTCTTTGACAAATCCACGAAAGCCAAACACAAAACGACCACTGTTTTCGAAATGTTTTTGGATGCTTTAGGAGTTTCGCGAAATACTACACCTTTATCTTTGACCCATTTCCTGGATTCATTTCCAAAATATTATTCTTATTCTTTTGTTTTGCAGCACCCCGAAAATAAGATCGTTCTGCCTATTGGTCGCCCGGTTCTCTACTTGGTTGCCGTATATGATATTATGCCCGTATCCATGTCTTTAATCTCTATTCCACAACGGATTTTTCAAGAATTCCTGGGTTTCATCGATGTTCCAACAATTCAATTCCCAAAACTTTATACTCCAGAAGAGCTTGACCACTATACCTACACAGATTTGGAAAACCAATACGGTTCTATTCAAAACCGCTCTACTACACTAGGACTCATGATGACTCATTTGCCATCTGGACAACGATGTTCCATCCGGAACCCAGTCTATACTGAGATTTATAAAATCCGATATTTAGATACGGAATTGCAATATCAATACCTGTGTTTGCGACATATTGGCCGTGTATCCGATTTTTTGTTTTATTTTCCGGAACACAAGGGGGATTTTTATCGATTTTATGAACAAACCCGCAATTTTTTGGAGAATATTCATGCATCCTATATGTCTTTTTATGTGTTGAAAGAGGGTATCCCAATTACTCTGAAATATTGGCCTTATATTCGTCGACTTCATAGGGAAGTATATATTCCAGGATTAGCAGAAAATCCAAAGAACAAAATAACTCGGACTGCAGTTCATGAGTATATGAATAAGATGTCGCCCGATGATTGGTTATATGCTTTAAATTATGAACATAGACATTTAGACGAGGTTTATTGATACAATATCTATTGTCTCGATCGATAGAAGATGTCGGATTATTATATACGAATAGTATATACTAATTGATACAAATATAAAATACAAAATATGCCAAGTGCAATATCAACAGATCCAGCATTCAAAGATATTGTAGAACGTGGTAGTACTACTAAATTGAATGATTTAGATTTGACATTGGATGAATTCACAGAAGATGAAATGGTCGAACAAATACAGAAAATAGATTCGGTCCACGATTTTGGAGGAACACGAGGAAATAGTTTGGCCACTGATACTGTTACCAAAATGCGCGAATCTGATAAATGGCCGTGCAATTCTATGATGATGTCTTTTATACAAAAATATTCTTTTCAAAGATCGGGATTGTTGAATGATATAGATATGAAAGCTGTATCCAGTTTTAGTTACCCTGGTACAGGATCATTGACGCGTTTTGTGGATGATGTAGAACGATACTGTTTTTTGCTATCTATTAAAAATCAAACTAAACCCGTTGGAGCTTCAACTCGTGCAGCAAAATTTAACAAATATTTCAAAAGTTTTGCACGCACAGGTACGTTTGATGAAATCTATGCTTTTTTAGCGGACGGTTGTTTGGATAACGTCTATCCAGAAAGTACAGGGAAAGTGAATTTGATAGTGGATACACCTGGCAAATTTACGTCTTTATTAAGAGAAGGTGTTAGAGATCCTAAATTTGCATATGTATTAACCCAAGAGTCGGCCCATGATTCCGCAAAAGGAAAACCGACAACATTAGAACCTGAGACATTAATCAAGGCTTATGGTGAAAATGCGTTTTGTGAAACATTTGGACCAGGAAAAACACAAGTACGAACCTATAAAATGGGTGCGAATCAAAGCGCCGATTCTAATGAAGAAGTATTTGAAAGTAATTATTCAATCACTTTTACAGGAATGAAATATGTACAAAGGTCGAGAGAGTGTTTTCAAACAGAGGTAGAATATAGAAAGGGAAGCACAACACAATCAGTTGATTGTACATTGAATAGTCTAGCTCATCCAACGAATGTTCCCATGATTACAAAAACCATAGGTCCATTGATGAAAAACAATAATATACAATTGACTAGTCCCGATAGAGAGATACTTTTTACTAATCGCAATATTAGTGATTTTTATCAATCATTCAACAGTCAATTAGATGGACGATATGCAAATGTCGATGGTGATAAAATCGATTTTAATTTTACAAAAAAACGAGGAGGAGATGGATTGCAAGCCCGCATCTGTAAGGCCATTAATAATGGTCAGGTTAAATTAAAATGTTGGAAACTATTTATACCAGGTGTTAGTCGAGCTGGCTCTGAAAAAGCAAGATTAGATACATCGGTTGAATACATCATTGGAAAATTAGTATTATGCACGATTGATCGTGTTCTTTTTTCATATTGTGTTAAAAACGGTATTCCTGCCATTTATTCGGGAACAAAAGGATTTTTGATATTCAATCCATTGTCAACAGCCGCTATGACAGGAGGATCTGCCACGAGTTTTCCCACACGTTTTCCCACACGTTTTTCCACGCATTTCCCTGCGCATTTACCTCTTCTACGATCGCCACCAAAACAGCAACCATTACTATTGAAATCTGCAAAACCCTCTCACCAAGATAATCGTATGGTTGGTGGAGATCATATTGGAAGTACCGAAGCTGTTAAGTTTTTTCAGAATATTCCCTTTTATTTGTACAAGATATTGCCGAAAATATTGTTGATACATTCAAGACCACATTCTACGCATTACAAATCCAAGTATCCAGATGACGATAAACTGATAACTATATACAACGACAACCGATATAATAAAAATGCTATATTAGTAAATCAAATCGCTCCCGTTAGACGACCTAGTGATGGTGAAGGTTATGAACAATATAATAGTGATCCAAACATGATTATTAGTGTATCTAAGTCCGCCGGATATCCAATTATTGTAAAAATATCAGATGCGCGTGGTTCAGATTTCGTTTTATTTGGTGCACCAGGGGGCGGAGTTGGTGCAGGAAGTGATTTTATATTCTCTAAAGCTCAAATTGCGGGTATTTTTTCTGATGGAATAATAACTCGTCAAGCTGCGAATACTATATTTAATGATATAGGAGTATTTCATGATTTCGAAGATTTTAATAATCCTGCACATTCTCCAAGTCCAGTCTCTAACAGTCGTAGTGGAGGAAAAGGCAGATCTCGGTCTAGATCTAGATCGAAATCAACTTCTAGTTCAACGTCATCGAAACGGTCAACCAAATCCAACAATTCCAACAAATTCAATAAATCAAATAAACCCAATAAAACAAAGAAATCTGCATCCAATAACCGGTCCAAATCCGCAAAATCGCGAAGATCGTCTGCACAACAAAAGATGATTGTGCCCAAGATGCCAGTATTGAACATGTATTTGTATACATTTTATCATAGACCCATTGCATTCCGACAGCAACTATTACAAGATGATAATGTTATGACTATGATGTCCTATCTATCCGTATTCGACCATTATGAAACACTTTTGTGTATAGACGACGATAAATATAAACAAGATTTCGAAAAAATGGAAAAAGAATCTTTGGAAATAACACAAAAAATCGCCCTCTATGTGTTCTTTTACTATCTTATCCAAGATTTCCCAGAACAAAGAGGGCGAATTTCGTATTCATTGTTGGAATATTGTCTTCTTCATACGAATCAAAATAGAGGTTATGAAAGCGAATCCGTGTATCACGATTTACAAGAACAACTGTATTACGTATACTGTAGCTATATTACTAGACCAAAGACAGTTAGTACAGTCATAGAAGAAGCCATTCAAAAAGGGGATATACAAAAAGAAAATCCCATCTTTGTACATACACAACGATATGTCCGACAATTAGTATCTAGGGTTGCAGAAAAAACTGCTGAAATAAATCGTTATGTATCAAGGGAACACAATGAACGTCGCGCAAATCGCGAATTGGATAGTTTTATGAAGGAGTATTTAGGTGTCTATGGATTTATGAATATGACATCTCTTTTTTTGGAGAAAGCTTCTATGAATAATAATACATAACCCCCCATATAAAATAATCCATTCATATTGGTATGGATTATTTTATACTATCGTTTTACACTATGACATTATACTATCGCACTATACTATCGCACTATACTATCGCACTATACTATCGCACTATACTATCGCACTATACTATCGCACTATACTATCGCACTATACTATCGCACTA
>Ga0187844_10001148_pt1 | contig 20475 bp, 18 predicted proteins | sample SpaLakP09_SKY_50_FD_134517 | JGI IMG/M metagenome (GOLD analysis project Ga0187844, IMG submission 134517) | Oligotrophic lake water microbial communities from Sparkling Lake, Wisconsin, USA - SP09_SKY_50 | ecosystem: Environmental > Aquatic > Freshwater > Lake | place: USA: Sparkling Lake...
CATGGACTACAAGTCATTGCTCCAGTCGATGGACTTGAATGCTCGGGCCTTGTACCCCCGAGTTGCTCCTCCACCTTCACTTCCAGTTGAACCTTATTCGCGCCGTCCGGCAGTTCGTGAAGCTATGAGCGGACAAGGGCAACGCACTACAGATGCAGTCAATACAGTCCAGGCTTCACCGGATACTATGGCAGTAAAGCGCTATGTGATTCTAGACACATCGTTGCGAGACTTTACAAAGCAGCCCAATCCATACAGCAATCTAACCTACAGTTTTGGCAGTCAAACTACACAGGCATCAAATCCACCTGTCTATTCCAACAATCCCTTTGTCCCCACGTTTGGCACAGACTCCAACGGTAACGTCAATGTAACACCCGGTATTCCCAATACCAAGGGATGGTTTTTTTCAAATGCCTTTTATCCAGCCTACAATTCATCGATTCCGAATGGAACCTTCATTGGGTATGACAATGGCTACCTGATTCAACCGTCAGGAGTTGGATTCGGGAGTTTCTTTACACCGTGCAACGTCCAGTCTCTTCGACTGATTCGCGCCATCTTGCCGCAGCGTCAATTTTTGAATTTGCCAATTATTCCAGGAACGCCATACGACGTGTCGGGCTCCGTCCAAACAACCTTTGCAAACAAATCCTACTCCACCTTTACCACCTATCCGTACCTCTTGATGAATGTCAATCAATACTTTGGGCAATATGTGGGTGGCAACTCTCAAATTCAAAGAGCCTTTTCAGTCTTGACGCAAAAGTCGCGCACGCAGCAGAATTTCGCCCTCGAGGTGGGTGTCCAGCACTTTGACTATGAACCGTGGGGAGAGGAGGCACTTGTCTTCCAGAGTCCCATTGCACAGATTTCTCAACTCCAGGTTTCAATCACTGATCCATTGGGCGTGCAATTTATTCAGAACGACGGCCTGACAATCAGCGTCATACAGGGCGATGGAACGGATAACTTGTTCTTGAAGTGCTTCACTGGATCCTACCAATACTTTACCAGCAATGATCTCCGTGTAGGCGATCGCGTATCCTTCGACACCATCACCTTGTCCAATATCCTCAATTCACCCATCTTGAGCAGCAAGGGCAAGAAGGATTATGTCAAGGCAATTATCAGCAATACGTTCCCGGTTCTGCAATTGCTCGACTATGTTCCGGACTCAAACGGTATTTACCAGCCGCGCGGAACGTCCAACGCACGTGTTAACCCGTACAACACCTCGTACAATGGATTCTTGATCCCCAATCTGTTCGTATCAAACGCAACGGGTGATGTTACGCTCTTGTATTCCAATGTCGATTCTGCACCCCCTTACAGTGTACTGGACCCTCCACAAATCGTAGGATCGAACTTGCCCTTCTTGAATGTTTCGATCCAACCGGTCTTTACATTCGAGCTCATATGTCTGCAACCGGATACAGGTATGCTGAAGGGAGGAAAAATTGTATAGTAACAGTAAATGAGTTCGCTCTCTGATTTCTACACGAAGACAGCCATCAAGAACGCGCCCAAGCACACGGGCAAGCTTCCGTTGAGCGATGAGGAAGCACGTATGCCGGTTCCCAGTGAGACACTGTACACGAACGATCCCTATGTCGTTCCGAACACAATTGCCGAGACGATCCAATACCGCCACTCGGACACGCCGCTCAACAAGGTCTTTTTCAGTCAGACGAATATCGACAATCTGCAGGAGAGGATCCGCAACACGGTTCTTATCATGAGCAATGGCGATTTCTCGATCAGCCCGCAGAACGAGACTGACCTTCGTCTCATCATGCGCTCGTACTACTTGCAGTATGCCGAGAACAACCCCCAGCGTGTTGCCAAGGAACTCGATGATCTCAATCGTCGCACGATCGATTATGCTAGCAACCGTATCATGGTGGAGATCTATGCGTACAAGCGCTACCGCAAGGACATTCTGGACTTTCCGGACCCGATCGCCAACCCCGTCAATGTGGACATTTACGGAACACGCACGGGTGAACTCAAGTCGTTCTTTTAAGCGTCTTCAATTTCCAGAACGAAGACAATGGAGTGCCGGTTTGCGGGATTCACGTTTTTGTTCACGCACGGTCAGTGGTTTGTTCATGATCCGTACTGGCGCCCAGTTACACGAGTTGAATGGACAGGCACAGAGTTTCGTGTTCCGACACTGTTTGCAGATCCCATGAATCCAGTCTACGGATTCGGGTCCGAGGACATGAAGGAATACTGTGAATCGCTAGATGCGCCGGAAGAGGTGGATGACAAGGATATTTGGGTTGGAACGCCTGAATGGTTCTTTGATCGCCCTGTTGTCCTATCTCCCTGTGCACCACGCACACTCGAGTCCTGGAAACGCATGAATATAAAGCGTCGCACGTTCCGAAGCAAGCGCGGTAAGGGGTTTACGAAACGGAACTGGAACTAGTGCAAATGCGCGTCAACTTAATTGGTAATTTCAATCCCAATACGGGAGTTTCTCAAGACGTGTCGATTCTTCATGGGTTGATCGTCCACGTTCTTGGTCCGGAGACACGAGTTCGGCGTGTCCCGCATTTTCATCCACAGTGTCCGCCGGCCGAGATCAATTTCTTCATTGAAGTTGTCAATCCGTGCCTCTTCAATTATGCAGGCTACAATATCTGGATTCCTAATCCGGAATGGACGTATCAGACATGGATTCCCTACTTCCAAATGGTCGACGAGGTGTGGGCCAAGACGCAAGAAGGTGTTGAGCTGTTCAAGGCTGCTGGAGCCAAGCATGTCCTGAATGTAGGCTGGACATCGATCGACAAGGGATTTGCAAGCAAGAACTGGAACAAGGCGATTGTTCCGGTTGGCAAGAACATGTGGCGTGACCCCAAGCCGATCGTGCAGGCCTACATGCGTCTCAAGAATGATCCCATGTATTCCCGCTTGCCTGCATTGACAATTGTGTCTCGGCTGGGGATGCCTGCGATTCCTGAACAGGTGTCAGACAAGATCACACGCATCGAGTTTCTTCCAGAGGACGAGTACAAGGCACTGGTCCAGGAGGCAGGACTGGTGGTGTGCACGTCTGCAGCTGAAGGGTTTGGGCATGCGGTCAATGAGGGAATGTCGACAGGAAGCCTTTTGATCCTGTCGCCGATTGCACCGTTCCTCGAGCTAACCAAGGAGGCGCTTTGGACTTCAACATCCAAGTCCATGAAACACCCGCAATGTCTTGGCACGCTCGACGATGTGGATGTCGAGTCAATTGTGGAGTCCTTGAAGGTGTATGTGAACATGCCTGATGATGAAAAGTTGGCACACTCGCGACGTATGCGCGAAGCGTACGAGGACCGGCATGAAACGTTCGTGAATCGCATGATCGGTGAACTCAAGAACCTTTCAAAGATTCTTCCCTACTCAATGGAGGCACGTCTCCCCGAAGAGGCGGATCTTCCATCCGTGTCGGTGATTACGCTGACCCGGGATCGTCGTGCTTTCATCCCGCTTGCCAAGTACTGCATGGTTGCCCAGTCCTACCCGGAGTCCAAGATCGAGTGGGTGATTGTGGACGACGGTAAGGATCAGATCAAGGATTTAGTCTCGGACCTTCCAAATGTTACGTACGTACTGGTCGACGAGCCCATGACGATTGGTGCCAAGCGCAATCTCGGCATTTCACGTGCCAAGCATGACGTGTTGATTATGATGGACGATGACGACGTGTACCCGAACAATTCGATTCTGACCCGGGTGGCGCACCTGTTCATGGAGCCCAAGGCAGAGTGTCTTTTCTCGACCATCTTGCCGTCGTACGATATTCACGAAGCCAAGTCGTTCATGAATGTGCCGCCCATCACGCTGTCCATGGCCCAGCGTGTTTCGGAGGCGACGATTTGTTGTACACGAAAGTTCTGGGAAGACAAGCCGTTCCCAGATCAGCAAATTGCAGAAGGAGACGCATTCATTTCCGGTCGGGAACAAATGTGTCGGGAGATTTCCCCCCAGGATGTGATTGTGAGTTTGACGCATCGTAAGACCACGTCGTCACGCAAGGCGCCGGCGGGTGAACCGAATGGATGTCATTATGGGTTTTCAGATGAATTGTTCACGCTAGTCTCCGAGATCGCTGCTCGACTTACATGAACGGGAAGTAGTGGCGGCGGCGGCGCGAACGGCGGCGACGGCCACCACCCATGCCGCCCGCGGAGGCCGGGGACAGAGGTTGGCCGGCTCCCGAGCCGCCGCCGGCCATAACGTGCGCCTTCTTGGCGCGCAGGGTGAGGGAGCGCTTGGTGCCCGACGTCTTCAGGCCGGCCTTCTTCAGCGCGCGCTTGAGGGCCTTGGCAGTAACTCCGTGGTGGCGACGACCTCCCATCTTGTTGATAGATTCCGCCATTTGTTTTACTTAAACGCGAAGAAAACTTTTGGAACTCAAGCTGAACAAGAAACGCAGCTCGAAGGCTCGACAGTAAATTGTTGAGCCTTGGCGGCTGCCTTGGTTCGCAAATAATAGCACCCCGTCTTGAGTCCCTTCTTCCATGCATAAAAGTGCATGCTCGATACCTTGGAGGGGGTGGGCTCGGCGAGGAATAAGTTGAGAGACTGGGATTGGCAAATAAACGGTGCACGGTCGCGAGCCATGTTAATGAGCGTCTTCATCGGGATCTCCCACACTGTCTTGTAGAGCTCGCGGATCTCGGCAGGGATAGCGGCGATTGACTGGATCGAGCCGTTATTGGCGATAATATCCGTCCGGACGTCGGACGTCCACAGTCCAAGCCTAACTAGATCTCCCACCAGGTACTTGTTCACAACCATGAACTCTCCGGCAAGCACGCGACGAGAATACAGGTTGGACGTGAATGGCTCGAAACACTCGTTATTGCCAAGAATCTGTGACGTCGATGCAGTGGGCATCGGTGCAATCAGCAATGAGTTGCACATACCACCCTTACACATCTTGCGTAGAGCATCCCAGTTCAAATAGTCTGTAATCGGCTTAACCCCCCACAGATCGGGTTGCATCTTACCCTGGCTTATTGGCGATCCCTCAAACGAAAGATGGGAGTTGTGCCCGTTCAATGACAACCCACGCCACTCCTCACGACTTGCACCCATCATGCTAGCAGTTGCAGCAGCAAAGTATATATTCTCAAAGATCTCACGATTCAGATCGGCAGCCTTTACCGAGTCCCAAGGAATACGGAGGATGGCGAAGACGTCGGCAAGACCTTGGACTCCGATTCCAATGGGGCGATGACGGAGGTTGGAGGTCTTGCACTTGTCTGTGGGATAGTACGTCTTGTCAATGACAATATCCAGGTTTCGAGCCAAGACGCAGGTATACATTCGCAGCAACTCAAAATCAAACTTGCCATCCCTGACGAACTTGGGGAGAGCCAGTGACCCGAGGTTGCAGACAGCCGTCTCATCAGGCGAGGTGAACTCGATGATTTCTGTGCACAAGTTGGAGCTCTTGATGGTTCCGAGGTGCTGTTGGTTGGACTTGGCATTACACGCGTCCTTGTAAAGCAAATAGGGGCCACCAGTCTGAATCTGCGCATCTACAATCATCTGCCAAAGTTTCTTGGCTTGGATCTGCTTGAAATACTTACCCGAGTCCTCGTACTTGAGGTAGAGCGTATTGAAGTCCTTGCCCCAGGAGTCAGATAAACCAGGACACTGATCCGGACTCATTAGCGACCACATTTCGTCCTTCTCCACGCGCTCCATGAACAAATCGGGGATCCATAACCCGTAAAACAGGTCACGGGCCCGCTCGTCGTCATTGCCCGTATTCAGCTTCAGGCGCAGAAACTCCTCAATGTCCGCGTGCCACGGCTCCAGGTAGATGGCAAAGGAGCCGTTGCGCTTTCCGCCTTGATTCACGTACTTGGCTGTATCATTGTACACCTTGAGCATTGGGGTCAGTCCAGTAGACTTGCCGTTAGTGCCCTTGATGATCGAATCTCGAGCCCGGATATTGTGGACCGACAAGCCAACACCCCCCGCCCACTTGGAAATCTGGGCACACTCGCCCAGCGTATCGTAAATCCCCTTGATGGAATCGTCCTGCATATGCACGAGGAAACACGAAGACAATTGCGGGTGGTTTGTTCCCGAGTTGAACAAGGTCGGAGTCGCGTGAATGAAAAAGCCCCGCGACAATGCATCGTATGTCTCTCGGACATTTGCAGTGTGAGTCCCGTGCAGCTGAATCGCCACACGCATCCACATGTGCTGGGGGCGCTCCCAAATCCGACCGTCACGCCGACGAAGCAGATATCCGTTCTCAAGGGTCTTGAAGCCGAAATAATCAAACATAAAGTCGCGAGAGTAATCGATCATCGTCTCAAGCTCGAGATCCTGTGCAACCTTGTAATACTCCTCGGCAATCACCCCCTCATCAAAGAGCACCTGTACAGAATCAATCAGACGCCCGGGGGTGGTCTTTTGCTGATTGTCAATCACAATCCGAGCGGCCAGCTTACCGTAATTCGGGTGGAACCGGGCCTGCATCATGGCACAGGTCTCGGCGGCAAACTCGTCGAGATCCGACGTCTTGATTCCGGGCTGGATCTGGGAGCATACCTTCTGCGCGACCAAATCAGGGTTGACATGATCAAGACCCTCTGCAAGCTTTTGAATGCGCGTCAGTACCTCATTGAATGAAACCGGAACCTTTGAGCCGTCACGCTTTGTTACGTAAATATGGTCAGACGGCATTATGTTCTCCATGGTCCCTATATGTAAACAAGATTAGGATTTACACCTTTTTATCAATCAACTGGTAATGCCATCCACAATTGTTACAATGTTTTTCGGACTGCGCGACTTTCCTGACGCAACACCGTCAGTGCGTCCAACCGAGTTTTATCTGGACAAGGGTCGGGCGACCTTGGCTCTGCCGTATCCGATGGTGATCTTTTGTGATGAGACAACACAGCCGTTGATTGAGCCTCTTCGGCCTGTAGGTCTCGACACAACCTATGTGGTCAGGAAACTCACAGACTATGAATTCTTTCAGACATTGTGGCCCGTGATTCGAAAGAACCGGGAAACTATGCCGAGCCCGGATCCTCGCAACATCCCATCGTACTTTTTGCTGTGTGTTTTCAAGTTTTTTGCCATGAAGATTGCCAAGGAAGTATCAACTGCAGATACATATGCATGGATCGATTTCGGCGGCAGTCATGTGCTTCGAGACTTTGATAGTGCCGCACGACGCATGCTGGACCGTCCTCGACCCAAGTTTGCGTGCTGCTTAATTCGCTACCGTTCTGAACGTGAAATGTATCCAATCAAGGAGCGGTGGGGGCTTGCCGGAGAGTGTGGGATTGGTGGCACGGCATTCACGATCGAATCCGACTATGTGGAGAAGATCTGCTTCCACATCATGTCTCTTTTGTATAAACATATTGCGATCGGTGTCGGACATGCAGACGAGCAATTGATTACCTATCTGTGGCGCGAACAGCCCGACTTATTTTCCCTCTACTACGGAGACTACCCATCAATCCTGACGAACTATCATGCGACTGTCGATGATCATACTTCGGTTTGGAACAATGTCATTCATCTTGCAAATGAAAGCGGCGATCACAGGTTTGTGACTCAAATCGTCTCCACCCTGACGGACAAGCTCATTGATTCCAGTTCGTGAAGGAAGAGTGTCATTGCATAGGGCATCTGGATCTTTTCCCGGCTTGTGTCCAGTACTCCCTTTTCAGCATCAAAGAGCATCTCTACTGCATCTGATCGATCCATCAAGCTTTCGTGGGTAAACTTGGCCATACCGTGTGTGATAAGGGCGTCGCGCTCCATTTCACCAATACGCAATCCGCCTCCGTCGCCACGGCCTTCCACGGGCTGGCGCGTCAGTAACTTCTTGGGACCCGTTGATCGGTAATTGATCTTGTCTTCGACCATGTGCTTCATGCGCTGATAATAAGTGGGTCCCATGAAAATCTCGGCTTCTGTCATTTCACCTGTGTAGCCATTGTACAAGATTTCCGAGCCATACGGTTCGAATCCTTGTTCACGCAACGTATTATGAAGGAGCTGGACTCGGTTCTTGGTTGTAAAGGGCGTTCCATCCACAAAAGCGCCCAAGTGAGTCCCCAATTTACTCGATGCACTCTCGATCCATTGACCAATGGTCATGCGCGTCGGCAAGGCGTGGGGGTTGAAGATCAAGTCCGGGCGCATACCCTTGGATGTAAAGGGCATATCCTCCTCTTCGAGAACCAATCCGCATGTACCCTTTTGCGAATGACGACTTCCGAGCTTGTCCCCCAACACTGGGTAACGCTCCTCCACAATCCGGATCTTGATACCCTTGAGTCCATCGCGCGCTGCATAATGATAGACGCCATCAATACGGCCGCGTTGACCCTTCTTGGGGAGACGAGAACTGTCCACATACGACTTGACAGTTCCATCTGGATTCCGGATCGGTGTTCGCATTCCGACCAGCACAGTTTGTTCCGTCACCATCGTTCCAACCTTGATTACGCCTTCGCCATCAAGTGCAGAGTAATCGGCCTCTTTGCGTTTAATATCCGGATCTGTTGTGACGTTCGAGATTTCCACATGAGTCTGGGTTGCCGGATCAAGCATCTCTTCTGCAAAGTCGTATGAATGGATGTAGAGGGATTGAAACATACCGCGGCGCATCGAAGTTGCGTTCAGCATCACGGAATCTTCCTGATTGTACCCGCCATACGTCGTGATAGCTACCAAGACGTTCTCGCCATACGGCATGCATCCTCCACGACCCATCATTTCATTGTACATCCACGTTTGAGTCAGTGGCTTTTGCGGGTTGCATAACATGACGGCAATTGTATCGAAACGCTTCCGGTAATTCGTGTGGTACCACGCACACGTCTGTTTGGTCTGTGCGATTGCAAAGGCGTTACGGGTTCCCGGATTGTGGTCTGAAAAGGGGATCAAGCAAGTCAGAGCGCTCAATGAAAAGGATGTATGAAGTTCCGAGCGCAATTGAGGGTGGAGTGCGAACGAGAGACGCAATGTGTCCGTTTCCAGGGCATCAATGTAATCAATGTGTTGCAGGAACTCTTCCCATGTCTTGCAGGCTATCAGTTCTTGCTGCGTCACGCCTTCGCGGTAGACGGGCCGGATCGGGCGCCCAGAATCACACGTGATTGTAAACAGATTGAGAACACGATTCCATCCCAAGGATACCGAGTAATCGATCCGCCCTTCCCGTCGCGCGGTAAGCAAAGACGCATACAACTCCTCTGTCTTCAAGGACGCACACACCAATTCAGAATTTACAAACACGGGCGTCCACACCGGATTCCAAAGCGACGGAGAAAGATCGGTTAACGGAATGCAGTTTTGTTTAAGGAGTTCCTTGACCTTTGCGGATGGTGTAGCCGTTGAGATTCGAGCAAAGAGAGCCAGTGACTTGACATACCCAATGTTACGTCCGTCCGGGGAATCAACCGGGCACAACAACCCCATCTGGCTTGCATGAAACCGACGCGGTTCCTTCTTGTTGGAGGTACGATCCATATTCAGGTTTGTACGACGCAAGTGAGACACTGTGCCCGCATATGACATGCGGCTCAATTCCTGGGCAATACCGTCTTCACCGCCCCATGCGCCCTTGAAGGATTTCATGAACTCATTCATGATGCGGTACTTTTTCCAGTACTTGTTCACCGTTTCCGGTTGAAACACATTTGCAAGATTGTTACCCTCGAATGTCTTGCGCTCGAACTGATTGACCTGTTTATCTAGATCCAGGAGCATGCCACGAGCAACTTCGCGATAAATACGACGGAACTCGGTGAAAAACAAATCACCCGATGTCTCGAGACGCTTGTACGAAAAACTATCGCGATCACTGGGCGGTTCAAGACCAAGTGCCTGGTCCATCGCCATCTTGAGCATCTTTGCAAGATGGTATCCCTTGACTCGCAAATCATCGTCCAAATGGGGGAACATGAGTTCGTGGATGCATCGAACAACTTCCGACTTGCTCTTTGTTCTTGTTTCACGTGCTAAAAGGTCCATGTCATTGAGTTCGTTGGTCTGCAGGTACGTTTCATGGCTCAAAACGAGTTGAGTAAAGACGTGGGAATATGCGCTTCGATTCGACTCGGGCACCCCGAGCATTGCACTTTGATAAATGCTCTTGTCGGTCGAAAGACCCAGAGCGCGAAATACACTAAACAGCGGAATCGCGTTGCGGAATCCGGGCATAGTGATGGTAGACAGACGCTTGTCTTGACCCAGATTCGGGTCGTTTTCATTCACAGTCGGTTCAGACGGAATGACAAGAAAGTGTGTAAAGGGTCCACGACTTCCATTCTCGGAAATCGAGCGAATGGCAGCATAGTACTCGCGATCATCCGAATATACAGTGTCTTCTAGGCCCTCCTTGCGCTTTTGAACACCGGCGTAAAACTTATTGTTACCCAGTGTTTCCTGTGTCAGCAGCACCTTTTCAGCGCCATCAATCACAAAATATCCACCCAGCTCGTACTTGCATTCACCGTATTGGTATCCGTCAAGTCCTGTAAGGTAGCAGTACTGGCTCCGGAGCATCAGTGGGATCCGACCAATTTCAATGTCCTTGAATGTCACTGTCTTTGCAGCTGGCATCACATACTCAACTTCAATGTCGGCAATCAATGTGAGCTCATAGGTTGTATTGTCGAGGCGACACGCGTGGGGAACAATTGCAGTTCCGTCCTCATTTGTCGGAGGGAGCCACTTGACGTTTCCCTCTTTACCGCCAACAAAGACGCGAATATACCGCCCGTTAGGTAGTTCGAGCTCATGAGGGTTTGAGGCCCGAATGAATTCTGGAATCCGGGTACCGACCATTGCATCGAAGGAATCGAGATGGTGTTGCACGAGTGGAACTGTTTTGAAAAAAGTTCGCAGCGCGTGTACAGGAAGTTCCATTGTGTATGGAAGGCATTTTCTCGTGTCACACCAAACTCGGCTAATGTGGAGCGAAACACGCCGGCCCTTGTTTTTGGAGGATGTAATTGGACACACAGAGGTCAAGACGCGTCTAACAAGTTACCTCCAAACCAAGCCGTACAAGTCTGTGTTTCTTCTGCATGGTCCTCCGGGAATCGGAAAGACGACACTTGCCCTGGCATCCATCCGTTCCTGCGGAATGGAACCGATCGAAATTAACGCAACGCAAACGATGCGTAGTCACGAAGATGTTGCGAAACTTGTTGCCAGTTATCGGAGTGGAAGGTCGATTTCATCCATGATTCGTGGCGACTCCAAAGCATCGTGTCTAGTTCTAGACGAAATCGATGGCTCGGACTCTCATGCCCAGCGAAAGTTAGTTGAGTGGATTGATGGTGAACGGACATTGCCAATCCTGTTCACGTGCAATGAGGTTCCCCGCGTGTTTAAAGGGTGCAAATCAATCGAGATTATTCGGTGTCATCCTCCAAAAATAGCGGAAATCGAGCAGCTGTTACATCGAGACGTTAAGAGCCTTGCGCGGGAATGTCAGCATGATGTTCGGCGCATCCTGCATCGTCTTCAGTATGGAGTATCGGATACATTACCGGATCCTATTTTACTCACCAAGTACACGCCACATGTTGCAGATATCATGAAACAGAAAACGTGGATTTCCACAGATCCCATTGTGACTGCGGCAAGGACCACCGTGAACGAAACACCTGCTTCCCATTGACGTCATTCACAATCTTGGATACGAACTTTGAAGGATCCTTCAGAATCTGGGATTTGTCCACCGTGTTCTGGGGATGGCCCATGACGACAATTGTTTCTTCCGAATTGACCTGCACCATCTTTGCAGTCCATTCGCGGGTAAAGGACAGCTCTTCTGCCATAACCTTCTTGGGATCAAACCGATTGTTCTCAAAGTACCGTCTCCGGATCGTGTACGTTGCAGCGGTTCCGTGTTTGTCGTGGAACGGTCCAGAGGTCAAGAGCACATTCTCACGCGTCAGAAAAAGGTACATTTTGGACGAGGCGGCAAGATCGGCATCAGGGGCCGACTCCAATCCCTTGACACCCGTCGAAATCCGGGTTGGTGGGTAATAATCGTCATCGTCCCAAAACACCATATAGTCCCATTCGTGCTCGAGTGCCAAGGCGATACAATTGTTCCGCATTTCCCCAATGGGCTTGTTTACAGTGCGCTTGTACACCGTACCGGGAGGAAGCAAGGCTGGATCCCATGCTTGGTCATCTGAATCGGATGCATCCACGACAATCCACACTGTTGGTTTCAGAATTTGGGTGTCCATGCAGGAGAGGGAAAAAGCTTGCGTCCACCGACGGTTCCGTGTAGGAATGCAGACGCACACACTCATTACCCAATCTCGCTCTCTTCGCGTATATCATTTCTGCACACCGGGCACCGGGGGCTCGTCGTGAACCACTGGCGAATACATCGATCATGGAACATGTGCTGGCAGTTCCGCAGCATCGAACAATCCTCCCCCATAGTCTCCTGGCATACTGTGCACAAATCAACTGACTCTTGATCCTCCTGCGGAACTAGCGTTTCCTCCACCACTGCCTCGGAGGGCACAATCGGAACATCCTCCATATCTGCACCGGTACCTGCGAGATCAAACGGAATGGTAAAGACAAAGTTAGTTGCATTCGGATTCAGCGTTGAGGTTGGTGGGGCAGGCGGGATGATTGCCAACAGGCGAACCAGATCGAGCATCGCAGATGATGTCCGTGCATGATTGGACAGCACGCGGGCGCGCAGGGTATCCGGCAAAAAACGGGTCTGACGGACAATTTCGATATCAGACTCAATCAACTCGCGAAGTATGGTAAATGCAGAATCGGCAAAGTGGTCACTGCGATAATGAGCTGGCATTAGGTTATGTAACCTAATGCTTCTTAAGCCCTTTTCCAAAACGAGTCGAGCGTGCTCTGGTTTGTGTGAGAGGGTGCACCCATGAACATCATGGAGTCGAGTTGCTTTTCCTTGTACTGGAGGGTGGCGAGTGTCGCCTGCTCTTCATCTCCCGCAAACTTTCGGAGCTGGGTGGTGTAAATGTCCTTATAGGACGGGCGGGGCTCCACATACCCTTCAAGGCGTTCAATACAGAGCGCAAACAGCTGCGCGACTGGGTTTTGGATTTGGTTGGTAATGTAGAATTTCGCGTCGTGCTCCAGTCCGTTATGACGGACGTAATCGGCATGTTCAATGCGCTCACCTTGCATTGTGGCTCGAGGATTTACAATGTAAATATACGGAACGCGGTCACCCACTTTGGGCGCAGTTCCTGGATCCCGCTCGGCCATACGGTCGGCCAAGACACGGTGTGCGATCTGCTTGGGATTCTTGTAGTCATCGCGCAACGACTTGGAAATGATAAACTTCTCGAGCGGTTCCTTGCCCTTCAGAACACGCTCGATCTTGGTGTGCACAAAGTCTTGTGCCGTTCGTACATTCTGTGTATCCAGCAGGATATCGAGAGCGCCTCCAAAGATATCCTTGACGATCGGTGCATTGTCGCGGCGTTTCAGAACAATCCCCATGGACATGCGCTTCCCCTTGGCTGGATTCGGATCCTCCTCGTACTTGATCCCGACATACCGCTTGCGACAGAAGAGAATGAATGGGTAGAAGGTCTTTTCATAGGCAATCTTGTACGGTTTGCGCATCTTGGACGTGATGCTCTTTCCGCACGCAATACCCATATCGATCGACTCTTGCAGGCTCTTGGTTGGGAACTTGATAAAGATAGAATCCGTATCTCCATACACCACCTGTCCACCGAACTCGGATTCAGCAATCTGTTTGGCGAAATACAAGGCATTCCGTCCTGCGGCAGTGGTGCAGGCTGCTACACACAACTTCCGGATAGGGGACGTCTTGGACCCCGTCTGGCCGTACATGGAGTTCGCAACCACCTTATACGCCATTTGCAAGCCGTTAAACACGGCACGCTGGGCCTCGTCATACTGCTGGTCCTCCATCTTGGTCTTGAACTCCTTTCGCTTGGACAAGAGAGTCGCCAAGGTTTGCGGCAAGATTCCCTCCGTCATGGGCTTCTCCTTTTGATGCTGAACAAATGTGCAGGAGGTTTCTGATACAAAGACATCCTCATTCTTGGTGTCGTACTTGATCGTGTCTAGCACGTAGCCCCTGGCCTTGAGAGCGTCGACCCCTTCGTCGCTCAACCCATCGATTGTAACACGTCCATCGGCTGTGCGCGTAGTTTCCTGGACCAGCGTATCCGGAGACAAGTTGTAGGCGATCATGTTCGTTGGATAGAGTGAGTTGAAATCCAGGACGGAGACGGGCTGGTCGAGGTACATGCCGATCTTGGGACTAATCACGACAGCACCCTCATATCCTTGGTCATCGTCCGCCGACGCTTGGGTCCGGATAATTTGGTTCCGTTGAGAGGCGAAGTAGAGAATGGCGGAATAGATCTTGATCCCCTGGCCACGCGCCAAGACATACTGCATCGGGACCTTGCACACATCTGCCATTCCGCGCGCATTGACAATTGTATCGAGACGCTGCATCAAGTTCAAGACCAGATCACAGTCCTGGATACAGTACCGAGCGATCCGTGCACGATCTGCAGGTGAGCCCCGATGAAGACGGAACAAGTCGTGCGGCTCCACATCGTCCTTCGAAAAGGTCCATTCCAAATGCTTCTTGTCATTGTCACTCAAATCCTCAAACAGTTCATGGACATACTCGATCGAGAAGGAGTTTGGCGTCAAGGCTGTCACGATGAACTTTTCGCCATCCCGGTAATGGTCCGAGGTATTTCCCACTACATCGAACCGGACGTAGGTTCCTACGAACATTCCACGCGTACTTTTGGTCTTGATGACAATCTCATCCTCCTTGACAGTCCACGACACCACCTTGTCCCGCAGGAACACGGAGGCGACAGAATCAAGCTTGTACGATTCTAAACTGTGCTCGCGCCGCATGTTGAGCAAGAGGTCGATTCCCAGGCGACCCCGGATTGCGAGAGGACGCAAATCGTACTTGCCCGACGCCAATTCAAACTTCTTCTCATCTGTGAACTTGTTCACGAATCGCGGGGGCTCACCTTGCCGTGCTGCATTCTTCTTGGCAAAGGGTGCACGACTCAAGTTCATGATGGAGTCCTCGTACGGACTGAACAGCCCGAGTGCACGACACCGGTCCTCGATATAGGCATCGTCGAACCCGAAGGTATTGTAGCCACACATAATGTCCGGATTTTGATCCAGGATGCAGTTGCGGAAGGCCAAGAGCATATCCTCCTCCGTCTTGCAGCCCATGAAGGTGGTATTCGGCTCGTCGGACGGGTCCACCTTGCCGTAGACGAATACATAGCGGTGAATCGGTGTCATCAAGTCGTTGGACCACCGGAACGACACGCCCACCTGTACGATCGGATCGATCCTTGCCATGGGAAAGCGCGATCCTTCGAGCGGACACATTTCCAAATCATACGACGCCACCTTGAGTGGGATTCCTGATGTCGATGGCTCGAGTGTTGTGTAGTGGCACGTGTACATTTCATCCACGTCATACTGCGGCTCGTCGTCCTTTTCCGGGATATCGATTTGGACTCCTGCAAACTTGAACGGGGACCCAGGACCCAAATGACGCTCATGGAAGAGACGGAGGAACGGGTGGAGATTGCTCTCGTACAAGGTCCGTCCATCCGCCTCGAGCTTACGGATCCGATCATGGAACTGACTCTGGTTCTGACACGTCACTTTCCAAACTTCAATCTGCGCTTCCTTGAACCCTGCCATGACATCATACTTTTTCACACGCTGTCCGCCCTCGACAAACTTGTCACCGCCGACATAAAACATCGGCTTGAATCCAGTGACGCGGACACAAGCAACTTTTCCTGCCTGGGTGCGGCCATACACATCGACAACGTACTGCTGTTTCACATCATGTTCGTGCCAATCACACGGTTGAAGCTCCATTATTCTTTCGTTGGTTAAGAGTCTTAAGGTCCGTTTTCTATGATAAAATCTGGATTCAAGACAATGGACTGGTTCTTTGCAAATACTCGTACAAACGTGGACACAGAACACAATAACGCTCGAGCCTACAAGGATGCTACATCCTCGGCTTGGCAAATGACAGGTCAGACGGATTCGGGTTGCTCGGAAACACTGAACCCTGCTGCAGCCATGGCAGATCAGCCTGGCTTTATCCCGACAGCGGGGTTCGGGCTTTCCGGCGGCTGCAAGGTGGATGAGAACACCGAGCTCAAGTGGGGCAATCCGGATGCGTGGCGCGTCAAGGGACCCAAGCAGCTTTGGGCGCGCCCGTTCAGCACGACGCCGTATACGGGTGGAGGTGATCCTAGTGCCGTGGATAATGAGTCCAAGCTCATCCACTCCGAGCTCCAACGTCACCCCAAGGATATTTCGACCGTGATGGACAAGTTCATTCCGAACTATTACCAGCCTCTGATTCCGAGCAAGGAGGCTGATTACAAGAACGTGAACATTTGGGTTGAGGCGGATGGGTGGACACGTGGCGGCGACGCGACTCGTCTGGTAATGCAAAAGGTTCTGCCCAACACTGCGTCACCACCTCCTTCGGCTTTTCCAGGGTAATCTGTAATGAAGATTGTATTCTTTGCGACACGTATGCCCGACTTGTGTGGGGCTTTTTTACATGACATTGACCTCGGGATTGAACTCCAATCACGCGGTCATTCGGTCGTTTGGATGACACTTGACAAGCCTCCGGAAGGCGTACAAGGTGGAACGTATCGTGGCTTTCGATTCATGCACTTCACTGCCGGGTACAATTACCTCAATGAAAGCCAAGTGTGGATTTGTCCTCACGCCCCTGCACTGCCGGGAGTTCGTCGTGTCAATTCCCGGGGATTCGATCGGCCCATTATCGCCACGTGTCACTTTGATGGGCGGTACCAAGCCATCACAGCAAATATCAACAATGGATGGAAGGAGATGCTTCTCTTTATCAACAAGACGATGGAATCCAGTTACCGAAAGAACATTGTTCCCTTTCCTCCCCAAATTGTACGCACAGGTGTGATTCGCCCTATCCTGCATGAGTCCAAGATCAAGATGGACCAACTGCCAGATGGTGACTGCATTACTCTGGTCAATGCCAACAATAACAAGGGCATTGTGCAATTTTACGAAATGGCCAAGAAGATGCCTACACGCAAGTTCCTCGCTGTCATTCCGTACTATGGTGAATTGCGCCCGCCGCCCGCCCCGTCCAATATTGAATGGATCGGATTCCAAGACGATGTTCGTGTGTTATTGAAACGGACCCGGATTCTGGTAATGCCTAGTTATTACGAGAGTTTCGGACGTATTGCCGTAGAGGCCATGTACAATGGAATTCCTGTTCTGTATTCCAAGCCGGTCGTGAATCCGAATGCAGGTGGAAGTACCGAGGGAATGGAAGAATGGATCATGCCGGCTGGAATTCCATGCGAGCGTGAAGCCATTGATGAGTGGGTCGATGCCATTACCAAACTGGATGAGCCTGAAGTCTACCAAGCCCGTCGTGAACAGTCCATCGCCCATATCAAGAGCCTTGATCTCTTTACGGAAGCGTCAAAGATTGCACAGAAGGTTGAACAGTTTGTGATGGAGAATCCTGTCGTGGTTCAGCCGCAGATGGTCGTTCAGAAGGAGCAGGCGCGGATGGATGCGACTGCAGCGCCTTCATTGCGGCCTCCTCAACCGAAGGGCCGCGTTGGACTTGTGGGTGGTAGGCTGAAATTACGGTAAGGCGGTCCATGAGTTCACGACCCTTGCGGCACATTTCATCCTGCTCCGGATCCAGGTGGGACCTGCGTTCTTTCGGCTGCAGGTACTTTTCGCCGGATACGTTAGGCTTTGTTAACAAAGAATCAACGGCTGCAATCACGGACCCGTGGACTTCAAGAGCGCGTGTCGCATCCTGGAGAGAACAGCACGCAAGGTCAGCCACAATGTCTGCCATTTTTTAGTACTCTAGATACAATACGATGCGTTTTATCGAGGATCTTTGCCCGCCTGCGTTGCTCTACCTGATTTTCCTGGTTGTGAGTCTTGGTCTTGATCTGTCCTTGGCCATGTGGTACACGGCAGCCATCAAGACTGTTGTGGGCATTGCATTCGTCTATCTCCTCAATCTTTTCTGCGGAATCGGCTTGAGCCCGGTGTCCTGGTTCTTGGTTGCGGCCCCGTTCCTGATTACGGCAGTTGCCACTGCCATGTCGATCGGAACTGGATTCGACGATAGCGTGACGATCATGGCGATTAAGGAGACGTTTGGCGGAACGGGTGGATCGCCGGGCAAGAAGGAACCGAACCCGAGCATCCCTGGCATTGATGCGCCGTCGGACTCCAATGCGATTGAAACCGTTTTAAGTCTCGGCATCTAAAGTTTGTAAATGTACTTTCTCGCAGAGGGGAGTGCGTCAAGTCCACACCCCATGATCTCCACGCTGCCCAAACATGTAGATGGACGTAAAACTCTCTTGTTTCCGGAACGTGGAATCGCCAAGTGGTTTTACGAGTCCGGGGTTGCCGAGAAGTCGGTCATTGAGTGGGCGGGTCGTACTTTTGGACACCCTGGCAAGATCTTTTTGGATATTGGCGCTCACGTTGGAACCTATGCATGGTCGATCGCTCCCAAGTTCAAGCACACGTATGCGTTTGAATGCAATCCTAAAGTGTTTTGTTATCTGGCTGCAAACATTGCATTGCATGACCTGACAGACACAATCACACCCGTTCACATTGGACTCGGAGACAAGCCCGGGCGTCTGCCACTCATTGTCCGCTCCGAAGATGGAGGAGGCAATGGTGTCAAGATGTTGATGGACGGAGATGTTGGTAGCAAGGAGGTGGAGATTCGGACACTGGATTCATACGGCTTGACCGATATCGGATTCATTAAGATTGATGTCGAAGGATTTGAAAAGGAGGTGTTGATGGGTGCACGCGAAACTCTCAAGGCATCCGGGTACCCTCCAATTCTGTTTGAGAGCTGGGGAGCCTGGAAGGAGAAGGAGGGAGTTCCGGCCATGCAGATCCGCACTGAATTATTTGAGACCTTTATCGAACTGGGTTATCGACTCGAACCGGTGGAGGGCGCTCAAGACACCTTTCTAGCGACGACGTAAGTAGGGAACGATAAGAAGTCCCAGCAGAATAATGAGAACAACAAAATCAAATACACCAACGATCTTCTTGTACTTGATAGGCAGTTCTTTCGTTTCAGGAGGGACCCCGCCATAAGGCTTTGCCCATCCAATGAGTGCACCAAGAACCGTAGGTCCCAGCTTGTCATTGCAGTCATAGATGTAATCGTACCACGCCATGAGAACGTATGCGGTCATTGCAATGACAAATGCGAGAACAATATCATGCTGCCAGGCTTTAGGATGCGGCATCCAAAAGATGAACAAGACGAAGAATGCAAACGCGATGCATTTCTCATTCACGTACAAGGGAGTTCCAAAGAGTGTAAAGCCCATTATACCTTCTTAACAAAACACTTTCCCAACCACGTCAACTTCTTTGCCGGTGTACGGTCCGAGAACTTTACATTCCATTCATCGATTGAATAGGTCGATCCCATGCTCACATTACACCGCGCACAAATCGGAAAGAGGTTCTCGATAGCTGTCGTGCCTCCTTTAGATTCAGGGATATTATGACCCGCTTGGAAATCAAACACGCTGATTTCGTTCGTACACCACTTGACTTTACACTTTGTTGAAAACTTGGGTCCTACATGCACGAGCCATACTTGTTCCCGCAAAGCCTTTGGGATCTTTTGCTTGTTCGTCATTGCGTATCCTGAAAACGGAATCTGTAGGTTTCAACGGTAGGCACCTCAACCAAGAATGTCCGTTCTTTCCAACTCTCTTCGTTACACGCTCCAGAAGATGAACGAGTCCCCCATCACACAGATCACCGATGTCAACTCCGAGGGCTACCGCACAGTCACTCTTACATGGCCCGAGGATGCCAACAAGATCTTCAAGTTTGAGATTTATCACGAGGAGGGATGTACGCTGGCATGCATTCTCGAGCGTGAGATCGTTACATACGGATGGGGCGAGACCTTCATGACACACTTGTATGCGGCAGTTGACCTGTACGATAAGATGCCCCCGCTCGAGTATGTCTGTGCGTGCGGAGAGGTTTGTGCACAGGGCTCAAACAATTGCTACACGTGTATCAACGGAGAGCGATCCAACGCATATGCACAGTAAACAGTTTTCAGGTCACAATCCTTACCTAGACAATGCCGTGGCACTATGAAAACAAAACACCCGCACCTTACTTGGTTATGACAGGATTGTCATACCTGTTCCCTGCGATGGTTGCATATAGTAACGGCTTTACATGGGAAACATTTTCTCTTTTTTTTGTTACCGGAACAACGATGGCTTTCCACTGGTTCCGCGATGACACCTTATTCGTCATAGATGTCGTTGCAATTCTCAATCTATTTACATGTGCCCTCTACAATGC
>Ga0187844_10001152_pt1 | contig 20403 bp, 15 predicted proteins | sample SpaLakP09_SKY_50_FD_134517 | JGI IMG/M metagenome (GOLD analysis project Ga0187844, IMG submission 134517) | Oligotrophic lake water microbial communities from Sparkling Lake, Wisconsin, USA - SP09_SKY_50 | ecosystem: Environmental > Aquatic > Freshwater > Lake | place: USA: Sparkling Lake...
ATATAACATTGAGTGGCTTCCAGCGAAGTGATTTTTGATGCGGCTATTGCTTCACCAATTTCTCGAGCCGAACTTCCTTCTAAAATATTCGTTGCTTCTGACATTGGTATTCAATCTGGAAATGCTCTTTACTGCATAAACGATGGGACCATTTCCGGGGATGTGGTAAGTGGTGACCACAGGAGGGGGCGCGGCGAAAACGTCGGAACCATGTCACACCATGTCAACATCATAGGTGTCAAATACTTACTCAACCATTGTCTAACCGTATAGTTTGCTAGTTGTCATCGATAAAAATTAAATGCAAAAAGCAATAGAATGCAGCGCAGGATTGCCATTGCCGCAGGAGGTTCGATGGGTTCGCCAATGAATTCCATATTGAGCCCGTTAGCAATTTCCTTTTGCTGACAGTCCCATGTAGGGCTTAGAGTTTTTTCACTAATAACAACATCAAGAACCGGATAGAAATAGATGAACCCTAAAACTGATTTTAAGGCTCTTGCAAACTATTTGGCTGAGCTTGAGCAAGACACTGTGACATTGACCTTCGAAGAAATACTGGAAAAGGTTGGTCATCTTCCAAAATCGGCAATGAACCATACCTGGTGGATTGACAGTGGCGACGCCACTCGGGCAATGGCACGGCATCTGAAGGCGGTGAATTGGAAACGTTTAGAAGCACGACTTAGTGAACGCAAGGTTAAGTTTTGTCGTATGGCGATGAATCTCGAAGAGACGCATTTAGCCCTTCGCCCTACTGCAAAGAAAACGATTTACGACCTTCTGGGACAAGCAGGGATTTCTACAGCTGGCTGGCACAAAAAGTCCGATGGGACTGCAGTTGTGAAAGTAAAGTCCAATCCAAACTTTTGCTATAACTGGTCGTTTGGTAGCTCGGAAGAAGGGTTCGTCTTATGTATCTGGTATGAATTTCTACGTGTCGATGGCGATGAAATCGTATATACCGAGAACATGCGGGCTTTGGCAAAAAGGCTCACGGAACAGTCAAATGACGAACGTGTGGGCGAAGCAGAAAGAAGGCGTTCAGCGTCGCAAGCCTCACGCGCTACTCAGTACGACATCGCATTGTCTGACTCATTTAAGGCTTCGAAGCCTGTAAGAGTGATTGTATCGGACGGTACGCGCCACGACCGTGAGCAACAAGATGAAGAAGGCAGTTCCACGGTTCAGAACCGTGAGCTGGACCGGATGCCGTGGTATGTGCATAGCTATAGCGTTCAAACTGGTGACATTCGTATGGTTCGCGGGAAGCGCCCCGATACTTTGGAAGACGTGGCAACCGAACCAGGGGATGACAAGAATGACGGAGATAAAAGAAAGCCCGACAAGATTCAGCTGCGCGCCATCAGAGTTCGTCAAGGGCAAGTGGATTTTCGGAGCGAATTGAGGGTGGAGTATTCAGATACATGTGCAATCACCGGCTGCAATGTCATCGAGTTGCTCGACGCGGCTCATATCCGTCCGCATTCAGTAGCGCCAAACTACCATTCTTCGAATGGCTTGCTTCTTCGCACGGATATTCACACGCTGTTTGACCTGCACAAGCTTTGCATTGACAACGATATGAAGGTCCGCCTTTCACAAGACCTGTTGGACTCACCAGAGTACCAAGTGCTAGAAGGTCGTTTGGTTAAGCAGCCGAAATCAGTCGGGGCACGCCCAGATAAGGATGCGCTGAAGGAGCGCTTCCAGCAATTCAGACCTTAAGGCGGGAAAGCATACAGCCCAGCCAGAATTAGATTCGAAGCTTATTTTCACACCCTAATAATTCCTGTCAGACCATAAAAATGAGTTTATCAGACAGTCTCCTCCAACAACTTCTGTACCGAAGCGAGGGCGTCGACCTAGACTTTAAACAGGCTCAATATCGATTCATTGGCGGCGATGAGGCTGTGAAGTCAGAGCTCTTGAAAGATATACTTGCCATCGCCAACTCTTGGCGCGATGGAACCGGATATATCCTCATTGGGTTTAAGGACCGAAGACCGGACCCGGCCGAGGTAGTCGGCATTGATACTAGCGAGCGAATTGATGATGCGCAGCTTCAGCAGTTCGTGCACGGTAAGGTGTCTCCAAATCTGAATTTCAAATATGAAGAACGTATGTTTGAAGGGAAGCGTGTCGGTATCATTTCGATTCCGGTTCAACCAAGACCATTTTATATTTCGACGAAATATGGTCGAGTGAAGTCGAATGTCGTGTACTTGCGCCGCGGTAGTTCTACCGCCGAAGCAAGTCCGCTCGAGGTCATGAAAATGGGCGAAGTGGCGAAAGTGGCTGATGCGCCTCAAGTCACAATTGACGTTCTGAATGTGGACAACGGTGAACACTCATTGTCCGCAAATCTGAGGTTCCTTCAGTATGGAGAACTCCGGGACTACAAGGAAGCTCCAAAGACTATAGGTATATTGCCTGTTCTTGGAACTTTCGCAAACTCAGATTATTACCGCGAGTTGGCGAGCTATGCCGCCTTCACTGCGGGCAGTCTCACGCTGAAGCTAAGAATAGGAAACCACTCAGCGTTTCCTCTGAAAAACTGTAAATTCGAGTTTCGTATCCTGCCCCAAGTTGTGCCGCATCTTATCGTTCCAGAATCGGATTATCCGGATAAACCGAAGCGCACTGTGGGCTATTCTAAGAACCTGCCCTTTTTCGAAACGTTGGATAAGCAAGTCATCCGACTTCGAAAGAAGGGTCCGGAGGTTACGGGGTACGCACGCCTGGATACTATTCTGTCGGGGGATGAATTCGTCAGCGAAGAATTTATGATTCAGCTATTCGAGCCTTGCGAATTCGACCTTGAGGTGAAGGTCTTAGCAGAGCAATTGTCACCACCCTTTATCAAAAAAATCGCTTTCACGGTCGATGGCGAACACATTACAGTCAACGAAAATATGTTGTTACGCGATTTCCCAGTGAAGGATGAGGAAGAATAATTCAGTTGTTGACTTGCGAGGAACACATCTAAAGACCAGAGGGAATCGGGGGGGGATATGGCCGGTGCACGTGACATCATTCAAGAAATAGCGGAAGTAAGAGAGCGACGTCGATATGGCTCAGCGATGGCGGAGCTTCCGATACGACTCCATGCAATCCGCAATGCATTTTCGCAAGTGGGTGCCGAGCAGAGTGAGTTGCAGAGGTACTTTCCTGTGGCGCTTGTCGCATGCCTGGAGGGCTACTTCCGTATGGCTATCAAGGATTTAATTGATTTCGGAGAACCGTATCTTTCGAATGCGGAGAAACCTGCGAACGCGCTGAAGTTCGATTTCACGGTGATGCGTGCCATTCACGGTAAATCGATAACGTTCGGTGAGCTCATTGCCCATGGCACTCCAATTAGCCGATTGGAGCATATCGACAGCATCCTCTCAACCTTAATTGGCAAGAGCTTTCTGACTTCCCTCCGAACCGTGGAAGACCGATGGGCACAAGAAATCCATGGGATGCTCCCGGAGCCAATTCTTTTTGACCCAGATGCGGTCTTCAAAGGGGTGAGTAGAGCCTTTGAGCTGCGGCACATCATTTGCCATGAAATCGCTTCAGCATATGAGATAACCAGTGCCGAAGTAGCTGACTGCCTACAGAGCTGCATGTTTTTTTTGAAAGCAGCAGACGAATTTATCTCGGAAACAATGCACCCCAATGCACCACTGTCTCAGAGTGAAATGAATACTGCCGCGTCAGAGCACAATGCCCAGAAGATGGCGGAGCTTGAAGCTGCCATCTCCGAGTTCCGGCAGAAAATTAATGAGGCAGAGCGTGCAGAATTCGATGTGACCAATGGAATGAATACCGTTCTACTTGGGCCAATTTTGCAGCAGACCTAAATGCCAAAGGCGGGACAATCTGGCCGATATTTTTCTTCGAGGCGCAAAATTCAATGATTGAACATCGAAAAAGCGAAATTGCTCATTGGGATAGATTTAATTCCAACTGAGGAATTCAACCCCTGCCTCGGTCGTTGACGGACTATCAGGCAAGCCTGTGATGTTCGATTTTCGTCGGTGGATATCACCTCCGCTAGCAGTCTTAGTGTCGGTCATTACGCTACTCAGCTCGCCAGGCTAAACCGCTCGAATACGTCGTCCATATTTCGGTCGAGCGTTTGTAATCTGATGCGTAGAGTGAAGATGTACTCCAATCCAAGCCTCACATTGTCACGGTCAAGCTGAACGGGTAGGAGGATACAGAAACTTGGCGGACCTAGAAATCTCATTCGCCATTCGTGGAAATAGCGCCACGCCCGACCTTGGCGACATCGGAAAAGTTGTTCCGGTAGGGCCGGCTAATGTCCGCTACCGGAATGAAATTGCCGCTTAGGCAAAGCCCCCAAATTTGTTATTTCTGCGCTCATCTTTTTTTCAATAAAAAAGAAGTTCATGCTAGCGAGATGACAAATACTAATACCCAATCCGAACACATAACGCCCCCTCACGGGAATGTATTCTTTGAACTCGGCTTTCGACCAGAACAGGCCGGGAAATTGAAGGCGAAGTCGCAACGCATCATCGAGTGGCAGCTACTCCAGAGCGCAAAGGATGAGCATGCGTACTAACATTGAAATCGATGTGGACCTCATCGAGAGTGTCCAGCTCGAGTGCAACATCAAATCCAAAAAAGAAGCGATTGACGTGGCACTGCGGACCCTCCTGCAAATCAATCGCCAAGATGGTGTTGGCCAGCATATCGGCAATGCAGTGAGTGACGACGGCCCCATTGACTCGAGCCTTCTCGAAATGGTCAAGTGCGAATGTAATCTGAAATCTACAACGTCGGCTATTGAGCTGGGTCTGCGGTCTATACTTCGGATTAGCCGCCAAAATTCCTTTCGCCAGCTCAGCGGAGCGCGGGGCCACGATGGAGAAATCGTTTGGTCGCCGGCATCGGAGATGCTATTCGACCGCCTTAGATATCCCATTGACGAGCGAGTAACCGTTAGCTACGACCGTCGACGTCTCGACGACTACCAGCCGAACGTCGATTTCATGTTGCCGCGCGAGCTGGCACACGAACTCCTGCACGCATCTACCCTAGCAGTGAGTCATCCTGACACAACCAAAGAGGTCAGCGACTTATTAATGATGGACTTCATCTGGGGCGGAGTGCGTTTGAGAGCCAATGGTTTTTCGCGCTGCGGTGCAAGAAACGTACTGTCATCCAATGAACGCCGGTATGACGCGGACACTATTGATGTACTGGGCCACTGGGCGGCATATATGCACCTAATCTGGGGAGTCGGGGGTCTGGAGCTAACCTGCGAAAGAGTACGAGAAATACAGGAGCAACATGTCTCCGGAATTCTCGCTCCGGAAGAAATGGGAAGATACCGCCGGCAGCCCAAAAACATCACAGGCAGCCGCTATGTTCCTCCGAACGAGGAGAGTCTGCTAGATGAGATGATGGACGTTCTCATTCGAAAGGTGTGTGCAATCATCAATCCTATTGAGGCCGCCTTTTTCCTTTGGCTCCACCTCGCATACTTGCATCCTTTTGATACCGCAAACCACCGTGTGAGCCGCACGGCTATGAACATTCCGTTGCTAAAGGCATGTCTTGTTCCCATCACTTTCATCAACGTAGACAGAATTGACTACCAAAAGGCTATGTTGGGCTTCTATGAGTTTGGAGACATATCAATCGCAGCAGACCTGTTCGTCTGGACCTACATGCAATCTGCCCGTCGATATGCTGGATTTTGCGTTGAGGGTGCTTGGTCCCAAGAATATTTGCGGCGCTGAGCATGGTGAAAACGACAGATGACATTGCGGCGTTCGTTCGTACCTTCATCCACAAAAATGGTATCAGCGAAGAGAGCATCGCTGTTCAGTCGGGACTAGAGCCATCAGTTGTGCGCAGCATTTTAGCCGGGCATGCTGATTACGACGCCCGTGCCTTGGTAGCACTTCTGAATGGCGCAGGCCTTGAAATGTGCATCATCCCGAAAATGTCCTCGCAGACTCTGGAAATTCTATTCGATTCGACAAAACCTACGGTAAAGACCAGAGTCGACATTGCAGTTGATAGTCTTCGCGCCCAGGAAGCAGCATCGAACACCCATATCGAAGTCTCCGCAATGAAGAAAGAAGAGTCACTTAATTGGAGACCGGCCGCGGAGATGCTATTAACCGCGTTGGCACAACCCTGGGAGAAGCGTCCGGCCAGTAAATACCGCCTAGAGCTTCTGGCACAGTATCGTCCGAATGTCGACTCACTCCTACCTCAGGGGCTGGCAGATGAATTGGCGATACTTGGCGAAGAACGCGCTGCACAGGAATTCTTCATGCCAACGCGGCAGATGGAGAAATTTGTACTCGAATTCTCCTGGGCGTCGTGCAGGTTGGAACGAGAAAAAATGTCGCTCGAGGAGGCCAAGAAGATTATTGATGACGACGCCCCAAGATGGAGGGATGAGGCATTGTTAGTCTCGAATGCGGATGCTATCAAGATGGTCATGCAATACGGCAGAGAGTGGCCTCTCTCCGTCGATTTTGTTCGCAATTCGCATGTTCAAATCATGAAGGATTTGCTAGCTACCCGCCATCTTGGCCGCACGCGAACAATTGATATACAGGTCGCGAAATCCCGATTTATGCCGTTGTGCAGAGCACCAGACATCGATGAAATGCTCGAGCTAGTGTGCGCATTGGCTGCAGAAATTAAGAATCCCATAGAAGCCGCGTTTTTTCTATGGCTACATATTGCTTACCTTCAGGCGTTTATTGAGGGAAATACACAGGCTAGTCGGGTGGTGGCAAACATCCCGCTGGTAAAGGCATGTTGCATTCCCATTTCGTTCATCGAAATTAACATCCACGACTACACCATGGCGATGCTGGGCTTCTATGAGTTGGGGGACGTCTCTATAGCGGTAGATGTCTTCGAATGGTCGTATCGCCGGTCGGCCGAACGCTATACCGGGATTTGGCGCCTAAGTCATAAGGCAAGGTCATGAGCGCTATACGCCATCTTCTAGTCACTAGCTATGCTCAGGCAATCGGAAATATCCGCTGCGAATTACATCGCTCAAACTTCGACTTCTATTACTACCCACATTGGCAGGCATCAACTGGGTCATTCCCCTTGTCACCGCACTTAGCGCTAAACGAGGAAAAATTCGCATGGAGGGCCACCTACGGTTTCGTCGAGAATCTACTCCCCGAAGGCGATGCGCGCATGGCGGTCATGAAATACAGCCGACTGAACGCCGACAACTTGTTCGCCATGTGCCACCTTTTTGGTGCTGAACCGGCAGGCGCCGCAAGTTTCTTCTTTCATTCCGGAACCGCCGCTCTGCCTTCGTCTCAAGCACCATTTTTGCGGGAAATCGATGACGAAGAGATTTCGGAGCGCATTCAGGCCCGGCACCGCTGCGTTCCATTTGCGCAATGGGATGGTGTTTGGTATCAGTCGCTGGCCGGCGTTCAGGACAAGCTCCAAGTCATTTGGCACGACGAAAGACTGTTCTTGGCCGGTGGCTCACTCACTTCAACTCATATCCTAAAGCCAGAGCCTCAGGGGGAGCGAACTCCTTACTTGGTCGCAAACGAACACTTCTGCATGTCATTGGCTGCGGCCGTTGGCCTTGACGTGCCTCGTGTCCAAATCCACCGAGTCCCTGAGGCAGTCTTGCTCATTGAGCGCTTCGACCGAGCGTATACCCCAGGTGTCGATGTTCTGCAGCCAGGAACGGTCGGCAGAACACACATCATCGATGCCTGCCAAGCATTGGATATGCCTAGCTGGAGGAAATACGAATGTCTCGGAGGGCATGACGACCGCTCCCCGGAGAGGCGGTACGGAGTCAGTTTTGAGAAGATTTTTGGTTTGGTGCCGCATTTTGCGGATACGCCGGCCGCCAAAATTAACATTGTTCGATGGGCCCTGTTTAACCTGATTATTGGCAACTCAGACGCGCACGGGAAGAACATTTCGTTTCGCCAGTCCGCAACTGGCATCATACCGGCGCCGTTCTATGACCTGGTCTCTGTCCAAGTGTATGGTGACAAGGTGCTCCAAGAGATGGCAATGGCCTTTGGAGACCAATTCCTGGCTGCCCATGTTGGAGAGGTCGACTTGCGTAGCTTCGCCGGAGTAGCAGCCATCCCGCCATGGGAGCTGATGCAAGAGTTGGTCAGTATGGCAACTGCAATCAAGGACCTGGCGCCAGCGCTCATGGATGACACAGACTATACTCTTCAAGAACGGGAGTTGGTCGGCCGTATTGCGGCCTATGCAACCACGCAGGCGCATAGACTCCTGATAATTGGGACTGGCAGCTAAAGAATAGGCATGCTCGATAAACCGCGCTTTACCGGCATACCAACTTGTTCGTCCGCATCATAGACATCGAAATTGATATGCCGCGCTTGCCGCATAGCATCTATCGTGTCACGCAGATAATCGTCCGCAATTCTACATTTCGCTATGGAACAGATTTATGAGCAGAACACATAACTGTGAGTCCGCTGCTCATAGCTCTGACGGCCCATCAGCGCACGTCGATTAGTTCTCAAGTATGCTGGCGGCATTAAAAAAATACAATGCCTGCCCTTCAGAAAGCTATATCGAACCCACCTCATCACAGCACCGATACCGTACACTCTCTGCCAACGGAAACCATTCAAAGAGAAGCAATAAGATGGACCCATTGACATCCAAAGTCGCAACTTCGGGGATAGGTGCATTCCTTAAAAAGGTGGGAGAACTAGCGGTCGACCAGTACGACGATTGGAGGCTGTCTAGTCGGGTATCTGCCGGAGAGGATATCGCGCACGAAGGAACTCTCAGAGCGCTTGTACAAGAGGCGCTGCAGAGGCTTGTCTCCAGACCCGGTCGTCTGCCCCCGACATTCGGAAATCCGGACATCCTGGCGTGGCTACTTACCGCCGAATTTCTGGACCCGTTTATCTGGGTGGTAGTGGCTACTGGAAATGGGCAGCAGCAAGACGGCGGTCTTGCGCGCAAATTCTTGGCAGCACAGTATTCCAAAGTAACCGGAGATTCTGAGAGAATGGCGGAAGGCACAATCAATATTGTTGCCAGCGTTGTGGTGGGCAAGCTTCAGCTTGGGGAAAAGCGTAAGGTCGTGTTCAACCAGGCGTTGAGCAGATTATTGAACTCGGGATTTCAACGATATTTCCAAGCCGAACTTCGTCCCAACCCTTCTGAATTCGATTTGTATCGGTTGCGAGAACTGGCACGAGCACTTATCGAGACCGGCAGAACAAACTGGAAAATGCCGGCCTTCATAGCGCCTTTTGTCCTTGAGGCTGCCCAAAAAACGAAAAATGCGCCCGCAGTACCAGTTACCACAACAGTCCTCGTCTCCGGAATTCAACGTGGGTCTCGCACAGTAATCTCCGGCCCTGGTGGCATCGGAAAGACAACGTACCTTCTCCAACTTGCTACCGAAATTCTCGCCCAACGAAGAGCCGGCATTCCTATCTATGTTGACGCCGTCACGTGGGCGCAGTCAAATCAACCAATTCTGGACTTTGTTGCCAACGGCCCTGCCGCTCGCATTCAATTCCTCTCCGCCGCAGATTTGACCTGGTTCGCAAAGGGCGGACACCTCGTTCTAATGGTGAACGGCTGGAACGAGATTCCCGCGAGTAAGAAGTCTCACCTTCAAATGGAGCTGAATTCGCTTCTTACCACCCTTCCCGACCTTCCTATAGTCATCGTCTCACGCACACCTCATGACGCTGGGAATCTGGAAGACCCAAGGGAAATCGAAGTCATCGGGATAACTTGGAGAGGGCAACAAGAAATTATCCGCAACGAACTGGATGCGACGCTCGCACGAGACCTTACAGAGCGTATTGAGCGAGACGGGCGTCTTTTACTTGCCGCCAAGAGCCCTCTTATTCTCAGGGGTCTAATTTCTCGGGCTAAAAATGGTCTCTCTGCTTCGACGGTCGTATTTGACCTACTTGGCTCTGTAGTCCAGGAGCTGGAAGAGCATGTGGCGTACAAGCCCGTTCTGAACGCTGCGCCGACACACGGGGTTCAAAGGTTCTATCTCGAAGAGCTAGCGTGCGCGATGACGAACCAACGCACGGTCCAAATCGCAGAGGTAGATGCATTTACCGCAATTTCGAAAGGCTTCCAACGTATATCTCACGCGGTGGGCACCAGCGTTTCATTCCCGCAAGTCCTAGAGACGCTACGCAATCATCATTTGATTAATATGCAGGGCAACCAGGTCAGATTTGCACATCAGCGAATTCAAGAGTATTACGCGGCCTCCCGCATTCTGGAAATCTGCGCCAAGGAACCTGAAAACACCGCGATGCTTCAACATATGGCCAATGAGCCATATTGGAATGACGCACTCAACCTCGTCTCAGAGAAACTCAAGACGTCTGTGAACACAGGGCTACAACGCGGGCTGCTAGTGCAATCCGCGCTATCTGTAGATTTGCTCTATGCATGCGAGCTCGCAGGGCGTACCGGCTTACAACGCGACGATGCCTCCGATTTATATGACCAAATCTTGAAGAAGCTTGATGAACTATCTATGTCGCCCGTCAATGAGGTGGCCGACCTGGCAGTTTCGGGTCTGGTTTTAAGCCAATTCCCTGAATTCAAAACACGGATTTGGCAGGCATTAGAAGCAGAGGACTCAGCATCCAAGCACACCTTCAGTAGACTCATCTCAAAGTCGCTCTCTGTCAGCCAGCTTGGCGATGATGTTCTGAAAAGAGTGATTAATTGGAGTGGCCCGGCGCAAATCGGTTTAATGTTTGAACTTTCTGAAACTCCGGAGAACTATGAATTCCTTTTGGAATTTGCCAATGTAGCCCCAGACCATGAAGTACGAAGGGCCGCACTCACGGCACTTCTTTGGTCGTACCCTGCCTCGCCGGCAGCAATCGAAATTTGGCTCAGTGCGCCATTGACAGTGGCGGCCCATACTTCAGTCCTCGCTGATATTCGCTACGCCTACGAACAAGGAGTTGAATCTCAACGGATACGAGAGCGCCTCAGTTGCATGGCGAGAGACCATATTAGCGACGAGCAGCGCTTATATATTTTCGCGAACTTTCCAGGGGCATTGGACGCTGTGCCCATTGAGGCTGTTTTCAGGGCAATATCCCAAGAGCGCTCAAATCAAGAACCGCTACCGATGGTCAATATCGCTCTTGAACATGCTCCCGAACGACTATATGAACTTGCTATAGACACGCTCTTTGACGGCCAGCGCACCCCTAATTGGACCGCCGCGATTTTCCCAACCATGCCGGGCGTGAAAAAGCACGCTGTATTTGAACGTGCACTGCAGTCGCTAGGTGCCGGCACTATTCCCCGAAGCGACTTTTCGAAGATTGCTATCCTGGCAAACCATGATGACATTCGCGACTGCATTTCTCAAATCCTAAAGCTGATTTCTTCAGATGTGTCGATATCAGAGTCAGACCGTAAGGTGCTGCCCGACCTTGAAGACATACTGAGATTCGTCGACGGCTCATTACTGTATGAGGTCGTACTAGAACAATCAAAAGCCGCTGGCTATAGCACGTCCGTTAGGCTCATACGATTCATCACCAACCGCCACGAGGATGACGTCACACCACGCGAGACTCAATTCCAATGGAAAGTCACAAGCGAGCAGCTAAAGTCACTCTTGGAAGCCTTTTCGTCCAAACGATTGGGGCCGAATGAGCCGACCGCAGAACTTCATATTCTGCTGGCCCAACTGGCTGCAGATATTGCCCCGACAGAGCACGAGCAACTCATTCTTCTCGCGTTAGACCAGCACCTTGCCGAATTCCGGAAATACTATGCTGCCATGAATGCATGGGAGCGCAACGGCAACCCGCGACTTCGCCCTCACTTACCGGCAATGAGCGGCTCCCTCATGCAATCGATTACTAAGCTAGGGTATACAGCAGTACCGAAACTACTCCAAAAACTGCACCTCCCTGAGGCTGCCGACGTTATACCAACTACGCTACAGCGAATCACAATGGGACCCTGGCTCGCAAAGAGAAAAGGAGTCTCTATCTCTGTATCCGGACGGATAGCTGAGGGATTAGAGCGGCAAGATGCTGGCCAGGCTATGCAACAGCCAGATGGTTTACACCAGCAAGCCACGGACGAAATCGCGCATCATATGGCTGAATTGTTACAGCGTGAAATCAAAGCTGCAAAAATCAGAGAGGCAGCAGACCCTAAAAACAAAATCACCTCGAGAGGTCGCGTCGGCATTTACGCGAAGCTTCTCGCTTCGATTCCTAGCGCCCACGTTATAGAGCCCTCTAAGCAAGTTCTATGTAGCGGACTGCTCGACTCATGGCAGTTCATAGATGTCATGAAAGAGCTTCTGATGAACGGATGGAATTTCGAAGACGAAGACGTATTCCGAGCACTTGAGCAGCAAATTGAGTCCGCGACAACTGCCCTTTACAAGGAAGAGGAAGTCATCTGCGCACTTTATCAGTTGGTGTTTTCAGTGACGTCGTTACACGTGCTATCTCATTCACCATCGCATTATCTGACGCAATGGCAAACGTTCTCCTATCCCTCAAAAATCGTCAGAGTTCTTGGAGAATCAAAGACAAGCTACGCATGGAATATCTTGCTACAGGTAGAAAAGCTGGCTACCAAGCACGCTCCTAATCGAGACGAAATCGGAATGGCCCTTTGCAAATCGCTTTCACGTACACCTACTGAATCGATACTGCCTCTTCTTGAAAACCGAACTATTTTCAGCCTATTCAGAACGTCCTGGATGCGCGAAGAATTTGCATCCTCACTTTTATTAGCTGCACGCGGGGGGAAAGAACGAGTAGAAACTGTTCTGTCTACACTCCGTAACACCGCGTGCCTTGATGGCGATGACTTTGAATATGCAATACTCCAAAAGTTGGGAGAGGACGACGAAACCATATTGCAGTTTGGACTAACAGCGGCCGACGCTGGACGCGCCAATGACGACCAACATCCAGCCTTCCGTGCTCTCTTGAACCTGGCTTCATATACAGAGCCGTTGAGTGGAAACATCTATGAGATTACTCCCAAAGCTTGCGACGCATTACGTAAGGAACTCTATAGCCGCGCTTCAAAGAATGGAGTTGCCATGAACGGAGCAAGATTAATGCTAGCTGCGATTGAAGCCAAGCGCCGCGAAAACGGCCGGCCAGCTCAGGAGCAACGTCATCCGTTCCCTACCGAGGGCACGTCTTGGACCGACGTTTTACTCTTGCCGGAGGCATCTTCCCAGGCTTCCTAGGCCAACGCGAGATGGGGCTCGCCTGCATCTCCTGTAGGCAGTCTGTAGTGAGACCCGTAACTCCCGCAACAGACGGTGTCAGGTCAGTCCCTTAGTTGGAGTCGGAACGCCCCATAGTCAGCATGTGTTCCATGGATTCGGTTCCGATGCGGTCGACAGCGTAGGGAATAGATTAATGAGGAGCAAGTTCGCGCAGGCGGCCAGATGCAAGCGCCAAGTAGAGAAGCTCGCCTATCGAAAGAGGCCCCACGTGCGTATAGTCGCCATGCCATGCTTCTCGGGCTATTCGGTCTAGTTTTTCGCATTCCATTTTCGTGCTCGCTGAACGTTGATAGTTTCGCGGCAAAGACTACCTTCATGCAGGACAAATCGGGAGTGTTGAGAGCGGATATTCACCTTCTGTTGCAAAATTTTTAGTCCAGTATTGTCAGATACTTAAGTCCATTTTGATGGTAAATCCCTCCTACCTTAGACTGCAATGTTCTACCGGACATGTCAGGCGTACAGATGGAGGCAACATCGCCACCGAAAGGAGCTGCGAAGATGCGAACGAAAGACGGAGTGTTCCCCCCAGAGAGCTTCATCGACCGGAATGGCCGTCGGGTGTTGACAACGTCGGGGCAACCGGGGATGGATGGGCGCGAAGGAGTCGGCTCCACGACTGAGTTGATTTTGGCGCGTTTCGCGTCTTTCCTTGCAGAGGCCTCTAATGGCGCACTCAACGGTCAGCAATTTGACGACCTGAACCGTTGGATTTTCCTTGCAAGTGAAGCCGCGCAATCCTACGACCAAACCAAGCAAGTCTCACCATCCAGCTTCATCGATAGTAGCGGGCAGCCGGTCCTCATAGACTCAGGAGAACCTAGCATGAACGGGATTGATGGAATGGACTCATCCAACGAGATGACTCTCGCTCGCTTCGCTAGCATGCTAGCTCACAATAGCGCCTGGATGATGAATGCCGCTCAGTACGACGACCTCTTGCGCTGGGTCAGCATGTGCCGACCAGTCTAAAAGGCGCCACGCATTTATTCGTCGAGATTGGAGAATAGTCATGACAAAGATGCCAGCTAGGGTACGCCATGGGCGAGAGGATGACGTTGGAATTGACCGTGAAGGCCCTGTGAAAAACTGTGCAGCTCACACGCCCGGCACATGGCCTGATTCATCACTCGCACCATGGCAGTCAGTATTGCGCCCATGCGTATCGTCACTTACTGGAGCAATTTGACATGCGGGCATCGACGTCACGGAAACTGCTACGACAATGCGTCGATGGAGAGCTTCTGGGGCAGCTTGAAAAACGAACTGATTCATCACCGCCGTAACGCAACGCGTGTTGAGGCCGAGGCGTCGATTCAGGAATACATGGAAATTTTTTTTTAGCCGCCAGCGGCGTCACTCTCGTCTTAGCAACATCGTCCCGGCTCGGTTTGCTGAAGAATTCAATAAAAAAACTGCGGACCGCATAAAACAAGTGTGTCCGTTATTGACAGAACACCTCACAAGTCCAGGGCTGTCTCATTTTTGTGACGCTAAAGAATTTTTCGTAGCGACGACGTTACCTACGTTTGAACGGAAGAAATTCTCACTAAAAGGCATCCAGAAATCACAATTGTTGCAGATTGGATGCGAAACATTGCCATTAAGACATACTCTCATTTTGAGGGTATGTATTGTTTCGGTTAACCTGAAAAATTTTGAATTATTTCTTTTAATTCAGCAACTTACATATAGTTATTAAAATAACATACTCTCATTTTGAGGGTAAGTAGGGGTCGTTATAGACTGCATCGGAAGACCTAAGAATTAACAAGAAAGCAATTTTCCGAGGCTCGCATGCATCTGATTTATTCCACGAGTGACTACAGCTTGCCGGGAACATCTCGCGCCGGATTCCCTATCCTTTTGCGAGAGGACATGAGTAGCTTTCGCGAAGCCAACGAATTCCTGCGTCAGTATCTGATGCAGGGGACCATCTGTGAGGGGTCTTGGGAAACCATTGGCCGGGCTATTTATGACTATCTCAGTTTCTTAGAAAGCAATGACCTTGATTGGCGAGATGTTAACCGCGGCGAACTTAAAAGCCTTCCGGCAGCATATCGTGACTACTGCGGCGAAGTATTTGGACATAAACGAAACACCATTCGTCTGCGACTTACATACATATTCCAATTCTACGAATATGCATTGCGCCAAAAATGGATTAGTCGATTGCCCTACACCTCTCGAGAGCGTCGGGGATTTCACTCCCAGGGGTTCTTTGCGCATCTTAATACCGCAGGAACCACGATAGAAGTTCCGTCCGTGATGCCGCGCTATCACAAGACAGTTCTCAGATTTCTATCAATCGAAGAATCACGTCAGCTACTGGCCGAAACGAAAAATATTCACCACTACTCAGTCATCAATTTCTTCCTTCGTAGTGGCATACGTAGGACGGAGATGGCCTCCTTTCCCCTGTCATATATATTCGACCCGGACGTGAGTGGAGGAAACTCCAGAAACGTACGTATATTGCTCGACCCTCAAGATGGGTCAGGCATGAAAACGAAGGGCTCAAAAGCACGAATGATATGGATACCTAGAAATGTTATGCGAGAGCTGTATAGCTATTCGAGGCACTACCGTGGCGAGCGCTCAAATTTAACCGAGAACCAGCACCTGCAACTCTTTCTAAATCAGGATGGAGAGCCATTCGCCGACAATGGTGCGGCGTTAGAAGAAATTGTCAGGTCCGCTGGGCAACGAATTGGTGTTCACGCCCACCCTCACAAACTCCGGCATACCTACGCCACTCACACTTTAAGTCTGTTGCAACGGGCAAAACGAAAAACCGGAATAGAGCCTCTTGTTTTTCTTCAAGGCCAACTTGGCCATGAGTCGATTGAACAGACCAGAAAATATGCGCATTTGGTCAATCAACTCGCTGACGATGCGGTGCTGGACTACGACAGCGAGCTAAATTCGGTGGGGGGATGAAATGGCTAACGAACGCAAACATTTTCCAAAGGTGGCGATAACAACGCCATTTATCGAACATGAACGCAACGCCGATAACGCTGTAGTCGTCACTGAAGAAATTCCGCCTGTGGTTCAACATGTGGTGTTTCCGACAGGGTCCCCGAGAAAATCATATGACTTCAGTCAATGGTATGGCATCGGGTTCGACCAAATTACTTTTTCCGTCCAACGTCAGATAGAGCGTTTCCTCGCTAAGCAGGATAGAGAACTAAGGACGCAAACTATCATTACTTGCTGCGACCAAGGTTTGAAATTTTTTTTGAATTTCATGTCGCTAATGCGCAGCACTTCCGAACATGACCTGAATCTCTCGTCTATTAATAGAGAGTTGATTGATGCATTCATTTCCTTTCTTCATGATTCATCACTTTCGCAATCAAGCAAAAAAAATATCTATTCGGCAACCAAATCTGTACTGAAAGCGCTCTGTGACAGAGAGCTCATACCTTATGTCCGGTCTGGCAGAGAAGCCACTTTCCCCACCAATCCATTCCCACGTTCCCATCTGGGTGACAAAGGCGAGACTCCGTTAAGTAAATCTGAGCGCAAGGCTGTCAATGCCGCTTTGAAATCCGCGATAAGAGCATATTTCGACGAAGGCAAGGAAATCACATCCGAGCTTCATGCGTACGCAGTTCTAACCATTGCGCTACATACGGGGGCGAATACTGGACCGTTGATATTTATGCCGTCGTCATGTCTACGTCCTCACCCAAAACCCAATACAGCTCTTCTTGTTCTATATAAGCCAAGAGTTCACTCAGAGGTACCCTCAATCATCCGGGATTCGACTCCCCAAATCGCAGACGTCGACATCGCTGCCGGCCTTCGCCCTGCGACAGCAATGCTCATACGAAAGGCCATCGCACATTCGGACACGCTTAGGTCGGAAGCACCTGAGGTCGCGAAAAGCAGCATTTGGCTCTATCGAAGACGAAAATCTTCTCAGTCCGGTTCTGCCGGCGAAGTTACTGCTCTTACAGAACAGACGCTTGCTGCAGGTGTTCGCCGATTAGTCTCTACATATAAGCTGGTGGACGCCGATGGGAAGCCATTGAGGCTCAATGTGTCTCGTTTGCGAAAGACCTTCACAAACCAAATTTATGAGATTCTCGATGGAGACATTGCCGCCACTGCTGCTGCCACCGGTAACACTCCTGGTCTCATTGCGAGCACATATACACAACCTAATGAGGAGTCCGCGGCAAATTGGAGATTCATGGGTTTAGCGCTAACCCAGGAGCTACTTACCAATACGTTGGGTGCAACAGAAAGCACTCCAACAGGACGCTGTTCAGATGCCGTCAATGGAGAATACGCTCCCAAGAAAGAAAGTGAACCCTGCACTAATTTCTTGAACTGCCTTCGCTGCAGAAATTATGTAGTTACTGCCGACGACCTATATCGACTCTTTAGCTTCATGTGGCGCATTTTCCACGAACGTACTCGGATGAATCCCAAGCGCTGGAAGAAAAAGTTTTCGCACATCGCACGTCTTATCGAACGCGATGTAATTGATACCGGAATTAAGCGTGGGGTATTCCAGAGGAAGTTCGTTGAGAAAGAAAGAGAAAGGGCCTTCTCCAACCCACACAATTTCTGGAAAACCATTTCTATCAATCTTGATTGATTTTTCAATGCTATGAAGAAAAAATCATTAGATTTTCAAAATATCGCGGGCATTCAACCAATAGAGGATATTGCCAATCCACTTCGACTACAGCGTGGTGCTGAGCGAGACAAAATAATTATCAGCACCAAAGTGGTCGATAAAAGAGTAGTGATATTGAGCTATTTCGGAGATGAAGTATGGTGGCTAACAGGGCTCACCCGAAACACAACTTTATCAAACACAAAACTCGACTTCGCTACGGTGCCAGCTGCCTTTAGAGATACGCTAAAACTGGCATTACATCGCTACCGAATGCGGGGGTGCGAGTATCGTCCTACTCGCCCAAAATCTTCGTCGGTAATTCGCCAATTCCGCGGGATGGTGCGATTTCTATGTTTTTTGCACAAATCGGGGGTGCAATCACTTACGAATATCACAGACCTGCACTTCGATATGTACCGCACTTACTTGGTGAATGAAGTTCAAAAGAACGGAAAAAAGCCCTCTCCTGCAGGTCTCGAGAAAAGTTTGCGAAATGTAATGCTCCTCTGCGAGCTTAGCCGTTATACCGAACAAGAAGTGGCGGTATTTCCTAACTACACCTTTGGAAAAGCCAAAGGCAGTCGTACGCCCCTTATTCCTGATGAAGTTTTCTCTGGACTATTTGTTAGGGCGTCGTCCATCGTCGAACAGGCGCCCAGAATGTTCGAGCTCCTATCAGAAACGGAGCGAATCGCACGTGAGAAATCTCATGTTTCCGACAAGTATGTGATGATACTTAGCTCGTATATGCTGAAAGAAAATGGGTTTCCTGGCGGCTATCGGGAGTTCAAGACTGAGCTACTTAAAATACGCGTCGCCTGCTATGTGGTCATTTCCAGCCTTAGCGGCTGCCGTGTACATGAGCTAGCCCACCTAAAAAAAGGTAGCGTGTTCCGAACCACTGACGAGGATGGAAATGTTTACTTCTGGATGCGTTCAGAGTCGCTCAAGACCGGTGAGGGCGCCACTGAATGGATGATTCCCGAGGCGGCAGCTCACGCTATTCAGGTCCTCGAACAATGGGCAAAGCCCTATCAGGACATACTGCAGGAAGAACTCAAATTATTGCGAACCGGCCAGCACAACGATATTCGTATTGTCCAAGCTGAGGAACATATGGACTCGCTCTTCGTAGGCCTTGATGGCCGCAATGGGAACGTAGTCCGAACTTTGGGCACGCAAGCAATTAATAACGACCTCAAGGAATTCTGTCGTGAATGCGGGTTCGATTGGAACTTGTCTTCACATCAATTCCGTAAAAAGTTCGCGAACTATGCGGCTCGTAGTCAGTTTGGCGACCTTCGCTATCTTCAACGCCACTTCAAACATTGGTCATTGGATATGACACTGACCTATGCACTGAATGACCACCAAGAGCTTGAACTGTACTTAGAGATTCTCGAAGAAATTGATGAGTTGAAGATGGACGTGGTTTCCACATGGTTAGAGCAGGATGAGCCTCTTGCCGGTGGTTATGGAGAATCGCTTATGACATGGCGAAGCCGCAGGGAGAATGTTGTTCTTTTCAAGTGTCATGCAGATATGGTCCGCACGATTGCAACCTCCACCCATATTCGTAGTAATGGTCATGCTTGGTGCACGGCAGATGACGGAAGGGATTGTCCCGGTAACGATTTTGAGCCCACAAAGTGCCAGTCCGGTTGTTCTAGCTCTGTGATTGGTCGACCGCATAGTCAATTTTATGGAGCTCTCTATGACCATCTGATGAGTCTTGGAGATGCCAAGGACATCGGTGCAGGAGGTCGAAAGAGAGTACAGACTGATTTGGAGCGCTGTGCGGCTGTCCTGAATCAACTGGAAAAGAAGGCGACGGCATAATGGCTGGCAGAAAACCTTCATCTATTCGAGCGAAGGAGCTAGATTTAGCAATCGCTCGAATAAAACTTGGTAAATCGCGTACCGGCGCGACCGAACTTAACATCACTACTGTTGCAAAAGAAGTCGGCGTCACTCCTGCTTTAATTCACAACCATTACCCAGAAATAGCGGACAAAATTCGCCCCCCCAAGAAATCCAATAACCAGAAGCAGCAAGTCCAGATTGATAGTCTGGAAAGGGAGAACGCGAAATTACGTGACGAGCAAGTCACCTTAAAAGCAAAAATTGCAAAACTGGCAACTCAAAATGAAGTATTGATAATTGAGAACGCCGAATTGAAGAAGGCGGCGAAGTCCAAAGTTGTCGATATAAATCGCTAGCCAAGCAATGATTTAGCGTCACTATGGCTAAATCCCGTTCGCGTCGACCTCCTAACAGTTAACAAGCCCCCTTAATGCTTGACCTGGCCATCGCCCTGGGCATCCTGGCGGCCTCAGAACAGATCCCGGCCGACCGGCTCGATGCGCATGAATATGCGGGCGAGCTCTCGCTGTCAGGCCAGTTGCTGCCCATCCGCGGCGCCCTGGCCATGACCTGCGCCATGCAGCGTGATAGCGAGGGCGAGGGC
>Ga0187844_10001153_pt1 | contig 20384 bp, 12 predicted proteins | sample SpaLakP09_SKY_50_FD_134517 | JGI IMG/M metagenome (GOLD analysis project Ga0187844, IMG submission 134517) | Oligotrophic lake water microbial communities from Sparkling Lake, Wisconsin, USA - SP09_SKY_50 | ecosystem: Environmental > Aquatic > Freshwater > Lake | place: USA: Sparkling Lake...
CACCGCCGCACTGGGCGGCAGAGGTGCAGGAGTGCCCACAGGGCGTGCGGGGACAGGGGCAGGGGGCGTGGAGCAGGCGGCCAGCGTTCCTACAATCAGCGCCGTCACAACAAGGCGCAGGGGGTTCAAGGTCATGGGGCTGATTTTGCTTGAAGCGCTGCTGGCGCTGGTGCTGCTGGTGGCCATCGTCTGGTGGACCATGTTCTCGGGGCGCAAGAAGGGCGAGCTGCCGAGCGACGATGCCGATCAGCCACCCCAGTAACTCATTTTTTGATAGCTAAAAAGCGCCACTGGATGCGCGCAAACGGCCTGAAAAGTTCTGAAGCCGCAGTCCAGGGCCGATGAAAGTCACCCCGCCCCGCGCAGCAGGTTGGCCAGCTCCACGGCCGACTTCACCTGCATCTTGTCGAACACGCGCGAGCGGTGCACCTCCACCGTGCGCACGCTGATGTCGAGCTGGTCGGCGATCAGCTTGTTGGGCAGGCCTGCCACCACCAGGTCCATCACATCGCGTTCGCGGTCGGTCAGCTCGGCCAGCCGCACCTGCAGGCCACTGCGCGCGCGCAGCTGGCTGAGGCGTTCGGTGGACTGGGCCAGCGCCTGCTCGATGCGGTCCACCAGCGCGTTGTCGGAGAAGGGCTTTTCGCAGAAGTCGAACGCGCCGCGCTTGACGGTGTCCACCGCCGTGGGCACGTCGGCATGGCCGGTGAGAAAAATCACCGGCATGGTGGCCAGGTCGCCGCGTGCGGCCAGCAGGTCGAACAGCGCCAGCCCGCTCATGCCGGGCATGCGCACATCCAGCAGCAGGCAGCAGGGCTGGCGCTGGGCCGGGCGGCTTTGCAGCATGGCGTCAAAGGCCTCGGCGCTGTCGTAGGACTCGCTGGGCAGCCTGCGTGATCGCAGCAGCCAGGCCAGGGCTTCGCGCACGCTGGCATCGTCGTCCACGATGTACACGGTGGCGTTGGTGATGGGTTCCATCAGGGTCTTGAATCAGGTTGGGAGGCAGGCAGCGTGAAGGTGAACACCGTACCACGCGGCTCATTCGGTGCGAACCCGAGAAAACCGCCGTGCTGCTCGATCACCGTGCGGCACATGCTCAGGCCCAGGCCCATGCCCTCGGGGCGGGTGGTGAAGAAGGGGGTGAAGAGTTTGGCGGCCACCTCGGGCGGGATGCCGGTGCCCTGGTCGGTCACCACAAACTCGACCCAGCCGCTGTGCTGGCTGGAGGTCGCGTGCCGCACCCGGATGTCGAGCACGCGGCTGCGCATGGCCGTGTCGTCCATGGCCTGCATAGCGTTGCGCGCCAGGTTCAGCAGCACCTGCTCGACCATGGTGCGGTCGCACAGGGTGGGGGGCAGGCCGGGCTCCACGGTGGTGTGCACGCGCACGCCCAGCTTGCGCGCCTGCAGGCTCACCAGCGGCAGGATGGCGTCGAGCAGCTGCTGCGCGTGCACCGCCTCGCGCGCCTGGTCGCGGCGGCGCACGAAGTCGTGCACGCTCTTGATCACGCGGCCTGCGCGTTCGGCCTGGCGGGCGATCTGGCGCATGGCCATGCGCACGTCATCGAGCGCATCGGGGGTGGGCGGGGCGGCGTTGCTGCTGCTCGGGGATTCAGACGCAGATGCCAGGGCGGGCGTGGCTTGCTGCTCCAGCAGGTTCAGCGAGCCGTTGGCATAGCTGGAGATGGCGGCCAGCGGCTGGTTCAGCTCGTGGCTGAGCAGCGAGGCCATCTCGCCCACCGTGGCCAGACGGGCGGTGGCCTGCAGCCGCTCTTGCGAGGCGCGCGAGAGTTCCTCGACGCGGCGCTGCTCGCTGATGTCCAGGAAGGCGCTCATCCAGCCGGTGTGCTTCCCCTGGGCGTTGATCAGCGGCGCCTCGATGATGAGCACCGGAAAGCGCGTGCCGTCCTTGCGCATGAACTCGGACTCGAAGCCCTCGCGCGGCGGCATGGTGCCCGCAAAGCGGATGGCCTGGCGCTGCTGGTATTCCTCCACGCGCTCGGGGGGCCAGTACGGCGCCGACATGCTCAGGCCCAGCAGCTCCTGCGGCGCGAAGCCCACCATCTCGCAGAACGCCGGGTTCACATAGGTGATGCGGCCCTGCAGGTCGCGCGCGCGCAGGCCGGTGACGAGCGAGTCCTCCATGGCCTTGCGAAACGCCAGCGCGTCGGCCAGGTCGCGTTCGGCGCGCAGGCGGCGGCGGTTGTCGCGCACCAGCACCACCATCACCGTGACCAGCGCAATCGACATGGCCGTGACCAGCGCCGTGAGCACGTTGGGGAACACGCTGGGCGCGGTGTGCCAGCCGTCCATGCGCAGCACCAGGGTGGCGCCGGGCAGGTCCAGCAGGTGCTGGGCGGTGAACATGCGCGAGCCCCGGCGGGCTGCGCCCATCACGGCCAGGCGCGTGCCGTCGGGCTCGGTGAACGAGGCCTCCTGGCTGCGCGTGAGGTTGTGCGCCACCAGGTTCAGCAGGATGTCCTGCAGCCCGTAGGTGGCCACCAGGAAGCCGGTGGTGCGCCCGCCAGCAGTCAGGGGCACACACAGCTCCATCATCTCGGAGCCCAGGCCGTCGCCGTGCGGCTGGAAGTAGCTGGTGGAATACGCCGGGCTGCCCAGGCGCCGCGCGTTGGTGCAGGCGATGGTCAGGTCGGACTGGCTGCTGTCGCGCAGCCGCATGTCCCAGGCCACGGGGCGGTAGGGCGACTGCACGTGGGTGCGCAGCTTCAGGTGGGCGTCGCGCCATTCGATGCGCACCAGCTCGCGGCGGATGCGCAGCAGCTCCGAGGCTTCGACCTCCCAGGCCAGCTGGCCCGGCGCATCGGCGGGCAGGGCCTGCAGGCTCTGCAGGTTGTGTGTGAGGGCGGTGCGGATGTCGGACACCGCATCGGCCGCGTCGCGCTCCAGGCGCGTCTGCACCTGGCTGGCCTCGTAGCGCCCTGCCAGCCACACCATGGTGGCCAGCATCGACACCACCAGCAGCACCAGCGCCGTCCACAGCGACCAGCGGCGCCACGCGCCGCGCCAGCGCTGCAGCAGGGTGCGGGGGGGGCGCGGGGCGCGGGGCTCGGTCACGGCAGCACGCGGTGCGTGAGCGCGGGCAGCTGGGCGCGCACGGCGCGCAGCCGTTCGGCGTCGAGCACACCGGCTACTGTGCCGGGGCCCTGGTCCTGCTGCGCCAGCACGGTGCCCCAGGGGTCCACCAGCATGCTGTGGCCCCAGGTGTGGCGCCCGTTCTCGTGCACGCCGCCCTGGGCGGGGGCCAGCACATAGGCCAGGTTTTCGATGGCGCGGGCGCGCAGCAGCACCTCCCAGTGCGCCTGCCCCGTGGTATGGGTGAAGGCGCTGGGCACCAGCAGCAGGTCGGCCCCCGCGCGGGCATGGGCGCGGTACAGCTCGGGAAAGCGCAGGTCGTAGCACACCGACAGGCCCACGCGCCAGCGCTGGCCGTCGCGCGCCTGCAGATCAAACTGCACCGGGGTGTTGCCCGCCTCGATCACGCGGCCTTCGTCGTACAGCTCGCGCCCGTTGTCGAAGTGGAACAGGTGGATCTTGTCGTAGCGCGCCACGCAGGCGCCGGCCGGGTTGAAGACCAGCGTGGTGTTGCGCACGCGATCCGGGGCGGTGGTCTGCAGCGGCAGGGTGCCACCCACGATCCACATCTGCAGCGCGCGCGCCGTGTCGGCCAGAAAGCGCTGGATCACCCCATCACCGTCGGCTTCGCGCAGCGCGAGCTTGTCGGTGTCCTTGTGGCCCATCACGCAGAAGTATTCGGGCAGCACGGCCAACTCGGCGCCGCCCTGCGCAGCCTGCTCCAGCAGCGCACGGGCTGCGCCCAGGTTGTCGTCGCGCTGGGTGCCAGACACCATCTGGATGGCGGCTACTTTCATGAGGGTTCTCCGGTTTTGGGGGGGCTGCTGCGGGGCGGGGTGTCGGTGGTGGGGTTGGCTTCGCGGCCCCGGCGCGCCACACGCACCACGCGCGGGTCGGCCCAGGTGCCGTCCACGCGAAACTCCTGCGTGGCGGCTTCGATAAGCGGGCCGCGCAGGAACACCTGGGCCAGGAAGCTGCCCAGCCCGATCACGGGGTTGATGGCCGTGGCCACCAGCGAGGCCGTCATGGCATTGATCTCGGGCACCACCACCACCCGCAGGTCCTGGGTTTCCTGGTCGATGTTGGCATGGCCTTCCATCAGCACGGCGGCGTTCACGCCCTTCATCTGCAGGTTGTTGGTGGTGGCGACGCCCTGTTCGATGCGCAGGTCGCCGCGCACAAAGTCAAACGCGAAGCCCTCGCTGAACACGTCGCGGAAGTCGAGCGTGAGTCGGCGCGGCAGCGACTGCAGGCTCAGCACGCCCAGCAGCTTGGCCAGGCCTGGGTCGGCCTTGAGGAACTGGCCGGACTCGATGTTGAGGTTGATCTGTCCGGTCATGCTGCGGTAGTCGGGGCTGAACGGCGCGCCGATCCAGGCCACCTGCCCCTCCATGCGGCCCTTGCCGCGCCGCACCACATTGGCCATGCCCATGCGGCCCAGCAGGTCGCCCGAGTCGCGGATGTCGAGCTTGAAACTGAGCACCGTGCGCCGCTCGGCCGCACGCGGGCCGGCCCCTGCGGCATTGAGCACGGCCCAGTTGCCGTTGGCCGTGAGGCTGGCCTCGGGCGCGGTGATGTTGAACTTGGCGAGGCGCCATTCGCGCTGGGCGCCCTCGCCGCCCCGGTTCTGGGCCTCCATCTCGACCCGGCCCAGGCGTTTGCCGCGCAGCTCGAAGTCGTCCACCACGATGTCGAGCGCAGGCAGCGTGCCGGGCTGTTCGTCCAGCAGGGATTCCACCTGCGTGACCTCGCTCTGCGGCATGTTCACGCGCGACAGGCGGGCAAACAGGCGGCCGCTGGCGTTGTCGGGGGTGCCGGGCTGGCGGTATTCCAGATAGCCGTTGAGTTCGGTGGCGTCCAGGTTGGCACGCCACGTCGTGCCGTCGCGCAGGGCGCCCGCCACCACGTTGTGCAGGGTACGGCCCTGCAGTGTCAGTTCGCGCGCGCGCAGCGCCAGGGTGGTGGGCAGGTAGTCCTGTGCCATGGCCGGTCCGGAGGTGCTGGGCGTGGCGACAGTGGCCGGGGCCGTGCGCGCGGGGGGCTCGGCCGTGGTGGCCTGCGTCAGCACGTCCTCCCAGGCGTCCACGTCCACCTTGCCCTGGCTGATGTTGGCAGCCACGCCCTGCATGGGCAGCGGGGCGGACTCCCCACCGCTCAGCCCCAGGCCAATGGCGCCGCGCAGCACGCGGGGCTGGGGGCCGCTCAGGTCGCGCAGGTAGGTGGCCGAGCCCAGGGCGCCCAGGTCCAGTGTGATCTGGTCGCGCAGCGGTGGCGTGTTGCTGCCATTGCCGTTGCTGCTGCCGTTGGCGGCCAGGCCGGTGAGGGATTCACGCGCCACCTGGGTCTCGAAGCGCAGGGGCAGGCTGCTGTCGGCGGGTTTGCCCAGCGGCGGTGGCAGCGCCAGTGCCAGGCCTTGCAGGGTGGTGTTCACCTGCAGTTCGGGCACGCCCCGGCGGAACGCCAGGGCCAGGGTGTAGGGCGTGCTGCCGGTAGCACGGCGCGCCAGCTGCGCCAACATGCCCAGCTGGGGCGTTTGCTGCAGGCCCTCGGCGGTTGCCGTGCCCTGGGCGCGCAGCTGCACGGCCGATTCGGTGGCGGGCGCGTTGGGCGCCAGCGCCCGCATGCCGCCTTCCAGCCGCACGTTGCCGCCCAGCGCCTGGGCCTGCACGTTGGTCAGCGAGAACCCGGTTTCGCTGAACTGCACGGCGCCCCGCACCCGGCTCAGCGCGGGCGTGTCGGGGGTGATGCGCAGCTCGTTGCCCGCCAGCGTGACGGTGCCCTGCACCTTGGATTTCTGGATGTCGCTGATGGGCAGGCTCAGGCGCAACTGGAAGTCGGCATTGCCGGTGCCGCTGGCCTGGTCGAGTGCGTGGCCTGTCATGCCCCCCAGGGGCGAGGTGGTCATGAGCGTGAGCAGCTCGGCCAGCGGGCCACGCGCGTCGGCGTTCACGGCCACCACGGTGTGTTCCAGGTCGGGGATCTTGGCGTCCACCTTGGACAGCCGCAGGCCCTTGCTGCCCGCAAAGCTGCCGCTGGCGCCGCGCACCATCATCGATGAGCGCTCGAAGATCAGCTCGCCACCCAGCTCAGTGAGCGCGGGCCAGGGCAGGGTGCCCGCAGGCTGCAGCGAGGGCGGCACATAGGCGTAGGTCACATCCTTGACTCGCGCAGCGATGCGGAACTCGCCCAGCTTGGGGTCGTTGAAGGGCAGGTCGTGCAGATCGCCCTTGACGCGGAACTGCACGTTGCTGGCGCTGCCCGCCACCACGGCATCGCGCACATAGTGGCGCGACTCGGCGGGGATGGACAGGGGCAGGTAGCGGTGCACGCGCGTGCCGTCGGCGCGGTTGAGCGTGCCGGTGAGGTCCAGCACCCCGGGGAAGCGCGATTTGTGGGGCGCCTTGCTGGCATCACTGGTGTGCCAGGTGGCGCGCACCTCGCCCTGCGCATCGGCGTTGGCAAACTGCACGTCATTGGCCTGCACGGCAATGCGGCTGCCTTCGATCTGCCAGCGCAGGTCGGCGCTCAGCCGGTCCAGCGGCAGCAGCGGGTCTTCGAACACGCCCGGCAGCACCAGCGCCCCGGAGGCCATCGTGAGCGCCGCCTTGCCGCCCGCCTGGGTCATGTCGATGTCCACCGTGGCGCCGCGCAAGCCCAGGTGCTTCGGCGCCGTCCCTGCGGGGGCTCCGGCCAACGCCAGGCCCCGGATGCGGCCTTTGACCTGGTACTGCTGCAGGGCATCCAGGGGCCCTTTCCAGGTGGCCTGGATCTCATCGACCAGGCCCTCGGGGGTGTAGGTGCGCACGGCATCGTGGGCCGTGGGGCCCAGGGGCAGGCGGCTGGCGATCTGTGCCAGCGCGGCCAGGTCCAGGCGGTCGGCGCGGAACTCGCCCTGCTCTGGCGCCTTGCCCGTGGCCGCCGTGTGGACAAGCCGCAGGTTGCCGCCGGGCCAGGTCAGGCCGTCATCGGTCTGGAACTGCAGGCCCTGGGTGGAGAACTCGAACCCGCCGTTCAGCCGCCGCCCGCCCAGGCGCCCCTGGACGGAGGGCAGCACCAGCGCCTGCAGGTCGGGGCTGAGGGTGGTGTTCACGTCGGCCAGCGCCAGGTCGGCCGTGCCCCCCACAATCTGCCCGCCGCGCACATCGGCCCAGGCGCGCAGCGCCCCCCGGCCCTGCGCTACTTCAATGCCCACGTCGGCGTGGTGGCGCAACTGCGACACATCGACGCGTGCGAAATCGGCAAACACCTGGCCGTTCCAGTGTTTCCAGTTGCCGTCGCCAGCACGCAGCAGCGGCGCGCGGAACAGGCCCACCACCGTGAAGCGGTCGCCCCAGGCCGGTGGTGGGGTGGCGTCCAGACGCATGTGGTGGTGCCAGTTGCCGTTGCGCAGCAGCAGGTTGACCTTCTCCAGCGCCAGTGCGGGGGCACCGCGCTGCTCGTCGGTCCAGCGCACGGTGCCGTCCTGGATGAACACCTCGCCTTGCGAAAAAAGCCAGTCGGCCGCGTCGTTGTTGTCACCCTGGTTCTGGGCAAACTCCAGCCCCGCCACGTAGATGCGGCCATCGGTGGCGCGGCGCACGTCCAGCTCGGGCCCCTGTACATAGAGCTGCTCAAACCCGCCCTTGAGCAGCGAGCGGGGCGACAGCGCCACCACCACCCGGGGCAGGTGCAGGGCCGAGCGGCCCGAGGTGTCCAGCAGCGCCACGTCCGACAGTTCGATCGACGGCACCAGCCCCTCGGTGCGGGCCGCGATGGCGCCGATCTGGACGGGAACCCCCAGAGCCCGTGCGGCATGTGCCTCCAGCTGTGGGCGAAAGTCCCCGATTCGCGGCACAATCCAGCCATGAAGGGCCCCCCAAGCGATGGCCAGCAGCAGCCAGAAGGCCAGCAGCAACCCCAGTGACCACCGCGCAAAACCTGCCACTATTTTGAGCAGGCGTGAGGGGTGCGTGGTGGGATCGATCATGGTGGGATTGAATGTGGCAGGAATTATGACCCGCGTGCCTCGCGTGGGTTCACTACAAACTCAGTACGCAGCCTCGGGTTTCCCGCGCCTTGTCCACCATGACCGCACCGTCCTCTGACCCCCGCTGCAGCCAGCCCTTCCTTGAGGGGCCGCTGGCCGAACACTCGCGCTTCTACCAGCGCCTGCACCGCCGCTACGCGGGCGATCTGGCCCTGCTGCCGCCCGGTTTTCCGGTGCTGGCCACCATGGAACAGGCCTACGACGCGCTGTGCGCCCGGGGCTGCGACACCGGTACCGCCCTGCGCATGCTGCGCCAGCTGGTCATGGAACGGCTCATCCGGCTCGACTGCGAGGCCCAGGCCCCATTGGCCGACATCACCCGGGCCGTGACCGAACTGGCCGAGCTGGCCCTGGACCGCGCCTGCCGCCACGCCCGCCGCGAATTGGATGAGCGCCATGGCGCACCCTGCGGGCCGCAGGGCCAGCCCGTGCAGCTCTGGATCATCGGCATGGGCAAGCTGGGCGCTCGCGAGCTGAACGTGTCCAGCGACATCGACCTGATCTACGTGTACGAGCACGACGGCGAAACCGCCGGCGTGGAGGGTGGCCGGGGCCGCATCTCCAACCACGAATACTTTGCGCGTGCCGTCAAGGCCATCTACAGCCTGGTGGGCGATACCACCGAGCATGGTTTTGTGTTCCGCGTGGACCTGGCGCTGCGCCCCAACGGAAACTCGGGCCCGGCCTCGGTGTCGCTGGCGGCGCTGGAGGAATACCTGCAGATCCAGGGCCGCGAATGGGAGCGTTTCGCGTGGCTCAAGAGCCGGGTGGTGGCCCCGCGCGACAGCATTGGCAGCCCCGAGGTGCAGGCGCTGCGCGGGGTGGTGCTGCCCTTTGTGTTCCGCCGGTACCTGGACTACAGCGTGTTCGATGCGCTGCGCTCCCTGCACAGCCAGATTCGCGACCATGCCGCCAAGCGCAGTGCAGGCCACCCCGAGCGCGCCAACGACGTGAAGCTCTCGCGCGGCGGCATCCGCGAGATCGAATTCACCGTGCAGCTGCTGCAGGTGGTGCGCGGCGGGCAGTTCCCCGAGCTGCGCCGCCGCCCCACGCTCGACGCCTTGCAGCGGCTCGCCCATGCAGGCCTCATGCCCCAGGCAACCGCCGACGCGTTGGCCCAGGCCTATGTGTTCCTGCGCCGGGTGGAGCACCGCATCCAGTACCTGGACGACCAGCAGACCCATGTGCTGCCCACACGCGACGACGACCTGGCCTGGATCGCCCAGACCCTGGGCTTCAAGGACTGCTGCGCGTTCTTGCACGAGCTGGACGCCCACCGCGAGCTGGTGGCGCAGGAGTTCGACACCCTGCTGGGCGGCGCGGGCAAAAAGCAATGCAACGGCGGCGGCTGTGGTGGCCCCCGCGCCGCAGCGCCGCCACCGCCCGAGCTGGAGGCCCTGCTGGAGCAACTGTCCGGCGGTTTTCGCGAGCGCGTGGCCGAATGGCGCAGCCACCCGCGTGTGGAAGGGCTGCGCGACGAGGCGCGCGCCCGCTTGTTCCGCCTGGTGCAGCGCACCGCGCAGTGGCTGAAAGAAGGCCGCGTGACCGAAGAGGCCGCCGTGCGCCTGGCCAACTGGCTCGAACCCCTGCTGCGCCGCGAGAGCTACCTGGCGCTGCTGCTGGAGCGCCCCTCGGTGCACGAACAGCTGCTGCACCTGCTGGGCGCCGCCAAATGGCCCGCACGCTATTTGCTGCAGCACCCGGGCGTGATCGACGAGCTGGTGGGGGATCACCTGCTGTCCGAGCGTTTTGTGGTGGCCGACTTCGAGCGCGAGCTGGCCATGCGCCTGGCTTCGCTGCGCTCCACCGGCGAAGACGACGACGAAACCCTGCTCAACTTGTTGCGCCGCGCACAGCATGCCGAAACCTTCCGCACCCTGGCGCGCGATGTGGAACGCCGTATTACCGTGGAGCAGGTGGCGGACGACCTGAGTGCCCTTGCCGACAGCGTGCTGCGCATCACCAGCCAGTGGTGCTGGAGCCGTCTCAAGAACCGCCACCGCGACGAACCCCAGTTCGCCATCATTGGCTACGGCAAGCTGGGCGGCAAGGAGCTTTGCTACGGCAGCGACCTCGACATCGTGTGTGTGTTCGACGACGACGATGAGCGTGCCACCGAGGTCTACGCGGCCTTTGTGCGCAAGCTCATCAACTGGCTCACCGTCAAGACCGGCGAAGGCGACCTGTACGAGATCGACACCGCGCTGCGGCCCAACGGCAACTCGGGCCTGCTGGTGACCAGCTTCGAGGCCTATGCCAACTACCAGCAGCAGCGTGGCAGCAACACCGCCTGGACCTGGGAACACCAGGCCATGACGCGGGCACGCTTTGTGATGGGCAGCGAGGCCTTGCGGGCGCGGTTTGACGCCGTGCGCGAGGCTGTGATCACCTCCACCCGCGACCCGCTGGCCTTGCAAGGCGAGATCGCGACCATGCGCGAGCGTGTGCGCTCGGCCCACCCCGCGCCCGCCGGGCGCTTCGATGTGAAGCACAGCACGGGCGGCATGGTGGATGCCGAATTCGCCGTGCAGTACCTGGTGCTGTCGCAGTCGGCGGCCCACCCCGAGCTGCGCGGCAACGTGGGCAACATTGCGCTGCTGCAGCGCGCCGAGCAGGTGGGCCTGCTGCCCGCCGGTGTGGGCATGGCGGCCGCCGACGCGTACCGCGAGCTGCGCCGCGTGCAGCACGTGGCGCGCCTGGACGAAGCCCCCACCCAGGTGACCCCGCCGGCGCTGCAGGCCGAGCGCGATGCCGTGCTGGCGCTGTGGCGGGCGGTGTTTGGCGCGGAGGCATAGCGCCTTTTTGCACAGGCGCTTGGCGGTGACAAATGGTTGCATCTCGGTGCGGCACCGCTTCATGAAAAATTCATTAATTCAAACAACTGTTTGAATTCTGGTGGTTTAATCCGGGGCCATGAGTTCCGGTGCCCCCTCCATCATTCCCGCCTCCCAGCGCACGGCCCGCAGCGACGGCGAAGACACGCGTGCGCGCCTGCTGCAGGCGGCGCTGCAGCTCTTTTCTGAAAAGGGCTTTGCCCAGACCTCCGTGCGGGCCATCGCCCAGGCAGCGGGCACCAATGTGGCGGCCATTGCCTACCACTTTGGCGACAAGGCCCAGCTCTACACCGCCACGTTCTACGAGCCCTTTGGCAGTGGCAGCGACCTGATCCCGGTGTTTGCCGACCCGGCGCTGGACCTGGCGGGCGCGCTGCACCACTACTTCGCAGGTTTTCTGGAGCCGCTCAAGCACGATGACCTGGTGACGCAGTCGCTGCGCCTGCATGTGCGCGAGCTGCTCGACCCGACCCATGTCTGGCCCGAACTCATCGAACGCGAGTGCCGCGCGCCCCACATGGCACTCATCCAGGTCCTGGGCCGACACATGGGTGTCTCGGGGGTGGACGACGATATGCACCGCCTCGCCTTCTCGCTGGCGGGTCTGATCATGCAGCTGTGGACGCAGCGCGACCCCCTGCAGGCCATTGCCCCCCAGCTGGCGACAGCGGCGGCGGTGGACCAGTGGGTGGAGCGGCTCACCGGCTATGCATTGAGCATGGTGCACGGGGAAATCACGCGGCGGCGGGCCACACAAGGGCCCGCGCGCCGCGCTTCCAGGACTTCGCACAAAAAGGAATCCAACGCATGACATTGAGCACGACCTTGCGCACCCGCCGATGGGCGTGGGCGGCCTGGCTGCCCCTGGCCCTGGGCGCCTGCGCAACCACCGCGCCACCTGCCCAGGTGCCCGCAGCACCACCCGTGGCCTGGCAGGCCCCGCTGCCACACCAGGGCTCGCTGGGCGACATGGCCCGGTGGTGGACCCAGTTGGGCGACCCGCTGCTGGTCGAGTTGATCGACGCCGCCCAGGCCGTGAGCCCCGGCATCGCCCAGGCCCAGGCACGCCTGGTGCAGGCCCGCGCCACGCAGGTCAGCAGCCGCGCCGCGCTGCTGCCGTCGCTGGATGCGCAGGCCAGCGCCAGTCGGGGCTTGAACGAGCAGCTGGCACGCGTGGCCACCACGGCGCAGGCCGGGCTGCAGGCGAGCTGGGAGATCGACCTGTTTGGTGCGAACCGCGCCACCAAGACCGCCGCCGATGAGCGGCTGGCGGGCGCACAGGCGCTGTGGCACGAGGCGCGCGTGAGCGTGGCGGCCGAGGTGGCGCAGCAGACCAGCAGCCTGCGCACCTGCCTGGCGCAACTGCAGGTGGCCGAGCGCGATGCGCAGTCGCGCGGCGAGACCGCGCGCCTGTCCGGCCTGAGCGAGCGTGCAGGTTTCACTGCGCCTGCCACAGCCGCCCTGGCACGCGCCAGCGCGGCCGAGGCCCAGGCCCGCGCATCGCAGCAGCGCATGTTGTGCGATGTGGACGTGAAGACCCTGGTGGCGCTCACGGGCTGGGAGGAGCCCACCCTGCGCACCCGCCTGGCCACGCCCGTGGCTGCGGCGCCCGACACGCTGTTTGCGATTGCCACATTGCCCGCCCAGGTACTGGCCCAGCGCCCTGACGTGTACAACGCCGAGCGCGAAGTGGCCGCCGCCAGTGCCGAGGTGGGCAGCGCGCAGGCGCAGCGCTACCCGCGCCTGTCGCTCAGTGGCTCGGTGGGCAGCGCCTGGGTGCGCGCCAGCGGCGTGACGACCGACCTGAACACCTGGACCATCGGCCCGCTGGCGCTGAGCGTGCCCTTGTTCGACGGTGGTCGGCGTGCCGCGCTGACCGACGCCGCGCAGGCCCGCTATGACGAGGCCGCCACGCTGTACCGCGCCAAGGTGCGCCAGGCCGTGAGCGAGGTCGAGCAGGCGCTGGTGCGGCTGCAGAGCACGGCCGAGCGCAACGCCAGCGCGCGCACGGCGGCCGAGGGCTACCGCGCCTCGTTCGACGCGACCGAGGCACGCTGGCGCGGCGGCCTGGCCAGCCTGGTGGAGCTGGAGGACGCGCGGCGCACTGCGCTCGCCGCCGAGAACGCGCTGGTCGCGCTGCAGCACGAGCGCCAGGCCGCCTGGATTGCGCTGTACCGCGCTGCCGGTGGAGGTTGGGACGGGCAGACGGCCGTCGCCACAGCCACACCCTCTGCGGCAGCCACCGCTGCACGCTGAACAAATCCCCGGGGGCAAGGCCGATCGCCGACCTCCTTTTCCTGACACCGACTGGATGAACGGATAGACAACATGCCAACGCAACGCTTTCAATTTTCTGCCACCGCCTACGCCGTGATCGCCGCCTGTGTGCTGGCCACGGGGGGCGCCCTGGTGTACTCCGGCGCATCGCGCGCGGCCGACGAACCCAAGGCGGGCCAGCCCCGCCCCGCGCTCACGGTGAGCATGGCCCAGCCGCAGCGCACCGCCGTGCCCGTGCGCCTGGCGGCCAATGGCAATGTGGCCGCGTGGCAGGAGGCCAGCATCGGCGCCGAGAGCAATGGCCTGCGCCTGACCGATGTGCGTGTGAACGTGGGCGACGTGGTCAAGGCCGGCCAGGTGCTGGCCACCTTCTCGGCCGAGACGGTGCAAGCCGATGTGGCGCAGGTGCGCGCCAGCCTGCTCGAAGCCCAGGCCAATGCGGCCGAGGCTGCCGCCAACGCCGACCGTGCGCGTTCGTTGCAGGCCACGGGTGCATTGAGCCAGCAGCAGATCCAGCAGTTCACCACCGCCGAGAAGACCGCCCAGGCGCGGGTGGAGGCGGCCCAGGCCACGCTCAACGCGCAGCAGCTGCGCCTGAAATACACGCAGGTGGTGGCGCCTGACAGCGGTGTGATCTCGGCCCGCACGGCCACGGTGGGCGCGGTGGTGGGGGCGGGCACCGAGCTGTTCCGCATGGTGCGCAAGGGCCGCCTGGAGTGGCGCGCCGAAGTCACCTCCACCGAGCTGGGTCGCATTGCGCCCGGTGCCAAGGTCAGCGTGACGGCGGCCAGCGGCGCCACGGCCGAAGGCACGGTGCGCATGGTCGCGCCCACGGTGGACCCGCAGACGCGCAATGCGCTGGTGTATGTGGACCTGCCCGCCAACGCCGACTTCCGTGCGGGCATGTTTGCGCGCGGCGAGTTCGCGCTGGGCAGCAGCGATGCACTCACCGTGCCGCAGGAGGCGCTGGTGGTGCGCGACGGTTTCTCGTACGTGTTTGTGGTGGGGCCCGAGCAGCGTGTGCAGCAGCGCAAGGTGCAGGCGGGCCGCCGCGTGGCCGACCGCGTGGAGGTGCTCACGGGCCTGGACGCCAATGCCTCGGTGGCCGTGCGCGGCGCGGGCTTCCTCAACGATGGCGATCTGGTGCGTGTGGCCGCAGCCCCTGCAACCCCCGGTGCGCCCGTACAGACGTCCGCTGTGGGTGATTCAAAGCAAAAACAGCCTTCACCGCGCGATGGTAAAGCGCTGAATGCTATCAATTGAGGAGCAATCGGATGAATGTATCCACCTGGTCCATCAAGAACCCGATACCGGCGCTGATGCTGTTTGTGCTGCTGACCTTCGGCGGCCTGCTGTCCTTCAACGCCATGAAGGTGCAGAACTTCCCGGACATCGACCTGCCCACGATCTCGGTGACCGTGGCGCTGCCGGGTGCATCGCCTGCGCAGCTCGAAAACGATGTAGCGCGCAAGATCGAGAACAGCATCGCCACGCTGCAGGGCCTCAAGCACATCTACACCAAGGTGCAGGACGGCGGGGCCACCATCACCGCTGAGTTCCGGCTGGAAAAGCCCACGCAGGAGGCGCTGGATGATGTGCGCTCGGCCGTGGCGCGTGTGCGCGGCGAGCTGCCGGGCGATGTGCGCGACCCCATCGTGACCAAGATGGACCTGGCCGCCCAGCCCGTGCTGGCGTTCACCATCGCCTCGACCCGCATGGACGATGAGGCGCTGTCCTGGTTTGTGGACGATGCCGTGGCCAAGAAGCTGCTCACCGTGCGCGGCGTGGGCGCGGTCACCCGCGTGGGCGGCGTGCAGCGCGAGGTGCATGTGGCGCTGGACCCGGTCAAGCTGCAGGCCCTGGGCGCCACGGCGGCCGATGTGTCGCGCCAGCTGCGCCAGGTGCAGACCGAAAGCGCAGGCGGCCGCACCGACCTGGGCGGCAGCGAGCAGCCGGTGCGCACGCTGGCCACCGTGCAGTCGGCGCAGGAGCTGGCAGGTCTCACGCTGGCCTTGTCCGACGGGCGGCATATCCGCCTGGACCAGGTGGCCACGGTGTCCGACACCATTGCAGAGCCGCGTGCCATGGCCTTGCTCAACGGCAAGCCGGTGGTGGGCTTCGAGGTGGCGCGCAGCAAGGGTGCGAGCGAGGTCGAGGTGGGCGCCGCCGTGCAGGTGGCCCTGCAGGAGATGCGCGCGCAGCACCCCGACCTGGAGATCACCGAGGCCTTCAACTTCGTGTTGCCGGTGCAGGAGGAATACGACGGCTCCATGCACCTGCTGTATGAAGGCGCGCTGCTGGCCGTGCTGGTGGTGTGGCTGTTTTTGCGCGACTGGCGCGCCACGTTCGTATCGGCCGTGGCGCTGCCGCTGTCGGTGATCCCGGCGTTCATCGGCATGTACTGGCTGGGCTTTTCCATCAACGTGATCACGCTGCTGGCCATGTCGCTGGTGGTGGGCATCCTGGTGGACGACGCCATCGTGGAGGTCGAGAACATCGTGCGCCACCTGCGCATGGGCAAGACGCCCTACCAGGCGGCCATGGAAGCCGCCGATGAAATTGGCCTGGCCGTGGTGGCCACCACCTTCACGTTGATCGCGGTGTTTTTGCCCACCGCGTTCATGAGCGGCATTGCGGGCAAGTTCTTCAAGCAGTTCGGCTGGACGGCGTCGCTCGCGGTGTTCGCCAGCCTGGTGGTGGCGCGCGTGCTCACGCCCATGATGGCGGCCTACATCCTCAAGCCCATCGTGGACGAGCACAAGGACCCGCGCTGGATGACGGTGTACCTGCGCTGGGCGGCCTGGTGCATCAAGCACCGCTGGATCACCTTCATTGGCACGGCGGCGTTCTTCGTCGGCTCGCTGGCGCTGATCCCGCTGCTGCCCACGGGCTTCATCCCGCCCGACGACAACTCGCAGACCCAGGTGTACCTGGAGCTGCCCCCCGGCGCCACGCTGTCGCAAACCCGCGCGGCGGCCGAGGACGCGCGCGAGCGCATCGCCCGGGTGGACCATGTGAAGAGCGTCTACACCACCATTGGCGGCGGCACGGCCGGGGGCGACCCGTTCATGGGTAGCTCCAACGCCGAAACGCGCAAGGCCACGCTCACCATCCTGCTGGCCGAGCGCGGCGACCGTCCGCGCAAGCAGGGCATCGAGAACCAGATCCGCGCTGCGCTGGAAACCCTGCCCGGCGTGCGCAGCAAGGTGGGTCTGGGCGGCTCGGGCGAAAAATACGTGCTGGTGCTCACCGGCGACGACCCGCAGGCGCTGACCACGGCCGCGCTCGCGGTCGAGAAGGACCTGCGCACCATCCCCGGCCTGGGCAGCGTGTCGTCCACCGCCAGCCTGGTGCGCTCCGAGATCGCCGTGCGCCCCGACTTTGCGCGTGCCGCCGACCTGGGCGTGACCAGCAGCGCGATTGCCGAGACGCTGCGCATCGCCACCGTGGGCGACTACGGCGTGTCGCTGCCCAAGCTCAATCTGGCCTCGCGCCAGGTGCCCATCGTGGTCAAGCTGCAGGACGATGCGCGCAAGGACCTCGCGCTGCTGGAGCGCCTGCCGGTGCAGGGCAGCAAGGGCCCGGTCATGCTGGGCCAGGTGGCCACGCTGGAGTTCAGCGGCGGCCCGGCCGTGGTGGACCGCTACGACCGCGCGCGCAACGTGAACTTCGAGATCGAACTCTCGGGCCAGCCCCTGGGCGATGTGACCAAGGCCGTCGCGGCCCTGCCCTCCATCCAGAACCTGCCGCCGGGCGTGCGCCAGATCACGATTGGTGATGCCGAGATGATGGGCGAACTGTTTGCGAGCTTCGGCCTGGCCATGCTCACTGGCGTGCTGTGCATCTACATCGTGCTGGTGCTGCTGTTCAAGGACTTCCTGCACCCGGTCACCATCCTCGCGGCGCTGCCGCTGTCGCTGGGGGGTGCGTTTGTGGGCCTGCTGGTGGCGCAAAAGAGCTTCTCGATGCCCTCGCTCATCGGGCTCATCATGCTCATGGGCATTGCCACCAAGAACTCCATCCTGCTGGTGGAATACGCCATCCTGGCGCGGCGTGAGCATGGCATGACGCGCTTCGAGGCGCTCATCGACGCCTGCCACAAGCGCGCGCGGCCCATCATCATGACCACGCTGGCCATGGGCGCGGGCATGCTGCCCATCGCCATTGGCTTTGGCGCGGCAGATGCGAGCTTCCGCTCGCCGATGGCGGTGGCGGTGATCGGGGGGCTCATCACCTCCACGCTGCTGAGCCTGCTGGTGATCCCGCCGGTGTTCACCAGCGTGGACGACCTGGGCCAGTGGTTCGGGCGCATGCTGCGCCGTTTGCGGGGGCTGCACCCGGTGCGTGCGCCGGGCGCGTCGCCCACCCCGGAGACGCCCCCTGCCACTCACTGAGAGCAGGTGCTTACATTTGGGGGATTTCCTTTGGCAGAAAAGCCGGGAAATCACCCGGTAGGCCATGGCTTTGGCGGGTGGGTAAGCGTTAGATAATGTAACGAGCACCATGAACCTCGTCAGCCTCAACATCGAATCCATCCAGCTCGGCCACCCGCTGCCTTTTGTACTGCGGGGCTCCGATGGCGTCCTGCTGGCCCAAAAAGGCTATGTGATCCGCACCCGCGAGGAACTGGCCAAGATGGTGGCCCGGGGGCGCCAGCTGTGTGTGGACACCGACGAGTCGGGCGACAGCCACCGCGCCTACCTGGCCCAGCTGCAGCGCATGCTGATGGCCGACACCAACCTGGGCGAGATCGCCTCGATGAAGATGACGGCCGCCGAGGAGTCTGCGAGCCGGGACCGCGCCGCAGCGGCCCGGGCGCAGGCGGACTGGCCCGAGCTGCAACTGCGCGCCACGCAGCTGCTGCGTTCGCCCTCGCCCAGCGACTTCAGCGGGCGCTTCCAGGCGCTGCACGACGAACTGGTGCGCCACTGCGAACAGACGCCCGACGCCACCCTGCTGGCGCTGATCTACCTGTCGGCCCAGGAAACCCGCATGTACAGCGCCACGCATTCGATGCTGGTGAGCTGCGTGTGCATGGTGGTGGCGCGCGAGATGCTGCGCTGGCCTGCAGGCCGGGTGCAGCAGGTGGGGCATGCCGCCCTCAGCATGAACATCGCCATGACCGAGCTGCAGGACCAGCTGGCCCAGCAGACCCATCCGCTGACCGCCGCCCAGATCGCCGCCGTGGAAAACCACGCCGCGCGCTCCGAAGCACTGCTGCGCCACCTGGGCGTGGCCGACCCGGTGTGGCTGGAGGCGGTGCGCTGCCACCACCACCGCACCCCCGGCCCGCTGGACAAAAAAACCGAGGCCCAGCAGATGGCGCGCCTGGTGCAGCGCGCCGACATCTTCGGCGCCCGGCTCGCGCCCCGCGCCGCCCGCTGGCCCATGCCGGTCACAGCGGCCATGCAGGCCAGCTACTACGACGAAGAGCAGCAGGCCGACGAAGCCGGTGCGGCACTGGTCAAGACCCTGGGGGTGTACCCTCCGGGCGCCTTTGTGCGGCTGGCCAGCCGCGAGGTGGGCGTGGTCATCCGCCGGGGCACCACGGCCACCACGCCCAAGGTGGCCGTGGTGACCAACCGCGACGGCATGCCCACGGGCGAGCCCATCCCGCGCGACACGGGCATGCCGCCCTGGAAGGTCACCGGCGTGGTGGCCTTCAAGGATGTGCGGGTCAAGCTCTCGCTGGACCGCCTGCTGCAGATGGTCTGACCCCTGGCCATGCCCCGGGTGTGCCGGGTGTGGCCAGCCTTTTCTCCCCTCCTTCCCCTTTTTTCTCTGCTCTGCCCGCCGGCCCTGCGCCTTGCGGGCATGGCCTGCGTGCGCCTGCCTGACGGGCCGCTGGGTGCACGGCGGACGGGTCTGCCCATGCCGCCATGTCGGAAATCTGAATCCAAACGCGGGCATACTGCGTATACCGTTCAGTACAAATAAAAACTCATGTGGACAAAAAATAATGAAGCGGTTAAATTGCCTCCATCGCCCGCTTGCTGCACGCCACACCATGAACACACTGTCTCGCCGTTTCTCTCTGGCCGCCCTGCTCGCGGCGGGGCTGTTGCTGGGGCCCGCAGCCCAGGCGGCCGATGTGCCCGCCAACTGCCCGGCCACGCTGCAGCACAGCTTTCCGCGCCTGCAGGACGAAAAGCCCCAGTCGCTGTGCCAATACAGCGGAAAAGTGGTGCTGGTGGTCAACACGGCCAGCTTCTGCGGCTTTACCGGCCAGTACAAGGGGCTGGAGGAGCTGTATGCGCGCTACAAGGACAAGGGCCTGGTGGTGCTGGGCTTCCCATCCAACGACTTTGCCCAAGAAAAAGGCAGCAACAAGGAAATCGCGGACTTCTGCGAAAACACCTTCGGGGTGAAGTTCCCCATGTTCGCCAAGAGCAGCGTGAAGGGCCCCGAGGCTTCGCCGCTGTTCCAGCAGCTGGCACAGCTGTCGGGCACTGCGCCACGCTGGAACTTCCACAAGTACCTGCTGGGGCGTGACGGCCAGGTGGTGGACAACTATTCCAGCCTGACCGGCCCCGACAACAAGGGCCTGGTGCGGGCCATCGAGCAGCAACTGGCCCGGCCCGTCCCCCGGTGAGCGCCATGGTTTCTTTACGTTTCTTTAAAAAAAATCCGGGCGGGCCCTGGAACTTCGCGGAAATGGCACCACTCTATCCATTGCGCAAGACGATTGCGCGGCGTACAGTTTTAACGTTGCGAAGCCTTTCGGGCCCTGGGTTCCGACTGACCTCCTGGAGCGCTTCTCCTCCCTCCCTCTCTTATTCGTTTCGGGACGCTTCGCAACCTTTTTATTCCAGGCGCCGGCCAGAGGGGGCCGGCCATGAAAATTGCCATCATCGGCTCCGGCATCTCCGGGCTGTCGGTCGCGCACCAGCTGCGCGGCCAGGCGAATGTCACACTCTTCGAGGCGGGCGACTACTTCGGTGGGCACACCCACACCGTTGATGTCACCTTGCCCGACACGTCGGGTACCCCTGTCACCCACGGCGTGGACACTGGCTTTCTGGTGTTCAACGAGCGCACGTACCCCCATCTGATCCGCCTGCTGGCCGAACTGGGCGTGGAGACGGCCAAATCCGACATGTCGTTCTCGGTGCAAGTGCCCGCAGCCCTGGGCGGTGGCCGCGCGCTGGAATGGAG